>Ga0182012_10000970_pt1 | contig 31557 bp, 25 predicted proteins | sample 612S2SmetaG_FD_120486 | JGI IMG/M metagenome (GOLD analysis project Ga0182012, IMG submission 120486) | Permafrost microbial communities from Stordalen Mire, Sweden - 612S2S metaG | ecosystem: Environmental > Terrestrial > Soil > Wetlands > Permafrost | place: Sweden: Stordalen | collected...
GCGAGATCGAGCAGCGCTACGGCCCGAAGCACCCGATCACCCTGTCGGGACAGCTCGCACAAGTCCTCGGCGCCACCGAGATTCAGGTGAACTCCTTGCACAGCCAGGCGATCGCCCAGCTTGCGCCGGGCCTCGTGCCCGAGGCACAGGCCCCGGATGGCACCATCGAGGCGGTGCGGCTGGAGACATCGCCGGGGTTCGTTGTCGGCGTGCAGTGGCACCCGGAGTGGCGCTGGTGCGACCACCAAACCAGCATAGCCCTGTTCCGCGCTTTCGGCGACGCCTGTCGGGCCTGGCGCAGCGGCCTCAGAAGGGCGGCTTGACCATGGACCTGATGCTCGCGGGCAAACGCGCCCTGGTCACTGGCGGATCGCGGGGCATTGGCCGCGCGGCGGCCGCCGTACTGGCCGATGAAGGGTGCGACATTATTCTGGTCGCGCGCAGCCAGGACGCCCTCGATGAGACGGCAGCCGGCATTCGCGCGGGCCGCGATGTGACTGTCGAGACGATTGCAGCGGACCTCTCGACGGACGCGGAGGTTCGGCGGGCGGCGGAGGCGGCTGGCCGAATCGACGTGCTGGTGAACAACGCCGGCGCGATTCCGCCCGGCGACCTGCTCGCCCTGGACGACGAAGCGTGGCGCCGTGCCTGGGACCTGAAGCTGTTCGGCTTCATTGCGTTCAGCCGCGCGGTCTATCCGCAGATGGCGGCGCGCCGGTCCGGGGTGATCGTCAACGTGATCGGTGCGGCCGGCGAGCATGTGCCGCCGAGCTACATCGCCGGTTCGACCGCCAACGCGGCCCTGATGGCGTTCACCCGCTCGCTGGGGCGGCAGGGGCCGACCGACGGCGTGCGCGTCGTGGGCGTCAATCCCGGCTCGGTGGAGACCGAGCGCCAGGTGATGATGCAGCGCGATCGCGCCGCGAGGACGCTCGGCGACCCGGAGCGCTGGCGCGAGCTGACCGCGCGGATGCCGTTCGGCCGGCCCGCCCTGCCAGCGGAGATCGGCTACGCTGTGGCATTTCTGGCCAGCCCGCTGTCGGGCTACACGTCAGGAGCGATACTGACCATCAACGGCGGCGTCGGATAACCGGCGGCCGGCCCCCCAAGGGCAGAGGCAAGGGCAGAGGCAAGGGCAGAGGCAAGGGCAGGGGCAGGGGCAGGATGTGAACTACCGCCATGCCTACCACGCCGGGAATTTCGCCGACTGCATGAAGCACGCGCTGCTGGTTTGGCTGGTCGGCGCCTTGCAGCGCAAGGACACACCGATCGCCGTCCTGGACACGCATGCCGGCGCCGGCTGCTACGACCTGGACAGCCCGTCCGCCAGGCGTACCGGAGAGTGGCGGGGCGGCATCGGGCGGCTGCTCGACCAGCCGCCGGTGCCGCTGGCCGCCTATGTCGCGCTGGTCAACCAGCTCGGGCTGTACCCCGGCTCGCCGGCGCTGATCCAGTCGTTGCTGCGGCCGGCGGACCGTTTGATCTGCTGCGAACTGCATCCCGAAGAACACGGCGAGCTGCGACGGCATTTCCGCCGTTTTGCCCCCCAGGTGGCGGTGCATCAGCGCGACGCGTGGGAGGCGCTCGGCGCCCTGCTCCCGCCCAGGGAGCGGCGCGGCCTGGTGCTGATCGACCCGCCGTTCGAGGCGGTGAACGAGTTCGGCCTGCTGGTGGAAGGATTGGCCATCGGTCACGCCCGGTTTCGCGACGGCGTGTTCGCCGCCTGGTACCCGATCAAGCACCTGGCCCCGGTGCGCGGCTTCGTCACCATGCTCCAGGCCACGGGCATTCCGGACATCGTTGCCGCCGAGCTGTATCTGCGAGAGCCGCTCGATCCCGGCCGGCTGAACGGCTGCGGTCTGCTGGTGATCAACCCGCCCCATGGGTTCGACCAGGCGGCGCCCCCGATCCTTGGCGCTTTGCTGGAACGGCTTGGCGAGCGGGCGCCCGGCGAGCGGGTGGCGCTGATCCGGATCGCCGAGGAGGTCCACGGCCGGCGAGCTGGCTCGCGGGGGGGCTCCGACGTGCGGACGGCGGGTGAGGTTGCGCCCGGGACGGGGCGCCGGGGGGCCGGCAGCGGACCCGATGAGAAGCCGGCGTGAGCACGGTGGTGGTGCTGGGCGCCGGTGCCTGGGGTACGGCGCTGGCGATCCAGGCGGCGCGCGCCGGTTGCGGCGTGGCGTTGTGGGCGCGCGATCCGCTGCGCGCCGCCGCCATCGCTGCCTCGCGCGAGAACCCGCGCCTGCCCGGCGCGCGCTTGCCCGAGGCGATTTCGGTCGTGACGGAACCGCCGGCGACGGCGGACCTTGCGGTGCTCGCCATGCCGACGCAGCACTTGCGCAGCGTGCTCGCGGGCCTGCCTCCGATTGCCGCACCGCTGCTGGCCTGCATGAAGGGCGTGGAGGCCGGCACGCTGCGGCTGCCGCTTGAGGTGGTTGCCGAGCTGCGGCCCGGCATGCCCGCGGCGGTGCTGACCGGCCCCAATTTCGCGCATGAGGTGGCGGCCGGACTGCCCGCCGCCGCCGTGGTCGCCGCCGCCGATCCCAGGCTCCGCGAGCGCATCGCTGCGCTGCTCGGCACGCCTGCCTTCCGTGTCTATGGCAACGACGATCCGGTGGGGGCGGAGCTGGGCGGAGCAGCCAAGAACGTCATGGCGATTGCCGCCGGCGCGGTGATGGGCGCCGGCCTGGGTGAGAACGCGCGTGCCGCACTGATCACCCGCGGCCTTGCCGAACTGGCCCGGCTGGCCGCGGCGCTGGGCGGTCGGGCGGAGACGGTGATGGGGCTGTCGGGCCTGGGGGACCTGCTGCTGACCTGCACCGGCCAGGCGAGCCGCAATTACAGCTTTGGCATGGCGCTCGGCCGCGGCGAAAGTCCCGCCGCCGCGCTGGCGGCCCGGAGCGGGGTGATCGAGGGCGTGACCACGGCGCCGGCCCTGGTCGCCCGCGCCGCGGGCGTCGAGCTGCCGATCTGCGGCGAAGTCGCCGCCCTGCTGGAGGGCCGGAGGACCTTCCAGCAGGCGATCGCCGCGCTGCTGTCTCGTCCGCGGAAGGACGAATGAGCGACGAACGCCCAACCAGAGCGAGGCGACGCGCCGGCAGCGAACGCCGCCATCCGGCCGGTTGGGACAGCGCCACGCCCGATCGGGACCGATGCCGTAATGGAGGATCGCCGCCGGTCGCCCCCGGCTGCATCGGATAAGCCGTCACGGAGAATCCTTGATTCGCTTGGGCGGCCGTGCAACCGGTCAAGCCGTGTGCCACGCTGCCGCCGATCGGCCAGGGGAGGAGCGCTCATGTTCGATCTGCCGTGGCAACCGACCGTCACGGAATCGCGCACTATGATCAGGTCGTGCGCTGCGGGGATACCATCGGCTTGCCGGCGGCGCGCTGCATTCGGACTGTGGCATGCCGGTGCGCGCCGCTGCCATCACGTCGTGCCGGCTGCGGCGCTGCTGACGCTGGCGTTGCTGACGGGTTGCAAGCAGGAAAAGCAAAGCGCGGCCCCGGCCGCCGCCAGCCTGTCCGATCGCGTCCGCGCGGCCACCGAACAGTCGATCGGCGCCGGCGCCACGCCGGCGCCGCGGTTTCGCGGCGAGCAGGTCTACCAGCAGGCGCTGCCGCAGCGGCTGGCGGTCTGCGGTCAGCTTGCCCCGTTCGCCGCCAATCCGGGTCTGTTCGTGCCGTTCGTCTCCATCGTCACCACGCCGCTGAACCTGGCCGAGCCGGCGCCGCACTACCAGTTCGAGCACCACATCGGCACGACCACGGCGGAAGCGAGCCGGGTCTACGCCGCGATCGTGACCTATTGCTACGACCAGGGTGGCCCGACGCCGGGCCCGTACCGCAGCGTCCTGGCGCCGCCGCCGCTGCCGGACAGCATCCCCGATCTGCCATCCGGAGCGGCGCTCGCCACGCCGGTCCCCAAACCCGCACCGGCGGTCGCGTCGGCTCCCCGCTTGACGGCACCGGCGCCGCCCGCGCCGGCCCCGTCCCCGGCGTTGCTCGCCGCGGTCGATCCGGCCGTGCCGGCGGGCAACGTCACGATTCGGCAGAACGCCAACCTGCACGCCGATCCGCACGGCGCCTCGGTGCGGGTGGTGTCGCAGGGCACCGTGCTGCGGGTGTTCGCCCAGGCGCCGGGCGGTTGGTACCAGGTCGGCGACACGGCGCCCTGGGGTTGGGTGCACGACAGCATGCTGGAGCGGCACCCGACACCAGCATCATCGATGCCGCGGTGATCCCCGATGGCGCGACGGCGCCGCACCGCAATGCGGGAGGAAAATCGTGGCCCACGAGCGGGCCGCGATCTTATTATGACACCGTAATGAAAACCCAACGTATCCCGAACCTGCCGCTGGACGCTATTGCCATCAGAGACATCCTGATAAGCTCCCTGCCGGAGATACGCTATCAAATCGAGCCATCGGCCAGAACCTCAAGCAGAGACACCAGGATGCCCAATGCGTAGTGTCAGGCGCAAATTTCGTGCAAGCGCTGAACCATCATTTATCTACCCAGGATTCGTGATCCTGGCTCTTCTATTATTGTACCTTTTGAACGTAAGCTACAATCTACATTACTTTTATATACGTGGTGGTGGCGACGATTCCGGTTATTTTGCCTGGCTTACCAGCAACGCCCACGATTGGCCGATCGCTAATCCTGATGTGATCGGCGGATATTTTTTATCCATACATATGTCACCGATCTTTTTTGTCTCAACATTGTTACTTACGCCGCTTTCTGATTTGCCGGTAGCGGTAAGGTTCTGCATATTTATTTCGCTATGGGCGCCACTACTTTGGATGGCCTTGTTCCTTTTGCTGAACCGGTTCGCCGCGATCACCTTCGGGCAACGCTGCGCCATCGCGTTCCTGCTCACCTTCAACGGCCTCACGCTTTCGATGATGGGTTTCCCCCATATCGAGGTGCTGATCCCGGCTCTGGGTCTTCTGGCCATCGCCGTTTGTCTGCGGGCCGGGACGGCGGCGGCGTGGGCCGCTGGAGGCATCATAGCCTTGCTTGCGCTGGCGATCCGTGAGGATGCGGGATTTCATCTGTTCCTGCCCCTGCTTGCGATGACGGCGGTGAGCGCATGGGAACGGGACCGGCGCACGATGTGGCGATGCCTCGGGCTCGCGGCATTGTCTTTTGCCGGCAGCCTCCTGGCCCTGTGGATGCAAAGGCACGGCACGCCAAACGGCGGTCAGCTGCTTGGCTATATTTACCTCGGAAACCCCGTTCTCGCACACCTCTCTGTAGCAGGATTGTCGCGACGCGTGTTGTACTGGGCCACACGCCGGGAATATATTTTCTTGCCGTTTCTGGCGCTGCTGATTTTTGCAAGCCGCCTCGGGCTTGGCGACCGACGTCTGCTGCTTGGTGCAGCAATCGCGTTGCCATGGCTTACGTTGTCGCTGTTCGCCGCATCCCAGCAAGCTGGCGATCTATGGAGTTATTACTGCTTTCCTCTGGTGTTCATGCTGTTCTGGCCCTTGCTATTGGGCCAATGCGGCTCATCGGTGCCCCGGCGACTGTTATCGGTGCAGATTACAATGGGCGGCCTGTCGACCGCGGCATTTGTTGCGGTCGGCGTGCTGCCCAATGTTGGCGACGGTGGTTCCCACGACAGGGCTCCGTGGCGCCATCTCCTGCCGCCGTCGCCGACGTTGATCCGTCTGACCGAGTCGAGCCTCGCCCATCGCGATGGCTGGCTGTTCGACTATGGTGCGGCGGCGCTGGCGCTCGGCTCGCTCCGGCCTGGACAGTTCCGCGCTGGACTTGCCTTCGATGATGCAGATCTGCGGGCCGCTCACGGCTTTGTACGGTTCGATACAGAACCGGCCTTCCTCGCACCGCAAATCGCGGCGCTGCAGCGGGTTTTCCCGGCCTGTACCCCGGTTGACGGCACTGCACTGCAGGTCTGTTCCCGGGCATTCTGACATGGCGAGAGCGAATTGCTGATGGGGTCCGGGGCGAGGTATCTGGAGTCACTGCTCGGTCAGAGCGGGGGTGTCCGCATTGTTCACCGAGATCCGCTATAGCTCGTGCTGTCAGGCAGCTAATGTGCGTGCGTGCAAGGGAGCAAGGTTTGTGTAATGAAAGCCGTCTCGATCATCGCCGTCGTCCTCTTGCTGGTGGTTAACGCGCTCGCACTGCTGCCCGCGACGAGCGCCTTCCAGCCGTACCTGACGGGTGCCGCGCTGGCGCTTGGACTCGTGGCGCTGGCCTCGATCCTGGCCGCGCGGGGCTCGAAAGGCGCGAGCGGAAATGCCCCGGCCGAGGCAGCCCGACCGCCGCCCACCGGCACGCACGACATGCAGGCGGACGCCGAAGTTGTCAGCTTCCTTGCGACATTGCAGGAGCAGGGCCGGCTGGTCGATTTCCTCATGGACGACGTCAATGCCTATGACGACGCCCAGGTCGGGGCAGCCGCGCGGGCCGTGCATGCCGGTTGCAAGGCCGTTCTGCAGGAGCACTTTCGAATCCATCCGGTGCGCCTGGAGAGCGAGGGCTCGACGGTGCACGTTGCCGCTGGCTACGCAGCGGACGAGTACCGCCTGTTGGGCAGGATCAGCGGCAAAGCGCCCTTCTCGGGCGTGCTCGTCCATCGCGGCTGGAAGACGGATTTCGTGAAGCTGCCGCGAATCGTCCGCAGTTCGGCCGACCCGCTACCGACGATCGCCCCGGCTGAGGTGGAACTCAAATAGGTCGCCTGGGTAGGCCGTCATTCGGCTGAGCCGGCAGCCGAATGCTCCCTCCCCCTGCAACGAAACGTGTCGGCGGCGCCGGCGCTCTGCGCTTGCGGCGCGCCGCCGCTGGCGGGACTTTCGCACGGCGCACGGGACCCTGACCATGGACGCTCGCTTCAGCCTCGGAATCGATCTCGGCACCAGCAACAGCGCCATTGCTGTCGCCGATCTGGAAACGGACCGCACCGGGATCATCGACATCACGCAGGTCCTCGGTCCGAACCAGGTGGGCGAGAAGCCGACGCTGCCGTCGGCGCTGTATCTTCCCCACCCGGAGGAGTTCCCACACGGTTCCTTCCCTCTGCCCTGGAGCGAGTCCGGGGAGGCTCCGATTGTGGGCCAGTTCGCGCGTGAACACGGCGCGCTCGTGCCCGATCGTCTGGTCACGTCCGCAAAGTCCTGGCTCTCCAACCCGCATATCGACCCGAGACAGCGGACGCTGCCCTGGCGGTCCGACCTCACCGAGGAGAAACTCTCCCCGTTCGAGTGCTCCCGCCGCTACCTGAACCATCTCCGGGAAGCGTTCCTGCACGCCGAGCGCGCCCAGGGTCGGGACTGGGACGTGTCGGAAGGCCAGATCGTCGTAACCGTTCCCGCCTCGTTCGACGAAATCGCACGAAGCCTGACCGCTGAGGCGGCCGAGGCCGCGGGGCTCGGGAACGTCACATTGCTGGAGGAGCCGCAGGCGGCGTTCTACGCCTGGACGGAGCAGGCTGGCAGGCTGTGGCGCGACCTGGTTGCGCCCGGCGATATCGTCCTGGTCTGCGACATCGGTGGCGGAACTGCCGACTTCAGCCTGATCGCGGTCACCGATGTCGGGGGCGTCCTGGAACTGGAGCGCATCAGCGTCGGCGAACACATTCTGCTTGGCGGCGACAACATGGACCTGGCGCTCGCCTATGCGTTGCAGGCCAGGCTGGAGGCGGCGGGCAAGTCCCTGGACGCCTGGCAATTCCTGGCCCTCGTGCATGCGGCCGCCAAGGCCAAGATCACCCTGTTCGAGAATGATGCGCTGTCGGAGGTGCCGATCGCGGTGCCATCGCGCGGCTCCAGCCTGCTTGCCAGGACGGTTTCGACCACGCTCGATCGCGCGACTCTGGAGCAGATCGTTCTCGACGGCTTCTTCGCCCAGACCAGCCTTGGCGATGTGCCGCGCGAGGGCCGGGGCGGCCTGCAGGAATTTGGCCTGCCCTATGCGTCCGATCCGGTGGTCAGCAAGCACCTGGCGCGCTTTCTTCGCCGCAGCCTGGAGAACGTGAAGGCAAGCGACAAACTCGCCGCCCTGGTCGGGCCGCGGAGCGGGACGGAGGCGCTCATCCCGACCGCGGTCCTGTTCAACGGGGGCGTCTTCAAGGCCGCGTCGATCCGCACCCGCGTGCTCGATCTGTTGGCGTCCTGGAACGGGGGGCAGCCGGTCCGCGAACTGCAAGGCTTCGAACCGGACCTCGCCGTCGCGCGCGGCGCCATGATCTATGGGCGTCAGCGTGCCACGGGCAAGGGGATGCGCATCAAGGCGGGCACCTCGCGGTCCTACTACATCGGGCTGGAGACCTCTGCGCCCGCCGTTCCGGGATTCAAGCCGCCGGTGAAAGCGCTGTGCGTGGTCCCGCAGGGCATGCAGGAAGGGACGGAACTCCTGATCGAGGGCAGCGAGTTCGGCCTGGTCACCGGCCAGGCGGCGGAGTTCCGATTCTTCTCTTCATCCGTGCGAAGCGGCGATGCACCCGGATCGATCTTGCCCGACGCAGAACGGCACCTGGAGGAAACCAGCCTGCTCGAAATCGAACTGCCGCCACTCGCCGGCGTCCCGGTGGGACAGGTGGTGCCGGTGCGTATCAACGCCGTCGTAACGGCGCTCGGAACGCTGGAGCTTTGGATGAAGCACACGAACTCCGAACGCCGTTGGAAGGTCGAGTTCCAGGTCCGCACGGAATAGCGCCTGCATACGCCGGCGAGCCTCCGCATGGTACAAGCCCGCTTCTCCATCGGAATCGATCTGGGTACGACGAATTCGGCGCTGGCTTTCGTGCCGCTGTCGGGCGAGGCAAAGCCGGAGACCCTGCTTGTCCCACAATGGGACACCGTTGCCGGCCTCGCGGAGGAGGCGACGCTTCCCTCCTTTCTCTATCTGCCGGAGGAAGCTGTTGCCGCCCACCTGCAGGACCGGGCCGCGGGAACAGGGGCGTGGGTCGTCGGCCGGCTCGCGCGCCGCAAGGCCGGGGAGACACCGGGGCGCGTTGTCCATTCCGCAAAGTCCTGGCTTTGCCACCACACCGCCGACAGGTCGGCGCCATTCCTGCCATGGGCATCGGAGGATCTCTCACGTGATGAGAAGATCTCCCCGGTGCACGCCTCCGCACTGATCCTCAACTACCTTCGTGCTACGTGGAACGATCGATTCGCCGAGGCCGGCTTCGCATTCGATGATCAGGCGATCACGATTGCCGTTCCGGCCTCGTTCGACGCCGCCGCACAGCGGCTGACGATCGCCGCCGCTGAGCAAGCCGGCTTTCCGGATCGCGTCCGACTGATCGAGGAGCCGCAGGCAGCGTTCTATTGCTGGCTGGAACAACACGATCCTGCGCGCGATCTATGGGACCGGTTGCCGAATCGCGACGCTGGGCAGCGTCACGTGCTGGTGGTCGATATCGGTGGCGGCACTTCTGATTTCAGCCTCTTCGAACTGCGCCAGGACAGCCGGAGTCGGTTTCCCGAGATCAGGCGCGTCGCTGTGAGCGACCATATCCTGTTGGGGGGCGATAATATCGACCTTGCCCTCGCGCATCTTGTGGAAGCGCGGTTCAGCGGCGACCGGGGCCAGCTTTCCGGGCCGCAATGGGACCATCTCGTCGCCGCCTGCCGTGATCTGAAGGAGAAGGTGCTGTCAGAGCCAGGGCCTCCGGGCGAGCGTTTCGCCGTCTCGCTCACGGGTCGCGGTTCGAGCCTGATCGCGGGCGCGCAGACGGCAACGGTGACGCGTGCGGAACTCGAAACCATGTTGCTGGACGGGTTTTTTCCGATCTGCGATGCGCGCGCGCATCCCTATCGGGCGCAGGCAGCCTTGCGGGAATGGGGACTCCCCTATGCCGCCGATAGCGCGGTCACGCGCCATCTGGCCGACTTCGTCAGGGATCGTCCGCGGGTCGACGCCGTTCTGTTCAACGGTGGATCGCTCCAGTCCCCGCTCCTGCGCCGGAGACTGCGCGAGCAGTTCGGAGCCTGGCAGGACGGCTTCGCGCCGTTCGTGTTGGAGAACGTGGAGACCGTTCTGGCCGTGGCGCGCGGTGCCGCGTTATCCGGCGCACCTGTCCGCGCCAAAACGCGGCGCATCGCTGCAGGCGCAGCCCACGCGGTGTTCCTGGAAGTGCATGAGCCGGCGTCATCGGATCGCGAGGCGATGCATCCCTCGCTCGTGTGCGTCCTTCCCCACGGCGCCTCGCCGGAGCAGGTGTTCGAAATCGCCGGTACTGCGCTCGAATTGCGTATCAATCGCCTCGTGCGGTTCCGGGCCTATTCCTCGACCCACCACGAGAGCAGCCGGGCCGGAGATTTGCTCTCGTGGCGTGACAGCGATTTTCATGCGCTGCCGCCGCTGCAGACGATTGCCGCGGTCGCGGAGGCGTCCCGCCCGGGGGCCAGTGGGACCGTGCCCGTCCGCCTGTCCGCGAAGATGAACGCACTGGGCCTGATCCAGATCTCATGCGTCAGCGCGGACCCGGCGATCCGGCAGTCGTGGCCGCTGGAATTCAACCTCCGCCCGCACGAGCAAGGCACCGCACGGGGGCCGGATACGGCGGTCGTCCAGACGCAGCCGAATGCCACCGAGGAAGCCCTGAAAGCGGCGCAGTCGCGCATCGGGGCCATGTTCGCCCACGCGTCGATCGGAAGGGACAAGGTGACCGCCGCCGCGGTTTTGAAGAGCCTGGAACGCATCCTCGGCCCGCCCAGGAGCGAATGGAACGCGCCCCTGCTGCGCGCCCTCTGGCCAGTCCTGGAGGCGCGCTCGGACGGCCGAAGGCTCTCGGTGGACCATGAGGAGGCCTGGCTGGTCGTGGCCGGGTTCCTGCTGCGGCCCGGCTTCGGCGTTGCCGGCGATGACCTTCGCATCGACAGCCTGTGGCGGCTGAACGAACGACCGTTTTTCGGCAACCGGCGAATTAAATGTCAGGAATACATCCTTTGGCGCCGGGTGGCGGGCGGGCTTGCGCGAGAACGCCAGGAGAAACTGTTGGCCCGCGAGATCGACAGGGTCCGCAGCGGCAGGGCGCCGGCAGAGCTCGTGCGCCTGGCCGGGTCTCTGCAACTGATCCCGCGTGAGATGAAGGCGGAGCTGGTCAACCTGTTCATCGATGCGGCCGTGCCACTGGCACGCGCGAGGCAGCATTGCGCTCCCTATCTCGCTGCCCTCGGGTGCCTGCTGAATCGGGTGCCGCTCTACGGCGGGCCGGAGACCGTCCTCCCGCCCACCTCGGTCGAGCACGCGTACAGCATGTTCCGATCCTTCGACTGGGCCGAACCGGAGCTGCTGGATCTGCAAACCCTGTTCCTTCGCGCCGCGCGCGTCGTTGGCGACCGCAGCCTCGATGTGCCCAAGCCGCTGCGCAGCCTGATCGCCGGCAAACTGGAGAGCTCTGGCGTGGCGCCGCTGCGAACCGCGAAGATCAGGGGATTCATGCCCGTCGGACCGGCAGACCGCGCCAGTTTCTACGACGAGTCGTTGCCGCCCGGGTTGGTGCTCGCCAACGACGGGAACAGCGTTTCGTGCGACTGAGTCCGAGATTGATGCGAAACGTTCGAAGGAACGATTGGAACGGCAGAGGGTCCGCGCCACCGACGCCAGCGCGGCGTCCGGAGGCTGCGCGATATCGCCACCAAGCCCTGGCAGGTGCTTGGACCAGGTCCAGGATGCCGGGCAAATCGCCGACCGTCGTTCCCCGAAGCAGACGGTCGGCGGTGGCCCGCCGCCGCCCTGCATGACTGTCCGCGGAAGGGGGGCACCCGCCCTCCGTCCGCGCCGGAGATTTCAGGCGTGGGCCGCGCGCTTGGCCTGGGCGCGCTCGATCCGGCGCTTCAGCGCCTGCGCGTCCTCGGTCAGGCCGCGATTCGGCGTGCCAAGCAGGTAGGCGTCGATGCCGCCATTGTGCTCAATTGTGCGCAGCGCGCGCGTGCACACCCGTAGGCGCACCGCCGTCCCCAGAGCGTCGGACAGCAAAGAGGCATCCTGCAGGTTGGGCAGGAAGCGGCGACGGGTCTTGTTGTTGGCGTGGCTGACGTTGTTGCCGGTCAGCACGCCCTTGCCCGTGATCTGGCAGCGGCGAGACATCGTAGGAACCTCGATCCAGGACGCGCAGGCGGTTTCCCGCGCCACGCGCCGGTTGCTCGGAAGGCGCGGGTTATGGCCAACGCCGGCAGGCCCGTCAAGGCACGCTCTTCGGCCGTTCGCCGTATGCGGGCATTCCGCGCCCCTGGCTGCACGGCTTCCGGGAGGCCGCGGAGGAGTTCGGTGTCCAGCGCCCAGTGCGATTTGCCGGCAAGATTGCCCGAGCGGACGGCGATTCCCCTTCAGCAACAAGCCCCGTCATTCCGCTCGGTCGTCTCGCGCAGCTCGCCCGAGCGCACGCTCGCGATGGCGTTGTCCAGCACCTGCACGATCGCCTCGTCCGGCATGGTGCGGGACAGCAGGGTGAGCGAACCGCCCAGCAGCGCCGAGGCGATCGCCACCTCGCCGATGCCCTGCGCGACCATGTACTCGATCGCCTTGTCCACCACCGAGCCGGCGTGGCTCAGCTCGTTGCCGGCTGCATGATCCATCGTCCCACTCCCAGCTCATTCGGCGGGCTCGGCCGCCACCGCCTGGTCCAGCTCCGCCTGAAGCGCCCACAGCCTTGCGTACAGCCCGCCGCGCTCCAGCAGGCCGGCATGCGTGCCGCGCTCGGCCACCTGGCCCTGGTCCAGAACCAGAATTTCGTCGGCGTCCACCACCGTGGACAGCCGGTGCGCGATCACCAGCGTGGTGCGGTGCCGGGACGCGGCGCCCAGCGCCACCTGGATGTCCTGCTCGGTGCGGGTGTCCAGCGCACTGGTCGCCTCGTCCAGGATCAGGATGCGCGGGTCCTTCAGGATGGTGCGCGCGATCGCCACGCGCTGCTTCTCGCCGCCCGACAGTTTCAGCCCCCGCTCGCCCACCCTTGTGTCGTAGCGGTCCGGCAGCGTCAGCACGAACCGGTGCACCTGGGCGAGCTGCGCGGCATGCTCGATTTCGTCCTGCGAGGCACCCGGCCGCCCATAGGCGATGTTGTAGCGGATCGTGTCGTTGAACAGCACGGTATCCTGCGGCACGACGCCGATCGCCGCCCGCAGGCTGACCTGGCTAACGTCGCGGATATCCTCGCCATCCACCAGGATGCGCCCGCCGGTCACGTCGTAGAAGCGGAACAGCAGCCGGCTGATGGTGGATTTGCCGGCGCCGGTCGGCCCCACGATCGCCAGCTTACGCCCGGCCGGGATAACAAAGTCCACGCCTTTCAGGATCTCGCGGTCCGGGCGGTAGCCGAAGCGCACGCCCTCGAACCGGACCTCTCCGGCCGGCCCGTCGGTAAGCTGCGTGGCCAGCACCGTCGCGCCGGGCCGGTCGGCCACCTCCTGTTGAACCTCCAGCAGGCGGAACATCTGCTCCGTGTCCACCAGGCCCTGCTTGATCGTCATGTAGACGAACCCGAGAAAATTCAGCGGCTGGTAGAGCTGCATCAGATAGGTGTTCACCAGCACGAATTTCCCCACCGTCATCGTGCCCTGCTGCACGCCGTCGGCGGCCATCAGCATGATCACGGTCAGCGCCAGCGCGATGATCGCGCCCTGCCCGAGGTTCAGCATGTTGAGCGAGACCTGCACCCGCACCGCGGCGCGCTCGTACCGCTCTAGCGCGTGGTCGTAGCGCGCTGCCTCGTGCTGCTCGTTGCCGAAATACTTCACGGTTTCGTAGTTCAGCAGGCTGTCGAGCGACCGCGTGCTGGCCTCGTTGTCGTTGTCGTTCATCTGCCGGCGGTAGCGCACGCGCCACACCGCGAAGCCCATGGTGAAGCCGACATAGATCATCACCGCGACAAAGGTCACCGCGGCGAAGCGCCAGTCGAACAGACGCCAGATGATCGCCGTGACCAGCAGCAGCTCGATCGCGGTCGGCACCACGTTGAACACCGCGAGGCGCAGCACCGACTGGATGCCCTGCACGCCCCGGTCGATCGCGCGCGCCAGCCCGCCGGTCTGCCGGTCGAGGTGGAAGCGCAGGCTAACCGCGTGCAGATGGCGGAAGGTGCGCAGCGCCACCAGCCGCACCGCGCGCTGCTGCACCTTGGCAAACAACGCGTCGCGCAACTCGCCGAACCCGGCGGAGGCGAGGCGCAGCAGCCCATACGACAGGATCAGCGCCGCCGGCACCACGACGACGGTTGCCGACCCTTCCTTCGGGGCCAGGGCGTCCACCGCCTGGCCATAGACGATCGGCACGTAGACCGTGGCGACCTTGGCCAGCACCAGGAACACGATCGCCACCACCACCCGCACCTTGGCGCCGGTATCACCCGCCGGCCAGAGGTAAGGCAGCATGGAGCGCAGGGTCTGCAGGCTGGAACGGCGAGGGATGCGAAGATCGGGCAGGTCCGAGGACAGGACGGGGCTGTGGCGCATGCTGGGGATGTGGCATGGTAGTGGCCGGTTTGAAAGGCGATGGCGTGAGCCAGACGGGATTCCTGCGGCACGTTCACGCCTGCCAGACGGCGCGTCTGCCCGGGGATCGCCTGCCGTTCCGGCTCGGCGCCAGACAGGTTGGCTGGGTGCTGCCGGATTTTGCCGCCGCGCTGGCGCATGAGCCCGGGGTCCAGGCGGATGCCGCCGGTGTCACATTGGGCAACCCAGCCTTGCTGCATGACCTGGGGCAGAGGCTTTCGGGCCGCGGCCACTATCGCTGGCGGGGCGAGGCGTTCGACATCCGCGCCGCACCGGACGGACCGGTGCTCGGGCAGCTCGACCGCGGCGCCCTGCCGTCGTTCGGGGTGTCCGCGACGGGCGTGCACGTCAACGGCCTGGTGCATCGGGCCGACGGGCTGCATCTTTGGGTCGCCCGCCGCGCGATGGACAAGGCGCTCGATCCCGGCAAGCTGGACCACATCACCGCCGGCGGCGTGCCGGCCGGCCTGACGCCGTGGCAGGCGCTGTTGAAGGAGGCGGAGGAGGAGGCATCGATTCCCCCCGAACTCGCCTCCGCGGCAACGCCCACCGGGGTGATCGCCTATGCGATGGAGCGGCCCGAGGGGCTCCGGCGAGATCGCCTGTACTGCTACGACATGGTGCTGCCGGAGTGGTTTATCCCCACCGCCAACGACGGCGAGGTTGCCGGATTCGAGATATGGCCGATCGGCCGCGTGGTCGAGACCGTGCACGCCACCGACGACTTCAAGTTCAACGTGGCGGTGGTGTTGATCGATCTGTTCATCCGCTTGGGCCTGATTGCCGGCGCGGAGGCGGTCAGCCTGCGCGCGGCTATCGACGGGGGCGCCGGCTAAACCCGCGGCCGGGCGCTGATCCGCCGTATTGCGTCGTTGACGGAGGGAGGATCAGCGTTGCGCCATCCGCCGCTTTCGTGCGGCGGGCGGCAATGGGGGATGGCGCTGCGTTCGAGAACGTTTCGATTGCTCAATCCGCGGCCGGCACTCCCTCGGGTGGCAGGTCCTCGACCGGCGATGACTCCGGCGTTCCGGCGATCGGAACCAGGTGGGACAGAAACGTCTCGGCACAGGCGCGCCAGGAATAGCGTTCGGCATGCGCCCGGCACGCGACGCGATCGGCTGTCAGCGCCTCCAGCGCTGCAAGGCGCAGGTCGGCGTTCACCGCCCCGATCTTGCCGCGCGCGTCCGCCATCACGTCCTTGGGGCCGGTCACCGGGAAGGCGGCGACCGGCGTGCCGCACGCCAGCGACTCGAGGATCACCAGGCCGAACGTGTCGGTCAGGCTGGGGAACACGAACACGTCGGACCCGGCATAGGCGCGCGCCAGCGCCTCGCCATAGCGCGGGCCGGTGAACAGCACGTCTGGGTAGTCGCGCCGAAGGCTGGCAAGCTGCGGCCCGCCGCCCACCACCACCTTCGATCCCGGCAGGTCGAGATCGAGGAAGGCGCCGATGTTCTTCTCCACCGCCACCCGGCCGATATAGACGAAGACCGGGCGCGACAGCCCCCAATCCTCCCGCGGCTCGGGCTTGAACAGGGCGAGGTCCACGCCCCGCGACCAGGACACGATGTTGCGAAAGCCGCGCGCCACCAGTTCCGCGCGCAGCGAGTGGGTCGCCACCATGGTGCCCTGGGCGGCGCCGTGAAACCGGCGCATCCAGGCGTAGATCGGCCGCACCGGAATGCCGGTGCGCGCCTTGATGTACTCGGCGAATCGGGTGTGGAACGCGGTGGTGAAGCGGAACCCGGTGCGCCGCGCCCAGCGCCGCGCCGCCAGCCCCAGCGGCCCCTCGGTCGCGATGTGCAACGCATCGGGCCGGAACGCCTCGATCATGCGGATCAGGCTCCGCCGCGGCAGCACCGAGAGCGCGATGTCGGGGTAGGTCGGACAGGGAATGGTGCGGAACCGATCGGGGCCGATCACCAGCACCTCATGACCCATCTGCCGGAGTTCATCGGCCACCGTAGACAGCGTGCGAACAACACCGTTCACCTGCGGCGACCAGGCATCCGTGACGATCAGGATGCGGTGCGACGGGGCGGGCGGCAACATGTCGGTGCGGCCGTCTACTTCAAGAAGGGGTAGTGCGTCAGGCAGGTTGCAGCATTCCTGCTCGGCGCGGGGCAAAGAACGAAAGGCGGTTGAGTGCGGCCCAGTCGATCAGCTCCAGACGTCCGTCGTGATGTTCGACGATGGCGGTGCAGCTCTCCACCCAATCGCCGTCGTTGATATAGAGCACGCCCTGCACTTCGCGCATCTCGGCGTGGTGAATGTGACCGCAGACGACGCCGTCGAAACCCCGGCGTCTCGCCTCGGAGGCAAGAGCGCCTTCAAATCGGTCGATGGCCTTCACCGCCTCCTTCACCTGGCGCTTGAGCCAGGCAGAAAGCGACCAATAAGGATAGCCAAGCCTGCGCCGCACCGCGTTGAACCACCGGTTGAAGACCAGGGCTACCGTGTAGGCCCAGTCGCCGAGCAGCGCCAGGAACTTGGCGTAGCGGACCACGTTGTCAAACTCGTCACCGTGCATCACCAGCAGCCGCTTGCCGGCAGCGGTGACATGCTCGGCTTCCTGCTTCATCTTGATCCCAGCCATTTCCAGGCCGAGCGGCATCCAGGCGCGGAACATCTCGTCATGATTGCCCGGGATGTAGGTCACCTCGGCGCCCGAGCGGGCGTGGCGCAGGATCTGGCGCAGTACATCGTCGTGGCTGTCGTCCCAATACCAGGACTTGCGCAGCCGCCAGCCATCGATGATGTCGCCGACCAGGAACAAATGCTGGCAGGTTGTCCTTCGCAGGAAGTCGGCCAAGAAATCGCACCGGGCGCCACGCGTGCCGAGATGCGTGTCGGAAATGAAGACGCTCCGGTAAAGCGGACGGGCGCCTTGGGGGGTCGCGGCGTTCATGCTGGGGCTGACTTATGAACTACTTCTGCAGCTTGGAAGTGAAGTTTACATGACGAAACTTCACCTTGCCCAATGCTTTAAAAGTCATGGAGGAGTCATCATAGCGTCATCGGACTGACACCAGCCGCTGTCATAAAAGACGTTTTACAGGGATGGTCGGGATTCGCAAGTTCGGTCCGCGCTGGCGGGCGCCATCGCCATGGCGTCTTTGCTGGTAGTCCCCAAGGGACACAGAGGGCGCAGCAGGGGGCGGACGCAGCAGGGGGCTCAGCGTGGTCATTGTGTTCAACCCGGTCGCCGGACGGCGTCGCGCGCACCTGCTTTGGCGCGTGCTCGACGTCCTGGTGGCGAGCGGCATCCGGCTCGATCTGGCCGAGACGCACCGGCCCGGCCACGCCGAAGCGATCGCGCGGGAGGCGGCGGAACGCGGCGAGCCGATGGTGGTCGCGGCCGGCGGCGACGGCACGATCGCCGAGGTGGCAAACGGGCTGATGGGCTCGGGCGTCCGGCTCGGCGTGATCCCGCTCGGCACTGCCAACGTCTTGGCGAACGAGCTTGGCCTGCCGTTCGCGCCGCGCGCGGTGGCGGCGGCACTCGCGTTTGGCCGCACCAGCAGGATTTGGCCAGGACTCGCCCGCGGCGCGGACGGCGCCCGGCTGTTCGTGCAGATGCTGGGCGTCGGCTTCGATGCCCATGTCGTTTATCACCTGTCGCTGCCGCTCAAGCGGGCGCTCGGCAAGGGTGCGTATGCGCTGCAGTCGCTGCGCGAGACGTGGAGATACAGCTTTGCACCGATCCGCCTCTGCCTCGATGGCGCGGAGGCCCAGGCCGGCAGTGTGATCGTCAGCAAGGGGCGGTTCTACGGGGGGCGGTTCGTCATCGCCCCTGAGGCGCGGCCGGCCGAGCCCGGCTTCTCCGTGCTCCTGTTCGAACAGGCCGGTCCCGCTGCAGCCCTGCTGTATGGCGCCGCGCTGCCGCTCGGCCTGCTGGGCCAGGCGCCCGGCGTGCGCCATAGGCATGCGCGCCAGATCGAATTCATCGGCAACGAGGCAATCCCGGCGCAGGTCGATGGCGACGGCTTCGGCTTCACCCCGCTCACCGTGAGCGACGCGCCGGGGCCGATCGAGGTTGTCGTCGGCTAGCGACGGCGCGGGCGTTGCCAAATCCGTGATCCGGCCGCATGAGGGGCGGCACCCGAACTGCCCCGGACCACCCATGACCGTCTTTCGCGCGACCCGCTTCGTGGCCGTCTCCACCGCCGTCTGTCTCGCCCTGGCCGCGTGCGCAAGCAAGCCGCCACCGCCACCCGCACCGCCTCCCAAGCCGCCGAACTGGTCGGATGGTTTGTATCGCGGCACCTCGACCCGCTTCCAGGCGGAGAGCCGCGCCTGCCCGCACCCAGGCCTGGTAAAGCTGGACGTTTACAACGGACGCTTCCAGTTCCGCTGGGACCGGAACACCTATATCGATGCGGCTCTCGCGCCGGACGGGTCGGTCCAGGGGAATTTGGGTGACTTCACGCTGACAGGCAAACTGATCGATCAGAGAATCGAGGGCGACGTGACCAACGGCGAATGCGGCCTGCATTTCACCGCCAGGCAGCAGCCGCCGAAAAACGGGTAGGCTCGCGCCGATGCGCTACATCTCAACCCGCGGGCAGGCGCCCGTGCGCGACTTTGCCGGCGTGCTGCTGGCCGGACTGGCGGAGGATGGCGGTCTCTATGTGCCCGAGACCTGGCCACGCTACGCGCCGACCGACTGGCGGGCCATGCGCGGCTTGCCGTACCACGCGCTGGCGGCGCGCGTGATCCAGCCCTTCGTGGGCGACTCCATCGCCTCGGCGACCCTCGCCGCACTCTGCCAGGACGCCTACGCCGGGTTCGACCATCCGGCCATTGTACCGGTGATGCAGCTCGACACCGGGCTGTTCGTGCAGGAGCTGTTCCACGGCCCGACGCTCGCCTTCAAGGATATGGCGATGCAGCTCCTCGGCCGGCTGTTCGACCATGTCCTGGCGGCAAGCGGCGAGCGGGTGACGATCGTCGGCGCCACCTCGGGCGACACCGGCTCGGCGGCGATCGAGGCGTTCGCCGGGCGCGAGCGGGTGGACATCGTGATCCTGCATCCGCGGGGACGGACCAGCGAGGTGCAGCGCCGGCAGATGACCACGGTGTCCGCACCGAACGTCAGCAACGTCGCGGTCGAGGGCACCTTCGACGACTGCCAGGACCTGGTGAAGGCGATGTTCGCCAACGGGCCGTTCCGCCAGGAGATGCGGCTGTCGGCGGTGAACTCGATCAACTGGGCGCGCATCGCGGCGCAAATTCCGTACTACATCGCCGCTTCGCTGGCGCTTGGCGGGCCGGACCGCGAGCTGGCGTTCAGCGTCCCCACGGGCAATTTCGGCAACGTACTGGCAGCCTGGGCGGCGCGGCGGATGGGCCTGCCGGTGGCGCGGCTGATCGTCGGCACCAACCGGAATGATATCCTGAGCCGGTTCCTTGCCGCCAACGACATGTCGGTCGCGCCGGTGGAGCCGTCGCTGTCGCCCAGCATGGACATCCAGGTCAGTTCTAACTTCGAACGCCTGCTGTTCGAGCTGCTGGACCGCGACGCGGCCGCCACCGCGGCGGCGATGCAGGAGTTTCGGCGGTCCGGCCGCATGCCGGTGCCGGAGCAGGTCTGGCGGCGCGCCCGCAGCGTGTTCCACGGCTTCAGCCTGGACGACCCCGGCACCGAGGCGGAGATCGCCCGGGTGCACGAGACAACCGGCTACCTCGCCGATCCGCACACCGCCATCGGCATCGCGGCGGCACGGGCGCTGCGCCCGGGACAAAGCGTGGCGACGGTCGCAGTGGCAACCGCGCATCCGGCCAAGTTTCCCGAGGCGATCCAGCGCGCCGTCGGCCTGCGTCCGGCCCTGCCGCCGCGTCTGTCCGATTTATATGAACGGCCGGAGCGCTACCACGTGCTGGCAAACGACCTGGCGGCCGTGCAGGCGGCGATTCGGGCGTTCGCACGCCGCAACACCGGTTAGCGCCGTGGAACCCGGCCCTACGCAGTGACCGTTTGAGCATGTGGGGCCGGTTGCGATCAACCCTTCAGATCAGGCGCGGCGACCAGCGGTCGCCACGCCCCCCCAGCAGCCAGCGATGATCGGCGTACCGGCTATGCGAAAGTCGGGCTAGCAAAAAGCCTTCGTGCTTTGATCAGGCCGCCCTTCTCCGTCGGATAGGGCAGGTCAGGCTGCCGGACGTACGCCCTGCCGTACCGAAGTGCTTGCGACAGTGCTTGCGACCCCGATTGCATCCATGACCCGGTCGATCCGGGCGAGCGACCCGGGGTCCTGCCGGAACAACAAAGCGAGGTCGTGCCCATTCCGTGCGACGCGCGCCGGGACGTCATCATCCATCCCTGGCAACCGCACGTCCACCTCGTCGCCGCCACCGATCGTCGCGGTGCACGCCACCAATGCGCCACCGCGCGAGATGTCTTCGAGTTCACCAACGACCTCGTCGCCATGGCGCGCTTTCAGCAACACCCGCGCCCCGCCACCCGGGATGCGCTCCCAGCGCCGGCGCTCGCCCTCCGCAGCACGCATCGCAGCAAAAAAATCCGCCACTTCCTGGTGCAGCGAGGCGGAAACACGCGCCACTTCGTCCCCGGCCACAAGCACGGCCTGGGACGATCCGCTTGCATGTCCGGCCGCGTTAGAGACGTCCCGCATGGCGCGCGTGGCGTCTTCGTTCTGGCGGGAGACCGCCTGCACGCTTGCCGCGATCTCCCGCGTGGCCGCGCCCTGCTCCTCGACGGCTGCGGCGATCGCCGAGGCGACCTCATCCGTGCGCATGATCGCCTCGCCGACGCCGCTTACGGCGGCAACGGCGTCGCCGGCCGCCGCCTGGATCGCCGTGATCTGCGCGCTGATCTGCTCGGTGGCCCTCGCCGTTTGCGTCGCCAGCAGCTTCACCTCCGCGGCCACCACGGCAAAGCCCTTGCCCGCCTCCCCCGCCCGCGCTGCCTCGATCGTCGCGTTCAGCGCGAGCAGGTTTGTCTGGCCCGCGATCCCGGCAATCAACCGCGTGACGTCGCCGATCTGGCCCACCGCCTCGCTGAGACCGCGCACCGTCGCACCGGTCGCGTTGGCGCGCTCCACCGAATCCCGCGCCGCCAGGGCGGCCTGGGCCACCTGTCGCGCAATCTCGTCCACGCTGGCGGTCAGTTGCTCGGTCGCGGCGGCCACGCCGGCAAGGTTTTGCGAACTCTCCTCGGCACCCGCGGCGGTGGCGGTGCTGCCGGCGCGCGTCTGCTCCACGGCGCGTGCCATGCCATCCGCGGCCTCGCGCATCGCCTTGGCCGACGCACCGAGCGAGGCCAATACGTTGGCGATGGAGTCGCCGAAATCCTGGGTGTGACGCTCCATCGCCGCGTGCTGGCGTTCGCGGGTGGCACGCGCGGCTGCCGCAGCGGTTTCGAGACGCTGTCGCTCAACCATCTGGTCCTTAAATACCAAAGCGGCCTGTGCCATGCCGCCCACCTCGTCGCGCCGATTCGTGCCGGGGATGATGGTTGCGAGGTCACCCCGAGCGAGTTGGTCCATTGCAGTCTTCAGGCTGCCGAGGGAGAGCGTGATATCGCGCTTGACAAACCAGGCGGTGACCAGGGTGATCGCCAGGATCAGGCCGCCGATCGAGCCGAGCCAGAGCAGGCTCTCTCGGTACGCGGCGTCAACGTCGTCCACCCACGCGCCGGCAATGAGCACCATCTGCCAGGGCGCAAACCGGGCCACGTATGAGATTTTGGCCTGCGGGTTGCCGCTGCCTGGCCTGAGCGCCGAATACCAGATCACGCCACCGTCCGCGGCGCTCAGGACGTCGCGGGCGAGGTCCGCAGTCGATCGCCCGCGCGCATCTCTGGAAGCCGTTTGTGTCCCTTCGCGAGCCGGCTCGCCACCGTGCATCACGACCAGACCATCGAGGGTCTGGACGACAAGGTAGTCGCCCGCGCCGCCGAACCGCACCCGATGCACGTCATCGCGGAAGGTCGCCAACGCCTGTTCCCGGCTGATCTGATGGGCGTCCACCTGGGCTTGCAGCGATTGGGCGAAGCCCATTGCCGCGAGCACGACGCCATGCAATTTGTCGATTCGGTCGTCGATCATGCGCTGGTGCACGAGCGAAGCGCCAAGGCCGATCGATGCAATGAGAGCGAGCGCTGACAGGCCCAGCAGCAGAAACAATTTGCTGCCGAGCTTGACGCGACTGAGGATGTTCATGGTGATGAGAGTGTCCCATTTTACGAAGAGATTCTAGGCAGGCCTCACCTTCAGCAGACGAGGCGCATATTTCCAAGACGCCTACCATACCATCTCCCGTTCGGGCTTCTTCTTGGCTTTCATGTGCATCTGCGACACCCACTCGGTCACCGACATGAAACGCGGCGCCAGGAACCGATAGGTGCGAGCGAGCAATTCGCGCGGGCACTCATTCTGAATGCCATCCCACTCACCCAATATGGGCTCCCACGCGCGCTGGCTGCGGTAAAGCCAATCCCGGTTGGAGCGGATGAATGCACGCTGGCTGTCAAAATTGCGCAGCGCCGCCATCACCTCGCCGGTCTGCGCGCCCAACTCCTCGAAGCGGCGGTTGATCTGACGCAACGCCTCGGCGGAAAGGCGGCGCACCTGGGTCAGCGTCTCGATCGGCACACCGTCTGCCCGTTTTGCGCGAGCCAGTCGTTCGATCTTGGCGGCCATCGATCTCACCCGGTAGAGCAGATGGTCGCGCAGCGCCTCGATGTAAGCCACTTCCTCGGCGAGGTTTTGCACCAGATGGACAACCGCCGTCTTGTCCGAAAGGCCAAGCTCGTCGGCTGCACGCTCGAATGCCTCCTGGATTTGCTGGCGCACCAGCGGATCATCTGCTGCGCGCAGCAGATGCTCGGGGTCCAGTTCGGCCGCAGTCGTTCTTGACCCGTTTCGAAGCCACGCCGCGAGCTGCAGGCGCAGCTTGGCGCCGGCGAGCCGCAGATGCGCGGCGTCCGGTTGCCAGCTCGCCTTGCCGCTCAGCACCTCGGCGGGCAGCGGATCGCCGATCCTCAGGCCAACGACGAAGTCGAGCGCTCCGGCGATCAAAGCCAGCATTGTACCGTCCGGGGACTCATCGTCGATGTCGAACTCGCCTTGCAACGAACGCAGCGACACCGCCGCTTCGCGGTCGCCGAGCATGATCACCATCATCGGCGTGTCATCGGTCTCAGCGCGACGAAACAGCGGCTCCCCAAGAACGGAAAACATGCTGTGCTGGAGAATGCAGCAGTCCGGGGTGGTGTTGCCGAGGGAGCCAGTCACGTAAGCCTCCAGAATGCCAGGAGGGAAGCCTGGGAAGACGGCGAAACGGACCACGCGGCGATTTTACAAATCGTTAGCGAGCGGCAAGCCGTCTGACGTCGCTTGATTGGGCGCCATCCGCAGGGCTGCGAAACGCCGGCTCGCGGTGCGCACGAACGGTCAAACCGACACGGCAAAGCGGGCTCATTGCGCTAACGAAGCAAGCGTCTGCGCCATCCGCCATTTTGTTCGGCCGGCGGCCATGGCGGTCAGACTACTCCACCATACACAAAATCTGTTCCGCAACCAGGCGGTCACTGGGATGCCGGTATTAAGGTCTCGCGCACCAGGAGCTTCGGATGCTACCGTGATCACCGCAAACAAATCATTGGAGACAGTCCCGATGTTCGATATTCTCCACAAAAGCGCGGCCATGAACCATTTGGCACTGGTGGTGGTCGTTCTGACCTTGTGGTATATTCGCCAATGGCGCGGCCGGTAGCGAACGCGCCGAAACCGGCACATACCCGATCGCCTTCGGGGCGCAGTCGGACCAGCCGCATCGGATCAGAGGCGGAACCCACTGAAATGGAGCAGCGGCCGACGCGCCGATAAGGTTGCGAGGGACTCGGGGCGAGATACTACAAACCACCCATGCCAGAAGCCCGGTTCGTCCACCTGCGCGTCCACTCCGCCTATTCGCTCAGCGAGGGCGCGATCAAGGCGGAGAAAGTCGGAAGCCTCGCCCGCGAGGCCGGCATGCCGGCGGTGGCGATCACCGACACCGCCAACCTGTTCGGGGCACTGGAGTTCAGCCAGTCCTGCGCCGCCAAGGGGGTGCAGCCGATCATCGGCTGCCAGATCGCGCTGGCGCGCGCCGACAGGGCTCGGCTCGCGCCGGACCCGCTGGTGCTGCTGGCGCAGGACGCCACCGGTCTGGCCAATTTGCAGCGCCTGTCCTCGCTCGGGTTCCTGGAGACCGATCCCGGGCTGAAGCCCCAGCTCCCGCTGGACACCATCGCCGCTCATGCCGCCGGCCTGATCCTGCTCACCGGCGGGACCACCGGCCCGATCGCACGGCTGCTCGCGGAGGGCCAGAAGCCCGAGGCCGAGGCGCTGCTCGCCCGCCTGGTCGAAGCCTTCGGCGACCGCGCCGTCATGGAGCTGCATCGCCACGGGCTGCCGGTTGAACGCGCGATCGAGCCAGGCCTGATCGCGCTCGCCGACGCGCACGGCCTGCCGCTGGTGGCCACCAACGACTGTATGTTCGCCCGTTCGCCCATGCACGCCGCGCATGACGCCCTGCTCTGCATCGCGGAGGGGCGGCTGCTGTCGGAGCAAGACCGCCGCCGCGTGACGCCCGAACACTGGTTCAAGCCGGCCGCCGCCATGCGCACGCTGTTCGCCGACCTGCCGGAGGCCTGCGACAACACGCTGGCCATCGCGCGGCGCTGCGCGGTGAAGGCGGAGACCCGCAAGCCGCTGCTGCCGGTCTGCCCGAAGGTGCGCGAAAGCCGCACCGAAGACGAGACGGTCAACGCCATGGCCCGCGAAGGCCTGGCGCGCCGCATGGCCACGATCGGCGCCGACGACGCCACCCGCGCCCGCTACGCCGAGCGGCTGGAATACGAACTCGCCGTCATCGCCAGCATGGGCTTCTCCGGGTACTTCCTCATCGTCGCCGACTTCATCCAGTGGGCGAAGGCGCAGGAAATCCCCGTCGGTCCCGGCCGCGGCTCCGGCGCCGGTTCAGTGGTCGCCTGGGCGCTGACCATCACCGATTTGGACCCGCTGCGCTTTGGCCTGCTGTTCGAGCGCTTCCTCAACCCGGAACGCGTGTCGATGCCGGATTTCGACATCGATTTCTGCCAGGAGGGGCGCGACCGCGTCATCGACTACGTGCGCGGCGAATATGGCGGAGACCGCGTCGCGCAGATCATCACCTTCGGCAAGCTGCAGGCACGGGCGGCGGTGCGCGACGTGGGCCGCGTGCTGGGCCTGCCGTTCGGCCAGGTCAACAAGGTCGCCGAACTGATCCCCAACAACCCGGCCAAGCCGGTGACGCTGCAGCAGGCGGTCGATGGCGAGCCGCGCCTGCAGCAGATGCGCGAAGACGACGAAGGCATCGCGCGCCTGCTGGAAATCGCCTTGCAGATCGAGGGCCTGTACCGCCACGCCTCCACCCACGCCGCGGGCGTGGTGATCGGCGACCGGCCGCTGATCGAACTGGTGCCGCTGTACCGCGATCCGCGCTCGGACTTCCTGGTGACGCAATACTCGATGAAATATGTCGAGCAGGCGGGGCTGGTGAAGTTCGACTTCCTGGGTCTCACCACGCTGACGATCTTGCGGCGCGCGCTGAACTACCTGCGCGACCTTGGCATCACGGTCGATCTCGCGACCTTGCCGCTGGACGACGCCAAGACCTACGAGATGCTGCAACGCGGCGACGCCGGCGGGGTGTTCCAGCTCGAAGGCCAGGGCATGCGCGAGACGCTGCGCCAGATGCGCCCCGACCGGTTCGAGGACCTGATTGCCGCCGTCGCGCTGTATCGCCCCGGTCCGATGGCCAACATCCCCGACTACTGCCGGCGCAAGCACGGCGAGGCGTGGGAGGCGCCGCATCCCGAACTCACCGACATCCTGTCCGAGACCTACGGCATCATGGTTTATCAGGAGCAGGTGATGCAGATCGCCCAGCGCATGGGCGGTTACAGCCTGGGCGCCGCCGACCTGCTGCGCCGCGCCATGGGCAAGAAGATCCGCGCCGAGATGGAGGCGCAGCGCAAGACCTTCGTCGATGGCGCAACGGCGCGGGGCATTGCCGCCGCCACGGCCACCGAGGTTTTCGACCTCATGGCCAAGTTCGCCGATTACGGCTTCAACAAGTCGCACGCCGCCGCCTACGCGCTGGTGGCGTATCAAACCGCCTGGATGAAGGCGAACCACCCGGCGGTGTTCATGGCGGCCTGCATGAGCCTCGCCAGCACCAACACCGACCGGCTGGCGGCACTGAAACAGGAGGCGGAGCGCGGCGGCATCCGCGTGCTGCCGCCTGATATCAACCGCTCGGGCGCCGATTTCCGCATGGAGCGGCTGCCCGACGGCGCGCTGGCGATCCGCTACGCGCTGGCAGCGGTGAAGAAGGTGGGCGCCGCCGCGATGGAGGGGCTGGAACAGGCGCGGGGCGAGCGACCCTTCGCCGATGTCGCCGACTTCGCCGCCCGGGTCGATCCGCGCCACCTCAACCGCATGCAGATGGAAAACCTTGTGCGTGCCGGCGCCTTCGACAGCCTGGACACGAACCGGGCGCGGCTGTTCGCCGCCGCCGAGACCATCCTGCGCCGTGCCCAGGCCGACCAGGCGGAAAAGGAAAGCGGCCAGATCGTCCTGTTCGGCGGCGGCGGCCGCCCCGCGGAACTGCGACTGCCGGACCTGCCGGACTGGCCGCCGATCGAGCGGCTCGGCTTCGAGGCGGAAGCGATCGGCTTCCACCTGACGGCGCATCCGCTCGATGCCTACGGGCAGGCGCTGCGCCGGCTCGGCGTTGTTCCTTGCAGCCAGGTCGAGGCGCGGGCGCAAGCGGGGGTGGGGCGGGTGAAGCTCGCCGGCATTGTGGTGGCGACCAAGGAGCGCGTTACCCGCACGGGCAGCCGGATGGCGTGGGTGCGACTATCGGATGCGTCAGGCGGCTGCGAGGTGACGCTGTTCAGTGAAGTGCTGGCTCGGTCGCGCGACCTGATCGCGGATGGCGCAAGCCTGCTGGTGACGGCCGATCTGCGGATGGACGGCGACACGTTGCGCGTCACGGCGCAGGACGTGGCTCCGCTGGAGAAGGCTGCGGCCGATGCCGGCGCCGGCATGCGGGTGCGGCTGGCCGAGCCTGAGGCGGTGCCGCACATCCGCGACCTGCTGAAACGGGAGAGCGGCGGGAAGGGCCGGGTCATTCTGGTGCCGCGGCTGGACGCCGCCCACAGCGTCGAGATCGCGTTGCCAGGGGGCTTCAACGTAACGCCGCGACTTGCGCAGGCCCTGAAGGCCTTGCGCGGGGTGGATCAGGTCGAGGATTTGTAGCCGGCGGGCCCTTGGCGGCGGCCCGCGGTGGTTCAGTCGTCCGCGGGCGTCAAATGCCCAACCAGCACGCCGATCGGGATCGAGGCAGCCAGCCAGGTCACAAGTACAATGCCGGTAAACCCGGTCAGGTGGTGCGGCACCGACAAGGCCGCCAGTGCGGCCGCTGTTGGCATGCTCGCAAACAATGCCGCGCCCAGACAAGACATTCCGAAGCCTCCGATAAGCCGCTTTCACGTTGGCGAGGGCGGCTTGCACCGCTGAAAGCATGTTCCATGCCAAGGAAGAACAGTGAGAGATTTGAGAAAGTTGCGTGGCAGCCGTCACCTTTTCGCGCCGGCAATGTAAAGTTCTCCGACACGTATCAGGCTTGGTCGGTCGGCGGCGAATTGCCTCCGCAACCGCCGAAATCAGTGCAGAAAAGCAACTACAACGGTCGCCAATCCGAGGGCTAAGTTAACGGTGATCAGCTTGCGAACGGTGTCGATGGCGGCGGCAGCACGGCTCCGGTCGGTCGTGCGCCGGAAACGGCGATAAGGGCCAAACACCATGACCAGGAACACGGCGGTCATGATCAGCCCGAGCGTCTGCATTACATGCACGTTCCACGAAACGTTGGCAAAGCCGCCATAGAATCCGAACAGGATCGCGTAGCCGGAGATCAGGATCAGCGGCATCGCGTGCCAGACCACCAGGAAGAAGCGGCGGAAAATCTGCGTGTGGAGAGCGATACGCTGGATCGGGTCGAGCACCGCGACGCTCGGCCGCAACACAACAAGAGCAAAGAACATGCCGCCTACCCAGACCACCGCGCACAGCACATGCAAGGCCAGCAGCCATCCCCAGGGATTCGTCATCGAACAATCTCCAGCAGTTCGGCAAGCAGAGCGCGCAGCTCCGCGGCAGCGGTGGAGCGCGGGGCGGCTTCGGTGACGCCCAGCCCCTCGGCAAAAGCACTGGCGAACCCAATCCGGTTGCCGAGCACCGCGCGCAACAGCGGCAGATGGCGCGCGGCGAGGTCCGCCTCCACCCTCTCGCGCAGCCGTGACGCCGTCGGGGCGCGGTTCAGCATGATGTGTGCCGTGCGGGATTCGGCCGCGGCGAGCTGCAGCGTGCCCTCGGCTGCCCAGACGTCCGGCGGGCTGGGTTGCACCGGAACCAGTACGATGTCGGCGCCGCGCACGGCGAGTCGCGCGTCGGTCGCGATCTGCGGCGGCGTGTCGATCAGCACGATATCGTGACTGCGCCGCAGCCGGTCCAGTTCGGCGGCAAGCCGCCAGCCGGAGATGTTGTGAAAGCTGATGGCGGAGGCGCCCTCGATCCTGGCCTGGCGCAGCTCGTGCCAGCGGGTGAGGCTCTTTTGCGGATCGATGTCGAGCACAGCGACGCGTCGGGACGGCGCCAGCGCCGCCGCCAGGTTGGCAACAAGCGTCGTCTTTCCGGTGCCGCCTTTCTGCTGCGCGACCGTGATCACAACGGCCATGGGCACGCGACTCCGCTACGGTTCCGTTCTAGATGAACAGAACCCGGGCGGCGTGACCAGGGCTGGAACCGGGTAAAGCGACCGGACAGGGCCAGGTTCCGCAGCCCGTGGACCGCGTTCCCCCTGCGGGCAGGCTAGCCCGGCGGGAGACCGGCTGCGCCGATGGTCATGACTTGCTGCTGGACGCCTATCGGCACGTCTTTGCCCGTCCTGGCCGCGCCAACAGATATGTCGGCCCCCGTTTCACCCCATCGTGTGAACGGAGCCCGGCTCGATCTCGTAGCTGATCCGGACCTCGCCAGGCTGGGCGAACGGGTATTTGTCCTTGCCCAGATACTTCTTGGCCAGTGAATCGATATGCGCCGATGCACCCTCCTCCGTCGCGCGGGCGACGCGGCCGCGGATTTGGATGTAGCGGTAGACGTTATCCGGATCGACGATGGCGACTGCGACCGGCGTGCCTTCCTGCATGTTGCGGGCCTTGATCCGGCCCTTGGCGGTGTTCACCCGAATCTTGCCATCGGTGTAGTCGAACCAAACCGGCGTGACCTGCGGCGAGCCATCTGGGTTCACGGTCGCCAGGTTGGCCAGCGCCACCTTCTTCTGCAGCAGGTCGAGGAACGCGTCGGGAATCGTTGCCATCTTGGATGCTCCTTGATCTTGTCTCGACGGCGGAGCTTGGCGTGGTGCGGCCGAACGGGCAAGATCCGCCGTGATTCCGGGGCCGACGATCACGGCCCTCGGGCGAGCGGAGGCGTTTTCCGGCCGCAGCGTGGATCAGCGCATGACGGCTGCCTGCGCCGGGGCGTCCGCATCCTGTCGCCACGCGGCCATCGCCGCCAGCTCGCGCTCCGGCCGCTCGGTCAAAACCAACAGCGCGCCTGGGTAGACTGCGCCGGCATTGCCATCCAGGCTGATCGGGTCGCCTTCCGCCAGCGTGCGCTGGCCGACCCGGCAAGTCCGTCGTTCGAGGTCGATCGACAGCGCCTCGCAGCCGACCAGACAGACCTTCGCGAGCTGCCGCGCGACCACCGCCGCGTGTGAGGTACGGCTGCCAGTCGCGGTCAGGATGCCCGCCGCCCTCGCCATGCCGGCGATGTCGCCGGTCACCGGCTCCCGCCGCACCAGGATCGACGGCGTGCCCGCCTGCGCGAAACGCTCGGCCGTAGCGCTATCCAGCGCGAGCGGGCCGCTCGCCACGCCCGGACCCGCCACCGTTGCAACGGCGAGCGGCGAAGGCAGCGGCGGGGCAAAACGCGTGCGGCCGACTGCGTCCAGATCGACATCGCGCAACCGCAGAAGGGCCTCGGCCGGCGTGATCAGCCCCTCTTCCGCCATTTCGACCGCGATCCGCAGCGCAGCCAACGGGGTGCGCTTGGCGGTGCGCGTCTGCAGCAAGTACAGCGCGCCGTCCTGCACGGTGAACTCGAAGTCCTGCGCGTCGCCGAACAGCGCTTCGAGCCGGGCGCGCACTTGCAGAAGCTCGGCGTGGATCGCGGGCAACACCCGCAGCAGCCGGTCGTCGTCCGCCAGGCGCCGGCGGCCAGCCACCACGTCCTCACCCTGTCCGTTGAAGCAAAAATCGAAATACAGCGCCCGCTCGCCGGTGGCCGGATCGCGGGTGAAGCCGACGCCGGAACCCGAGGCGCCGCCAGCGTTGCCGAATACCATGGTCTGCACCGTGACAGCGGTGCCGACATCGTCCCGGATGCCGTTCAACTGCCGGTAGGCGACCGATTTCGGGGCCTCCCAGGAGCAGAACACCGCCTCGGCGGCGGCGAGGAGCTGCGCGGCCGGATCGTCGGGAAACGGGGCGCCGGACAGCGCCTCGAACCGGTCGAGCATTGACCGGGTCACGGCGCGCAAGGTCCGAAAATCCAGGTCCCGCTCGCTTTCGGCCTGCTCCGCCTCCACGGCTTTGCGCAGGATCGCGTCGAACGGCTCGGTCGGCAGCAAGGCGACCACCTCGGCGTAGCTCTGCACCAGGCGGCGGTAGCAGTCCCAGGCGAGGCGGGGGTTGCCGGTCAGTCGGATAAGCCCCTCCACGCTGTGCGCGGTCAGGCCGACATCCAGCACCGTCTCCATCATGCCCGGCATCGAGACGGCGGCGCCGGAGCGCACCGAGACCAGCAGCGGCCGCCGGCCTGAACCGAATCCGAGTCCGGTGGCGGCCTCCAGCCGGGCGATCCCGGCGATCAGTGCCGCGCGCAGCGCCTGGTCATCACCGCGCCCGTCGAGGCCGTGATCCGCGCGACGGGTGCGGCACCAGGATGTCTGCAGGACGAAGC
>Ga0182012_10000971_pt1 | contig 31534 bp, 25 predicted proteins | sample 612S2SmetaG_FD_120486 | JGI IMG/M metagenome (GOLD analysis project Ga0182012, IMG submission 120486) | Permafrost microbial communities from Stordalen Mire, Sweden - 612S2S metaG | ecosystem: Environmental > Terrestrial > Soil > Wetlands > Permafrost | place: Sweden: Stordalen | collected...
CGGTGGTGAGCGACTCCATCCAACTCTTGACGCGCTTGGCATCGGCAACCCGCGTGTACTTGCCCAGGGAATCCAGCAATACGATCACGACATTGCGGCCTTCGATCACGGCCTCCATCACCAGGCACTTGCCCGCCTCGGAGATGTAGCCGGTTTTCTGAACGATGATGTTCCAGGCGGGATTGGCCACCAGGTTGTCGGTGTTATGGAACTCCACCAGGCGGCGGTGCACGCGCACCGTATAGCTCTTGTCGGTGGAATATTCGCGGATGGTCGCATTGCGCGAGGCGGCGATCACGAGCTTCGACAGATCCTCGGGGCTCGCGACGTTCTCGCTCGACAATCCCGTCGGGTCGTCGAAATGCGCGTTGGTCATGCCGAGCACGCGGGCCTTGGCGTTCATGGCCCGAACCAGCGCGGGTACACCGCCGGGATAATAGGTGCCGAGCGCGTGCGCCGCACGGTTCTCGGAGGACATCAGCGCCAGATGCATCAGATCGCCGCGGGTGAGCACCGTGCCCACGGTTAGGCGGGAAAAGTTGGTCTTCGGCAGCTCCGTCTCGGCCTGGGTGATCGCGAGCGATTCGCCCATGGGCTGATGGGCATCGAGCACCACGAGCGCGGTCATCAGCTTGGTGATCGAGGCGATGGGCGCCGCGACATCGGAATTGCGGGAGTAAAGCACCGAGGAATCGCTCGGATCGATGATCAGCACGGAACTTGACTTAAGCTTGGGGCTCAAAGCCGGCTTTGCGGCGGCGGTCATGGTCAGCGCGGTGAGCAGCGTTCCGACCAGCACCATGAGAGCGGTGCGCGGTCCTCGATCGTTAAGTCCCATTACAATCCTAAGAGATGCTGAAATCGCGGGTATTACTTCAAGTAATGAAGGTAACCATATGTCAATCACGCCCCGGCGTGATGCATCGCTAACTTTGCCATTAAATTTCGGAAACTCCAAACGCTTTCGTGCGGCCTGATTGGCCGCCGGTGCGCATTGCCCGGCGCTATGCGTTGGCTTGCGCTCCCGGGGCCCGGCGCAGCTCCTTGTCGCGGTACACGCGGTGATCGGCCGCGCTCATGAGCTCGCGCATGTCGCGGCCGTCCTTCGGGAAGGTCACCACGCCGATGCTCACGCTGCACCGGATCATGCGCGAACGCAGATCGAGCGTGGTTTTGTAGACATTGTGGCGGATCCGCTTGACCACGGACTCGGCGACTTCCGGCGAGCCCCCCGGCAGCAGCACGATGAACTCATCGCCGCCGAAACGGCCGGCGCTGTCGGTACCGCGAATGCTCCGCCGCAGGCACTCGGCCACCAAGGTGATCGCGCTGTTGCCCGCGTCGTGCCCGAACGTGTCGTTGATGTCCTTGAGCTTGTCGATGTCGATCAGCAAGAGGGAGTACACGCTTCGATCGCGCTCGGCCGCCGCATGCTCGCGCTGCCAGACCTCGTTGAACATGCGCAGGTTGTAAAGTCCGGTGAGCGCGTCGGTCTGCGCGAGATTCTCGATGCGCTCGCGTGCCTCTTCGATATCCGCAGAGAGCGTGGTCGTGAGGTAAGCGACCAGCAAAAACGGCGCGAGCTGTCCGACCGCACGACTGGCGTAGACGAGCGAAACCACATCCAGGCCCGGAGTGGCGGCGGCGAGCAGCACGTGGCATAGCGCGATGACCGCCACCTGCGCGAGGGTGATGGTTCTCCCCAGGGTGAGCGCGCTCAAAATGATGGGCAGGAGGTACAGGTTGAACAGCGGGCTCGCACTCTGGCCGGTGAACCAGAGCACCGCCGTGATGAAGGCCACCATGGACCAGGATTCGATCGACAGCCGCGCCCTGCCGCGCCCCGGAAAGAAGCTGCGCGCGCGGAAAAGCACGATGGCCAGCGCAAACAGCAGCAGCAGCCCCGAGACGGGCCAGGGCTCCTTGATCAGCGCCCCTGACCACACCAGCACCAGCGCCGCAAGCGCCAGGCAAAGGATCTCGATGGAGCGGGTACTGCGCACGGACCGGCTAGTCGCGTGCGGAAACGGGCGCCGTGCGAACGGGCGCCGTGCGAACGGGCGCTGCGCGAGCGGACACCGTGCCAGCGGGCGCTGCGCGAGCGGACACCGGGCTATGTCCGCTCGCTGTCGGCGTCTTGAGTTCCTGCACGGCCCGCTTGACCTCGGGATCCCGCTCGAGCAGGGTGGCGCCGGCCGGCGGCGGCACCGTGGGCGGGGTCGGATCGCGCTCGGTCTCGATATCCGGGGCGATGCCGCGATGATTGATGGAGATGCCGGACGGCGTGTAATAGAGGGAGGTCGTGAGCTTCAGCGCGCGGCCGTGATCCAAAGGCATCACGGTCTGCACCGACCCCTTGCCGAAGGTGGTGCGCCCCATCAGGGTCGCCCGGTGATGATCCTTGAGGGCGCCGGCGACGATCTCCGCCGCGGACGCCGAGCCGCCGTTCACCAACACGACGATGGGGGCACCGTTGAGTACGTCCCCGGGAGTCGCGTTCATCTCGAATTTCGACTCCGCCGTCCGCCCCCTGGCGCTCACGATCAAACCGGAGTCCAGAAACGCGTCCGCCACGGCCACCGCGGCCTCCAGAACTCCGCCCGGATTGTTGCGCAAATCGAGCACCAGTCCCTTCAAAGGCGCCTTGTTGGCGGCCCGTAACGCGCGCAGCCGCGCGGTCAGCTCCTCGCCGGTGTTATCGCTGAATTCGGCGATGCGAACGTAGCCGTAGCCCGGGGCCGCCATCTCGGAACTCACGCTGTGCAACTCGACGCGCGAGCGCTTGAGCGTCACGATGATCGGTTCGGTCGAGCCCTCGCGCAGAATTCCCACCTTGATGGAGGTGCCCTCTTTGCCGCGCATGCGCTCGATGGTATCCGCCAAGGTGGTGGTATTGACCGGCACCCCGTCGATGGTGGCGATCACATCGCCTGAACGGATCCCGGCGGCGGCGGCCGAAGATCCGTCGAGCGGGGCGACCACGACGACCTGACCGTCTTCCATCGACACCTCGATGCCGACACCGGAGTACTCTCCGGAGCTCGAGATCTTGATGTCGTCGTATTCCTCGCCGTCCAGATACGCGGAGTAGGGATCGAGCGAGGACACCATCCCGCGGATGGCGGCCTGCAGCAATTGATGATCGTCGACCGGTTCGACATATTCCCGTTCGACGCGCTCGAGCACCTCGGCCAGAAGACGTGCATCCTGCCAGGGGACGCTCTGGTCCGGTGCTTGCGCCGGGTCCGGTGCTTGCGCTTGCGCCTCGTCCGCACTGACGCAGCCCACCCAACCGGGCGAGAGGCCGACCGCCACGCCCAGCACGAGGATCGCGACATTCCGCGTTTTGATGCTCATCGGCGGGAGAGCATACGTGCGGGCACGGGCCGCCGCCAGCCAGTCGCATCGATCAAGGAAGTCGCCTGAGCCAGTTCCTCGGATCGACGGGTCGGCGGCCCTCGCGTATCTCGAAATACAGCTGAGGCGCCGCTCCGCCCGCGTCGCTCATGGCGGCGATGGTGTCGCCCGCGGCGACCGAGTCGCCCACCGACTTGTAAAGAACCTCGGCGTGTCCGTACAGCGTCAGATAATTTCCCGCGTGCGCGATGATCAGCAGCATTCCCATGCCTTGCAGCCAGTCGGCGTATACCACGCGGCCGGCGAGCGGCACCCGCACCTTGGCGCCCCGCGCCGTCTCGATCAGGACGCCGTTCGGGTGCACCGCGGTAGGCGCACCGTTGGTGCGGGTCTCGAGGTTGCGCACCGTCATCCGGCCGGCGACCGGCCACGGCAGCGTGCCGCGCAGCTCCAGATCGAAATGCTGGTGCGAATCCACCGGGAAGTCCCGAAGCACGCGGGTCAGGTCGGTGACCAGCGCCTCGACCGCCTGCTCCTCCCTTTGCAAGCGGGCGAGCTCCTGGTGCCCGCTTTGCACCTGCTCGGCGAGCGCCGCCAACGCCGCGCCGCGCTCCTGCCGCGCGCGCTCGAGATCCGCGACTTGACGGCTGGCGTCGTCGCGCAACGATTTGAGCTCGAGCGTTTGCTGATCGATGCCGGCGACCAGCGCCTGCAGACGCGACTCCTGCGCGGCGATCTCGCCGATCTTCGCCGCACGCGCCCGGGCGAAATAGCCATAGTAGGTCAACGTCCGCCCGACCTCCGCCGGATTGGTCTGATTCAACAGCAGCCTCATCTCGTCGCTGCGGCCGAGCAGATACTCGGTGCGCACTTGCGCCGCGAGCGCGGCCCGTTCCGAATCGAGCGCCTCGCGGGTGCGGGATTGCTCCGCCCGAAGCTCGCTGCGCTTGCGCTCCGCCGCCTCCTCGGCCGCATCGAGATTCTCGAGCCGCCGGCGCTTCCCGGTGACGCCCAAATCGGCGTCGCGCAGACGCGCGCTCAACGCATCGCGCTGTTTGAGCTCGGCAGCGAGCCGGCCGGTCAGGTCCGCGATGCGCTCGCGCACCGCCGCAAGCTTGGCCTTGGCCTGCGCGGCGTCGGCCTTGGGAGCGGCGCCCTCGGCCGCGGAACGGGCCGCCGCCCACGGGGCGGCCGCGTGAACGCATATCGCGAGCGCGGCGAATTCAGTCAAGCGTCTGATTAATTTGGGGTTCACGGCGGATTCGAGCCTTAAGGGGCGCAAGCATACAAGCCTTGTGGCCGCTGCTATACTTGCCCGCCCCAAATTCCTGAAATCACCCGGCATGCAGCGACTGTTAGAGTTCATTGGTCATCATACGTTTCTCGCCGCCGGAGCGGTCGTTGCCGCATTGGCGGTCATCGCCGTCGAGCTCAAGGAGCGCATCCAGAAGTTCGCCGCGCTGCCTGCTCCGCAGGCGGTGCGTCTCATGAATCAGGGGGCGTTGATCATCGACCTGCGGCCGCAGGCGGCGTTCGAGGCCGGGCATATCGGCGACGCACGCAACGTGCCTGCGGCCGAGCTCGAGTCCCAGGCGGAGTCGCTGAAGAAATGGCGGGACCGGACGGTGATCACGTACTGCGACTCGGGCGTGAGCGGCGCCGGCGCTGCGCGGACGCTCGCGAAACTGGGGTTCACCAAAGTGTTCAACCTGGACGGCGGCTTGAACGCCTGGGTCAAGGACAACCTGCCGGTGATCAAAGGATCGGGCGGCGGAAAGGTCAAATCCAAGTGAGCCCGCCGGCGATCGTGGTCTACACGACCGGGTGGTGTCCGTACTGCCAGAGGGTGCGTGGGCTCCTCGCCAAGAAGCAACTCGCGTTCACGGAAATCGATGTGGAAGAGGACGGGAAACTCCGCGAGGAGATGATCGCGCGCTCGGGCAAACGCACGGTGCCGCAAATTTTCATCGGCGAGAAACACGTCGGAGGCTGCGACGATCTTTTTGCGCTCGACGGCTCAGGCGAGCTCAATCGACTAATCCAGGGGGCTTGATGAACGATGTGACTAACGAGGCGACCGGCGCGCCGGTGGCGGGTGTGCAGGTGAGCCTGCAGACGGTCTATTTGAAGGACTGCTCATACGAGTCGCCGAACGGACCGCGGATGCCGAATAACCAAAGCTGGGAGCCGAAGTTCCAGCTCAACATGAATACCTCGGGCGGCGAGCTCGCGCCGGACGTGCGCGAGGTGCTGCTCACCATCACGCTCGAAGCCAAGCAGGGCGATGCCACGCTGTATCTCGTGGAAGTGAAACAGGCCGGCGTGTTCACCATCGCGGGCGCCTCGGAAGAGGACATGAAGCGATTGATCGGCAGCTTCTGCCCGAGCGTGCTGTTTCCCTATGCGCGCGAGGTGATCTCCGATTTGATCACCAAGGGCGGATTTCCGAACTTCCTGCTCCCGCTGGTGAACTTCGACGCGCTGTTCGCGCAGGCGTCGGAGCAGCCCCAGCAGGGGTCGGCACTCGTCAACTAGGCTCGGCGGGCCTCGAGGGGCGCATCCCCGACACCCATGCATAGCCAGCCCGCAGCCCCGATGACCGTGATCGGCGCCGGCTCGTGGGGCACGGCGCTTGCGATTCAGTGCGCAAGGGCGGGCCATCCCACCCGTCTGTGGGCCCGCGACGGTGCGTTGATCGACGCGATGAGCCGCGCTCGGCGCAACGAGCGCTACCTGCCCGACGCAAAGTTCCCGCCGAGCCTCGATGTCGTCGCAGACCTCGCGCAAGCGCTCAGAGGCGCACGTGACGTGCTCGTTGCGGTGCCCTCGAGCGCGTTTCGCGCCGTGCTCCTCGAGCTCCGGCCGCACCTCGACGAGGGCACGCGTCTGTCGTGGGCGAGCAAGGGCTTCGAGCGGCAGACGGGACTTCTGCCCCACCAGGTGGCCGCGGAAATCCTCGGCGATCGGCCGGGTGCCGTGCTGTCCGGCCCGACCTTCGCCCGCGAAGTCGGCGCCGGACTTCCGACCGCCATGACGGTGGCTTCGCGCGACCAGGAATTCGCCCGCGAGCTCGCGCTGCGCTTGTCGGGACCGAAGTTTCGCGCCTACATTCAATCGGACATCGTCGGGGTGGAAACGGGCGGCGCCGTCAAAAACGTGATCGCCATCGGCGCCGGGATCGCCGACGGCATGGGATTCGGCGCCAACACCCGCGTGGCGTTGATCACGCGCGGTCTCGCCGAGATGATGCGGCTGGGCCTCGCGCTCGGTGCGGAGCGCAGCACTTTCATGGGGCTCGCCGCACTCGGTGATCTGGTGCTCACCTGCACCGACGATCAGTCGCGCAACCGCCGTCTGGGCCTCGCGCTCGGTCAAGGCCGCTCGCTCGAGGACGCTCAGCGCGCCATCGGACAGGTGGTCGAGGGCGCCACCGCGGCCTCCGCGGTGCGTCTCGTCGCCGAACGGGAGGGCGTGGAGATGCCGATCTGTCTCGAGGTGTATCGCATCATGCATGAAGCGCGGCCCGTGCGTGACGCGCTGCACGCACTCATGGGCCGTGAGGTGCGGTCGGAGATGGAGTGAGCGCAGCGAGCTTCGGGATGGCCTTGCGGGCCATGTCCACGTAGCGCCGGTCGCGCTCGATGCCGACACTCTCGCAGCCGACCGCATTCGCCGCGGCCAGGGTCGAGCCCGACCCCGCGAACGGATCGAGCACCAGCCCCCGGCCGAGCGGCAATACGGCCCGCACCACCTGGCGCAGGAAAGCCTGCGGCTTCAGCGAGGGATGCGGCGCAATGCCGCGTTCGTTTGGCGGCGTGGGTCGCGAGGCGATGACATCGCCAAAAGGGCGTGCGCTACCGGGACGCCGAAATCCGCCCGTACCCCAGCGCCGCAGGTTGTCCTGCACCCGGCCCTCGAGCGGATGCCTCAAGATCACCCAGGGCTCGAACATCGATCTCGGCATGACGCTCACGCCCGCAAATTCCTGGTGTGCATTCTTGGGCCGGTCTCCCCCGCGCAGGGTCATCACCAGGCGCGCGAGATAGCCCCGGATCTCGAGCCCCGCCGTGCTCATCGCATTCGCCACGACATGCACCAATAAAGGGTTGCTCGCCACGAGCACATGGGCGCCCGGAACCGTGATGCGCAGCGCCGCCGTACCGAACGCGAGGAAAAAATCATGCAGTGCGGCGCGGTCGCGTGCCGTCAACACCGTGAATCGAGGCAGCGGCGCGCGCCGTTGGCCGTCAAAAGAGGGGGGAATCCGCCAAACACCGCCGCGTCCACGGCGAAGCTTCGCCTGTTCCTTGTCCGAGTATTCGAGCAGCCCGTAGGGGGGATCGGTGACGATGGCGTGCACGGAGCAGGGCTCACGTCCCCGCATCCAATCCAGGGAATCGGCGTGGATCAGGGTCGCGCGGCCCACTTTGAACACTGCCGCCGCGCTCACGTCGCCGCCCGCATCGCGAACCCCATCTGCCGCCACGCCTCGTAAACCACCAGCGCCACCGCGTTCGACAGGTTGAGACTGCGGTTCGCCGCGCACATTGGAATGTGCAGCGAGTGCTCCTCCCCGATCCCCTCGCGCACGTGCGCCGGAAGGCCGCGGGTCTCCGAGCCGAACACCAGCGCATCGTCGGCGCGATAGGCAAAGTCGGCGTAGCAGCGGCGCGCGCCCGTTTCGACCGCCAGCAGGCGCGCACCGTCGAGCGCCCCGATGCACGATGCGAGATCGGCGTGGACTTCGAGCTTCGCGAGGTCGTGATAGTCGAGCCCGGAGCGCTTCAGGCTCTTGTCGTCGAGCCGAAATCCGAGCGGCTGGACCAGATGCAGCGTCGCACCGGTGTTCGCGCACAGCCTGATCACATTGCCGGTATTCGGCGGGATCTGCGGCTCGAACAGCACCACGTGGATCATCCCCGATCGACCACTACGCGCTGCGTCGGGTAGGCGAAGCCGACGCCCAGGCGGTGAAATTCGTCGATGATGCGGAAGTTCACCGCCTGCTGCAGATCCAGCAGCGGATTCAACTTCGGCTGCTGCACGAAATACGCGAGCTCGAATTGCAGTGCGGAGTCGCCCAGCGCGATGAGGTGACAGCGCTCGAAGCGCACGTTCTGGTGCTCCCGCACGATGTTTTCGAGGAGCTTCGGGATGGCCTGGAGCTTGTCCGGGGGCGTCGTGTAATCGATGCGGATGGTGGCGAGCGCCCGTTGCTCCGGGGCACGGCCGAAATTGCGCACCCGGCTCTTCAGAATGTCCGCGTTGGACAAGATGATCTGCTCGCCCGTGTCGCTTCGCAGCCGCGTGCTCTTGATGCCGATGCGCTCCACGGTGCCGGCAAACGCGTCGATCACCAAGCGGTCGCCGACCACGAACGGCTTGTCGAGGGCGATGGACAGGGAGGCGAACAGGTCCCCGAGGATGCTCTGCAAGGCAAGCGCCACGGCAACGCCGCCCACGCCCAAACCGGCGAGCAGCGTGGTGATGTTGATGCCGAGATTCTCGAGCGCGACCAGCGTGAGCAGCGACCAGATCGAGAGGTGCGCGACGAAGTTGATGATCTCGAGCGAGCCGGTGAAGGTTCGATCCGGGCCGCGCTCCATCTCCTTTATTTCCAGGTAGAACTTCAGCGACCGGGCGGCCCACAGCCCGATCTGCAGGAGAAGCAGAACCACCACGACGTTGTCGACGACGTGCTGGATCTTGGGGGCGAAGGTCAGGTCCTCCTGACCCACGTAGAGCGCGAGCGCCAGCACGAAGAACTGCTTGGTATTGCCGAGCAGATAAAAAATCAGGCGCACCGGAGTCGGGTGCCCGGCGGTGGCGTATTGCTGATAACGGACGAAGATCACACGGCGGACGACCGACAACAGGGTCCAGACGGCGGCCGTCAACAAGCCCGCGACGAGCCAGTCGGCGAGCGGATTGCCGATGAAACTATGCCCGGAGAGCCCCAGGGTGCCTTTGAGAAAGTCGGCCATGATGGGGCGCGATTATAGGCCGGAGCTAGCTCACATCCTCCATGCCGAGCTCTTTCATCTTGCGCGACAAGGTATTGCGGCCCCAGCCGAGGAGCTTCGCTGCATTCTGCTTGAGGCCGTCCGCCTTGCGCATCGCTGCACGTATCAATATGCGCTCCACCTCGGGCACGGCCTGGTCCAGCAGCCGCCGGGCGCCGGAATCGAGCTCGCGCTCGGCCCAATACGAGAGCTTCGCGGCCCAGTCGTGGTTGGCGGATCGGCCCGCCGGCACGCCGCCCAGGTCCGCGGGAATGTCCTCGGTACGAATCTCGCGGCCGGGCGCGGTCACCGTGAGGCGGCGGCATGCGTTCACGAGCTGGCGCACATTGCCGGGCCAGTCGAACGTCACCAGCGCGGTCTCCGCGGGCGGCGTCAACAGCTTCGGCTCGACGCCGAGCTCCTGGCCGGCGACGCTCAGGTAATGGTGCAGGAGCTCCGGTATGTCCTCGCGCCGTTCCCGCAGCGGCGGGATCTCGATGCGAATCACGTTCAGCCGGTGCAGCAGGTCCTCCCGAAAATGCTCGGACTTCACCCGCTGCTCGAGATCCTGGTGGGTCGCCGCGATCACCCGCACATCGACCTTGACCGGCGTCTGGCCGCCGACGCGGTAGAACTCGCCCTCGGCGAGCACCCGCAGCAGCCGCGTTTGCAGCGCCGGCGACATGTCGCCGATCTCGTCCAGAAACAGCGTGCCTCCGTCCGCCTGCTCGAAGCGGCCCCGGCGCAATGCGTCGGCGCCGGTGAACGCACCCTTTTCGTGACCGAACAGCTCCGATTCCAAAAGATCCGCGGTAAACGCGGCGGTGTTGAGCGCAACGAACGCCTTGCTCGAGCGCGGACTATGCCGGTGCAGGGCACGCGCGACGAGTTCCTTGCCCGTGCCGGACTCGCCGGTGATGAGCACCGTCATGCTGGAGCGGGACAGCCGGCCGACGGCGCGGAACACCTGTTGCATGGCGGCGGCCTGACCGAGCAGCTCGGGGATACTGCGCCGCGCGGCATCCACGTCGATCGATACCGTGGCCTGCTGGGCGGCGCGGCGGACGAGGTCCACCGCCTTGTCGATGTCGAAGGGTTTCGGCAGATATTCGAACGCTCCTCCCTGATAGGAGGCGACCGCGGCATCCAAGTCCGAGTGAGCGGTCATGACGATGACCGGCAGGCCCGGCCGCGACACCTGAATGTCCTTGAGCAGATCCAGTCCGCTCCTGCCCGGCATCCGGATGTCGGTCATCAGGACATCCGGCGCTTCGGAGCGCAGCGCCGCGAGCGCGTTGTCGGCCTGATCGAAGCAGCGTGCGGACATACCGCTGCCCTTCAGTGCCTTTTCGAGCACCCATCGGATGGAGGCATCGTCATCGACCAGCCAGACTTGAAGCGCCTTGGAGTTCATACACCGTCCATCGGAAGATAAATCACGAATATGGTTCGGCCCGGGGCGCTGTCGAACTCGATCAGGCCGCCGTGACGGCTGACCAGATCCTGCGCGATGCCGAGCCCGAGGCCGGTGCCGTCCGTGCGGCCGGATACCAGCGGATAGAAGATCGTGTCGCGGATCTCCGGCGCCACGCCGGGCCCGTTGTCCTCGAATTGAATGGATGCCACCAGGCGGTGGCGGCGACCGCCGATGCCGACATTCCCGGCGACGCGCGTGCGCAGGGTCAGCCGCGGGCTTTGCAGCCCGGGATTGTCGACCCGCGCACTCGACAGTGCCTGAATGGCATTGCGGCCGAGATTCAGCATCGCTTGAATGATGTGGTTCGGATCCACCGTCAGCGCCGGCAGGCTCGGATCGTAATCGCGATCCACGGTGACGCCCTCCGAAGCCTCGCTGCGCAACAGGTGATACACGCGCTCCAGGAGCTCGTGAACGTTGATGAGCTGCTTCGCGGGGGGACGCCCGGGACCGAGCATGGAGTCGAGCAAGTGCGTGAGCCGGTCCGCTTCTGAAATGATGACCCGCGTGTATTCACGCAGCGCCGGGTCGAGCAGCTCGCGCTCGAGCAGCTGCGCCGCTCCGCGCAGACCGCCCAGCGGATTTTTGATCTCGTGCGCGAGCTGGCGCACCATGAGGCGGCTGCCGCCCAGCTGCGCGAGCAGGGCGTTCTCGCGAGTGAGCCGCTTGTGCTGGGTGATGTCCTCGATTTCCAAAAGCAGACATCCGCCCTGCGCCCCGAGCGTGGCCTCGGTCACCGCGCAGTCGAGAATCCGATCGGTGCCGCCCGGCGCGGGCCAGGAGAGCTCGCGTTGCACGACCCCTTCGCCGCCGTGTCGCGCACGTTCGAACAGCGGCAGCAACGTTTCGGCACCGCGGCTCAAATCGGTGATCCGGCGTCCGAGCGCCTGATTGGGCGAAAGACCCAGGAGCGTTTGCGCGGCGGCATTGAGATAGGTGACGTAGAACTCGTGATCGAGCACGAAAATACCGGTCACCAGGGAATCCAGCAGCTCGCTACCCTCGACCTTCAGCGGCTGCATCTTGAGTTCAGCGGCCAAGCGGTGTCCGCGGCCGCCCGGGCGGGGACGGACTTACTTGTGCTGGGGCGACAACAAACTCGGTCGGAGCACGTTGAAGGTCACCGGCTCGGCGCTCTTCGATTCGCCCGAGGCGGTGTCGGTTACCGTCGCGCCCAGCGTGTAGCTGCCGCGGCCGGCGGTGAGCGCATCCGGCAGCGTGAACGACAGGGCATCCATACCCTCGCCCACGGGAGCGCCGTTCAGGGTCCAGCTGATCGAGAGGCGGCCCCCCTTGGGTGCGGGCTCGACCGACAGCGCTGCCGTCACGGGTTCGGCTCCGGAGAAGGTCTGCTCGTGCGCCGGCGAGACGATGGCGACCTGGGTATCCGCGAAGCTGGTGGTGGTCGGCTTGGCCGGGCCCGTGCCCGGGGCGCTCGGTGCCGGCCCGGTCAGGATGCCGCGGGTCGAGCCCGACGAGGTGGTGATCTTCTCCGCACCCTCCGCCGGCTGATCCGAGAAATGCACCACCCCATCGGCATCGGTCCATTTGTACACGGTCGCCGCCCGCAACAGCAGGGGCGTCGAGAGGACCGAAACCAAGCCGAAGGCAATCCATGATCGGCAAAGGCGCATAAGTCGAAAGCATAGTCCTATCGCCTCCCGGCCTCAAAACCAGGTGACGGCGTCGTGACCGCCGTCACCTTTGCGGTCGAAACCACCTCACAAGCTGTAATACATCTCCATCTCGATGGGATGCGTGGTCATCCGCAGCCGGGTGACCTCCTTCATTTTGAGCTCGATGTAGGCGTCGATCAGATCGTCCGTGAACACGCCGCCTGCCTTGAGGAATGCACGGTCCCGGTCCAGATAGTCGAGCGCCATGTCGAGCGAATGACAAACGGTGGGGATCTTCTTGTCCTCCTCCGGCTCCAGATCGTAGAGATCCTTGTCCGCCGGATCGCCGGGGTGGATCTTGTTCTGGATCCCATCCAGCCCGGCGAGCAGCATGGCCGCGAACGCAAAGTAGGGATTCGCGGTGGCGTCGGGGAAACGCACCTCGATGCGGCGCGCCTTGGGATTGGACACCCAGGGAATACGGATGGAGGCCGACCGGTTGCGGGCCGAATAGGCGAGCTTCACCGGCGCCTCGAATCCCGGCACGAGCCGCTTGTAGCTGTTGGTGCTCGCGTTGGTGAACGCATTGATGGCGCGCGCATGCTTGATGATGCCGCCGATGTAAAACAGAGCGATCTCGGACAGGCCGCCGTATTTGTCCCCGGAAAACAGCGCTTTGCCGTCTTTTTGCAGGGACTGGTGCACGTGCATGCCGCTGCCGTTGTCGCCGACGAGCGGTTTCGGCATGAAGGTCAGGGTCTTGCCGTAGCCGTGCGCCACGTTCTGCAGCGCATACTTGAGGATCTGCACCTCATCGGCTTTCTTGGTGAGAGTGTTCGCGGCGACATTGATCTCGCCCTGGCCGGCGGTGGCCACCTCGTGGTGATGGACCTCGAACTTCAATCCCATTTCCTCACAAGCCAACGACATGGCCGTGCGGATGTCCTGCTGCGAGTCGGTCGGAGGCACCGGGAAATAACCACCCTTCACGCCGGGACGATGCCCCTTGTTGCCGTCCTCGTATTCCTTGCCCGAGTTCCACGCACCCTCGTAGGAATCGACCTCGTACGAGCAACCGTTCATGCCCGAGTTGTAGCGCACGTTGTCGAAGATGAAGAACTCGTTCTCCGGACCGAACAACGCGGAGTCGGCGATCCCGGAGGCCTTCAGATGAGCTTCGGCGCGCTTCGCGAGCGACCGCGGATCGCGCTCGTAACCCTGCATGGTCATCGGCTCGATGACATCGCAGCGCAGGTTGACCGTGGTCTCCTCGTAGAACGGGTCGATCACGGCGGTCGCGGGATCGGGCATCAGAATCATGTCCGACTCATTGATGCCCTTCCAACCAGCGATCGACGATCCGTCGAACATCTTGCCGTCGGTGAAAAATCCCTGGTCCACCAGCCGGGTGGGGATGGTGACGTGCTGTTCTTTGCCGAGAGTGTCGGTAAAGCGGAGATCGGCGAACTTGGCCTCTTTTTCAGTTATTAATTTAAGAACATCGGCGGGAGTCATTGGCGTCCTCGCGAATTGGTTGACTTCGGGCCGGCCAGCGCCGGGTTCCCCGACATTGCAGTTTGTGTGCCAATAGAGTGCGTATACAGATCAAGCACTTGCATCGAATCGGGGGAGCTTGCCGCCGCATAATAGAGCATTGCAGACCGCGTCTGCATTATTCTGGTGCACGAGCGGCTAAAAAGCCCTTGGAGAAGCCTGCTCTGCAGATGCCGGCGACCTGCCTTGGGCCAAATCGGTGCACGTCATGAGTTCGCTTTTGCAATGCAGGGCGGCCCTCGAGACGCATCGCTATACTGCCGCGAATGGCCAAATCGCTGCAGGCGCCCCCGCGCACGTTTCAGGACCTGATTTTTGCGCTCCAGCGCTATTGGGCTGACCGCGGCTGCGTCATCTTGCAGCCTTACGACATGGAAATGGGTGCGGGCACCTTTCATACGGCCACTTTTTTGCGCGCGGTCGGGCCCGAGCCCTGGAGCGCTGCCTATGTGCAGCCTTCACGCAGACCGACGGATGGCCGCTACGGCGACAATCCATTCCGGCTGCAGCACTACTACCAGTTCCAGGTCGCCATCAAGCCCTCGCCCGACGATTTCCAAGAACTCTATTTAGGATCATTGCGCTCGATCGGCTTCGATCCGCTGGTGCACGACATCCGTTTCGTCGAGGACAACTGGGAATCGCCGACCCTGGGCGCGTGGGGTCTCGGCTGGGAAGTTTGGCTGAACGGCATGGAGGTCTCGCAATTTACGTACTTCCAGCAGGTCGGGGGCCTCGATTGCCGTCCCGTGATGGGCGAAATCACCTACGGGCTGGAGCGTCTGGCGATGTATATCCAAGGCAAGGAAAGCATCTTCGATATCCTGTGGTCCGACGGGCCGTTCGGCACGGTCACTTACGGCGATGTCTTTCATCAGAACGAGGTCGAGCAATCCGCCTATAACTTCGAAAAAGCGGACATCGCGGTGCTGCTACGGCAATTCGAGACGCACGAGAGCGCATGCCTTGGTCTGCTCACCGACAAGCTGGTACTCCCAGCCTACGAGCAAATGGTGAAGGCATCGCACTCGTTCAACCTGTTGGATGCACGCCGCGCCGTCTCCGTCACGGAGCGGCAGCGCTACATCTTGAGAGTGCGGTCCTTGGCGCGCGGCGTTGCCGAAGCTTACTTGGGAAGCCGCGAGGCGCTCGGCTTCCCGCTGATCAAGCCGTCGAGCCCGCGAGCGGCGTGATGGAGAAGCGCGACCTGCTGTTCGAATTGCGCACCGAAGAGCTGCCGCCGCGAACGCTTCAGCCGTTGTCCGCCGCCCTCACCGAGAGCGTCGTCAAGGGTCTCGATGCGGCCGGTATCGCGCACGGCAAGGCGCGCGGGTTCGCCACGCCGCGGCGTCTCGCCGTGCTCATCTCCGCGTGTGCCGATTCCGCGCCGGACCGTCAGGTCGAGCGGCGCGGACCGCCGGCTGCCACCGCGTTCGGTGCCGATGGGGCGCCCACCCAGGCCGCCACCGCCTTCGCCCGCAATTGCGGCGTGCCGGTGGGCGAGCTCGATCGGCTGGTCACCGACAAGGGGGCATGGCTGGTATTTCGCGGTACCGAGCGCGGCGCCGCAACCCGCTCGCTGCTGGCGGGAATCATCCACGCTGCCATCGCCGCGTTGCCCATTGCCAGGCGCATGCGCTGGGGAGCGCACACCACGGAGTTCGTGCGCCCCGTGCACGGCGCCGTCCTGTTATATGGCGACGAGGTGGTCGAGATCGAGGTCCTCGGCCTCATCACCGGCCGGGTGACCCTCGGGCACCGATTCCATGCGCCCCGGCCGATAGCGCTCAAGTCCGCGAGGTCCTACGAATCTCGCCTGAAGGGCGCAAAGGTCGTGGCGGATTTCGCGCTGCGGCGTGAGCGGGTGCGCGCCGGCGTCGCCGCGGCCGCGCAGGCGGCAGGGGGCTCCGCGTTGATCGAAAGCGATCTGCTCGATGAAGTCACCGCCCTGGTGGAATGGCCGATCCCGATCACGGGCCGATTCGAACAGCGATTCCTTGCCCTGCCCCGGGAAGTGGTGATCGCGACCATTCAGGACCACCAGCGCTATTTCGCCATCGAGGGAGCGGATGGCACGCTCACGGGCGGGTTCGTGACGGTGTGCAACATCCAAAGCCGCGACCCCGACAAAGTGCGGGAGGGCAATGAGCGCGTAGTGCGCCCGCGGTTGCGGGACGCGGCGTTTTTCTGGGATCAAGACCGCAAGGTGCCGCTCGAGCAGCGCGCCGCGGAACTCAAGGGAGTGACGTTCCAGGCAAAGCTCGGCAGTTATGCGGACAAGACTGCGCGCGTGAAATCCCTGGCGCTGGTGATCGGACCACGGATCGGGGCGGGCGCAGGACTCGATGCCGCGGCCGATCTCGCCAAAGCCGATCTTTTGACGGCGATGGTGGGCGAGTTTCCGGAGCTGCAGGGCGTCATGGGGCGCTACTACGCCGAGGCCGAGGGCTACCCGGCGGATGTGTCACGGGCGATCGAAGAGCATTACCGGCCAAGATTTGCCGGCGATTCGCTGCCTTCCGGCAGGATCGGCCAGGCGCTCGCCCTCGCCGACAAAATCGACACGCTGACCGGCATCTTTGCCATCGAGCAGCGGCCGACCGGCGCCAAGGATCCTTTCGGATTGCGCAGGACTGCGCTCGGGGTGCTCAGGATCCTGCTCGAGTGCCGTCTCGATCTCGATCTGTGTGCGCTGATCGACGTCTCCGCGGCGGCCCAGCCGGCGCAGCGGGCGGCGACCTCTCGGGAGGTGTACGACTTCCTCGGCGAGCGGCTGCGCGGGCTGTTGGTCGAACGTTCGCCCGGCGTCACCGCCGAAATGGTCGACGCCGTGCTGGTCAATCGGCCCACCTCCCCGGTCGATGCCGAATCCCGGCTGCTCGCGCTGCAGGGGTTCCTGCTGTTGCCGGACTCCGCCGTGTTGACGGCGATCAACAAGCGCATCGGCAACATCTTGAGGAAGGCCCCACCGGATCAGGGTGTGTCGGTGAATGCGGCGTTGTTCGGCGAATCGCAGGGCGCTGAAGCGCTGCTGTACCGCGTCGTCGGCAACCTCTCGGCAAGGATCGGGAGCGCGGGTGCCGGGCAGGCGGGCGCGGGGCGCCGCTACGCCGAGACCTTGAGTGCGCTGATCGATCTCGCGGCGCCGGTCGATGAGTTCTTCGAGCGCATCATGGTGATGGACGAGAATCTCGAGCGCCGCGCCAACCGGCTTGCGCTGCTGCGCGAGGTACAGCGTTTGCTCGGAAGCGTGGTCGATCTGTCCCGCCTGCCCGGCTAGCCACCGGTGCAGTTGTTGGCTTCACTGCTGTTCACCGCGTATTTGATGGTGTCGGCCTGTCTCTGGGGCGGCTGCATGGCGCTTTGCTTTTTCCTCCCGTACCGCATGCAGTTCGCCATGGCGCGGGGCTGGGCGCGATGCAGCCTTTGGATGCTGCACCACCTCTGCGGCCTCACATTCACCGTCGAGGGCCGGGAACGCATTCCGTCAGGCAACCATGTCGTCATGAGCAAGCACACGTCGGCCTGGGAGACCATCGCGCTGTTTGTCATATTCCCTCCCCAAGTTTGGGTGTTGAAGCGCGAGCTGTTGTGGATTCCGCTGATGGGTTGGGGGCTCAAATTGCTGCGGCCCATCGCGATCGACCGCGGCGCGGGCCATCGGGCCGTCAATCAGGTCATCGAGCAGGGCAAGGAGCGGCTGGGCGAAGGCCTGTGGGTCATCATTTTTCCGGAAGGCACTCGGGTGGCTCGGGGTCAGACACGCAAGTACGGCTTGAGCGGCGCCTTGCTCGCCGAGGCGGCGGCCCGATTGGTGGTGCCCGTGTCACACAATGCCGGCGACTTCTGGCCGCGCCGCGGAATCATGAAAAAGCCGGGTACCGTCCGGCTCATCATCGGTGAACCCATCCAGGCGGGCGGCAAAGATCCCCGAGCGCTCAATGAGGAGATTCGCCGCGCCATCGAAGGCGCGATACCGCCGGCTGCGCTGGTGTAAACCCTCAAGGAATCCGCAGGGCTGCCGTTAAGGGAATTGGTGAGCCCATGACAGGATAGCGACGTGCTCGAGCCCCTGAAGAATAAGTTATCTCTCGCCTCCAATTTTCCGACCCCTCCCGCCATCGCGCTGCAGATCGTGGGTCTCGCCGGCGATCCCGACATCGACGTGGGCAAGGTGGCGGCGACGTTGGCCAAGGATCCCGGCCTTACCGCCAAGGTCCTGCGCGTGGCAAATTCCCCTCTCTATTCCAAACGGCGCAAAAGCGAGAATCTGCGCCAGGCGTTGGTGGCGCTCGGGCTCAACGCCGCGACCACGCTGGCGCTCAGTTTTTCCCTGGTCTCGGCGTACAAGAGCGGCACCGGAGCGGGGATCAACTATCCCCGCTATTGGCGCCGCGCCATTCTGGGTGCATCGGCCGCGCGCACGCTGGGCGCCCTCATGGGTGTACGGTCACCCGAAGATATTTTTCTGGCGGCGCTGCTGCAGGACATCGCCGTGCTCGGCGTGGACCGCGTGCAACCCGATTTCTACCGCCCGCTGCCGGCGGAAGCGACGCACGCCGAAATCGCAGCCCATGAAATGGCGCTTCTGGGGACCGATCATGCGGCGCTCGGCGGCTGGCTTCTGCGGCAATGGAAGCTTCCCGAAGATCTCTGCGCGACCGTCGAAGCCAGTCACGATCCCGTGAGGGCCGTCGATTCCGTTGCGATCCCCGCCCGCTGCGTGGCGCTCGGCAGTGAATGCGTCGAGATGCTGCTGGCTCACCCACGGAGCCTCGATCTGCAGCCGCTCGCCGCTCACGCACAGGCGTGGCTGGGCATCGATGGAGAGGCGTTGACTCAGGCGATCAGCAACCTGGTCGCCGAGATTCCGGAGATCGAGCGGCTCTTCGATACGTCCATCCTGGAAATCGAGGTGGCGAATGCCATCCTCGATCAGGCACGCGAGATCCTGACCATCCGCAACCTCCAGGCGATCGATCAAATGAGTTCGCTGCGGGAAACCGCGGAGCGACTGGAAGCGCGCACGACGGCGCTCGAGGACAAACAGCGCCGCGACCCGTTGACCGGCGTTTTCAACCGGGGATTCCTCGACGAGGCGCTGAACCGGGAATTCTGCAACGCCATCGACGGCGGCTGGGAGTTGAGCATCGTGTTCGCGGATCTCGATCGCTTCAAGCAGGTGAACGATACGCACGGCCACCCCACCGGCGACTCGGTGTTGATCGAGACGGCGCGCGTGTTCACGAGCGCGGTGCGCGACACCGACATCGTGGCGCGGTACGGCGGCGAGGAGTTCGTGATCGTGTTGCCGGGGCTCGCTGTGGACGAAGCGGTGGTCGTCGCGGACCGCATTCTGATGAAACTTCGCAGTGCCCGGCACCAGGTCGCCGGCGGCAGCATCCGCGTGACGGCCTCGCTCGGGCTCGCCACGCTGAACAGCGCCTCGGGATTCCGCAAGGTCAGCGATTTGCTCGAAGCCGCGGACCGGTGCGTCTACGCAGCAAAACGAGCGGGGCGCGATCGGCTGGTGTGTTTCAATCCGCGGGGAGCCAGCTCCTCGGCGGTCGGATGAGGGGTCACGCGGGGCTGCTTCAGTTTTCAACCTAGTCGGCCGACACTTCCGAACAGCATTTGGAGCTTTTTAATGCCGTTCACGCCCCCCGGCCCCACCCACCGCGCACGCGCCCAGCGGTTCAAAACGCTGGCGGCGGTATTGGTATTGGCGAGCGCATGGGCGACCCGGCCTGCCATGGCGCAACAAGCGATCTTCGTGGGCTCCTCGGTACCCGCGCTCAGCTCCACCGCCGTCAATAGCATCACGCTCACCGCACCGACCGGCGTTGCCGCGGGCGAACTGATGATCGCGTATGTCGCCCAAAACTACAGCTACCTGTCCATCAACCAGTCGCCCTCGGGGTGGACCAACTACCAAGACAGCTTCGTCACCACCATCGGCATGGCGGTTTTCACCAAGGTGGCGACCGCTTCGGATGTGGGCGGCGTCACCACCTACACCTGGACATTCAACGAGTCGGGGGTGACGGCGGGTGCGATTCTGGCCTTCGGCGGTTTGACCACCGGCTACCAAATTGCCGCCGCCAACATCCAGGGAAATGCCGCGAGCACCAGTCGCACGGCGCCCTCCGTGACGCCCGGAACCCCGGATACCATGCTGGTCACCCTCTACGCCGTCGCGAACGGCACGACCGACGCGCAGTCCAGCCCCTCGGGGTTGACCCAGGCCTTCGATCAGAGCACGCAGGGCGGAACGAAGGGCATCCTGTTGAGCGCGTTCTACGGATTGATCACTGCCTCGACGGCGACCGGAACCCTGGTGTCCAATTCCGGTTCCTCCGTGAGCGCCCCGAACATCGGCGCGACCCTGGCGCTGATTCCGCTGGTTGGAACGGCGAAGGCGCAATGGCATTTCGACGAGAGCGCGTGGACCGGCACGAGCGGTCAGGTCCTCGACTCGAGCGGCAACGGCTACAACGCGACCGCGGAGCACGGCGGCACGACGGCGAGCACCAGTCCGGCCATCGCAGGGACGACCGCGGGAACTTGCGGCTATGGCAGTTTCAACGGGTCGACCCAGTACGTGCAAATGCCGAGCTCGATGCCCCACGTTGGCAACACCTTTACCGTCACCGCTTGGATCAGGCCTTCGTCCTTCACCAACGGTCGCATCTGGATCGACGATGAGAATTACGACGGTTACGCGATGAGTTTCGGCGATTCGAGCCCGGGCGTGATGCGCTTCTTCAGCCGCAGCCCGTCACTGACGATCCTGGACGCCTATGCGACGCTCAGCCTGAATCAGTGGTACTTCGTCGCGATCGTGATGGATGCCGTGACCAACCAGACGATGTCTTTGTACATCTTCAATTCGAGCGGCTCGCTGATCAACCTCAATTCCGTCAGCAAGTCTTCGTTCTCCCCCGGCACGGGCGCCAACGCGGCGGTCGGCGGCAATGCCGACGGCGCGGTCGAGGGCGGAATCCTACGCTTTCAGGGCAATATCGACGAGGTGACGGTCTATCCGATCGCGCTCAACTACAACCAGGTCGTCGCCGCGACGACGCTCACGCATTCTTGCGGCATCGCCTCGTCGGTGCCGGACCACTATTCGGTCAGCACGCCCGGCACCGCGGTCAATTGCCAGGCAGCCCCGGTCACCGTCACCGCGCTCAGCAGCACCCAAGCGGTGCTTTCGACCACCGACACCATCGCGCTCAGCACCAGCACCGGGCACGGCGATTGGACGCTGACCTCGGGCAGCGGGACGTTCGTCGCGGGAAGTTCGAACAGCGGCACCGCGAGCTACACCTACGCGACGGCTGACGCAGGCGTCGCAGTGTTCGCGCTGCGCGACACGTATGCCGAAACGGTGACCATCAACGTCGTCGACGGATCGGCGACCGCGACCTCGGGAACCGCACTCGCCAACGGCGATCTGCCGCTCACCTTCGTCGCCTCGGGCTTCATCGTCACCAACGGCAGCAACGTCGCCACGACCATCGGCACGCAGCAGTCCGGGGTGACCTCGAGCCAAAGTCTCGCGCTGCAAGCGGTGCGGACCGACACCAAGACCGGCGCCTGCACCACCACGTTCGCGAGCGGCACCACGGCGAACATCGGACTCGCCTATCAGTGCAACAATCCCACCGCCTGCGTTGCCGGCCAGACCTTTACCATCACCAACAACGGCACCTCGACCAATATCGCGTCCAATCCAAATTCGGGTATCTCGAGCTACACCACGGTGCCGCTGAAATTCAGCACCGCCAATGCCGAGGCTCCGATCACGCTCAAGTATTCCGATGCGGGCCAGGTCACGCTGGTCGAGAAATACGCCATCCCGCTCGGCAGCGGCGCGAGCTCGGCGAATTCGATGACCGGCGCCAGCCAATTCGTGGTCGCGCCCTATACGCTGACGCTGTCGAACATCAAGCGTACCAAGGACGGCTTTGCCAATCCGGCAGCGGGCACGGCAACCGGCACGGTGTTCATCGGCGCCGGCCAGTCATTCACGGCGGCCGTGACCGCGCTCAATTACCAGGGCGTGGCGACGCCCAATTTCGGCCAGGAAACCTCGCCTGCGAGCGTGACCCTGACGCCTGCGCTCGTGCTGCCGGCGGGCGGCGACAATCCGGCCGTCGGCGGCACCTTCGGCGCCTACACCGCAGGCAGCGCCACCGGCTCGAGTTTCAGCTGGCCCGAGGTCGGCAGCATCACGCTCACGCCGGGCGTGGCGAATTATCTGGGCGGCGGCGCGCTGACCGGCACGACCTCCGCCACGGTCGGGCGTTTCGTGCCGAATAACTTTTCGACGGCACTGAACACACCGGTTTTCGCCACCGCGTGCAGCTCGGGGAGCTTTACCTACCTCGGTCAGCCCTTCGGCTATTCCGTGGCGCCGGCGATCACCGTGACTGCGCAGGCGCTCGGCGGAACCACGACGCAGAATTACAGCGGTTCGCTGTTCCGGCTCACCAATGCCTCGCTGACCGGACGCTCCTACACCCCGACACCGGCAAGCCCCGCCCTGACGCTCACCGGGCTGCCGGCGACCACGGCGGATCCGGCGATCGTCAGTCTTGGCAGCGGCCAGGGCACGCTGACCTTCAGCGCGGGCACGGGCATCGCGTTCGTCCGCGGCACCCCCATCGCGCCGTTCAACGCCAATATCGCGCTGTCGATCAACGTGATCGACCTGGACGGCGTCGCTGCGACGAGCAACCCCGTCACGTTCGGGGCGGGCACCGGGATCCTGTTCACGGCGAGCGCAGCGCAATGGTACGGGCGGCTGGCGCTGCGCAATGCCCTGGGCTCGGAGCTGCTCGATCTGCCGATGTCCTTGACGACGCAATATTATTTGAGCACGGCTCAAGGCTTCACCAGCAATACGAGCGATGTCTGCTCGAGCGCACCGGCCATCGCGTTCAGCAATTACCAGCAGAACCTGCATGCGGGCGAAATCTGCGTTCGCGATTCCGGCAGTCCGGGAATCTCGGGCGCCGGCTGCGCCGCGGCGGCGGCGAGCCGCTACACGTCGCCGGCCTCGGGCGGCGCCTTCAATCTCATCCTGGCCGCGCCCGGCAGCGGCAACAACGGCGCCGCCGCGGTGACTGCCACGGCGCCGAGCTGGCTGCAATATCCGTGGAGCGCAGCCTCCGGCAACTCGAGTCCCGTCGGGATTGCGACCTTCGGCCTGTTCCCCGGGCCCGCGTCGCGCACCCATCAGCGCGAAGTGTATTGACTGTCCCGGCAGCGGTCCGGCAGCAGCCCTATCCGCGCTCCTTCAGAGCCGCGTCCAAGTCCCTCCAGAGATCCTCGACATTCTCGATTCCGACGCTCAGCCTGAGCAACGTGGTCGGCAGATGGTCCTGACCGGGAATGCTGGCTCGGCGCTCAATCGTTGACTCCAGCCCTGCTCCAGAAGACCTACAATTTCCTCCAGCGCTTCCCACGTCCGCGTACCGTCGTCTCGCGCATAGGCGCGATCCGTGCCCAGAACGAAGTTTGACGCGGTTGCGGGTGGAATGTTCAGCGGCGAGCCCGGGCGCCGGTCGCGTCCGGCGGCGATCAGCAGCGATTCGGATGACGAGGGTCCCGCGGGATGTGGGTCCGTTTGAATGCTCATGACCGGTCACCCGAGCTTGCGGGCTTGTCCGGCGAAAAGATCAGTTCTACCGCGACACCGCTCGGGTCCCTGAAGAACAACTGAACCTGCCCGACGGCAGGGACTTCGGTCCGGGTGTAGCGGATGCCACCGCGATCGAGCCGGGCCAAACTCTCGTCGAGATCAGTACACGCCAAGGCGATATGGTCGAATGCTGAACACCTGGTTTCCAGGGAATCCGGCAATGCATTGGGCGAACCCGGCGCGGCGGTTTCCCCCGTATTCATCTGGGTCAGGTGAAGAATTGGCGTCGATCCCGCGTACAGCCACGTGCCGACCGATTGAAATGGCGGACGCGGCCCGACGCTGAGACCAACCACATCGACATAGAAAATCCGCAGCGCAGCCAACTCAGTCGCTGAAACGCGCAGATTGAAGTGATGAAGTCCGACGATCGCCACGCTGCCACCTTCAATGATCAGTACGGCGTGTCACGGCAGCGCCCGCAGCGAGCGAACGTCTCACTCCCCATCCAGCGACTGCGCCCTGATGAACGCCGGACGGGTGACGATGCGCCGAACGTAGTCGTCGATCGCCGCGGACTTCGGCATCATCGGGCTTTGCGCGAACATGGCGAACGTGGTGCCGTAGAGCACATCCGCCGCGCTGAAGTGCTCGCCGAGAATGTAGGGGCCGGCGCTGAGCAACTTGCCTACCGCGGTCATCGCCTCCTCTACGACAACCCAACCGGCGGTTCCTCGCGGTACTTCGACGTTCATGAACTTGGACATGAAGGCCGGCTCGAGAACCCCCGTGTAATAGCACAGCCACGAGAGATAGGCGCCACGGTCACGCTCGCCGACCAGCGGCCCCAAACGATTCTTGGTGAACTTGTCCGTCAGATAGAGCGCTATCGCCGGAGATTCGAAAACGATTGCGCCGTCATCCGAGATGGCCGGCACCTTGCCGTGAGGATGCGGATTCGCCGGATCGAGCGCTCCTCCCTCGCGAGTTCGGGTCGTTACGCGGCGGATCTCGTAGGGGGCTTCCAGCTCTTCCAGCAGGAATATGAATCGCGTGGAGCGTGTTTTCGGACGGTGGAATAAAGTGATCAACGGTTGCCCTCCTATCGCCGTCATTCCGTCGCGCCGCGGCCGGCCTCAGATGTCCAGATTCGACACGTGCAGCGCGTTTTTCTCGATGAATTCGCGGCGCGGTTCCACCGCATCGCCCATCAAGGTGGTGAAGATGTCATCCGCGGCCACGGCATCCTCGATCCGCACCTGCATCAGCCGGCGGGTCTCGGGGTTGATGGTCGTATCCCATAGCTGCTCGGGATTCATTTCACCCAAGCCCTTGTAGCGTTGAATGCTCTGGCCCTTCTTCGCCTCCTCGAACAGCCAGCCTATCGCCGCCTTGAAGCTGCCCACTTCCTGGCGCGCTTCGCCGCGCTGGACGAAAGCACCGGCGCCGATGAGGTCGCTCAACGTGGCGGCCAGCTCGGCGATACGCAGATATTCGGCGGAACCGAAGAACTCCCGCGGAATATGCTTCTCCGAGGAGAGCCCGTGCTCGAGGCGCGAAAGATCGATGCGATGGCCCCCGGCGGAGAGCGTTTGAACGGTCACCCGATAGCGGCGCGAGACGTCATCCAGGGCGTTCAACTTGATCTCGAGCGTCCGGCACCAATCCCTGAGCGCACCGAGGCGATCGAACGCCTCGGTGGTCAGCGTCGGAACATACAGGAGCTGTTCGAGAAACCGCTCATCGTAGCGGCGCGCCCAACGCTTGATGATGGCTTGCACCTCGACGTATTTGCGCGATAGCGACTCGAGCCCGGGACCCGACAACGGCGGCGCCCCCGCGTTGACGTGCAGTGCCGCGCCGTCGATCGCGGTGCCGAGCAAGAGCGCGTTCAATTCGAGTTCGTCCTTGACGTAGGATTCCTGCTTGCCTTTCTTGACCTTGTAGAGCGGCGGCTGGGCGATGTAGATGTGGCCGCGTTCGATGAGCACGGGCATCTGACGGTAGAAGAACGTCAGGAGCAGGGTGCGTATGTGGCTGCCGTCGACGTCCGCATCGGTCATGATTATGATTCTGTGGTAGCGCAGTTTGTCGACGTTGAAATCGTCGCGACCGATACCGCAACCGAGTGCGGTGATGAGCGTGCCCACTTCGACGGAGGCCAGCATCTTGTCGAAGCGCGCCTTCTCGACGTTCAAGATCTTGCCCTTGAGCGGAAGTATCGCCTGCGTGCGGCGATCGCGTCCCTGTTTGGCGGAACCGCCCGCGGAGTCGCCCTCGACCAGGAACATCTCGGAGAGCGCGGGATCCTTTTCCTGACAGTCGGCGAGCTTGCCCGGAAGGCCGGCAATGTCGAGCGCACCCTTACGCCGCGTCATCTCGCGCGCCTTGCGTGCGGCTTCGCGCGCGTACGCGGCCTCCAGAATTTTATTGACGATGGCGCGCGCCTCCTGCGGATGTTCCAGCAGGAATTCTTCCAAACGTTGCGCGACCACCGATTCGACCACGCCCTTCACCTCCGAAGAGACCAGCTTGTCCTTGGTCTGCGAGGAGAACTTCGGATCGGGGAGCTTCACGGACAAGATCGCCGTCAAGCCTTCGCGCGCGTCATCGCCGGTCGTCGCGATCTTTTCCTTTTTCGCCGCAAGCTCTTTCTCGATGTACTTGTTGAGCGTGCGCGTGAGCGCCGCGCGATAGCCGGCGAGGTGCGTACCGCCGTCCTTCTGCGGGATGTTGTTCGTGTAGCAGTACATGCTCTCCTGATAGGAGTCGTTCCACTGCATCGCCACTTCGACTTGTGTGTTGCCCTCGCGGGTCTGAAACCACAGCACCGAGGGATGTACCGCTGTCTTGCTTCGGTTCAAATAGCCGACGAAGGCTGAGAGTCCGCCTTCGTGCTGGAACACCTCGCTCTTTTCGTCGCGCTCGTCGATCAACTCGATGCGCACGCCCGAGTTCAGGAACGAAAGCTCGCGCAGCCGCTTGGCGAGCGTGTCGTAGTTGAACGAGATGTTGGTGAAGATCTGCGCGCTCGGCTTGAAGCGCAGCGTGGTGCCGCGCTCCGCGGTATCGCCGATCGCCGCAAGCGGCGCCTGCGGCTCGCCCAATCGATATTCCTGGCGGTGAAGCTTGCCGTCGCGGCGGATGTTGAGCTCGAGGAAGTCCGACAATGCATTCACTACGGAGACGCCGACGCCGTGCAAACCTCCGGAGACCTTGTAGGAGCTGTCATCGAACTTTCCGCCGGAATGCAGCACGGTCATGATCACCTCGGCGGCGGAGATGCCCTCTTCGCTGTGAATATCGACCGGAATGCCGCGTCCGTTGTCGGTGACCGTGACCGATTCATCCGCATGGATGGTGACCACCACGCGGTCACAATGGCCTGCGAGGGCCTCGTCAATGGCGTTGTCCACGACCTCGAAAACCATATGGTGAAGACCGCTGCCGTCATCGGTATCGCCGATGTACATTCCAGGCCGCTTTCTCACCGCGTCTAGACCTTTTAAGACTTTGATTTTACTGGAGTCGTAGACGTCGTTATCGGCCATAATGGGTCCTGCTGGTTGACCGCCTATTCTAACATTAACGGCGCCAAAACACGAGTCGATTTGCCCTAATAATCATCGTGGATTCAATGGGTTATATGGGACCCTCGGAGAGAGATCGGCGAATGTTCCACGTGGAACTTCGAGTGGACGCGGTGGGTGGAGCCGGGCGACGGGCGGCGCGTAGGCCTGGTGTCCAACTCCACCTAACCCCCCGTGAGCTGGCCGTCCCGCACCCGATACGCACGCCCGGGGTTACCGAAGCCTTCGAGCTTCGTCACTTCCTGATTCAGTGTGGTCACGACCAGCTGCAGCGGCTGTGCGCTCAACTCACCGATGAACGCTGTCAGTCGGTCGGCATCCAGTTCCGCCGCGGGGTCGTCGAGCAATAGCACGGGCCGGACCTCCGCATCCGGCCGGAACAGCTTGATCTGCGAAATCAGCAGGACTGCGGCCAAGAGCTTTTGCTGCCCTCGCGAGATGCGGTCGCGGGCCAGAACACCGTCGAGCTTGACGGTGAGCTCAGCACGCTGCGGGCCAACCTGGGTCGACCCCGCCTCCTGGTCCTGTCGCCAGCTCCGTTCCAAGGCTTGGGAGAAGTCCAGGTCCCGCAGCCACCCGGCCCGGAACCCCAGGGCCAGTTCCAAGCCCAGTAGCTTCGACGCCACCTGCGCAGCGACGGGCGCCAGCAGCTCCACGTATCGCTGGCGCGCCTCCGTGACCAGCGAAGCATAGCGAACCAACTCCAGATCCCATGCAGACACCACCAAGCGCTGTGCGCCCGAGCGCAGCGCCGCGTTGCGCTGCCGTAGTGCCTGACCATACTTCTGCCAATGCCCGATGAAGTGAGGTTCCACGTGGAACACTCCCCAATCGAGAAACCGGCGGCGATGGCTCGGCCCCTCCTCAATCAAGCGGTGCACCTCGGGGTCGATGATCTGGACCGGAAGCACGCTGGCAAGATCCGCTTGCGACTTGACGCGCTCGCCAGCCACGCGGGCATGAATGCCCTCCGAGGACGCCTCGATGCCCACGGTGACTCGCCGGACACCGATCTCCATCTCGCCGACCACCCGGAGCCGATCGCTCCCCGCGCGAATGAGATGCTGCACACGCCGGGTGCGGAACGATCTGCCGCGACCGAGCAGATAGATAGCTTCCAAGACACTGGTCTTGCCGGCCGCATTGGGTCCGCTGAACAGCGTGAATTGCGGATCGAACTCGATGTCCCCGTAATGCAAGCAGCGGAAATCCGTCACCTGCATCCGGCGTAGCGTCATCCGATCAGAGCCTCATGGGCATCACGACGTAGCGCGTACCCGCAGCCCCGGGGGAACGGATCAGGCAACTGCTATTGCTGTCGGTGAGGCCCAGTTCAACTTCCTGCCCATCGATGGCGGCCAGCGCATCGAGCAAATAATTGACGTTGAAACCCACCTCGAGATCCGCCCCGTCATAGGTCACTTCGATCTCTTCCTCGGCTTCCTCCTGTTCCGGATTATGGGCCTGGACCGTGAGTGCATTCGTTTTGACGGTTATTCGGATGCCGCGATATTTCTCGTTCGACAGGATGGCGGTGCGCTGCAACGCCTGCCGCAAGGTATCTCGATCCGCGCGGATGGCGGATGCCGGGGCGGCCGGGATGACCCGGGAATATTCCGGGAACCTGCCATCAATGAGCTTCGATGTAAATCGAATGTCGCCTATCTGCGCACGAACATGATTGGTCCCGATCGCCACCGCGGCGGTCCCTTCCGCGGTCAGGACGCGCTGCAATTCGAGCACGCCCTTGCGCGGAATGATCACTTGCTGCGCCGACCGCGCCTTGTGCTCCAACGCCGTCTCACACAGGGCCAGCCGATGACCGTCCGTCGCCACGGCCCGCAGCGTCTGACCGTCGATCTCCAACAGCATGCCGTTGAGGTAATACCTGACATCCTGCTGTGCCATGGAGAAATGGGTCTTCTCGAGCAACCGGCCGAGCTCCTTACGGGAAATCTCTACGGTCTGCTGGGCGTTGATGTCGTCGATCACCGGAAATTCCGCGGCCGGAAGCGTCGACAAGCTGAAGCGGCTGCGCGCGGCCTTGATCACCACTTTCTCGCCCTCGACACCCAGGGACACGGCCGATTTCTCGGGCAATGCGCGCAAGATGTCCAAGAACTTTCTGCCGGGCACCGTGATGTCCCCGGCCTGTTGAACGCTCACATCCGTACCTGCAACCAGCTCGACTTCCAGATCAGTGGCAGTGATCGACAGCCGGCCATCGGAAACCGCCAAGAGGACATTGGCCAATACCGGCATGGTCTGCCGTCGTTCCACCACGCCGATGACTGCCTGCAAAGGCGCCAATAATCTCTCCCGTTCGACCGTCAATTTCATGCGCTCACCCATCTCTAATTCTTAAAGATCTTTCTTAAAGACATTAATTACTATGATTATGAAGCAGGCTCTATTCTGTGGATAACCCAATATAAATCTTAATAATCAATCGGTTGCTAGTACCCTTAAGGTCTGTAGGAGTTATCTTACAAACCGGTGAATCCTGTAGTCCACCTGTGGATATCTTTGGGCCGATTTTCATCCACAGGTTTCTCACCCTATCCCGCCAGGGTTCTCAACAGGTTCATATAGTCCTCGCCAATGCGCCGTTCGCTCTCGCGCAACTCCTTCACGCGGCGGCACGCGTGCAGCACGGTCGTATGATCGCGACCACCGAACGCATCGCCGATTTCCGGCAGACTGTAGTTGGTCAATTCCTTCGCGAGCGCCATCGCCACCTGGCGCGGTCGCGCAATCGAACGGCTGCGCCGTTTCGACAACAGATCCGCGATCCTGATTTTGTAGTACTCCGCGACGGTCTTCTGAATATTCTCCACGGTGACCAACTTTTCTTGAAGCGCCAGCAGATCGCGCAAAGCCTCCTTGGCGAACTCCACCGTGATCGGACGCCCGGTAAATTCGCAGGTCGCCATGATCCGGCGCAGCGCTCCTTCCAATTCACGCACGTTCGAGCGAATGCGCTTGGCTACGAAAAAAGCCACTTCCTCGGGCAGATCCACCTTGGACATGGCTGCCTTGCTCATCAGGATGGCGACGCACGTCTCGAGCTCCGGCGGCTCGATCGCCACGGTCAATCCCCAGCCGAAGCGCGACTTGAGCCGCTCCTCGAGACCATCCACTTCCTTCGGATAGCGGTCGCAGGTGAGGATGACTTGCTGCTGGCTCTCCAGGAGCGCGTTGAACGTATGGAAAAACTCCTCCTGGGAGCGATCCTTACCGGCAAAAAACTGAATATCGTCGATCATCAGCGCATCGAGCGATCGATACGCCGTCTTGAAATCGTTGATCGTGTTGTGCTGAAGCGCCTTGACCATTTCACTCACGAAGCCCTCGCTGTGCACGTAGGCCACGCGCGCATCGGAATTGCGCTCCTTGAGCTTGTTCGCCACCGCGTGCATCAGGTGCGTCTTGCCGAGTCCGACGCCGCCATAGATGAACAGTGGGTTGTAGGCTTTACCGGGGTGGCCCGCCACCTGGATCGCGGCGGCCTTTGCGAGCTGATTGCTCTTACCCTCGACGAAGCTGTTGAACGTGAAGTTCTCGTTGATCGGGCTGCCGAGTACGGTGGGCCCGCTGCGCCGCGCCCTGCCTGACCCGGGTGCACGTGGATCGCCGGGGCCATTGAAAACTCCCGCAGGATTGACGGGTGCCGGACCGCTCGCGAGTGGCGAGGCCTTCAGGGGACCGTCGAGGGGCCGGGTTCCGACATCCAGAACCACGTCGAGCGCGGCACCGTCGGTGAACAGACGCACCAGCTCCCTGATGCGCGGCAGGGAGTTGTCCCCAACCCACTTGATGACATAAGGGTTCGGTGCAAGCAGCCGCACCTGACCGTCGCGCTCGATGGCCTGCAACGGACGCAGCCAGGTGTTGAACTGCTCCATGGGCAGCTCGTTCTCGAGCACGCGCAGACAGCGGTTCCATAGCGTCTCTGGCAAGAGCGCTCTCCTACGGGCGGCGGTTGGGGCAACTAAACGAAAGGGGGAGCGAGTCTAGCTCCAACCGAGCGAGGCGTCTATTGACACTTCCACCTGCGCTCAGTACCCTTGCCGCCTCTCGCAACTCGCGCATTTTAGCGGCTCAGTTGCTTGGATTTCCTTAGTTTTTCCTGAAAGTGCCTTATGAAACGTACCTTCAATCCGAGTAACTTGCATCGTGCCCGCACCCACGGGTTCCGGGCGCGAATGGCGACCAAGAGCGGTCGGCAACTGCTTGCTCGGCGCCGTGCGAAGGGCCGCAAGCGCCTCTGCCCCTGATTTTTAAATTAC
>Ga0182012_10000973_pt1 | contig 31521 bp, 21 predicted proteins | sample 612S2SmetaG_FD_120486 | JGI IMG/M metagenome (GOLD analysis project Ga0182012, IMG submission 120486) | Permafrost microbial communities from Stordalen Mire, Sweden - 612S2S metaG | ecosystem: Environmental > Terrestrial > Soil > Wetlands > Permafrost | place: Sweden: Stordalen | collected...
CTTCGGCTCGACCGGTGGAGTCACCCTCAACCAGCCGGTAGTGGGCATGGCCGCTACCCCCGACGGACTCGGCTACTGGTTGGTGGCAGCCGACGGAGGCGTGTTCAGCTTCGGTGATGCCGGCTTCTTCGGCTCTGCGGTGGGGGGCCTGACAACACCCGCAGTAGGGATCTCCGGAATCCCGACTGGTACCGGGTATCGGCTCGTCACCGAGGAGGGCTCGGTGGATAACTTCGGATCGGCCACTGCCGAAGGTGCGGTGACTGCGCCACCGGGCTCGACCGTGCCCTGCCTGGCCAGCCAGTTGACCGGCTCTATAGGCCCCGAGTCCGGTGCCGCCGGAAGTGTTGGGATCGTGGTTCTCCTCCTCAACCGGAGTTCCACAACGTGCTCACTGCAGGGTTATCCACAGCTGGCCTACGCCTCGAGCATCACCGGGCGGCAGGTCGGGGCGACAGCCCTGCGCTCGGATTCGCCCACCGTGCCGATCGTCACGCTTTCGCCAAGGACCGTCGGGCAAGTTGTCGTGCAGGAGTTCGCGGCGTTCGGACCTCCCGCATCCTGTCTCCCAACCCAGGTGGCGGGACTCCGGCTCTACCCTCCCGGCCGCCCCGCCCCTCTGTTCATTGCCCAGCCAGCCACCCGCTGCGGTAGCACAGGGTACGTAGGACTGCGGGTCGGCCCGGTCATGCCGTAGGCCAGGCCATTTCAGCCACGCTCTTCAGGGTGGCCACAAGATCGTCAGGTCGAGTCGTCCTCGCCACCGGCCGCCGGGAGGGTGCGCAACGGGACGTTCGGCAAACTATTCGAAGCGCGGGTCAGGCTCCGAATCTTTGAATCGCCGTCTGTCAGACCGATCGAAGCCAGAAGCGGACCCACTTTTCCCCGAAGTGCCATCCACCCGCCTGGAACTGCCTAGCCTAGCGATGAAGTTCCGTGTCACTGAGCCAAATCATAGGAAGTAAGGACCTTCGGCCCTGTAGAATTCGCTCGACATCACCAAGGATGGAACGATCGAACACAATTCCATCGGTGGTCCGCCCGAATCAGATCCACGCCAAATGGTTCTGATTCACAAGGAGAGCGATTCACAAGGTCGTCGTGATTATTGTCGTGGTCGTCATCTTGGCATCCCTCGGTGGAATTCCGGCGTTCAATCGCCCTTGCCGCGAAGGGTCTCCCAGAACACTCGCGAAGAGGCCCTGAGTGCTACCCCTACCAGTGGTCGGAGACATCATCATCGATGCCATCGACAGCCTGGATCTGCAACCTCCTTAGGTCACTCCAGACGAACGTGGCCCCGGATGAGGCGAAGGCCGACGTGCTGAGTGAGTCATCGTGACCAGGAAGCCTTCACTCCGCCACGCATTGTACGGTGATCAGTCCTTGGCAAGACAGAAGACCCTGGTCCCGGAGCCTTCTGACCAATCCGGCTTGGCGAGCGAAACACCGCTGGTCGGCGGACTCTACCGACGGCACCCGACCCGAGAGATTCCGACCACGCGAGCGAAGTTGTGGGTCGTGATTGCAGCCGTGGCCGTCGCCGCGCTGACGATTGGACTGGTCGTCTTCTGAAGAATTTGGCCGTTCATGTTCACCGCGGGGTAGGTCCAGGGATGAGTCAGTCGATCGAACCGCAGGCGACGGCGCAGGTCCTGGTGTTGGATCCTGGGCAGTTTGGCCCTATCGAGGCCACCGCACCCTTGTCAGGATTGATGTAAACGAATGTCATAGAGATCGGAAACACTCATGTCACTGCTATTCATAGTCGGCCTGTGGCTATTCCTTGGTGGAGCCGTCTACCGAGCGCACAAGCGCCAGTCGACGCCCGGAGATCGAGTTCCAGGCTGTCGCGATGTTGGACTCGGCCATCGGCGCGTTCATGCCGAGATACCCAACACTGTCCCCTCGGACTGGGTCGAATCGTACCGGTCGGAGAATGGTGGTTGACAAACAAGCACCAATCAATCTCCCGGTGTCACAGGCACAGTTGGGGCGGGACATCGGAGAGTGTTGCGCTTCCGCTCGGCGAGATGTGGCAGCTTCGGTGGCCACGAGCGACGGTGCCCTCGCCTACGCCTTCGATCCGTCACCGGACGGCAATGAGGTAGTCGTGTGGTCACGGGCGGGCACAGGAAGCAACCTCCGCATGGTGTGGACTATTGACGACGCTCCCCCGTCACGCGACCACCAGGCGTGCGACACCTGGGGCCCTACGGATGGGCCGATCACCCAACAGGGGGTTGCGCTGCGCATCGACGCCACCGATGGGCAGGTTGAGAGAGCAATCTGCATCATGAAGAACATTTGGGGCGGGGGCGACTGGATCTTCAATGCCATCGGATTCAGGTCCGGATCGTTCGTCGTCCTCGGCAGTGTCGACCTCTCCGCAGTATTCGATGCCGACGGATCGGTACCTTCATTGCCGTGGCGCATGTGTGCCAGGGTCGAGGGGAGCTCGCTGGAGTGGAAGGTATGGCCGACAGCAGGTCCAGAACCGGACTGGGACGACCCGCTGTTCGGGGGAAGAGTGACGCTCTCCCCCGAATGGGTTTACGCAGGCCGACCGGGGTTCTATGTCGGACATCTCGGAGCGGGTAGCTATGCATTGTTTGAAGACGAGTCCGTCCTCCAACTCCCGTAGTCCATTCCGACGAATGACTCGGACGATGTCCCAACGAGTGGCTGGCCATGGGATCCACTGTCGTCAGGACCCCTGAAGGTGAGGCTGTCGGGGTCGCGCTCGGTGCCGGTCTGCTCCTTTTGGTGGACAAGTGTGCCCCTTTGAAATTGCCTGAGCCTTCACCGGATGGCGTTAATCCTCTTGCCGGTGAGCTTGGTGACACTGAGGCGAAAGTAGGTGTGCCGCTCTCCGCCCGCCCAAGGTTCGATACCAAGTGCCTCGACCTCGTGGATCTGCCCGACAGTGCGGATGGGCTGGACCGTCCCGGTGGCCAGAACACTCCATCCTTCATGCATGGCGTCGTCGATACGATCGACTTCGAAACTGACTGGCTCGTGCAAGGCGATCGAACTGACCTCGCCATGGTCAGCGGAGCGGAAGATGATGTTACCGGCCAACGTCTTGAAGTTGACCAGAAGGGCCACTGGCCTCCCGGCCGATCGAAAGACGACTCGCCCGACGCCTCCCCCGGCCAGCAGTTCGTGGCACTCTTTCTCATCGATGGTGACCAAATGCGGATCGGGCGCCGCGTCGGCTCGTCCGTGGGCACGGCCTTGTTCTCCACCGAGGAGCTCCGAGACAGACGTCTCGAGTGCGAGTGCTATCCGCAGCAGAGCTGACGGTGTCGCTTCGGCTGTGGGAGTGCACTCGAGGTATTCGAGGTAGTCGGCGGCCACACCGGAACGCTCGGCCACTTGGGAGATGGTGAGGTTCAGTGCGTCTTGTCGCTCGGCAATGCGCCGACCTACGTCGCCGGCATCGCGGCGGTCATTTGTGACCTGGGTCACTGTCGCCTTACACCATGACGGGCCGGGGGTCCGACGCATCCTCGGCTCAGCGACAAGGATGATTGCTCAGGAAGCACGGGTGAGTACGACCTTGAGGGCACCGGTCTCTGCTGCGTTGGAGAACACGTCGTAAGCCTTGATGAACTCGTCGAAACTGAAGTGGTGGGTGGCAAATCGGGCCGCCTTGAGTTGCCCCGTCTCCATCAGACGGCTGAGCGTCGGTGTGGAATAGGTGTCGACGAGGCCGGTCGTGATCGTCACGTCTCGAGTCCACAACGTCTCGAGGTGAAGTGTGGCTGGCTTGCCGTGGACACCGATGTTGGCCACGTGGCCTCCGGGGCGGATGAGCGTGGCTGCGAGTTCGAACGTCGCCGGCATGCCGACTGCTTCGATGGCCACATCGGCACCCAGACCGTCAGTGAGACTCATGATGATTTCCAGAGGGTCTTCTCGGCTGTTGTTGACCGTGACATCGGCGCCGAACTGCTTGGCTGCCTCGAGCCTGGAATCCGCCAGGTCGATGGCAATAACGTGGCTGGGGCTGAAGAGATGCGCCCCCGTGATGGCGGAGAGCCCGATGGGCCCGGCGCCGACGATGGCCACGACGTCGCCAGGAGAGACACCGCCGTTCAAGACCCCGACCTCGTAGGCCGTCGGGAGGATGTCGGCCAGCATGAGGAATTCATCGTCGGTGATGCCGTCCGGGACCGGGTAGGCCGACGTGTCGACAAAGGGCACCCGTACCTTCTCGGCTTGGGTCCCGTCGATGTTGTGTCCGAGTATCCATCCTCCGCCGTTGAGACACTGCCCGAAGCGGCTCTCACGGCAGAAGCGGCACTTGCCACAGGCCGAGATGCACGAGACGAGGACCCGGTCGCCTGCCTTGAAGTTCCGTACCGCGGTACCGACCTCTTCGACGGTCCCCACGGCCTCATGGCCGAGGATCCGACCGGAAGTCACCTCGGGGAGGTCGCCCTTGAGGATGTGCAGATCGCTCCCACAAATAGTGGTGACGTCGACGGCGACGACGGCATCGGTGGGATCGATGACCTTGGGGTCAGGCACTTCGTCCCAACTCTTCTTGTTGGGCCCGTGGTAGACAAGTGCTTTCATGGCGTGTGTTCCTTCTGTTCGTTGGTAGAGAAGCGGGCTTGTCGAAACCCGAGGCCTGACTTTGCTGATTCAGCGGCCGGTCAGTGAGTGAGGCTGGGGGCCGGCAGGGTGACAGCAGCCCGTCGATGTCCGGAGCGATCGTTCAACCTGCTGAAGTGACTCCGCAACCAGGCACCGTTGAGGGCGTACCGGTCGAGACCGAGGTACCCGGCGTTGCGCCAGGCCAAGATGAGTGGCACCTCGAGGATCATGTACGCCGGGTTGACGCCGGCCGATCCGGTGAACATGTAGACCATGTTGAGCGTGAGGCCAGCCAGAGCGGCTAGGCCGGTGAACAGCCCGAGGATGAGGGCGATGCCGATGGCAAGCTCACCCAGTGAGATGAGTTTGGCGATCCACGAGGCATTGGGAATCACGAAGTTGTGCAGGAAGCCGGCCCACCAGCCGTAGCTGGCTCCGCTCTTGCCGGTGGCCGACCCGGCCACGCCGGCGGTAGCGAAGCCCTTGACCCCTGCACCGCCCCCGAACCAGAACGCGGCTTTCTCGCTTCCCCAGATCTTCTGGTAACCGGCGTTCAGCCACCAGTAGCCGAGCACGAGTCGCACGACCAGCCAGAGCACACTTGCGGCCCGGGAGCGGCAGAGCCAGTCGGCGAAAGCCAGGTTGTGCTCATGCCCCGGCACGTATCCGTTGTCGTGCCGCGGCGCTTCGGGGGACATCTCGTTATCCCCGGCACCGTCCTTGCGGGGCGCGGGAGGACTTGTCAGGACATCAGTCTCGGGTCCCATAGGGACCACCGATCTCCTCCCGAGAGCGGAAGGGCTTCGGCTCAACATGAGCCTAAGATCACCATGCTCCCTCGGGCGCAACAAATACAGCAACAGTGAGATTGCGGGTGATACCCCGCCACCATCTGGTCGGCAGTCCCGCCATCGCTGGAGGAGCGTCCTCGGACGAACGCTCCGGGTAACATCAGACCGGGTTCTAGCCCCGGCTCTGCTGATTTACTGCTGCGGCAATGAGACCTGTCCCGCCTAGGGCCTTCCCTTCTCTGACAGATCCCGGGCGGAATCAGCAGGAGCCCCAACACCAAGGCCGCCGCGACAATGCCGAACCAAGCGGCGGAGATTCGCGTTCGGCCTATCCGAGACGCCGCGGGGCTTTCGACCGCCGGGCTCAATTGGTGCCTGCTCAGGCTCAGATTGTGCTTCGGGCTGGGGCGCCGCGGTCACGACGTCACGTCTTCCGATTCGTGGGCCTGCACCCGGGAATCCCATAGTTCCCATCGGGATCGGAATCGCTCAACCTGGGCCGCCACCACCGGGACGTTCGTCAGCTCGACCTCTCGTCGCGCTTGAGGGGATTGCTGCGCCATGAGTTGGCGGATGCGGGCAAGGACTGACTCTTCCATTTCGAGGATCTCGGTGTAGATGTTTCTCCAGTACAGCGCCTGTTCCAAGGAGGCGTGGACGGGGTCCGTCTCGTCCTCCATGCCCAACGAGTCGTCCCCACCCCGCGTCGCCGCGACGATATCGGGGCGGTCTGGATCTGGCGTCCCCAAGTTCATGGACCAGTCCTATACCGGTCGGCGTAAGAAGTTCAGCAACAATGGGGTTCACAGCATTCGTATAGTGATATCTGTGACTTCCGATCATCCAAAAGAGCGAGTCCAGGGCCCGCTCGAAGGGGAGGACATCGAAACCGAACACTGGGAGGATGCCCGCCATTGGATGAGCATCTACGACGATCTGATCCGCTTCAAACTGGGCCTCTTGGAACGAGTCAAGCGAGAGCTGCCCAAGCTCCACCCGGTGGCGCAAAAGGCAGCAGATGTCGACGTCACCTTCATCGAGACCCAGATGGAGGGGTACTACCGACGCCTTGATCTCTGGTATCAGCGGGTCTGGCAACTTCAAGGGCTATGGCTCGACCCCGACGGGCGGGTGCTGCGCCACAAGGGACGGGAGGTCGTCCTCACCAATCGAGAGTTCGAGCTGCTCCAGTTCCTCCTCGACCACCCCCACCGCTTCTACACCTCTTCACAGATCATGGGATACGCCTGGTCGGACTCGGCACTGTTCCCAGAAGAGGTCCGCAACTACGTCTCGAGGGTGAGAAAGATCCTCGCCCGGTTGGAAATACCCTGCGACCTGGTCAATCGCCCCGGTCGCGGCTACTCGCTCATCTTTCGCAACGAGGACTGAGCTGAGGATTCCTCCCCGGGAGTGACATCGTCTCCGCCGCCTGCGGCCGGGGCCCGATTTGTCGCTGTTGCTGTGTTTGTTGCACGGCGCGGAGGATGCTGGAACCGAGTTCATCCCTTCGGGAACCAGGGTCATCCAGCGTCGTTCGTTGGGCCTGTAGCTCGACGTCCAACAACGAGGAGTCCATCATGACCGACCCAATGCCCAGCCCAAGCCAGCTGCGCTCGCTCCGCGGTCGTGGCCACAGGACGCGTTCCGGGTCGCGTTTGGGACGATCTGGCTGATCGATGCCCTCCTCAAGTGGCTGCCCGGCTTTCGCTCCACGTATGTGGCCGCAGTTTCCGGTGCCGCTCAAAGAGGGCCCGGGTGGCTCAAGTGGTGGTTCGACTTCTGGGTCAATCTCCAAATGCCCCGACCGACGTTCTTCGCCTACCTCGTGGCCGTTCTCGAGACCCTGGTCGCTCTCGCCATCATCTTGGGTTTCGCCCGAAATCTCCCTACATCATCGGCGGTACTCCTACGGGATGTGTCGATTTTGTCTCCAGGGCCGGTGCGGGCTGTGCGTCGGCGGAGGTGGATGGATCCTCGGCCGCAGTGTCGATGGGCGGCCGCCGCCGCCAGGTCGATCGGGGGGCGTCGTGCCGAACCCGCTGATCGAGAGTAGCGTCGGGGACACCTTCGGCAGCGAGGGCGTAAGCGGGTGGCCAGCGTCCCCCGCCGCTCTCTCGGAGGCAACGTGACGGGTGTCCTACTGCCGCTCGGACAGAGTCCCTCTGTGCGCGAACGGCTCCCTCTTTGGTCCAAGATTGCCGGGGGGGCTGATCCTGATACACCACGGCATCCACTGGGATCTGCTCGAAATCAGTGGCTGCCGCACGGGAGTCTCAAGTGAACGCAGTGAACCGTTCTTCCGGAGGGCTGACGGTCACCCTCGGCTTCGTCCAGGACCAAGCGGTACTCGGTGTCCATGGCAAGGTGGACCACCACACCGTTTCTGAGTTCGCCGCTCTCCTCGATGCGGTAATTGTCAGCGGCTACCACTCTGTCGTGTTGGACCTGACCGCGATAGATCTCATGGACCCTGCCGGCCTTCGGGTGATCACCCAAGCGGCCACCCGCGTGGTCACCTCGGGGGGTGAGCTCACGATGCGGTCGTCCTCCACCATGGCCGAGCGAACCATTGATGCCGCATGGCTAAGTAGACTCGTACGCCAGGAGCTCCGCCTACCGATCGCTGACCGCCTGGGCCCGCAGCAGTTGGGTGGCCCTCCCGAAATGCCTGTGCGGAATGAACCCACGTTTCCGCGCTCCAACTCCGAAAGGATCGTTGCCAGCTCGACAGACCGCGGCGTGGTCGACGGTGCGCTGCGCCTCGTCGTGAAGCTCGCTACGGCAACGGTTGGTGCCGCCGACGGCGCCAGCGTGACGCTCCGACGCCACGGTCGCCTCACAACGGTGGCGGCCAGCAATCAAACCGTCTCAGATATGGATGCCAATCAGTACTCGACCGGGGAGGGACCCTGCGTGGATGCCTCGGTCGAGGGACGGTGGTTCCACGCCGAGTCCTTGGACACCGAGACCCGCTGGCCCGCCTTTACGCCGAGAGCCCACGCTCTCGGGATCAACGCCATTCTGTCATCACCTCTATTGACAAAGGACCGACCAGTCGGGGCCCTCAACATCTACTCCCGCACCGTCGCCGCCTTCGCGACGAAGGACCAGGAACTGGCGGCAACGTTCGCCACCGAGGCTTCCGCCATCCTCACCGATGCTGGAATGGACGTGACAGACAGCCAGTTGGCAAGCCGACTCGGCACGGCGAAACGGAACCGTCACGTAATCAGCCTGGCTCAGGGCGTGATCATGGAACGCGAGACCATCGGCGAGGATCTCGCTTACACGCGGCTTCGCGAATTCTCACAACGGACGAACCGGCCGCTGCGCGAAAGGGCAGAAGATGTCATGACCTCAGCGCTACAACCTCAGCCTGGTATCGATTACGGGCTGATGGGGAGCCATGATGGGCTATAGCTCAGTCGACCTTCTCGACCGGTACCGCCAGGATGCCCGACTCTCGCACGACGATCTGTTCCTGCGCTATTTCGAGTTGGGTGGCATGAGCACGGAGTTCGAACTGGAGGCCACCGTCTACGGCGCCCTCGAGCCGAGTCCCCATGACCGCGAAGTGATCGCACAGGCCCTGAACGAACGCTTCGCCGAGCTGGGTGGGGACCACCCTGTTCCCTACCAGTAGGGAGGGACCTACTGTGGGGCGGTACCCGCAAGTGAGTTGACCTGGACACTCGACGCACCACCAGACACAACGAAGGAAAAACGGCGCCAAAGCAGCGATACATTGTCGGAATTGACGCGAGCTGGGGCGACGGGTCCTACGGTGAAGTCGGCCGCGTCGTCGACTAGATCCTCGGGATCACACAGCTTGGCACCTGTCGCTTCCTGCTCACGCTTGTCGACCCATGGACCAGGATCGCGTAAGGGGTCCCCTTCAACATCTTCGAGGCAGCTCGGACTGACCCGTCCGAACTCGTCGAGTGCCTTGTCACCCTGATCGAAAGGCTTCTGCGCCCAGTCGTTCTCGTGTGACTACCCGTCCGCCTGGCTCATTGTTCCGGCTCCGTCCGCCCAGGTTGGCCAGTCCCGGTGTGCTCAGCGGCATTGCCGTAGCCGGCGTTGGTGAGGATCCGCCGTAGATCGACCACCTGTGGGGCGTCGATGCCTTGTGTCGAGGAGGTTCGAAAGTTTCGGTTTCGGTCGGTATACGAGTGCTTTCATCGCGTTGCCCTCTGATTGAGAAGTACTGGCTATAGGTTGTTGGGGCGACGATATGGTCCGACGCGACGACACTCACCGTCACTCGGCAAGCAACTCGTCCTTGGCCGCGGCCAAGGCAGCCAGATCGCCCGAGCCGACCTGAGGTGGTTCCAAAGCCATTTCGTCGATGACATTGACGACAATTCCGCCGACCAGAGCCCTTAAGGCGTATTTGTGGTCGGCCGGCACCACGTACCACGGCGCCCACGGGGTCGATGTGGCGCTCAGCGCCTCTTCGTAAGCAGCCCGGTATTCATACCAGTGCTTGCGTTCAGCAAGATCGTTGGCCGACAATTTCCAGATCTTGTCGGGGTCGTCGAGTCGCTCGAGGAATCGCTTCTTCTGCTCCTCACGAGAGACATGCAGGAAGATCTTTACGATCCGGGTGCCGTTGCGATGGAGATGGCGCTCGAAGGCGTTGATGTCCTCGTAACGATCGTTCCACACGTTCGCCGACGGCCCGTCAGGCGAAGCCGGGATGGGCTTTCCTCGGTCCAGAAGCTTGGGGTGGACCCGGACTACCAGGACCTCCTCGTAGTAAGAGCGGTTGAAAATCCCGATCCGTCCACGTTCGGGGAGTACCTTGGAACTGCGCCACAGGAAGTCGTGGTTGAGCTCCTCGCCCGAGGGTTCCTTGAAGGCCTCGACCTTGCAACCCTGCGGGTTGACGCCCGACATCACATGCCTGATGGTCCCATCCTTGCCGGCAGCATCCATGGCCTGGAGGACGATCAACAACGCATGGGTATCGTTGGCCCAGAACAATTGCTGGGCTGCCGTCAATTCGTCGACAAAGGTCCGGAGGTCCTCCTCGGCCACCTTCTTGTGCTTCTTCTTGTCGTCGGCCATCCAGTCGACCGTCGTCGCTTCGGTGCTCCGGTCGTCGAGCCCAGCCGACTCTCCCGAGCGGACCACCAGCTCCTCCATGATGTCTCTTTTGAGCTTCATAGCGCCTCTCTCATGGTTTTGCCGTTTCTGCGTGTTGGGCCACCGGGCGATCCGCGTGCTCGGTGCACCAGTCACACCGTCGGCGGCCATCCTCGCCCGGCTCGTCGTTACCGTTGTTCTTGATCTCTCGTCCGTAGGGGCAGTCGCTGTTGTCGTGGTAGACGGGGTCGTCGTGATCGGTTTCGGTATGGAACGGGGATACCTCCGACGTGGCAGTCGCTGGTTGTGCGTGACCAGCAGACGGACCGGGTTCCGTCGCACCTGCCTGCACAGCGTCCTCTTTCTTCACGGGATCGAGGATCCGGTACCCGAGGAGCTTCACCCGGTCGGTCACGAGGAACCACACCAGCGCATAGCCCCAGACGAAGGCCACCCAACCCCAGCCGAGAGCCGTCATGAAGATCCCGAGCCCCGCCAGCAGGGTGGCGACGGCCTCGGCGCCGAGCACAGCGAGGAAGAGGATCCGCTTGGGAGGTATGGACCAGAACGGGCCGCGGGTCCGGGTGAGGAAGATGGTCAGCGATCCGCCCACCGAAAGCATCAGGTACATGAGGGTCTGGAGATGGGACCGGTCGAGGTGGAAGACGCGGTCGCCCAGATAGAACAGGCCAAACGCGGCGATGGGGCCGACAATTCCGAGCACCGTGGCCATCCCGAGGACGAAGCGCATATTCCAGGCCTCGGGCTGTTGTTTGTAGTGCACGTTGTCATAGGCGATCGACAGGATCGCCCCGTCGTTCAGCAACGCCAGGATCACGATCATGATGGCCGTGACCGGGAAGAAGTTGAAGATCAAGATTGCCGCGGTCACGAATACCAGGACGCGGAGCGTCTCGGAGATGCGATAGATGGCGTAGCTGTTCATCCGCTGGATGATCCGGCGGCTCTCCTTGATGGCGTCGATGATCACCGACAACCCGGCGCTCATGAGTACGATGGAGGCAGCAGCGCGCGCCGCGTCGGTGGCCCCCGACACGGCGATGCCGCAGTCGGCCTTCTTGAGTGCCGGGGCGTCGTTCACCCCGTCGCCGGTCATGGCGACGATGTGGCCTCGCTGTTGGAGCACGTCGACGATGTGGAACTTGTGCTCGGGGAACACCTGGGCGAAGCCGTCGGCCTGCTCGATGGACTTGGCCTCGGCCGCCGTGGCCTTCTTCTTCACATCGCCGAGACTGGCGGCGTCGAGGATCCCAGTCCCCATCCCGAGGGTCTTGGCCGTCTCCTCGGCGATGGCGATGGCGTCGCCGGTGACCATTTTCACCTTGACACCCATCTGCTCGGCAGTGGCGATGGTCGCTTTGGCGTCTTTTCGAGGCGGGTCAAAGAGGGGCAACACCCCGAGGAACTGCCAGGCACCCTCGCCCTCGGCCCGGGCCACGCCCAGCGAGCGAAAACCTCGTTTTGCGAATTCGTCCACCGCCTTGTCGACGGTAGGCTTCACGTGCCGGGAATCACCGGCGAGCGCCAAGATCACCTGCGGCGCGCCCTTGGTCACCTTGAAGCTCTTCCCGTCGGTGCCTTTGACTGTCGCCTCGGTTCGCTTGCCGACCGGGTCGAACGGCTCGAAGTGGACCACCTTGTACCCGTGCAGCGCCTTCTTGTCGTCCAGACCGGCCAATACGGCAAGGTCGATGGTGTCGTCATCGTCGGCCCGGGACGCCAGCGCCGCGCTCACGATGACCTGTTCGACGGGGACCTTGTCCACCGCGAAGGGGTCGCCGAGGGTCAACTTGTTCTGGGTCAGGGTGCCGGTCTTGTCCGAGCACAGCACGTCCACACCGGCCAGCTCCTCGATGGCCACCAATCGGCTCACGATGGCCTTTTTCTTCGCCAGCAGGCGCGCCCCGACGGCCATGGTCACCGACAGCACTGTCGGCATGGCCACCGGAATCGCCGCCACGGTGAGGACGAGGACGAACTGCAAGGTGGTGAGGAAGGGCTCACCCCGGATGATCGAGGCGACGACGATGATCGCCACCATGCCCAGGGCCAACAGGATGAGAAACTTGCCGATCTTGAGCACCGCGCGCTGGAAGTGGCTGACGGACTCGACGTCTTGGACCAACTGCGCCGTCTTGCCGAAGTAGGTGTTCGAGCCGGTGGCGTAGACGAGGGCACCGATCTCTCCCTGACGCAGGATCGACCCGGAGAACACCGCGTCGCCCGACTGGCGGGTGGCTGGCAGCGACTCCCCTGTGAGCGCCGACTCGTCCACCTCCACCGGGTCGCCCTCCAGCAGGCGGGCGTCGGCCGGCACGATGTCACCGAGCCGCATGCGAATGACATCGCCGGGCACCAGCTCACGGGCCGGGGGCGTGGTCCACTTGCCGTCGCGCTGGACCCGAGCGTTGACCGCCAGCTGGGCCTTCAGGGCGTCGATGGCCTTGCCCGCCGACCGTTCCTCGGAGAACCCGACCATGGCGTTGGCCAAGAGCAGCAGCAGGATGATGAAGAAGTCCGGCCAGTGCTTGAGCACGCCCGAGAGAAGCACCGCCACTTCGATCATCCACGGGATGGGCCCCCAGAAGTAGCCGAGGAGCTTGAGGATTGGATTGGTCTTCTTCTCTTCGATCTCGTTCGGCCCGTACTGGGTGAGGCGCTTGGTCGCCTCAGTTTGGGTGAGACCATCGGGCGAGGACCCCAGCCGCTTCTCCACCTCGGCGATGGGAAGGGACTTCAAGTCGTCGGCCGCTCCTGATTGCGAGCCCGACTTGGGCTCGGACGCCTTGGCGTTTCCATTGCTGCCGGGTTCGTCCTTGCCTTCGCCGTGTCCCAGGTGTGCCACCTTGTGGACAAGTTGGTTCATGCTCATGTGGTCTCCATCGAAGCCGTGTACTCGCCGCGCCTCGCGGCCCGATTGCAGTTGGCTCGGTGACGAAGTACTCGCTGCGCCGCCACTACGTGGATCTCCTCGCCGCGCCAGATCTCCAGCGCCGGGAGCTGGATGGCACGCCCGAAGGAGAAGGACAGCGCCCAGGGCGGCGGTGGCCCGGACGTCTCGTTCAATGCGTTCAGGCGCGCCGAAGCCAGTGGTGCAGGTTGGCCTCCGGACAAGAACGCCACTCCGGCAACGTCGGGGGGGACTGTTCGCAGGAGGCACCTCACCGTGGCCCTCGCCACCTCGGCCACTGGGGCTTGGGTGAGACTGGTCGATCCCGAAAGCACCATGTTGGGCTTGAGGATCATGCCCTCGAGCATCACGCCTCGGTCGTGCAGCGCGCTGAAGACCACATGAAGCACCTCCTCGGTTGCCTCGCTGCACTGCTGCAAGCTGTGTGGGCCGTCCATGAGCACTTCGGGTTCGACGACGGGGACCAGACCACCTGCCTGGCACAGCACGGCATAGTCAGCCAGGGCCTCGGCGTTGGCCCCGATGCACGGCTGACTGGGCTTCCCGTCGCCGATGGTCAGCACCGCACGCCACTTGGCGAAGCGCGCCCCGAACGCTGAGTACTCAGCCAAGCGATCGCCTAGTCCGTCGAGACCCTCGGTGACCGTCTCGCCGGGATGGGTGACCATGTCGCTCGTGCCGGTGTCGACCTTGATGCCAGGGATGATCCCTGCATCGATGAGCACCTCGACGAAAGGAATACCGTCCCGGGTCTGCTGGCGAATGGTCTCGTCGTAGAGGATCGCCCCGCTGATGGACTGGGAGAGTCCGGGCGTGGTCACGAGCAGCTCCCGGTAGGCACGCCGGGCGTCCACGGTCTGGGGTATCCCGACCGCGGCGAAGCGCTCGTCGCAGGTCGGCGTGCTCTCGTCCATGGCCAGCAACCCCTTGTCGCCGGCCATGAGCGCCTGGGCGGTGGCAAGGAGGTCAGGCGCGAACACCGCGGTGCTGGCGGCAGTCATGGCGTGTAGTTCCACTTCCAGTCCAGTACCTCGGGCATATCCTGGCCGTGGGCATCGACATAACGCGTGTGCTCGACCAGCTTGTCCTGCATGGTCTGTTTCAGGTAGCTCCCGGTGGCCCCCAGCTGGGGGAGGCGATCGATCACGTCTTGGACCAGGTGGAACCGGTCGAGGCCGTTTTGCACCCGCAGGTCGAAGGGTGTGGTGATGGTCCCCTCCTCCTTGTAACCCCGGACGTGGAGGTTCCGGTTCGTCCGCCGGTAGGAGAGGCGGTGGATCAGCCAGGGGTAGCCGTGGAAGCCGAAAATGATGTGCTTGTCCTTGGTGAAGATCGAGTCGTAGTCGGTGTCGCTCAGTCCGTGCGGGTGCTCGGTGCTGGGCTGCAGCTTCATCAGGTCGACGACATTGACCACCCTGATCTTGAGCTCGGGCAGATGCTCACGGAGGATCGAGGTGGCAGCCATGATCTCCAGGGTGGGGGTGTCCCCGCAGCAGGCCAGGACCACGTCGGGCTCGGCCCCCTGATCATTGCTGGCCCACTCCCAGATGCCGATCCCTTCGGTGCAGTGGACCACCGCCTGATCCATGGTGAGCCATTGGGGCATGGCCCGCTTCCCGGCCACCACCACGTTCACGTAGTTCCGACTGCGTAGGCAGTGATCGGCCACCGACAAGAGGCAGTTGGCGTCGGGCGGGAGATAGACCCGGACGATGTCGGCCTTCTTGTTCACCACGTGGCCGAGAAACCCGGGGTCCTGATGGGTGAAGCCATTGTGGTCCTGCTGCCAGACATGGGAGGCGAGCACGTAGTTGAGCGAGGCGATCTCCCGGCGCCACGGGAGCTGGGAGGTGACCTTCAGCCACTTGGCGTGCTGGTTGAACATCGAGTCGACGATGTGGATGAAGGCTTCGTAGCAGTTGAACAGCCCGTGTCGTCCGGTGAGCAGGTAGCCCTCCAGCCAGCCCTCGCACTGGTGCTCGCTCAGCATGGAGTCGAGCACGCGTCCCTCAGGTGCGAGGAACTCGTCGTTGTCCACCGTCCGAGCGTCCCACTGGCGGTTGGTAGCCTCGAACACCGCGCCCAAGAGGTTCGACAGCGTCTCGTCGGGACCGAAGATCCGGAAGTGCCGGCGGTCGTCGTTGAGGGTAACCACGTCACGGAGGAACTCGCCAAGCACGAGCATGTCCTTCCCGTCGACCGCACCAGGGGATGGCACCTCGAGCTCGTGGTCACAAAAGTCCGGCATCCGAAGATCCCGCAGCAGCATGCCGCCGTTGGTGTGCGGATTGGCGCCCATTCGCCGATCGCCCTGGGGGGCCAGATCGGCCAGCTCGCCCACCAGTCGGCCGTCCTCGTCGAACAGCTCGTCGGCCTTGTAGCTCTTCATCCACTCTTCGAGCAGTTCGATGTGCTCGAGATGATCAGCGTCCACCAGGAGAGGCACCTGGTGGGCTCGGAATGTGCCCTCGATCTGGAGGCCGTCAACGACCTTCGGTCCGGTCCAGCCCTTGGGCGAGCGAAGCACGATCATCGGCCAACGGGGCCGGACAGTGGCGCCGTGCCGGCGGGCGTCGTCCTGGAACTGCTGGATGTCGGCGATGGCCTCGTCCAAGGTGCCGGCCATGAGCTGGTGCATCGTCTCGGGGTCGTCGCCTTCGACGAAGTGCGGCGTCCAGCCGCAGCCCCGCAGGAAGTGGTCCAACTCCTCGGGCTCGATGCGGGCCAGCACGGTCGGGTTGCTGATCTTGTAGCCGTTCAGGTGCAGGATCGGAAGGACCGCCCCGTCGGTGATCGGGCTGAGGAATTTGTTGGAGTGCCAGGCCGTCGCCAGTGGGCCGGTCTCGGCTTCTCCGTCGCCGATGACGCAGGCCACGATCAGATCGGGGTTGTCGAACGCCGCTCCAAAGGCGTGGCTGAGCGAGTACCCGAGTTCGCCCCCCTCGTGGATTGAGCCGGGTGTGGTCGGGGCGACGTGGCTGGAGATCCCCCCGGGAAACGAGAACTGGGTGAACAGCGCCTTCAGTCCGGCTTCGTCCTGGCTGACGTCGGGATAGATCTCACTGTAGGTGCCCTCCAGGTAGGTGTTGGCCACCAGGGCCGGGCCGCCGTGGCCGGGACCGGCGACGTAGAACATATCGAGGTCGTGTTCCTTGATGACCCGGTTCAGGTGCACGTAGATAAAGTTCTGACCTGGCGTCGTGCCCCAGTGCCCGACCACCAGGGGCTTCACGTGCGCCAACTCCAGCGGCTTTTTCAGCAGCGGATTGTCGTAGAGGTAGAGCTGGCCGACCGACAGATAGTTGGCCGCACGCCAGTAGGCGTCCATTTTGTGGAGCAGGTCGGCGGACAGAGCGTCCGTGGCCAAGGGACGGTTCCCGTCTTCATGGAGGGCGGAAACGTCACCCGCGAGTGACAGTGAGAAATTTGACACGATGTCGTCGTCTCCGAGGCTGAGGCGGCACAAACCACCTACAAATCCCTCGCTTCCGAAGACCATCCCGACTGTACACCCCTTACAGAGGTAGGCAAGGCCAGATTGGGTGGAGACGCTCCTACTGTTCTGTTCGCAGGTCATCGGGCCACAAGCCCGACTGTCTCCATATCCAGGAATGCGATGGACCTAAGGACTTCCGCCAAGACCCCGCGGGCCGGATCACCGGGAACCCAGTCGGAGCCTGGCGCCTGCTGAAAACGGTCCCCGCGGTATTACGCGAACGTCTTTAGTTCCGGTAGACCCGGCCCATTCTCGAGGCCTCGCTCCCTCCGATCGCCGATCGGTGGCGCGACCGCGCTGGTCCAAACGGCCCAGCATGAAGGTCGGCTCGTGGTCGATGTTCACCCACGGAGCGGTACGCTCCCGGCCACCTGGGTGCGCGAGGAGTGAGCGTGGAACTGGTCATTGTTCGTCATGGCGAGACGGAATGGACGATCTCTGGGCAATATACGGGTAGCACCGACATTCCGCTCACCCCGAACGGTCGTAGGCAAGCCGCCTCGATCCGTCTTCTTCTCGATGGCGTCCTGCAGGGAAGGACGGCCGTTGTGTACTCGAGCCCCCGCAAACGAGCGATCGAAACGGCGAACCTGGCTCTTCCACACGCCCGGGTGGCGGTGGAGCCCCTTCTTTCTGAGTTCGACTACGGGATCTACGAGGGCCTGACTCCTGACCAGGTTGCTGCATTGCAGCCTGGGTGGGACATCTGGCGCGACGGATGCCCCGATGGTGACTCAATTGAGAATGTCGGATCCCGCGCCGATCGATTTCTGGAAGGGCATATCGGCCACTCCTCTGGACCGGTCGTCGTGGTATCTCATGGGCATTTCTCCCGGATCCTCGCCGCACGAGCGTTGCGGCTTACTGCAGGTCAAGGTCATCTATTTGCGAGTGCTACGGCTTCGGTCTCGGTGATAGAGGATCACCACGGAAAGCGTTGCATCGGGCTCTGGAACGCCTCGGCAGACTTGATCAACAGCGCCATCGGCTGATGCTCGATCAGGCGCACGGTAGACACCGGCGTTGCTTCGCCTGCTATCGCCTCGAGGGGTGGCCCCGCTCGACAGCGTCGATCGGAGACGGCGCTTGCCCATCCAGGAGCCCCGACCGGATCGATGCCATGTTCGCTGTAGCGGATCTTGGTGGCTGGAAAAGCTCGATCGGTGAAGCTGCTGCTGGCGCAATGAGTGCCCAGTTCGATCCAAGTTCCCGCGATCTCGTCCGTAGGCCCTCGGACCCTCGATGAATCAGCTAGTCGCGCGCGCTCACGATTCTGAAGAACTGCGCGGCGTCAAGGCTTTCCCCTCCGACGAGTAAGCCGTCCACGTTCTCCGCTGCGAGCAGTCCCCCAGCAGTTTCGGGGGTTACCGAACCGCCGTACTGGAGGCGGATCGATGCTGCAACCCTGGCTCCTGAGAATCGTTCGACCTCTTCTCGGATCGTCCGGCACATTGTCTCGACGTCCTTAGTGCTGGCCGTCTCGCCCGCCCCGATCGCCCACAGGGGCTCGTAGGCCACGACGACGTTCGCGATCGACTCGTCGGAGCGATCCGAGAGCACGGCGTTGACCTGCTGTTTCACGAACTCGAACGCATGGTCTGCCTGTCGCTCCTCCAGCGACTCGCCGACACAGAGAATCGGCGTCATCTGATGGGCCAAGATGGCGTCCACCTTGGATCGGACGAGTGCGTCCGTCTCGCCGTAGCGGGCCCTCCGTTCGGAGTGACCGGCAATCACGTAGGCGACGTTCAACTTGGCCAGCATCGCCGGGCTCACCTCGCCGGTAAAGGCGCCCTCGTCTTCGTGGTGGCAGCTCTGTGCCCCAAGAGCTAGCGGGATGCGCTTTGACTCCAGAGCGATCTGCACGGTTCCGAGCGAGGTGAATGACGGATGGATACTTACCTCTCGGCCTTCGGGGGCGCTGGTCTCCCGGAAGAGAGCAGCGAGATCCCGCACGAGTTTCAAAGCCTCCAGATGGTTCTCATGCATCTTCCAGTTGCCGCTCACAAGCGTGCGACGTTCGTCAACCATCGGTGGTCCTCTCGAACTGCCGGCTCAAGGCCGACCGGTGTTCGACGGGGGGCCCGGCCGTTCCTTGGAGCTCCCGAACAGGGGCCTGACACGAAGTCATTGGACTCGAGAAGGCGCGGAGCGGAGCGCTTCGGCTGCCCTCGTGGTCGAAGGTGAGGGCGACATTACGCCTCAGGACCCGAACACGCAACGGTGAGGGTGTCGATGCATCCGAGATCTCCGGCCACCGCTGGCCGAACTTCGACCTCGCATTTCCCCCATTGGGTTAGTTGAGCAGCTCGCGTACGTAACGGGCGATCTCGAGGTCCTCTCGGGCCTCGACCACGAGCACTGCCGGCATGACCGACGGTGCCGACACCAGAGCGTCCCCAGTACTGGCTCGGTTGCTCCCCTCTTCGAGCCGAACGCCAAGAAAGCCGAGGCCGGCACATGTGTCGGCTCGTAGTCGCCATGACGCCTCGCCTGCTCCCCCGGTAAACACCAGACCGTCAAGTCCGTCCATCGCGGCACACATAGCAGCGATGCTGGTCTGGATTCGGTACACATAGACGTCGTAGGCCAAGCGGGCCTCGTGATCGCCGGCGTCTGCTGCCTCGATCACCCGACGGAGGTCTCCGGATTGGTCGGATAACCCGAGGAGCCCCGACTGGCGTTCGAGACTTTGTTCGACGTCACCAGGCGAGAGCCCCTTACGTTGCTGCACCCACAAGACAAGCCCGGGATCCACGCTGCCAGAGCGGGTGGCCATCACCAGGCCCTCCATCGGGGTGAATCCCATGGTGGTGTCCACGGAATGTCCGAATGCCACCGCCGCCAGGGAAGCGCCAGCGCCGAGGTGGGCGGTGACCAATCGGAGCTCGTCTCGCGGGCGTCCGAGCAGTTCGCTTGCCCGAGAACTCGCCCACGCGTGACTCAGACCGTGAAAGCCGTAGCGCCGGATGCCCCACTGCTCCCGCCACAACCGCGGCAGCGCATAGGTGGCTGCCTTGGCCGGCATGTCGATATGGAAGCTGGTGTCGAAGCAGGCGACCTGGGGCATCTCGGGGTACAACGACTGCACCGACCGGATCGCAGCCAGAGACGGAGGGTTGTGGAGCGGGGCCAGATCGGTCAAGGCCGTCAGGGCCTCGTCGATGCCCTCATTCAGGAGGATGGGACGCGTAAACTTCGAGCCACCGTGGACGATCCGGTGACCGACCGCGTCAACCGAAGGAGCATCGTCTAGGAAGTCCCCGAGCAAGCGGCTGAGATCCTCCGGCCCTGGGCTGGACCAGTCCTTGCTGGCCAGCACCGCGTCGTCATCATCCAGGACACACGCCTTCAGACTGCTGGAACCGACATTGATAACCAGAATGTGCACGCACCCACCTTGCCAGACGGGAGAGCCGGACCGGCCAACTGGTGCTTCCGACGAGTGGTCCAAAGGTTCGATTACCACACCTTGCCCTCCCTAGCCAACCCGGATTGAGCGCAACGTGGCTGGTTCGCACAGCCACTCGTTACCTTCAATGTTCGTGTTTGACAATCGGACAAAGAGGTGTACGGTTCGAGCACCTTCGGCATCGAGGGACGTCTGAGGCAGCTGCAGCGCAGTTGCCGTTCGGTAGGTACGTCACCGTGTCGAATCAACTGCGAGGTTCGCCCATCGGGGCGGAGCTGTTCAGTCTTGATCCCGCCACTCCAGCGCCGGTTCGTGGCGCGCTGACTGTCATCCCTCGCCGCCCCAGGGCGCACCTCGAACACAACGCATTTGCAACGGGTGTCCCAGTCGAAAACAGCAGATGCCATGCGCAAACAATGTGGAGGATTGATGAGTGATCTTGACTACAGAGGACTCTTCATCGGTGATGAGGCCGAGAACGGGGCGATCTTCAAAGAGTTACTGGGTCAGCTCGTGGAAGACCACCTCGGCTGGCGCAAGAACTACATGCCGGGCGACCACCCTGGCATCGTCCTCCACGACGAGTCCAGTCCGGAGTACAAGCTCAGTCAGGAACGGCTCCGTGAAGTGATGGGCGAGTTGTCCCAGCGCATGCGCTCGGGATCTGTCCCCTGGAACAGCGCCGGCCGGTACTGGGGTCACATGAACGCCGAGACCCTCATGCCGTCGATCTTGGCCTACACGTTCGCCATGTTGTGGAACCCCAACAACGTTGCCCTGGAGTCGTCGATGGCGACCTCGCAGATGGAGGCTGAGGTCGGCGACGACCTGGCGAAGCTCTTCAGCTTCCCAGATGGATGGGGCCACCTCTCCGCCGATGGCTCGATCGCCAATCTCGAGGGCATCTGGTACGCGCGATGCTTCAAGTCAATACCGCTCGCACTCGCAGAGACAATGCCCCATCTTGTCGACGGCAAGACCGACTGGGAACTCCTCAACATGTCGGTCGAGGACATTCTCGCCTTGCTCAAGCCGCTGAGCCCTGACGACTACGACATCGTCAAGGCAGCTTCATCCCGGTCTGGCAGGAACCTGGCCAGGCTGGGCAAGTGGATCGTGCCCGAGACGAAGCACTACTCGTGGGTCAAGGCACTTGACATCATCGGGATCGGCCTCGACCAGATGGTCGCCATCCCCGTCACGGAGAACTACCGGATGGACGTCGACATGCTCGCGGCCAAGATTGACGAATTGGCCTTGTCGCACATTCCGATACTCGGAGTCGTCGCCGTCGTCGGTACTACTGAGGAAGGTGCGGTGGACGAGCTGGACAAGATCGTGGCCATCCGCCGAACGATGCGGGAGCAGGGCACCTACTTCTACATCCACTGCGACGCCGCCTACGGTGGCTATGGGCGCAGCCTCTTCTTCGACACCGACGGTCGTTTCGTGGACTACAGCGAACTCGCCGGACTGCTTCATCAGCACGGGATCCTGGTCGACCAGAACACGTCGGTGTCGCAGGACGTCTATAACGGGTTCAAGGCGATCTCGGAGGTCGAGTCCGTCACTATCGACCCGCACAAGATGGGTTACGTGCCCTACGCGGCCGGAGGAATCGCAATCCGCCTGAAGGAAATGCGGAACGTCATCTCGTACTTCGCCCCCTACGTCTTCGACAGGGGCGTCGAGGCGCCAGACATGCTCGGTGCTTACACCCTTGAGGGCTCTCGTGCCGGTGCCACGGCAGCAGCCGTGTGGGCGGCCCACCGATGCCTACCACTGAACGTTTCCGGCTACGGCCGCCTGGTGGGATCCGGCATGCAGACCGCCCATCGGTTCAAGAACTTCCTCTCTACCTACTCCATCACCATCGGAGACCGGGTCGTTCGTGCCTATCCGCTGCACGAGCCCGACTTCAACATGGTGGATTGGGCGTTTAAAGCCGATGGGATGACGGCCTTATCTGAGGTCAATGAGCTCAATCAGCACTTCTACGAACTCTCATCGAATCTCGCGGGTCACGAATACAACAACATCTTCATCACCTCGCACACCCGATTTTCCAGCGCTGATTACGGCAACACGCCGGTCACGTTCATCGAAGCTCTCGGACTCGACGAGAAGGAATGGGTGTCCGAGAAGTCCGTCACTTTGCTCCGCGCATCGATTCTCGATCCCTATCTTTCCTCGCGTGAGCTCTTCGATGACTACATGGAAGTCCTTACCGAGGCCTTCGAGCAGCGCCTCACGAAGATTCTCGGATGACCAACAATCGCGCAAAGACGCTAAGGGCTGTTGGGGCTTTCACCTTCTTTGGCATGACAGTCGCTCTGGTGGCAAGCGTCAGGAACATCCCGGACGTCGCCGCCACCGGCTGGACGATGCTCTTCTACATGATCGTCGTGACCCTGCTTTTCGCGCTGCCGATCTGCCTCATGAGCGGCGAGTATGCCGGCATGCTCCCTCGAGCGGGTGGTCCCGAGCTGTGGGTCAATACAGGACTTTCTGAACGATGGGGTTTCACGACCTCCTGGCTGCTGTGGGTCCAGATGTTCCCGGGCATGGTGATGGTGGCATCAGTAATAGCGCCGCTCCTGGCCATTGCCGTCAGCCACGACAGCCTGGGGACGAATTCAACCTTCACGCTCATCTGCATTCTGGCCACCTATTGGACCGTGTCGATCCTCAACATCTTCTTTGACATGGCACGACTTGGCGGACGACTCGGTGTCATCCTCGGTGTGTACCTACCGATCGGCGTGATGTCGCTCCTCGGAGTCGCCGCCTTCATCAAGGCTGGCATCCGGCCGAATAGCTACCTTGGGCACTTCCGCATGGGAGACTTGCTTCCGCTCTCCAAGGGGTCGGTCGGAACGCTGTCGTTCTTCGCTGCGATCGCATTCATCTATACAGGTATTGAGATGTCGTCGGTGTACCTGCCCCGTCTGAAGCACCCCGTCAAGACCTACATGCGGGGTATCTTCATGGCACTGATCTTCATGTTCTTGTTCAACACGTTGCTTGCGTTGGCCTTCGCCAACGATGTCCCATCCGGAACGATTGAACTGAACAACATTGCACAGGCACCCCTGATCGCCCTGAAGATTCTCGGGCTGCCCTCCTGGATCGCCAACGTGTTCGCCGCCAGCGTGCTCATCGGAGTGGTTGTTCAACTCTCCGCGTGGGCAAGCGGCCCATCGAAGACCATCACGGACAGTGCCCAACGCGGCGACTACCCGCCCGTCCTCCGCTTCTGGAAGACAAACAAGTTCGATGTCGCTCCGGCTGTCATCGTCACTCAGGCCCTGATCATCTCGCTGTTCGCACTGCTCTTTATCCTGATCCCAGGAGTAAACAGTGCCTTCCTCCTGCTGGTCACCGCGACCGCCGTCCTCTACATCATCGTCTACGTCCTTATGGCCATTGGGATCCTCCGATTGCGAACGTCGCAGCCCGACAAGGCGCGGCCCTTCAAGATGGGGAGCAACCGCACGGCGTGGACGATCATCGTCGTATTCCTCGCCACCGCGGCCGCCTCCACCTTTGCGACCCTTTGGTACCAAGGGCTGAGTCACGCCGTGGCAATCGTTGGCATCACGTTGGTACTGACGCTCGCACCGTTGATCATCGTGCGCTTCCGAAAGGAGTCCTGGCGGACTGAGGTCCAGCAGGCCATGGGAAACCCGACGACGCCAACCGATCCAGAGAAGACCGATCCCGAGAAGGTCATGGTCTGAGTACCCTTGGTCCGGTTGGAACGGCGGCGCACGCCTGTGGGGGATAACATGCTTGGCAGTGATCAGTGAGCGAGGACTCCTCACAGGCTCGCCATCAGATCGGGCTCATCTCCGCCGTCGCACTCTGCGTCGGGACGATGGTGGGTGGAGGCGTCTTCGCCGTCTCTGGAATTGTCATCAACAAGGCTGGCCCCTCGGCCCTGATCTCCTACTTACTGGCGGCCATTGCGGTCTTACTGAGCGCGCTTTGCTTTGCTGCGGTGTCCAGTCGGGCCGAGGAAGGGTCCACGGGTTATGAGCCGATCGCCACCGTGCTGGGGCCCAGGTGGCGATTCCTCACGATGTGGGCATTCTATGTGTCTGCCATCGCAGGCGGGGCATTCATGTTGGTCGCCTTCGGTTCATATCTCCAGTATTTCTTTGCTGGATCGAACGCCTTGGTCTTCGAGCTCGTCGCTGCCATCGCACTGATCATTCTGAACCTCGGTCCTGCCGATCTCGTCGGCCGGGCTGAGACCGTCATGGTGGCCTTCAAACTCGGTGTACTTGTGCTGCTCATCGGGTTCGGCCTCGCTGCCTTCAATGTGCACCGTCTCACGCCGTTCACTCCCAAAGGCCTCGGGCCCATGATCTCCAGTGCCGGCCTCCTCTTCAGTGTGTACTTGGGCTTCAGTGTTGTCACCAATGTTGCAGGGGTAGTCAAGAATTCCAAGAGGAACGTGCCTCTGGCGATCCTGCTTAGCCTGGTCATCGTCACGATCGTCTATATCGGGATCACGTTGGCCATGGTGATGTCGGGCCGGAGGGTGTTCGGGATTGCGGGAGCTGCCGAAGCGGCAAGGATCCTCATCGGACCGTGGGGTGGAGCGCTAATCGCCGTAGCAGCCTGCGTCTCGACGTTGTCCGGATCGAACGCAGTGATCCTCGGATGCAGCGAATTGCTCATCCGCATGGCTGGCAATGGCGATATCCCCTCGGTGCTCGGACGGGTCAGCCGCAGTGGTCACGCCTATGCGAGCGTCCTGCTCTCTGGCGGACTCGCGATCGTGCTCATGGTGACTGGGGGCATTCAGACAATCGTCACATATTGCAGCGTTGCGGGGATCGTTGGCCTCGTGTTTATGGATATCACGGCATTTCAAATGGCCCGGAAGCACTGGTCAAGGCCGGGACTCCGGTTGCCATTCGGCGTCCTGATTCCTTCTGTAGCGACGATTCTGGCCTTGGTTCAGTTGCCGTCGCTCGGGTCAGTGAACGTCTTGATCGGACTGGCCTTCGTCGCCGCCGGTCTGGTGATTTACGCCTTCCGATCCCACCCACACCGTCGGGATCATGAGACACACGATCAGATCCTTTCAAGACCCGCTGGCTGCTAGCAATGGCCAGCAGGTCACATTGGGCTGAGTCCATAACGACCTGGTCATCCGCGGCGCTGGTTGGTATCGGGCTTCTCGCCGGTCTCGACCAGCCTCTGGGCGACATCTCGGAGCTTGATGTTGAGATGTTGGGAGGCGCGGACCAAGACAGCAAAGGCCTCATCACCGGTTATGCGCTCGCGCTCCATGAGAATCCCCTGGGCCTCCCCGATCAGCTCACGGGTGGCCAGGGCGCCGTGGAGAGTGGCGAGTCGGCGCTCCTCGTCCTCATGGGCCATGGCCGAGGAAAAGGCGATGGTGGTCAGACCCGCGAGGAGCAAGCCTCTGGCCCGGTCAATGACCCCGAAAGCCAACGGGTAGCGGGAGTAGAGACTCAGGGCTCCGAGCGTATCGTTGGAGAGCAGGGGCAACGCAAGGTTGCTACGGATTCCTCTTCTGGTCGCCTCAGGCCCGAAACGGGGCCACCGGGGTTCGTCGTCGAGGTCAACGGCGTAGACGGTCGCCCCCTGGGCGACCGCGTCGAGGCACGGCCCCTCGCGGGTTCGGTGCTGAAGCGAGTTGAGGTCGGCCACAGCCGGGTCGGTAGACACAGGCGTCGTGACTACGTCCTCTTGGACGAGGAAGACGCCGGCGCAGTCGCATCCCTCGATGGTGGCCACGGCCAGGGCTACCACGTGGTCCAAGGTGGCCCGTACGTCACCAGCCGAAAACAGGGCCTGGGCGGTCTGGGAGAAGTCGGAAGTCAGAGCGGTGGCGGTGTCCTCGTCGGTCGTGGAAGGTTCACTGACACTCATTGTTCGCCTGTCCTTGGCCGCCGGTAGGTGCCCAGCATCTCACATGGCCGCTGTTCCACTGTGACGGGCGCCGCCGCCCGGTGTGCGAACCTCACCGTCAAGAAGTAGGGTCGAGTCACCTTCTGCAGCGAGGGCTCGGGACCAGACCGCTGACGTCGGCTGCTCCATCTCTCGAAAGCGGCGACATCGTGTCGAGCTTCTCGCTGTGGTTTCAGGGTGCGGCGCTCACTTCCCAGGCTGGCCGTCATCAGTATCCCGACGCGGGGCAAGGCACCGCAAACCATCGGAGTCCCTGGCGGAACGCCAGGGCGACCTCGAACCAAACGGGCAGCGGCAAGGAGCCTTACGGGACCGCGGTCAGCTGCGGGCTCGGTCGGCTTCACCGTCGCAGCGGCGTTCGCCGGAACCCGAGCGGTGTTCGGTCTCGGAGGCGGGATGGACCTGGTCGCCGCACCCAGACTGGGCACAATCTTCGAGGAAGTGATCGCCAGCTTTCGTGGTGTTGGCCCTGGCTGAGTGTGAGTTCCTGGACACTTCCGGCTTTTGGTTTTTCACCAAGGCAGCCGGACGATTTGCCACTTCTGGCGGTCAGCTAGTGATGCGATCCCCTTCAGTCATAGTTGCCCGTATCCTCGATATCACTGGGCTGGACATAGTAGCCCCCTTGGAGCCCCCCAAGCTGGCCCCTGATCACCTCGGTCCAGAGCAGCTGGCCGCGGCCCCCGAGGAAATCAGCCAGGCGCCTCGCCAGCCTTGGCGAGTGGTCGCGAGCGCCCCAGCCGCTGACGACATGCTTGACAGCGCACTCCGCTTCGCAGTGGCGCTGGCCGGCGCCGCCGTGGCGGCGATCGCCCAGGACATCGTCGACGTGGACGCCGATCAGTACTCGACAGTGGAGGGTCCCTGCATAGACGCCTCGACCATGGGCCGTTGGGTCCGATCCTCGGATACCGAGATAAGGCGGACCGACTTCTCGCCAAGAGCGGTGGCCCTCGGGAGAGACGCCATCCCGTCTTCGCCCCTGCTTGTCCAGAATCAACCCGAGGAGGCTCTCAACATCTGTTCCCGCACCACCGAAGTCTTCGCACCAAAGGCCCAGGAGCTCGCAGCGGTATTCGCCACTGAGGTCTCGACCATCTTGGCCACCGTCGGGCTGACCGAGGACCGGCTGTCAGTCACCGCTACCAGATCCCCAATGATCGGCACGGCGGTCGAGTTGGCGGACCTGGTGCCAGGATGAAGACGGAACGCGGTCTGGGTCTACCCAAGCAGGTGCGCGCCTGCCTCTTTGACGTCGATGGTGTCCTCACCGAAACGGCGAAGGTCCACGCAGCCGCCTGGAAGCAGATGTTCGACGCCTACCTAAATTTAAAAGCCCGGGCCGACGAGTCCGGTGAACCCTTCATCGCCTTCGACAAGGAGGCCGACTATGACACGTATGTAGACGGCAAGCCCCGGGCAGACGGGACGCGGTCATTCCTCCAATCACGTCACATCGATCTGCCCGAGGGTGCTCCCGATGACGCGGCGGGAGCACAAACCATCTGCGGGCTCGGCAACGCGAAGAACGAGATCGTCCTAAATAAGATCCGAGAGGACGGCGCCGAAGCCTATGCGGGATCGGTTCGCTACGTCCGGGCCGTGTGCGCCGCCGGTCTACGTCGGGCGGCCGTGTCGTCGAGTGCGAACTGCGCCGAGGTGCTGGCGGCGGCCGGCATCGATGACCTCTTCGAGGAGCGGATTGACGGTTTAACCGTCGAAGCGGATCACCTGGCGGGAAAGCCTGCGCCGGACACGTTCCTCGCTGCGGCCAGTGCGCTGGACGTGGACCCCGGCCAGGCGGCGGTCTTCGAGGACGCCCTGTCCGGGGTGGAGGCCGGGCGGTCAGGCGGGTTCGGATTCGTGGTTGGGGTCGACCGGGTCGGACAGGCCGACGCCCTGCGCGCCCATGGCGCCGATACCGTCGTAGCCGACCTGGCCGAACTGCTGGACCGGCCGTGATCCATCATCCGGCCTACCCCGTCGAACCCTGGTGCCTGCGAGAGACCGAGCTCGATCTCGACGTTCTGGCCCAGAGCGAGTCGCTGTTCGCCCTGTCCAACGGCAACATCGGCTGGCGGGGCAACCTCGACGAAGGCGAGCCCTCCGGTCTTCCCGGCTCGTACCTGAACGGCGTCTACGAGTCCCACCCGCTGCCCTACGCCGAGGCCGGCTACGGCTACCCCGAGGGCGGCCAGACGGTGATCAACGTCACCAACGCCAAGCTGATCCGCCTTCTTGTCGATGACCAACCCTTCGACGTCCGCTACGGCGAGGTGGCTGCTCACGAGCGACGTTTGGACTTCCGCTCCGGTCTCTTGGAGCGCCATGTCGAGTGGACCTCGCCCGGCGGCCCCGGTGTGCGGGTGCGCTCGAGCCGCCTGGTGTCGCTGGTCCAGCGGTCAGTGGGCGCCATCTCGTACGAAGTCGAACCGCTCGACGCGCCAGTGCGAGTGGTGGTCCAGTCCGAGTTGATGACCAACGAGTCGCTTCCGTCGGCCAGCGGTGACCCTCGGGTAGCGGCCGTGCTCGAAGCGCCGTTGCGCTCGGAGACCCACGAATGTGGTGATGCCGGCGCGACGCTCGTGCACTCCACGACATCCAGCGGCCTACGGGTCGCCGTGGCCATGGACCACCACATCGAGGGTCCGTCTTCGACGCAACTGTCGACGGAGAGCTTCCCTGACCTCGGCCGGGTGACGATCACCGCCGCTCTCGGCCCGGGTGAGCGGCTCCGAGTGGTGAAATTCGTCAGCTACGGCTGGTCATCGGATCGTTCGGCACCCGCATTGCGAGACCAGGTCGCGGCGGCCCTCACCGCGGCGGGCGAGGCTGGCTGGGACGGCCTGGTCGACGAGCAGCGCTCCTATCTGGACGACTTCTGGGATCGTGCCGACGTCGAAGTCGACGGGGACGCCGACGTGCAGCAGGCCGTGCGCTTCTCCCTCTTCCACGTCCTCCAGGCCGGAGCCCGGGCCGAGGGGCGGTCCATTCCGGCCAAAGGCCTGACCGGTCCGGGCTACGACGGCCACGCCTTCTGGGACACTGAGACTTACGTCCTGCCGGTGCTCACCTATACCGCCCCTAAGGCTGTTGCCCATGCGCTTCGGTGGCGCCACGCCACCTTGCCGATGGCCAGAGACCGTGCCCGCCAGCTCGGGCTCGCAGGTGGCGCCTTTCCCTGGCGCACGATCACCGGGGCTGAATGCTCGGGGTACTGGCCGGCCGGGGCCGCCGCTTTCCATATCAACGCCGATATCGCCGACGCGGTGGTCCGCTACATCGAGGCCACCGGGGATGAGCGCTTCGAGCGCGAGGTGGGCCTGGAACTGCTGACAGAGACGGCTCGCCTGTGGTGCTCGCTCGGCCACCACGACGCCGCGGGTCGGTTCCGGATCGATGGGGTTACCGGCCCCGACGAGTACTCCGCCGTCGCTGACAACAACATCTATACCAACCTTATGGCCCAACACAATCTTGCCTCTGCGGCCGACGTCGCCGAGCGGCACCCCGACGAAGCGCGCCAGCTGGGTATCGACGACGAGGAGATGGCGGAATGGCGGGATACGGCAAACGCGATCTACCTCCCCTACGACGACTCGCTGGGGGTTCATCCCCAGGCCGAGGACTTCACCAGCCACGCGGTCTGGGACTTCGCTGACACTTCGGCTGAGCAGTACCCGTTGCTACTCCACTTCCCCTATTTCGACCTCTATCGCAAGCAGGTGGTCAAACAGGCCGATCTGGTGCTCGCCATGCACCTGCGCGGCGACGCCTTCACCGACGAGGAGAAGGCTCGCAACTTCGCCTACTACGAAGGCATCACCGTGCGGGACTCGTCGCTCTCGGCCTGCACCCAGGCGGTGATCGCTGCCGAAGTCGGACACCTGGGCCTGGCCCACGATTACCTGGCCGAGGCCGCCCTCATGGATCTCGACGACCTTGAGCACAACACCCGTGACGGCCTGCATGTAGCTTCTCTGGCCGGGACGTGGATCGCCCTGGTGGCGGGGCTTGCCGGTCTTCGCGAGCGGCAGGGGGTCCTGGCATTCTCACCCCGGCTGCCCCCGGGCATCACCCGATTGGCCATTGCCATCTCGGTCCGACAGCGGCGGCTGCGCATCGAGGTGACGCCGGACACAACCTCCTACCGGCTCGTCGCCGGCGATCCGCTCGAGGTCCGCCATGGCAGGGAGCACGTCATGGTGACGGCGGAGCACCCGCTGGTCCGACCCACCCTGAGCGTTCCGCCTTCTGACCCACCGATCCAGCCACCTGGCCGGCGGCCGCCGGCCCACAAGGCAGTCGCGTGATCGCCCATCAGCCCCTGCTGTCGAAGAACCGGCGCCACCAGGCGAACGTTCTCAGGACACCCCGCACATGAGCACACCCACGAACAAGGCGGTGGACGCCTTGGTGATCTTCGGGATCACCGGGGACTTGGCTCGCAAGATGACGTTCCTCGCTCTGTACCGCCTGGAGGCGGCGGACCGGCTGGACTGTCGGATTATCGGCGTGGCCAAGGATCAGTGGAGCGAGGAACATCTGGTCACTTTGGTGCGAGAGGCCCTCCGGGTGGCCGGTGAGACCGTCGATGAGGAGGTGTTCGAACGCCTCGTGCGGCGGTTCACTTACCTCCAGGGAGACTTTGCCTACCCAGACACGTTCAAGACGCTGGCCGACGACTTGACGGGCGCCTCCCGGCCGCTGTTCTACCTCGAGACCCCGCCCGCACTGTTCGCTCCGGTGGTAGCCGAGCTCGGCCGGGCCGATTTGGCGGCCGGGGCCACGGTCATGATCGAGAAGCCCTTCGGCCACGACCTCGCCTCGGCCCGGGCCCTCAACGCCGAACTTCACGAGGTGCTGGCCGAGGAACAGATCCTGCGCATCGACCACTTCTTGGGCAAGCAGCCCGTGCTCGACATCCACTTCCTGCGCTTTGCCAACGCGCTGCTCGAGCCGGTGTGGAATCGCGACCACGTAGCCGCCGTGCAGGTCACCATGGCCGAGGACTTCGGAGTGAAGGACCGAGGCGCCTCCTACGACTCGGTGGGGGCGCTGCGCGACGTCGTGCAGAACCATCTGCTCCAGGTGCTCGCCCTCATCGCCATGGAGGCACCTGTCCGGCCCGGGTACGGCGCCCTCTGGGACAAGAAGGTCGACGTCTTTTCCGCCATGGCCGATGTCGATCCGGCCAGATGCGTGCGAGGCCAGTTCGAGGGATATTCCAACGTCCCCGGGGTGA
>Ga0182012_10000974_pt1 | contig 31503 bp, 30 predicted proteins | sample 612S2SmetaG_FD_120486 | JGI IMG/M metagenome (GOLD analysis project Ga0182012, IMG submission 120486) | Permafrost microbial communities from Stordalen Mire, Sweden - 612S2S metaG | ecosystem: Environmental > Terrestrial > Soil > Wetlands > Permafrost | place: Sweden: Stordalen | collected...
CGTAGAGATCCTCGACGCGCTCGACGTTCCCTCGTGCGTCGCCTCGAGTGGGACCCACGAGCGGATCGTCTACACGCTGTCACTCACCGGTCTCTTCGAGCGGTTCGAGGGAAGGATCTTCAGTGCCGAGGACGTCGACGTTGGCAAACCCGCGCCAGACCTCTTCTTGTACGCGGCTCACGAGATGGGAGTAGCTGGTTCTCGCTGCGTTGTCATCGAGGACAGTGTTGCGGGGGTTCGAGCTGCTCACAGGGCCAACATGATGGTCCTGGGTTTCGCCGGTGGCGTCACGAAAGCGGAGGATCTGAGGGCCGCGGGGGCCAGGACTTTCCTTCACATGAGCGAACTACCGTCCCTACTCGGTCTGGAGTAACTCAGCGAAGTTCGAGCACTCGGTTCGAGTGTTCGAAGCCAAGGCGCTGGTAAGAGTCGAATGACTCCTCACTGGGGTGAACCGCCAGATAATGGAGACCACCCTCGCGAGCGAAGTCGACTAACCGCATCATCAACGCGCTGCCGACTCCCCTGGAGCGATGATCCACCGCAACGTAGACGCTCTGCATGTAGGCCGAACGCCGTACGAAGAACTCCGGGCCTGGGATTCGGTCGACGATGGCGAGCCACGCCATGCCCACTGGACGCTGGACATCAAAGACCAAAAAGGGCACGTGGGACGTCTCGTGCTCGCGCATCCAGAGTTCCAGTGCTTCCTTATACGAGTCTTCGTCCAAACCTCGTTTGCCGCGCTCGGTCGATCGCCACCGGAAGCGAAGGAACGCCAGATCCGAAGCGTCACGAGAGTCAGCCGGTCGAATGCTCACCCTGGGTTCTACGTCGAGGTCACTCCTGCACGTTGTGACCGCGCTGGTTCGAAGGCTCGATCAGTGGTTCGTTCGAAGCGCTACGCCAGTCGGTACGAGGGCAGTTGAAGAGTCTGTAGAAAGCCTCGATTATGTAGTCGTAGTTGACTCGCCAACCCACGAAGTCGTGCCAGCCCGCGTCGCGGTCCGCAATAAGCGGCACGCCCTCGCGCTCGAGACGAGCGAGCACGACGTCGAACTCCTCGCGCGAGATCGTGATCGGTGTCTTGCGGCTCACCTTGACGGGATAACGGACCTCGAAATAGTCTGCCACGCGTCGTAGGTTCAGCCATCCCGAGCGGATACAGAGTCCCGCGGTCGGTGACGGAGTGAGGTCGACCACGGCGTTAAAGAGGGCCGCCGCGTCGAGCACCGAGGCGGCCGACCCGATCCAGGTCTGATTCAGCGTTGGTGAACGGTAGAAGTTCAAGATAGGCAGCGACGAGTGGGTCTCGCCCACCTCGATGAACCACTGCTCCCATTCGCGCCATAACTCATCGAGCAGGTCGTAGGAGTTAACGCTCTGGGCGATCTCGAGGATGCCCCAGGGAGTCGCCGGAACGCCTGCGCGCACCGACAGTCGAGACACCGAGACCTCACGACGCTGGAAGGCGGCGTAGAGCGTGGGGATAAAGGCGATCAACAACGCCAACAACGTGAGGCCGATGCCCGCCTCGACGAAGCCCAGGGCGATTTGCACCCCGCCCTGACCCGACATGGTGCCCAAGGTGAAGATCGAAGAACCAGAGATCGAAAACGCCGACGCGAAGTTGCCAACGCCCGACGCAATGAAACCGAACGCGAAGGCGACGAGCGTGAGCCCGAGCCACAACGCTTGATAGGAGAGTAGGACAATAGAAGGGAAGAGTGAAAGGACCTGGTCCCTCTTCTCGTAGGACCTCTTGGACCCCGCGAACATCGAGAAGACGTTCCGCACCACTCGCGCCGTAAGACTGCTCAATCGAACTCGGGCCGAGCGCGGCAGGAGAAATGTCCGGATCGCGGCGTCGAGCACGAGCAGCAGCATCGTGAGGCCCACGCCGCCCGAGATGACCCGAACCCAGATAGCCACTGGTTACTCCCCCCCGAGCGCGTACACGAGACGGAAGGGGCGCATAGAGAGTGATTCTAACGAGGGACCTCTTCCAGGACCACAATTTCAACCCGCGACGCACTCGTGTCCAGAACCGGAAAGTCCCTCATCGTGATTCTGTGCCAACCTGAGTACGTGACAGACGACCAGCGGCCCCGAGAAGAACTCGAGGAACTCGTGGCGCAACTTCGTGAGGAGAATGCCCGGTTGCGAGAGGAGATACAACGCCTCGCTCGCGAGCGTCACGAGGTTCCCCCGCACTACCTCTGAGCAACGGGAATAACTCGCTGTTCGTCCCGGTACGATGAACGCACGACTCTTGAAGTGAGATACCCATGACCAACTTGATGCCCGCGGCGTTCGTCGGCCACGGCAACCCCATGAACGCCCTGGAGCACAACCGCTACACCGACGCGTGGTCCACGTTCGCCGCGACGATGCCGACTCCGCGCGCGGTCCTCGTCGTGTCCGCACACTGGTACGTGAACATCACCGCGGTCACCGCCATGAAAGTGCCCAGGACGATTCACGACTTCTACGGTTTCCCTCCCGAACTCTTCGAGGTGCAGTACCCGGCACCCGGCGACCCCGAACTCGCCCAACGAATCGTCGACGTCGTCGAACCGACCTACGTCGGCCTGGATGAGGACAGTTGGGGCATCGACCACGGCACCTGGTCGGTGCTGGTGCACATGTTCCCCAAGGCCGACGTACCAGTACTGCAGTTGTCGATCAATGCCCAACTGCCCTTCGACTACCACTTCAATCTCGGCGTGAAGTTGCACGAGCTGCGATCGGAGGGTGTGCTCATCCTCGGCAGTGGGAACGTCGTGCACAACCTTCGTCTCATCGATTGGCGTCAGCCCGGCCAGGGTACCGACTGGGCCCATCGCTTCGACGACGGCGTACGTTCGATCATGACGAGTGACGCCTCACAGCTCGCCTCGAGCGAACACTTCGGCGATTACGCCCTGGCGGTGCCGACCCCCGATCACTTCTTGCCTCTGGCCTACCTGGCGGGACTCAGTGCCGCCGCGTCGTCGCCAACGCGCACGCTCGTTGACGGCTACGAGATGGGTTCGCTTTCGATGACCGCCTACGAGCTCGCGGGGAGCTAGTTACTTCTCGCGACTGGTTCGTTGCGCCCGACCCAGCGAGACACCGAGCGCCGCCATGCACAACAGCGGCAGCGCCACCAGAGCCAAGACGTTCAGTTGCCACACGATGCGACATAACGCGACGAGCCCAACGACGACGAGGACCGCCACGAACAGCTCGGGCGTGTCACCCACGAGAAAATCCCACCAGAATCTAGCGAAACCCTTGACGATCCGAAGCGGCCACGGCGACCGGTCGCTCATGACGCCACCTCGAGCACCGAATCGCGCCGACGAAGGACCGCGACGAAGAGCCAGGTCACCACGAGATAGATACCGACCAGAACCAGCAGTTCGACGTCCCCGCCGGGCCAACGGACCTTCAATCCTTCGCCCGTCCAGAACGTGCCGTAGCTGGTCAGCATGATGCCCACGCCCATCTTCATCGCGTTCTCGGGAACATTCGTGAGCTGCTTGGACACCAGCGCCCCCACGACCGCCACGAGCACCACCGCGACGGACGCGACCAGCGCCGCGAGTCCGAGACGGTGCGCGGAGGTACCGAGGGTGATCACCGCGATGACAACTTCGAGACCTTCGAGGAAGACTCCCTTGAACGCGACGACGAAGGCCACCTGATCGCGACTCTTCGTCACGTCACTGGCGTCGAGACTCGCGACCGTCTTCTGGTAGCGCACGTCCTCGTCGCTCATCTCCTTCAGTCCACTGGAACGCAGAATTGCCTTTCGTAGCCACTGCATCCCAAAGATCAGCAGGATGATCCCAATCACCAGGTGCAGGGTCGCGAGGGGCACGCGCACGAGCGCCGGACCGACCACGGCAACGAGCACCACCAGCGCCCCCAGCGCCGCGACGACACCCTCGAAACACGAGCGCCATCCCCGGGTGTGACCGACCGCGAGCACGATCGTGAGCGCCTCGACCATCTCGACACAACTGGTGAGGAACACCGCCACCACCAGCACCGCGACACCCGAGGAGACGGTCGTCGCGATCAACGTACGATTCCTTCAGTTAGCCCGCAGCGTGAGTCCATACCCACCTGACTCTAGGGCCGGGCCCTAGCGAACCCGCCGACGAAGTTCGTCCTCGACCGCCGCCGGGTCGAGACCACGGCTGCGCAGGAGCAGCAGGGTGTGGAACCAGAGGTCAGCGACCTCACTGACGACACGCTCGTCGTCTTCACTGAGCGCCGCGACGACGACCTCGACCGCTTCCTCGCCCACCTTGCGTGAGACCTTGGCCGTACCCTCGAGCAACGTCCGAGCCACGTACGACGACTCGTCACCGGTCGCGTCGCGTTGGAGAATCGTGCGCCATAGCCACGGCGTGAAGCATGAAGTCGAACCATCGTGACACGCGGGACCGTCCGCCTGGACCCGCACCAGCACGGCGTCCTCGTCGCAGTCCAGCGAGATCTCGACGACGTGCATGGAATTGCCCGACGTCTCGCCCTTCACCCAGAGCTGCTGGCGAGAACGCGAGAAGAACGTCACGAGCCCCGTCTCACGAGTCAGGCCGAGAGCCTCGTCGTCCATCCAGCCGAGCATCAGCACGCGGCCCGTCGCGTCGTCTTGGATGATCGCGGCCTTCAATTGTTCACTCATGCCCGCTCCTTCAGTGGTCGTAGGTGCACGCCAAGACTCTCGATCTCTCGGCGAAGTCCGGGTAGCCCCGACGGATTCTCGTGCACGATCGACGCGACGAGCGCCGCGTCGGCGACGCGCAGCGCGTCAGCGACGTGCTGGGCCGACCCCGCACCACCCGACGCAATGACCGGTATCGAAATCGAACTGCGAACCGAAGCAGTGAGTTCCAGGTCGAAACCCGTTCGCTGGCCGTCCTGGCGAATCGAGGTGAGCAGGATCTCGCCCGCCCCGCGTTCGGCGGCCTCGACCGCCCATAGCAAGGTCGGTGTGGTCGTCGCGACGCGTCCGCCGTGGGTGTGCACGACGCCGTCGCCGGCGTCAATCGCCACGACCACGGCTTGGCTCCCGTAGCGCTCGGCGATCGCTCCGATAAGACTCGGGTCCGCGAGCGCGGCTGAATTGAGCGACACGCGGTCGGCCCCGGCCTCGATGATGCGCGTGGCGTCCTCGACGCTGCGCACGCCGCCGCCCACCGTGAAGGGGATCTCCAGGACGTCAGCAACGTCGGCCACCACCGAGGTCATGGTCTGAGTATCGTCGGGGGTCGCGGCGATATCGAGAAAGACGAGCTCGTCCGCACCGCCGGCGCTGTAGAAGGTCGCCAGCTCCACCGGGTCCCCCACGTCACGCAGCCCGACGAAGCTCACGCCCTTCACGACTCGTCCGTTCGCGACGTCCAGACACGGGATCAGACGCGGGAGAGGCATTGGCCTAGAAAGTTGAGACCGGCGTCGCCGCTCTTCTCGGGGTGGAACTGCACGCCGAGGAACGCGCCGCGCTGCACCGCGACGGTGAGACCGTCCGAGGTGGCGACCGCGTCGGGCGCGTCGGCGACGAAACTGTGTGCGAAGTAGTAGGCGTCACCCCACGGTTCCACGATCGCCCAGCCCAGACGAGGAACCCGATCGGCCACCAGGCGGACGACTTTGCCTTCCAAGAGACCGAGACACGCCACGCCACCGTCCTCTTCGCTCGAGGCGAGGGCGAGCTGCATGCCCAAACAGATGCCGAGGGTCGAACCTCCGGTCCGGTAGCGCTCGCGCAGCGCCTCGGCCGCGCCGGTCTCGTTGAGGTGGACCATCGCGCTGCGCGCCGAGCCGACGCCCGGCAAGACCACGTAGGGGGCCGCGACGATTCTGGCGGGGTCGGCGCTCACTTCGCTCGACCGGCCCACGTGGGTGATCGCCGCTCTCACCGAGCGGGTGTTGCCCGCGCCGTAATCGACGATCACGACGTCGCTCACAACGAGCCTTTGGTCGAGCGAACGAGCGTGCCGTCGCGCGTCATCGCCTGGGCGAGTGCGCGGCCTACGGCCTTGAAGGACGCTTCGGCTACGTGGTGGGCGTTCTCGCCAGTCGCGGTGACGTGCAAGGTCATGCGCGCCGTCTGGGCGAGCGAAGTGAACATGTGCGCCGCCATGCCCGGGTCGGGCGAGATCGAGATGTTCGCGGTCGCGCGACCCGACAGATCCACCACCGCGTACGCGAGCGCCTCGTCCATTGGTACGCGCGCCTCACCGTAGCGCGTGAGACCGCGCCGGTCCCCGAGCGCCTGGCTGAGCGCCTCGCCGAAGGTAATCATCATGTCCTCGACCGTGTGGTGCTCGCCAGTCTCGAGGTCCCCTACTCCCTCGAGGCGAAGATCCATGCCGCCGTGAAAGGCCAACTGCTGGAGCATGTGATCGTAGAAGCCTTCGCCCGTGTGCACGTAGACGCGTCCCTCGCCGGGTACGCGAAGACGCGCCGTCAGCAACGTCTCGGCGGTGGCGCGCCGGTGGCGCAACGAAGGCTTCGGCATCGGTGCGCCGGTCAACTCCGCGCGCAACGCGTCGAGCAGGACGTTGTCGTCAAGTTCGTCGCGCACGCTTATGCGAAGTCCCTTGGCGAAGGCGCGTACCACGACGCCGTAGGACAGGAGACGTTCGACGATGTCCTGGGGGCGCTCCATGGGGATGAACAGAAAGTTCGTGTACGACGGCACCGGCTCGAGACCCAGCAGGGTCAATTCCTTTGCCAACCGGTCGCGCTCGGCGATCTGGCCACTCACGTCGATCGGTGTCGAAAGGGCTGCCAGGGCCAGCGCGGCCGACAGCGAGGATACCGACAGCGGCGCTTGGCGTGAACTGATCACCGCGGTCAGTTCGGGACTCGCCACGGCGTAACCCACGCGCGCGCCCGCGAGACCGTAGGCCTTGGAAAACGTTCGAAGGATAATCGCGCCCTCGCCAACACGATCGAGCGCGTCCACACCGGCGTAGTGCGCGTAGGCCTCGTCGATCACGAGTTGTCCGGGAACCTCGGGCACGTCAGGCAACTCACCGGTCGGGTTGTTCGGTCGACAGACGAAGACCAGGTCGGCCTTTTGGACGTCGTCGATGATCGTCGCCCCCGCCATCAATGCCGCGTAGCGGTACATGGAATACGAATCAGCCGGCACCGTCGCGACGGAGCCGTTCTCGGCGAAGATGCGCGCGAGCAGCACGATGAACTCGTCACTACCCGCGCCCAGCGAGATCTGGTCCAGTTCCACGTCGTGCAGGGCCGCGACCGCGCGCCGCAGCGATTCGTAGCGCCCCCGGTCGTACTCGTTGACGTCGGCGAGCGCTCGCGCGAGCGCCGCGGGACGCGCACTCGCGGGTGGCGTGGCGGGCGTGTTGCCGTCGAAGCGGATGATCTGACTCACGTCGAGGTCGACCTGGGCGGCGATGCGTTCGTTGGAAGGCGGCCACTGGTAGGCGTCGAGCGCCACGGGAGTCTTCATCGCCGGGCCGTGGCCTTGTGCGCGGGCATGTCCTCGAGATCGGCCAACGCCTCGATAGTTGGCGCGAGACGTTCGAGTCCCTCCTTGGTGACGCGCTGGACGGTGACGGTCTTCATGAAACCCTCGAGTCCGAGCCCGCCAGTGGTCTTGGCCCACCCACCCGTTGGTAACACGTGGTTGCCGCCAGTCGCGTAGTCCCCCGCCGGCACCGGCGAATACGGTCCGACGAAGACCGCGCCGGCGTTGCGAATCCTTGACGCGAGCGACTCGGCCCGCTCGCCCAGCAGCGCCACGTGTTCGGCGGCGTAACCCTCGATCTCCCTGAGCGCCGCTTCGAGGTCATCGCCCACGCGCACCACGAAGGCCCGCGAGTCGGGTCCGTGCTCCATCTGGGCGGCGAGCTCTTGTTGGATGATCACCTCGTCATAGCCGACGTCGGCCGCCACGACGACTTCACTGGGTCCGGCCGGCAGGTCGATCGCCACATCGCGGCTCACCAGCAGTTTGGCCGTGTTCACCGCACCACCACCGGGACCGAAGATCTTGTCAACCGGCGCGATCGACTCGGTGCCGTAGGCCATCGCCGCGATCGCCTGAGCGCCACCGAGAGCCCAGACCTCGTCGATGCCGAGCAGCGCGGCCGCCGCGGCGACCGCGGGGGCACCCGACGGCGGCGTGCACACGACGATGCGTTCGACGCCGGCGACCTGGGCGGGTACCCCGGCCATGATGAGCGACGAGACGAGGCCCTGGGGTACGTAGATGCCGACCGAGCGAAGTGGTGTCCAGCGACGCTCGAGCGTCACGCCCGGCGAGACCTCCAACATGAGGTCCGCTGGTCGTTGCGCCGCGTGCCACGTGCGCACGGCGTCCGCCGCGGCGAGCACCGCCGCCGTGGGGATGTCCCCGTAGGGAACCGCCCGTTCGGGCTTGTCGGCAGTCGTCTGGTCAAAGAGCCGGGACCATTCGACGAGCGCCGCGTCGCCGCGTTTGCGCACGTCATTGACGACGTCTTCGATGCTGAAGGTTCGACCGGTGTCCACGGGCTTACTCATGGCAACATCCGTTCTACGGGCAGCGTGAGAATCGAACTCGCGCCACAGGCTTCTAGTTTGGGCAACAACGACCAGATGTCCGCGGCCGGCACCAGCGCGTGCACCGCGACGACGCCCGGCGTCGCCAGGTCCATGACCGTGGGCGAACCCGTCGTGGGCAACAGCGCGGTCACCTCGGCGAGCCGATCCTTCTTGACGTTACAGAGCAGGTAACGGTTCGCGCGAGCGTTGATGACCGACCCCAAGACCGTGGTGAGGGTTTTGCGAGCTTCGACGTCAATGGAAGCCCGGCGCCCCACCAGTACCGCTTCGGATTCGAACAAGGTGCCGATGGAACGAAGACCATTGGTGCGAAGCGTCGAGCCGGTTGAGACCAGGTCGATGATCGCGTCGGCGAGTCCGAGTCGTGGTGAGATCTCGACCGAACCCGCGACGCGCACGAGCTCCGCTTTCACGCCGCGTTCGGCGAGCAGTTGGGCCGCGATTCGCGGGTGCGACGTCGCGATTCGACGACCTTCGAGTTCCTTGATGCTCGTCGCGCTGTCCTCCATCGAGACCGCAGCCTGCAAAGAGCACGTGCCGAAGCCCAGGCGCAAGAGCACCTCGACCTCACTCTCGTACTCGTACACCAGGTCCAGGCCCGTGATGCCGCAGTCAACGACGCCGTCCTGGACGTATTCGGGTACGTCGTCGGCCCTCACGAAGAGCAGGTCGATGTCCGCGTTTCGACAGTGGGCCTGCAGGACGCGCTCGCCGGGTTCTTGGGGTGCGACGCCGCTCGCCTCGAGCAACGACCACGACGGTTCGCGTAACCGGCCCTTGCTCGGCAGCGCCATGGTGAGACGTCGACTCATTTCCTACCTCGTTTCAGGACTTCCTTGTAACCACCTTCGCCGTAGTGCAACCAGTGCGCGACGCGCGTGACGGTGGCCGTGGAGGCTCCGGTGCGACGCGAGATCTCCTGGTAGGACACCGCCTCGTCCACGAGCCGCGCCACCTGTAGGCGCTGACCCATGGCGTCGAGCTCGTTGGTCGTGCACAAATCGCGCAGGAACGCCGCGACTACGGTGGGTTCGCGCAGCCTCGCAAAGGCGTCTACGAGTTCGTCGAAGCGCTGTGCCGTCTCGGGCGACGAATCGGCCGGAAGTACTTTGCCTGAAGTCATATCGTTATGCTAGCATATTACTACGCTACTATGCAAGTGATCCCCGCCCTCGATCTCCTCGGTGACTTCGCCGTGCGCCTGGAACAGGGCGACTTCGACCGGGTCCTCTTTCGCCAACCCATCGAGGAGTTCATGGGCCGCCTGGTGGCGACCGATCCCCCGATGATCCACCTCGTGGACCTCCAGGGCGCTCGCGACGGCGAGTTACGAGCCGCGGTGATCGAGCGTTGCCGCGCGCTCGCCGGGGCGACTCCCCTGCAGGTCTCGGGCGGTATCCGTTCGATACCGAGCGCGCAGCGAGCCCTCGACGCCGGAGCCGCTCGCGTAATCGTGGGTACCGCCGTCTGGGCGAGCGACGACGCACTCGATGAATTCGTTGCTGCGCTCGGTGAACGACTGGTCGTCGCTATCGACGTGCGTGACGGTGCCCTGTCGGTTCGCGGCTGGAAATCCTCCGCCGGCGTCAGCGTGGACGAGGCCCTCTCGCGCTGCGCCGACGCGGCGGTGACGAGAGTGCACGTCACCGCCATCGAGCGCGACGGTACGATGCGCGGTCCGGACCTCGCGCTGTACGAAAAGGCCTGCGCGAGTGGCGTCGCGGTCGTGGCCGCCGGGGGCGTGCGCGACGACGCAGACGTCGCGGCACTGGCCGCGGTGGGCTGTGAGGCGGCGGTGATGGGCGTGGGCTACCTGGCACGATTGGGCCTCTCCTTCGACGCGTAGTTTTGCTCCTATTTCCTTGAAATAAAGGGACTTTCTCCTCTAAAGGCCTCACGAGAGGTCAGGCCAAAATGGAACGAGTCACCATCGAAAGGAACTACGTATGAGGCGCAAGACACTAGACCTGATTCTCAACTGGGTCGGCGTTCTGCTGACCGTGATGCTGCTCGTGGCCGGGGCGGGTCTTTTCGTCGGCTACAACTTCACCAGCTCGCAGGTCAAGTCCCAGCTGCTCGAACAGAAGGTCTACTTCCCACTAAAGGGCACCGCGGATTACCAGGACCTCGTCAAGGCGAACCTCACTTCGTACGCGGGCAAGGAAGTGCTCACCGGTTCTGAGGCGCAGATCTTCGCCAATGACATCATCGGTGTCGACACCAACCTGATCAGTGGTGGCAAGACCTACGCCCAGGTCAGCGCCGCGTCGCTGGCCGACCCTTCGAATACGTCCCTCGCCAATGAGGTGAACCTCGTGTTCCGTGGCGACACGCTGCGAGGACTCCTGCTCAATGCTTACGCATTCGGATTCCTCGGCGTCGTCGCGTTGTACGCGTCAATCGCGTCCTTCGCACTCGCGCTCATCATGCTGATCATCACCCTGCTCGGGGTGCGTCACTACCGTCAGGGCGATCCCGCGGACGTCATCTAGAAGATCGTACGACCCCCAAAAGAGTCCGGGACCCCCTCCCGGACTCTTTTGCTGTGCAGCGTCCAAGTGGCGACTCGCTAGCGTCATGTCGTGAATCCTCTCGAAGTGACCACGAGTCGCAGTGCTTTGGTCGGTGCGATGCCCGTGCGCCGGGCGCTACCCCGTCGAGGTCGGCGTACCGTCGGCGCCTGGTGCTTCGCCGACCATATGGGTCCCGCCTCGGTCACCACGCAACACGGTTTGGACATCGGACCGCACCCCCACACTGGGTTACAGACCGCCACGTGGCTCGTTGAGGGCGAGGCGGTACACCACGACAGCTTGGGCACCGAGCAGCTGCTCACTCCGGGACAACTGAACCTGATGACGGCGGGCGTGGGCGTCTCGCACTCCGAAGAGGCGACCGGCCAATACGAGGGCTCGTTGCACGGCATACAGCTCTGGATCGCCCAGCCCGAAGACACTCGCCACGCAGAGGCGGCCTTCGAGCACCACCGTGAACTGCCCCGCCTCGAAAGGACGAATCTCGACGCAACGGTACTCATTGGCGAGTTCGAAGGTGTCGCGAGCGCCGCTCGGCGCGACACCGACCTCGTCGGCCTTGAACTGGTAGTGCGAGGAGCGACGACTTTGCCGCTCGAACGCGACTTCGAGTACGCGATCATCGTGCTCGAGGGAGACTTGCACGTTCGCGACGAGGTCCTCGAACCCGGGCATCTCGGCTTCTTGTCGAAAGGCGACGACGAGCTCTTCGTCGACGCCTCGCCATTTGCTCGTGCGATGGTGCTCGGTGGCGTCCCTTTCGAGAGCGACCTCGTCATGTGGTGGAATTTCGTCGCGCGGAACCGAGAGGAGATCGACGAAGCCTTTGACGCGTGGCAGAACGCCGACGGCCGCTTCGGCGAGGTTGCCAGCTCGCTCGCGCGAATCGAGACACCCGCACCGTACTGGCGCCAACCCTCTGGCTGATCGTTCGCGTAGCTAGATCTTCTCGGGCACCATCTCTATGGCGCCGCACGGACATTCGGTGACGCAGATCCCACAACCCTTGCAAAAGTCGTAATCGAACTCGTAACGCTCACCGGTACCGAGCTTGCGCACCGCGTTGTCGGGACAGACCCCAAAGCAGTTGTCGCACTCGAAGCAGTTGCCACACGACAGGCAGCGTCGAGCCTCGAAGAGCGCGTTGTCCTCGTTCAGACCGCCGATCACCTCGTCAAAGGTGGATTGACGTCGAATTCGTTCGAGTTCGGGCCGCCGCTGTCGCGGGGCATCGGCGTAGTACCAGGTGTTCAACCGGTCAAACGTCGCCAGGCCGTGGCGGACCTTCGGGCTGCGATCGTTGCCCATGACGAAGTCGTCAATCCCGTGCGCGGCGCGCTTGCCGTGTCCGACGGCGACAGTGGCGGTGCGGTCGGCGGGCACGGCGTCACCGCCGGCGAAGATGCCACTGGGAGCGGCCATCATCGAGGACTCGACGCTCACGACGCCGTTGGTGATGTTGATCCCGGGCGCCCGGTTGAGTAGCGACAGGTCGGTGTCCTGTCCGAGGGCGAGCACCAGGGCGTCCGCGTCGAGCTCTTCGAACTCACCGGTGGGCTCGGGGAATCCTTCGGCGTTGAGCGCCATCTTTTCGAGGACCATCTTTTCGCCTTCGAAACGGTTTACCGTCGAGAGCCAACGAACGGTGACGCCCTCGCCGAGCGCCTGTTCGAGCTCGTCGCCGCTCGCGCCCATGTGCTCACGGTTGCGTCGATAGACAATCACCGCGTCGGTCGCTCCCAGACGTCGCGCAGTACGCGCCGCATCAAAGGCCGTGTCACCACCGCCGTAGACGACGACTCGACGACCCAGAAGCGGCGGGTCATCCTCGGCAACCTGGTGCAGGAACGTCACCGCGTCGATTACGCGCGAGGAGTCCCCCGCGGGGATGTTGACCCGTTTGCCGAGTTGGGCCCCGACCGCAAGAAAGACCGCGTCGAACTTGCCGTCGATGCGCTCTCGCTCGACGTCGTGGACCACGTGGTTCAGTTCGACCTCGACGCCCTGTGCGACGATGCGCGCGATCTCGGCGTCCAGGACCGAGCGCGGCAGCCGGTAGGCGGGAATGCCGTAGCGCATCATCCCGCCCAATTGTGATGCCGAGTCGACCAACTTCACCTGGTGGCCGAGTCGACGCAGATGATACGCGGCGCTGAGTCCGGCGGGACCCGCACCAACCACGAGCACGCGCTTGCCGGTGTCGCTGCCGGGGATCGGCAATGACCAGCGCTTCTCGATCGCGAGGTCCCCGAGGAACCGTTCGACGGCATTGATGCCGACGGCTTCGTCGACCTGGACCCGGTTGCAGGCGGTCTCGCACGGGTGAAAGCAGATCCGGCCCATGATCGCGGGCATGGGATTCTCTTCGACAAGTTTTTCCCAAGCGCGCCGGTAGTTGCCCGACTCGGCGTAGTAGAGCCAGCCCTGGATGTTCTCACCCGCGGGACAGGCGTCGTTGCACGGCGGCAAGCGGTCCACGTAGACCGGACGTTCCACGCGCCACGATCCGGTGTGGTTCGAACGACTCGAACCCACGTCCAAGGTGATGGCGAAGGGTATCTCCATTAGACGCTCACTTCCTGGTCGCTGTCGTCCAGTAGTCCGTAACGCGCGATGTTCGCGTCCGCGATTGATTGGATCCGAGCGACGACGTCGGGACGGGGATGCGCGCCAAAGAGGTGGGCGTAGCGGCGCTGCAGCGAGAGATAGTCCTGAACCGGCACCCGACGACGGATCTGGGTGGCGTTGGTGACCACTCCGTGTTCAGCCTCGAAGACCGGGAACAGGCCGGTCTCCTTGGCGAGGCGTGCGAGGTGGATCGTCTCGTTGGACGCCGAACCCCAGCCGAGCGGACAGGGTACGAGCACGTGCAGGTACCGCGCACCGCGCAGTTCCATGGCACGCTCGACCTTGTGCTCGAGGTCGTGCAGGTCAGCGACCGTGGCGGTGGCGACATAAGGAATGTCGTGGGCCATCGCCAGACGCGGCAAATCCTTACCCTGGCCAAAGACGTTGCCCGGTTCGGGTCCCACCACGTCGGTGGTCGCGGTGCGCGCGGCGGGCGGTGTGGCCGCCGAACGCTGCACGCCTGTGTTCATGTAGCCCTCATTGTCGTAACAGATGAACAGGACGTCGTCATTGCGCTCGAACATCCCCGAGAGGCAGCCAAAACCGATGTCCACGGTGCCGCCGTCGCCGGCCTGGGCGACCACGCGCACGTCCTCGCGTCCCTTCACGCGCATCGCCGCCGCGACACCAGTCGCAACCGCGGGCGCGTTGCCAAAGAGCGAGTGCAACCAGGGAATGCGCCAGGACGTCTCTGGATAGGGCGTCGAGAATACCTCGAGGCACCCCGTCGCGTTTACCGCGACGATCTGACCGTCGCACGAGCGCATCGCCGCGTCGAGGGCGTAGCGAGCGCCCAACGCCTCGCCGCAACCCTGACAGGCCCGGTGACCCGAATCAATCGAGTTCGCACGATCCGTGTTCGACTGGACGGTTCGCTGGTCGTCACGCAGCAATCGGTTACCCACGGCGAAACTACCGACTTGGTAGAAGTGCACGGGCTGATTCGTCATGAGTCGCTCCTGGACGTCGAGACGCCTACCGTGCCGCGATCGCGCAGCAGATTCTCCGCCGACGGCCCCGAACGGCGCGTGCCCGCCATGCGGGTACGTTCACGGTCGACAGCTTCGTGATCGAGATCGAGAAAAGTGAGTACGGGCAGTTCGCCACGCACGGCCGTGGCGATGAGTTCCTCGAGTGATCGGCGCGTAATGGCGCGCCCACCAAGTCCCGCAACGACGTTACGCAACACGTGCTGCTCGCCCTGCAGCGACATTGCGACGTCGGTAGAAAGCACGCCACCGAAGCCGACGGAAAAAGCCTTTTCCAGCACGACGATCTGGGTCGCCGGACGCAGAGCCTCGCGCACCGCGTCGCCAGGGAACGGTCGGAACGAGGTGATTCCCACGACACCCACGCGCTCGCCGAGATCGCGACGCATATCGACGGCGTCTTTGATCGTGCCCAATACTGAGCCCAGCGCCACGATGATGGTCTGCGCGTCCTCGGTTCGGTAGGAGCTCACCAGACCACCGCTCGCCCGGCCGGTCACCTCGGCGAACTGCTTAGCGATCACCGGAATGCGCTCGAGGGCGTCGAGTTGGCGCAGGTGGGCGAGGTAACGAACCTCCTCGAAGGCCTCGGGGCCTACCATTGCGCCGATGGAGACCGGGTCGGCGGGGTCGAGGACCTGACGGGGTTCGTAGGGCGGAAGAAGGAGGTCTACGGTCGCCTGGTCGAGGATGTCGACTCGTTCCACGGCGTGGGTGAGGATGAAACCGTCCATACAGACCATCACGGGCACCGAGAGTTCCTCGGCCAGACGAAAGGCCTGGACGTGCAAGTCGGCCGCTTCCTGGTTCGTCTCGGCGAAGAGCTGTATCCAGCCCGCGTCACGAACGGCCATCGCGTCACTGTGGTCGTTCCAGATGTTGATAGGTGCCCCGATGGCGCGATTCGCGAGCGTCATCACGATAGGAAGGCCCAGTCCGGCGGCGTTATAGACGGCCTCAATCATGTAGAGCAGGCCCTGGCTCGCCGTGGCGGTGTAGGCACGGGCCCCGGCCGCCGAGGCGCCGATCGCGACTGACATCGCGGCAAACTCGGACTCGACGTTGATGAACTCGCACGGCGCGAGCGTGCCCGCCTTCACCATGGCACCGATGGCCTCGATGATGTGGGTCTGAGGAGAGATTGGATAGGCGCACACGACCTCGGGACGACAGAGCGCGACGGTCTCAGCGATCGCGCGCGAGCCCTCAATTTGTCGAAGCATGGAGGAACTCCTCTTTGGCGTTGGTCACGAACTCGAAGGCGGCCTTGGCGGCGGCGGCGTTTCGCTCGCCCACCACGCCACTGAACCGGTCGCGAATGGCCTGTTGAATGGCGTCCAGCGTGATCTGGCCCGTGAAGGCGGCGAAGCCCCCGAGCAACGCCGCATTGGGCATGGGACGACCCACGTGCTCGAGAGCAATCTCGGTTGCGGGACAGGTGAGAAGGCGTTCCTGGTCGAAGTCGACGAAGTGGTCCTCAAAACCCAGCTCGGTGAAGCGACGCGACGTATTAATAAGGACGTACCCATCGTGGGAGAGGCCCGCGAAGAGATCCACCTGGTGCACGAGGGTCACGTCCTGGACGATCAATGCGTCAGGGGCCATCACCGGTTCTCGGGTACGAATCGGTGCATCGTCGATTCGACAGTAGGAAACGACCGGAGCCCCGGTCCGCTCGGAGCCGAAACTAGGGAACGCCTGCGCGTGACGCCCTTCGGCGAAGGCGGCGACGGCAAGGATCTCAGCGGCGGTCACGACCCCTTGGCCGCCTCGACCGTGAATTCGAACTTGAAACACGACTCTCTTAGCTCCGCGCTCGACGAGAGAACAGCGTCGGATGAATCGTCAACAGAACGGACGTAGTCCCGAGATTGGTGAACCAGAGGGTCATAAAACGACCGTACCGCACGCCAAACCGTGCCCCGTAAGGGCTTTGGTCACGAATTACTCTACGCACGCGTCAAAAATCAACCCGCAACCGCGTGGCTCCGCATCCCGGATTTGTAACCTCTTGTAATGACGAACCGATCCACGACGCCCACATCGCAGGACTCGACGCCGCGCGGCTTCGCCTCTCCCCTTGGAGACACTGAACCGGAGGATTCATCCCTCGAGGCCGATCTGGTCATGTTGGGTTCGCTGCTCGACCAGACGCTGCGCCGCCAGATCTCCGAGGCGTTCCTCGATACGCTCGACACGGTGCGTCGCGCCAGTGACGACGACCTCGAATCCTCGATGGAGTTGCTCGATGGACTCGACCTGGCGACCTCGAGCCAATTGGTACGCGCGTTCTCCATGTACTTCCACCTCGCCAACGTCGCCGAGCAAACCCATCGCGGCCGCCAAAGCCGCGACCCCGACCAGGGTCCGCTCGCGCGCGTCACCGCGCTCATCGAAGCCGCGCTGAGCGAAGGGCGCCTCGAACTCGCCGAGGTCGAAGCCGCCGTGCGCCAACTCAACGTGCGTCCGGTCTTCACCGCCCACCCCACCGAAGCGGCCCGTCGATCCGTGCTGATCAAGTTGCGCGCGGTGAGCGACCTGCTCGACGAGTCAGTCCTCGCACGCCGCGGAACCAGTGAAGAGCGCCGCCTCCAACGAGCCGCCGAGGTGATTGACGAGCTGTGGTTGACCGACGAGTTGCGCCTCGACAAGCCCGAAGTACTCGACGAGGCCCGCAATGCGCTCTACTTCCTCGACGGCTTGATGCGCCGCCCCGTCGCCGAGGTCCTGACCCAACTCGTCGAGTGCCTCGGCCGCCTCGGTGTCGACGTTCCCGTCGATGGTCGTCCGTTGACCTTTGGCTCGTGGATCGGCGGCGACCGCGACGGCAACCCCTTCGTCACTCCCGAGGTCACCACGTCAGTGGTGGACATGTCCCTCGAACACTCCATCCGGATGCTGACGACATTGCTCGCCCGGCTGATCGATGAGATCTCGGTCTCCGAGCGTCACAGCGCGATCACCGAGGAACTGCGGGCGTCGCTCGCTCTCGACCTGGCGCGTGTCACGAATCTTGATCCGCGCTATCGACGCCTCAACTACGAAGAGCCCTATCGACTCAAACTCACGTGCATTCGCGCCAAGCTTGACTCCACCCTGCTGCGAATGCAACGGCGCAGTCGTCACCAGCCCGGAATCGACTACGCCTCGACGGACGAACTCATTGCGGATTTTCGTCTGCTCTACGATTCGCTCCTCGCCAACGGCGCCGAACACATAGCCCACGGAACGCTCGAACAGTCCATCCGCACCGTCGCTGCCTTCGGTCTGACGCTCACGACCCTCGACGTGCGCGAGCACGCCCAGGCGCACCACGCCGCTCTGGCCCCGCTCATCGACCGACTGGGCGAACACGACCAGCCCTACGCTTCGCTCTCGCGCGGCGAACGCTTCGAGTTGCTCGCGCGAGAACTGGCGTCGTCGCGACCGCTCGGACTGCTGCCCAAGCCACTCGCCGGTCAAGACCTGTCCACCTTTCGGACCTTCGAATCGATAAAGGGCCTGCTCAACCACTTCGGCGAACAGGCCTGCGAGAGTTACATCATCTCCATGACCAAGGGTGCTGACGACCTGCTCGCCGCGGTCATCCTCGCGCGCGAGGCCGGCCTCGTAGATTTGTCCAGCGCCCAAGCACGCATTGGCTTCGTGCCGCTCTTTGAGACGATCGACGAACTACGCCGCGCCGGCGAGATCGTCGAGCAACTCTTCTCCCTCGCCCCGTATCGACGCCTGGTCGCGTTGCGCGGTGACGTCCAAGAGATCATGCTCGGGTACTCGGACTCGAACAAGGACGCGGGTATCGCCGCCTCGCAGTGGGCCATCCACCACGCCGAACGCCAGTTGCGCGACGTCGCCCAACGATTCGGCGTCCACCTTCGACTCTTCCACGGCCGCGGCGGCAGCGTTGGTCGCGGGGGCGGACCCACCCACGACGCGATCCTGGCCCAGCCCTACGGCGTGCTCAACGGCTCGATCAAGCTCACCGAACAAGGCGAGGTGATCTCCGACAAGTACCTCCTGCCATCACTCGCGCGCGAAAACCTCGAAGAGTTGTTGTCCGCGGTGCTCGAGGGCGTGCTCTTTCATTCGAACCCCTGGGTCGCTCCCGAACAGCTTCCGAAATGGGACGGCGCCATGGACATCGTCGCCGACACCTCGCTCACGGCGTACCGCACGCTCATCAAGGATCCCAACCTACCGAGCTACTTCAACCTCTCGACACCCGTTGACGAACTGGCCAACCTCCATATTGGCTCAAGGCCCGCCCGACGGACCAAGGCCGACGACGGCATCGAGTCGCTCCGAGCGATCCCTTGGGTCTTCGGGTGGACCCAGTCGCGCCAGATCGTGCCCGGCTGGTTCGGCGTCGGCAGCGGACTTCGAGCCGCGCGCGAAGCCGGCCTCGGCGACACCTTGACGCGAATGAACGTGGAGTGGCCGTTCTTCGCCTCGTTCATCTCGAACGTCGAGATGACCCTCGCCAAGACTGACATGAACATCGCGCACGAATACGTCCACCGTCTGGTTCCTGGCGAACTGCACTATCTCTTTGACATGATCAACGAGGAGTACGAACTCACGGTACGTGAGCTGCTCGCCGTGACCAGCGAAGCAGCGCTGCTGGAGTCCCAGCCCTTGCTCGCAGCCACCCTCGGCACCCGCGACCAGTACTTACGTCCTCTCCAACTGACACAGATTCAACTGCTCAAACAGGTTCGCGAGATCCGCACGAATGGTGGTGAGGTCGACGAAATGATGCAGCGCGCCCTCCTGTTGACGATCAACGGCATTGCGACGGGACTGCGCAACACCGGTTGATTTCGGCGTAGAGCAAGGACCTGCAAGTTCTCGCGATCAGACCGGCGACATGGACTCCACCACTGCCTCGATCCTCACCACTGATCCCGCCGACGCAGCGCGGACCACGTTTCCTTCTACGGGCGTGCCGTCGACGACGAGACGGCGTACGCGACCCGTCACCCCGGGTTCTTGTTGCACGACGATCTCGTACGTGGCGCCTCGCCATTGGCGAGTGGCGCGAAAGCCAGGCCACGACGTCGGTAGGACCGGGTCGATGCGCAATCCATCCAGTTCAGGCCGGATGCCAAGTATCCACTGCGCGATTGCCACGTAATGCCACGACGCCGTTCCCGTCAACCACGAGTTCTTCGCTTCGCCAAATGTCGGTGCATCTCGACCGGCGATCGTCTGCGCGTAGACGTACGGCTCGCAACGGTGCACGTCGCTGATTGCCGCGCGCGCCGAAGGATTCGTCCGCTTGTAGTAATCAAAGGCATCATCACCGCGACCGAGCATCGTTTCGGCGATCATGATCCAAGGATTGACGTGACAGAACACACTGCCGTTCTCCTTGTAGCCGGGCGGGTACGTCGAGATCTCGCCCAGTTCGAGGTGGTAACGGGTGAACGAAGGTTGGACGAGCATGATGCCGTGCTCGGTCGCAAGAAGGTCTCGCACGCTCACCATCGCCTGGCGGGCCCGGCCGTCTTCGACGCCCACCCCCGCCATGACGCACATCCCTTGGGGCTCGGCGAAGATCTTGCCCTCGTCATTGGTCGTCGAGCCCACCACGTTCCCGAAGTAGTCGTACGCGCGAAGAAACCACTCACCGTCCCAACCGTGGCGTTCGATCGCTTCCACCATCAATCTCGCGCCCGCTTCAAGCGACTCCGCGTCTTCGGTCTTGGCGAGCGCTCGCGCCATCTCGACCAACTCGCGTGACGCGACCGCGAACTGACCGGCAATGAAAATTGACTCCGCTACGCCACCCTCCTTGTTCTCAGTCGTTTGAAATGACTCACCAGAGTTCTCCGAGAAGCAATTGAGATTGAGGCAATCGTTCCAGTCCGCACGGCCAATGAGGGGAAGACCGTGAGGTCCCAAACGCTCGAGCGTGTAGCGTACGCAACGCGCGAGGTGTTCGTAGAGCGGCGTCTCGCTACCTGTGACGTTGTCGTAGGGTACGAGTTCGCTGAGGATACCGAGATCTCCCGTCTCCTTCACGTATGCGCTCACGGCCAAGATCAACCAGAGTGAATCGTCGTTAAAACCCGAACCGATCTCCGCGTTTCCCCGCTTCGTGAGTGGTTGGTATTGATGGTTCGCGCCTCCCGACGCGATCTGAGTCGCCGCGAGGTCGAGGAGGCGCTGGCGCGCCCGAGAGGGAATCATGCTCGCAAAGCCCAGGATGTCCTGACTCGAGTCACGAAATCCCATGCCGCGTCCGATACCCGATTCGAACGAGGACATGGAACGACTCAGATTGAACGTCGTCATGCACTGGTAGGGGTTCCAGATATTGACCATCCTGTTCGTGTCCTCGTCCGGTGTCGAGACCTTGAGGACCCCCAGGTGATGGTCCCACGAGTCGCGCAGAGCCGTGAACGCCTGGTCGACGTTCTTAAGTTCGGTCCACCGGTCAATCACCGGCCGGACTCGAGTCTTGTTGATGGTCTGGCTACCCGGCGGGTCGAACTTCTCATCGCGGAGATTCTCCGCGTAGCCAAGGACGAAGATGACGTGGCGCGTCTCATGGGGTGCGAGCGAGAGCCTCACGTGGTGAGAACCTATCGGTGACCAGCCGTGAGCCACGGAATTGAACGATTCGCCGCGCTCGACTGCCTGGGGCGCGTCCCATCCCCGGTACGGACCTAAGAAAGCGTCGCGCTGGGTGTCAAAGCCCGCGAGGGGTTCGGAGCAGGCGAAGTACGCGAAGTGGTCACGCCGCTCGCGGTATTCGGTCTTGTGATAGATCACGCTTTCGAGCACTTCGACCTCACCGGTGGAGAAGTTTCGTTGGAAGTTCGTCTCATCGTCTTCGGCCTCCCACAGGCAGAACTCGATCGACGAGAAGAGTGACATGTCGGCCTTGGTATCACGGTCGTTACTGACCCGCACTCGCCAGACTTCGAGCGTCTCACCCGGTGGGACGAAGTAGAGAATCTCGGCACGCACGCCATGGCGAGACGCAACGATGGAAGTGTAGGAGAGACCCTGACGGCACTCGTACGAATCGAGCGATCGTTGGACGGGTTGCCACGACGGTGACCAGTAGTCACCGTCGTGGTCGTCGCGCAGGTACACGTACCGACCACCCACGTCAAAGGGCACGTTGTTATAGCGGTAACGAGTCAATCGACGCAGGCGCGCGTCGCGATAGAACGAACACCCGCCCGCGGTGTTCGAAATCAAACCGAAGTACTCCTCAGTGCCCAGATAGTTGATCCATGGAAGCGGCGTATCGGGTTTGGTGATCACGTATTCCCTCGCGTCATCATCAAAGTACCCGTAGTCCATTCGCGCTCCTCTAGGTGACCAGCAACAATGTGCCCGTCACTAATCCCAGTATGCCCACGTGGGAAGGACGTCGTCGCAGCGAATGTTCAGTACCTTCGTCGTCAATGCAACGAATTCGGATCAACACCGACGCCGCCGCGTTCGCTGCTCTCGTACGCGGCGAGAGCCACGCGCAGGACCTCGACGGATTCGCGAGCACCCCACCAGAGAGGACCGCTACCTTCACGCAACCACGAAATCCAGTGTCGGCCCGAATCGCGAAAGCTGCTCGCCCAGTCGTCATCGAGGGCATGGTGCGAGCGCATCTCACCGTCGAGGTAGACCTCGAAACTCGGCTCTTGCAGACCACGTCCGGTGCACCGGTTCACGCGCGCGAATCCCCGCCGTCCAGTCACCTCCCAGCGTTCGTCGTTGGTGTAATAATCCGACCGGAGGTACATGTCGACCGCCAGCGTGATGTCCCACACGCCGCGAATTCCGTTCTCGTGCTCCCACACGATCGTCGAAGGGGCGTCGACGCCGAGACCGGGAATCACCTCGGTCGAGCCAATCCACGCGCGCACCTCACGAATCGGCCCGAACAGCCAGAGTGCCGTCGAGAACTTGTGCCAACCGTCGTCAAAGACCAGGATTCCCCGACCTCGCTGCGCCTGCTCGAACTGCCACCCGTAGGTGTCACCGGGCACCTCCCAGCCACCTCGCCCCGACGCCACCATCTTGAGGTGATAGCCGCTGATCGGTCCGAGTTCTCCCTCGTCGATCACGTGCTTGAGCCGCACGAGGGGTTCGTAGAACAAGTAGTTCTCCATCACGCGAAATGCCAAACCGTGTTCGCTCGCCGCCGCAACCATCCGAGCGGCACTGGCCAGATCGCTCGTTATTGGTTTTTGGAGGTTGACGTGCCACCCGTTCGCGAAGCACTCGAGGACCCCTTGTTCGTGTAAAGCGATGGGCAAGAGGACCTCGGCTGCGTCCACCGCCACGCCGCTCGCGGCCAGTTCGCTAATTGACGAGAACGCGGGTACCCCGGGCCATTCACGCCCGCGCTCGAGGCGACGCGCCTCGCTCGGATCAACGAGGGCGACCACTTCGACGTCGTGATTGCCCACGTACGCGAGCCGGTTCAGGTCGTAGATGCGACCCAGTCCGATGAACGCGGCGCGCACCGGTCGATCAAAGGGCGTGAAGGTCACCGACTCGGCTCTCGTCGCCATGACACATCGTACCGGTCGTTCACGTTCGAGATCCGAGGGAACTCGAGCGCGTCTTTCGCCATCGAGCGTAGCGACCGCGTCCCGCCAAGAGATGGTGGTCTGACGCTGTCTCCTCGTGGACCTGGGCGACGAGGGGCGACGACGACAGACCAAGCGCACCGAGCACCATGACCAGTAGTGAGGCGACCTCCAAGGTGAGGAACAAGGCGCCGCCGCGCAGACTCTCACCGTAGAGTACGCTGCCCACGATTATCGAGACGAACGGATTCACGAGAATGAGCGTGGACTGGGAGGCGGCAAAGGGACCGACTTGGAACGCCGCCTGCATGATGAGGAATGAACCCAGGCCGAGCACCGCGAGCGCGTAGAGCTGCCACGAACTAAACAGCGGCCCCCAACCTGCAACGAGGCGATCGGTCATCGACTTGGTGATCGCCGCAAGCAAGGCGAAACCTACCGACGCACCTGCGCCCAGGGCCAGGGCTCGGCGAAGGGGCGAACCTTTGGAACCCACGGCTACCAAGGCCAGCACCACACCAATCACGACCGCACCGGTGACGAGCCAAGTCGCGCCGTCGGGCTCGCGCGCGCCCAAACGCGGCGACGAGAACGCGAGGAAGAGTCCTAGGCCCAAACCGGTGGCACCGGCCGCTACCAGGTCGCGTGCGCGCAACGGCGTGCGGTACCAGAGCCACAGCACGAGAACGAGGATGATCAATTCGCTCACCATAAGCGGCTGGACGACGTCGAGCGAGCCGGCATGTAACGCGACCGCCTGACTGGCGTAACCGCCAGCCATGAGGGCAAAGCCCAACAGCCAGATCGGACGTTGAATCATGTGGCGCACGAGACTGAGCGACGGTCCGCTCTGTTCGGGCGCGTCCTCGACGCCTAGTCGCTGGCAGATACTGGCGATGGCGTTGGCGAAGGCGGCCACGAGGGCGAGGAAGACGACCACCTCTGAAGCCTACGGTCCCTGACCGCGTGGACTATCTGCCCGGTCGTCGCGCGCCACGGCGCCGATGTGAGACCTAGATTGAGTGAGAGCCTTGGAGGAACATGCCCTTTGACCTAGAGAAGCTGCTCACCTCGCGACACGGCGAGAACTTCGAACTTCACGCGAAATACCTCAACCCCCAGTTGACCAAGGTCGTCAAGACCCTTGGTTTCGACCGTTTCTACGAGCACGGGGAGGGCTGCTACCTCATTGACGAGGACGGCACTCGCTACTTGGACATGCTTAGTGGCTTTGGCGTCTTCGCCCTCGGACGAAGTCACCCGGTGATCAAAGATGCCCTCAACCAGGCAATTGCCGCCGACTTGCCCAACATGGTCCAGATTGACTGCGCACTTCTGCCGGGCCTGCTCGCCGAGCAGTTGGTCCAGCGCAGCCCTTCGAACATCGAACGGGTCTTCTTCTGCAATTCCGGCGCCGAGGCCGTCGAGGCGTCAATCAAGTTCGCGCGCGCGAGCACGAAGCGAAACCGCGTCCTCTACTTCTCTCACGCCTATCACGGTCTGACAATGGGAGCCCTCTCGCTCAATGGATCGGCGGACTTCAAGGACGGGTTCGGCTCGTTGCTACCCGGTGCGAGTGAGGTCCCCTTTGGCGACGTCGAGGCGTTGACGAAGGAACTACGCGCAGGTGACGTGGCCGCGCTCATCGTCGAGCCCATCCAGGGCAAGGGCGTCTACGAACTCGAAGGTGCACAGTGGCGCGCCATCCAACAAGCGGTGCACGATGCCGGAGCGCTCTTCATCTGCGACGAAGTACAGACCGGTATCGGTCGAACTGGTCGGTTCTACGCCTTCGAGCACTACGACTTGACACCCGACATCATCACGGTCTCCAAAGCCCTCTCGGGCGGCTACGTGCCAGTGGCGGCGATGCTCACCAGCGACAAGATCCTGCGCGGGACTTACAGCTCGATGGAGCGAGCCATGGTGCACTCGACCACGTTCAAGGGGAACCAGTTAGCGATGGTCGCCGGACTAGCGACCCTGCAGGTCTTTGACGACGAAGGCGTGGTTACCCACGCGGCCGCCATGGGCAACCTGTGGAAGTCCAAACTCGGCGGACTCGCAGAGCGCCACGACTTCATCCACGACGTACGCGGTCAAGGTCAGATGATCGGTATCGAGTTCGGCGCGCCGGGGGCCCGACGGGCCAAGCGACGCTTTCGCGTGGTCGAAGCCGCGCGCACCGCGATGTTCTCCCAGACTCTCGTCGTGCCGCTCTTTCACCGTCACCACATACTCACCCAAGTCGCCGCCGACAACGTGAACGTGATCAAATTGCTCCCACCGCTCATCGCGGGCGAAACCGAGATCGACATGTTCGTAGACGCGTTGGATGAACTACTCGCCGACGCCGAGCGCTCGAGCGGCTGGATCCTGGACTTTGGTCTGACGATGGCTAAGGGCACCTTCAAGCGCACGCGCACCAAGTCGAGTTCAACGAAGGATGCCCGATGAGTTTCGAATTGCACCCCGGCGACCGAGTGGTGGTTACCGGAGCGGCCGGCTTCATCGGCTCGGCCGTGACTCGCGCCTTGCTCGCGCGCGGGGCCAAGGTGGTGACCCTGCTCGAACCCGGCGCCTCGAGCGCCAACCTCGACGGACTGGACGTCGAGCGTCACGACGCCGACATCACCAACCCTCAAAGCCTCGACGGGGCTTTTGACGGTGCACGATTCTGCTTCCATCTCGCGGCCAAATTCGGCTTCTGGCCCACCGACCCGACCCCGTTCTACGCCGTGAACGTCCAGGGAAGCCGTAACGTCGTCGCTCTCGCGACCAAGGCGGGCGTCGAACGCATTGTCTACACGTCGACGGTGGCGACCCTCGGACTCTGGCACACCAAAGCCGGAAAGCCATCGAACGAGGACGACGTCGCCGACCTCAGCCACCTTTACGGCAACTACAAGCAGACCAAGTACGTCGCCGAACACGAGGTGCTACGACTCGCCGCCCAGGGCGCGCCCGTGGTGTTGGTTTTGCCCACCATGCCCCACGGTCCCTACGACCACCGACCCACGCCCTCGGGCAAGGTCGTCCTGGAATACTTGAACGGGGGAATCCCCGGTTACGTCGACACCGCCATGAACGTAGCGCACGTGGACGACCTCGCCGCGGGACACCTACTCGCTCTGGAGAAGGGTCAACAGGGTCGCAGTTACATCTGTGGCGGCGAGAACATCACGATGTCACGATTGCTCGCCATACTTTCGGAGGTCACCGGCCTCGCCAGTGCGCAGCGAAAATTCCCGTCCTTCTTTCCTCTCGTCGCGGGCTACGCGTCTCAGGTCATCGAAGGCTCGCTCTTGCACCGCGAGCCGCGTGTGCCTCTCGAGGCCGCGCAGATGGCGAGCACGACGATGACCTTTGACGACGTGCGTGCGCGCACCGAACTCGGTTATCGCTCGCGCAAGGCGGCTCTCGCACTCTATGAGTCAGCTCGCTGGTTCGTCGAACACGGCTACGTGATTCCCGAACGCGTCGCCCAAATTCACTGGAATCCCCCGACCCCTTCGTAGTCGCGCTGGTCGCGGGGCGTTCGCGGACTCACTCACGTTCGTTAACCAACTCGAAATATTGGACGTACTGTTCTTTGTCCGTCCTCGTAGAATCGACTACGTGACGCCGTCAAATAACCTCGACGACTTTCGCAGAAAGCGCCCGCGAAACGAACCTACTCAGGTCGCCATACTTCGCGCCGCGGCGGAACTGCTCGCAGAACGTGGGCTGCGCCAAATGACCATTGAAGACGTCGCGGCAAGGGCGGGCGTCGGTAAGTCCACCATCTATCGACGCTGGCCATCGAAAGGCAGTCTGGCCCTCGAAGCGTTTCTCAACGATTTTCTCTCCACACAGCCAGCCGTCAACACAGGATCTCTCGAAGGCGACCTTCGACAGGCCTTGAGTGCGTGGGTCGCCACCGTGGACGGCACCGCGACGGGTCGATCGCTCGCCAGCCTGATTGCCGAAGTGCAACTCGACCCGGAGATGGGATTCGCGTGGAGGGAAAACTTCCTCGAGGTCGTGCGGGCCCAGCACCGACAGATCGTGGTCCACGCGATCGCCCGAGGTGAAATACCGCGCGGTACTGACGCCAATCTGGTGATTGACATGCTCTTCGGCCCCGCCTACCACCGGTTGATGCACGGACACCTCGGACTCACCCAAGAGTTTGTCGAAGGCGACGTCGCCATGGTCGTCGCCGGCGCGAAAGCAGGCGCCGCGGTAGTCGCCGAGAAGTTCCAGCGGGACTAGTCAACGAGGGCGACCAGAATCACGGACGCGCTGCGTGTGCCCTTTAGCGATTCGTCGTCGCGAGATCTGTGCAGCAGCCGTTAGAACTGTACGTGCGTTGCCACGATCACGGCCCGCGCAATTGCCTGGCTGAAGAGATTGAACCCCAGATACGCCGGCGTCGCCGTCTCGGGTAGACCCAGACTCTCCACGCCCAAGGCATGGACCGCGACGAAGTAGTGATGCACGCCGTGACCGCGCGGTGGCGCAGCACCGACGAAACGGTGCAAACCGGCATCGTTCGCCAACTGAATCGCACCGCTCGGCAGGGCGCCACCGCCCTCCTCGCCCGCACCGGCCGACAACGTCGTCGTCGTCACCGGTAGGTCAAAGACTGCCCAGTGCCAGAATCCAGACGCCGTGGGGGCGTCCGGGTCATAGACCGTCACGGCGAAACTTTTCGATTCATCAGGGAAACCCCACCACGAGAGTTGCGGCGAGGTATCGGTACCATCCAGTCCCATCAGGCCGCTCAATTGGGGCGAGGCGAACGGACCACCGTCGACGAAGTCGGTCGAGCTGAGTTCAAAGGATCGCAGCGATGGCAGCTCGTCGTAGGGATTTCTCGGCATTCGTACCTCCTTGGGCTTTCACCAGTCAATGTAGCGCGGCAAGCCGGACGCATTGATCGCGAACCACTTCGAGGCTGGCTGCGAGTGCCCTGGTACGCCGCCGGTTCAGTTTTGCAGAGCCAACATTACGGCCCTTGACTTGTCTGCGGTACTCCTACGGAGACTGCGCAACTCACCTCTACTCAACGTGAGCGAGGTCGGAAACGTAGTGATGGACCACGCAGCGGCGTCAATCTCCGCAGAAGCGTAGATCGGTGACTCCATTTTGGTACCGAGACCGACGACGCTGCTAGCGATTCCTTTTGCCGTGATGCCAAATGCACCCGCCACTGCGACAACCTGGGTCCAGAACTGCGTCGTACCATGAAGATCGCGCACCGCAAAGACAATGATCCCCGCCAACGAGCACACCAGTAACAACACGGCAAACCAGTAGTGAGCGAGGATGCGACGTATGAGCCGTGCCGTTCGACTGAGTGCCGCCTCGCCCGCGGCAACTTGACTCTCGGGCGTCAACAGTCCATCCGGCGACTTAGCCCCAATGAGAAGATTGAGCCACGCGTCACCCTGGAACAACAGCGCGTCACGCAGCGCTTCAACCTCGCTCTCGGCAGCATGGGAGCGACGCGGGCGATCGTATTCGTGGTCACGACCTCTTTCTTGTTTGGATTCGGTGGGATACATCACGCCGATGAGTTCACTCCACTGTCCCATTGAAACACTCACGATGGACGCCGAGTCATCGGGCAGGCCTGCCTTTAACGTGGCCAGCCACCCTTGGATCTTGGCCAGGCGTCGAGGATCCAGCTGCATGGTCATCGCAATCATTTTCTCGTGAGTAGTCGGACCGTCGGTGTCTGTACCAGCGCGACGCGGAGGCGGGTCTGCCGTGTCGCGAAGACTCCGGCCGAGTTCATACGCCAACCCGACGTCGCGTCCCATAGACGTGAGATACGTGAGCATTCCAAAGTGAAACTTCTGAAGTTGCGTATGACGGGACGCTTCGCGCTCGGCGCTGATGGCCGGGAGGCTGGGCTGGGGACTGGATAATGGCGTCTTCAGCGCCTTCATCTGCTTAAGCAGATTGGCCAGACGCGCCCTCTCAAGTTCGACTCGTAGGTGGTACGGCAATTCGTGTTCTGTCGGCAGGCGCTCGTTTCGGCGAGCCAGCACCACCGCGGCATCAACAGATGGCTCCTCGCCAGGGGACGGGATTCCGCTAGGGAGACCGTAGAGCAGCGCCACCGTCCACCCCGCTTCGAGCGCGAGCAGCACCCCTTTGTCGGGAGCCGCCGTCGTGCTCGTAGCCGCAGCGGTCGAATTCGTATCGGTGCCAGGGATTTTCTGATGGTACATCGTCGCCGCGGTTCTTGCTCGAAAGTGCCACTACCTGGGGATTAGTTGCCGTGCGGTGCCGGCGTAGTAATACTTCTTCTATGAGCATCGCCCTCGTGCCCACCGTCGACGAGCTGAATGACGTCCTTCCCTCCGAGCGCCTACTCGCCAACGGCATGGCGATACCCGAACTTCGAGCATCGTTTCGCCACATCGACAACTGGCGTAACGCTCGGGCGGTCTTCATGGTCTGGTTCTGGACGGCGCTGCTCGCCTACGGCGGCGTGCACTGGGGCATCGCGGCGACGATCGCCGCGTTCCTCCTCATGGGCCCGATGCACGCCCGCTTCGCGATTCTCATGCACGAGAGCGCTCACCGGTTGCTGTTCGCCAAGAAGAAGGTGAACGACTTCGTGGGCACCTGGCTTGTCGCCTATCCGGCGTTCATTCCCATCTCGCTCTATCGGCGCAGTCACTTCGCCCACCACCGCGAGGAATTCGGACCCGACGAACCCGACATTGCCTTCTATCGGGGCTACCCGTGCGAACGGCGTGACCTTCGCCGGCGACTTGTACGTGACGCCGTGGGAATCTCGGGCTACAAAAACTTCGTCGCGCTCGTGGGTGCGACGTTCAAGTCATCGAGTCAAAGAGTGGCCGGTTCGATTCTCGGCGTGCAAGTGGTGCTGTTCGCGTTGTTCTGGCTATTCACGGGGGCGTGGTGGTCGTACCTCGCATTCTGGTGGCTCCCGTGGATGACTCAGTGGCGCGTGCTCAATCGACTGCGAGCGATCGCCGAGCACGGTGGCATGTCAAAGAGCAGCGACCGACGACTGACCACGCACAACGTGCGCCAGACCTGGATAGCTCGGTTCTGGTTCGTGCCCTATAACACTGGCTGGCACCTCGCCCACCACGTCGACATGGGCGTGCCGTGGCACAATCTTCCCGCCTACCATCGCGAACTCCAGCGAGCCGGCTACGTGACCGAGGGCATCACCTTCAAGAACTACTTCGACCTGTGGCGAGCGGCCACCACTCCCGCGGTGAACGCTGCCGAGCGCGACGACATCAACTTCTAGGACGTCCCAAGGCGAATTGACGCCGCGGCGCGCTGTACGAGTCCCGACATTGTCACGCTGAAGCGATACTGTCCGACAGGCACGAGCAAGTCAGGGTGACCGGTCCGTTGATTCCACGTCAAGCGGTCGCGATACGTCGCGCCCGGAGCGAGGACACGCTGGCGAAGGTACATCGGACAGGGCGCTGGACCGCCGCCGAACCAGCACGAGCCCCACACCGTGGTGCCCGACGAGTTCTTCAACAGGAAGTTCGGCGAGAACGGGCCTGAGACGAAGGAGCAGGCCGATGCCGTGTGATTGTGCAACGCGACGGTCACGACCACGGGGACACCTCGGGCGTAGACGGTCTTGCTGGCAGTAGCTGAAAGAGTCGCCTGGGTCGGTGCGCACGAAGGGGCGGTGCTCGCGCTAGCGAGACGGGCGCTCGAGTACACGGAAACCGCACTCGCGACCAGGAGAACCACGACAAGACGAGGGAACAATCGCACAAAAGCCTCCAGGCGTCAAGTTTTACTGACGCCACTCACTGAGACTGTACCGCGCACATTTGGCTTTGGTTTGGGAATGGAGCGGACGGGCGACCACACCATTTTCTTGATGTTGTCGTTCTTCATGACTCGGATCCGGAGCCATAAGGACGCAAAGTACGCTGCCCAGCCTCGGAGTTCGGTGGGTTACTGCGCCTGAGGCAACCGACCGAGACGATCACACGCTCCCCGACCTGTCTCGGCAACTGTGGACGCGAGCATGGCTACGTCAAATCCGTCTGAGTCCACTCAGTCTGTGACCAAACTGTGATCATGACCCTATAGTGGCTGACGGTGCCATCATGATGCTAAAATGTATTTATGGCAAAGACTAGAACAACGCTAACCGTCGATGACGAGGTCCTACGAGCGGTGAAAGTACGCGCGGCCCGAACCGGAAAAGGTGAGAGTCAAGTC
>Ga0182012_10000975_pt1 | contig 31496 bp, 29 predicted proteins | sample 612S2SmetaG_FD_120486 | JGI IMG/M metagenome (GOLD analysis project Ga0182012, IMG submission 120486) | Permafrost microbial communities from Stordalen Mire, Sweden - 612S2S metaG | ecosystem: Environmental > Terrestrial > Soil > Wetlands > Permafrost | place: Sweden: Stordalen | collected...
ACCCATTGTCATCTTGCCCGCCGCGCTGGTCAGATCGACGCCACCAAGCGCGAGGCAATGCACGCGGACGCCCATCGCCTCCAACTTGGCGACCGTCTGCGCCACGTCGATGGCGTTGCGACCAAGCCTGTCCAACTTGGTCACCACCAGCACGTCATCGGCCTCCAGCCGATCCAGCAGCCGCATGAAGCCGAGCCGTTGGTCAATGGCGGAACTGCCGGACACGGTTTCGCTGATGACACGCCGGTGATCGATCTTGAAGCCCGCCGCCTCGATCTCGCGGACTTGGTTCTCGGTGGTCTGCGCTGCCGTGCTGACGCGGCAGTAGGCGAAGGTGCGGGGCATCGGGGCATCCTGTTCAGAAAGGGTGTTCCTTTCTACAATGCTGCACGAAATATGAAAACCTATATTTTGAACAGGTCACCAAGAGGTGTTCAGATACGCTCGTTTATGAACATACATGACAGGGCACGACGGGGTTCAGGGGACGACCATCATTGAGCAAGAATGAACTGTCGAATTGCGGCAAAGACACGGGCGGGATCATCAGCAGCAACGTTGTGACCGCAGTTTTCTAAGCGCACGAAGCGAAGCAAGTGAGATGGAATGCATTGGGCTGTCATTTCGCTGAGAGGGATTGGAGTGATAGGATCATCCTCTCCTGCAATCATCAGCACGGGACATGTAATCTTGGATAGGTCATGGCGAAAATCCATACGCCCATGCTCGTTGCTTGGACCATTAAAGTGAGCGGCAATTTCCGTTTTTATGATCGCTCGTGCCATCCTATCACTCGATGATGCATCATGGCGTCGATTGTAGAAGGGCATACATTTGGCAATGTAGGTGGCTCCTCCCTCAGCAGTAGGATTGGTCCAATAGTTTTCGGCTGCGGCTCCAATTTCGGAGCCGCCAAGCCGTGCGAAGGTCTCGAAGATGATAGGGAACTCGATCTTTGCTACACTACTCAACAGGATAAGTTTGCCTGGATGTTCGGGATACCGGGTTGCATAGGCTTGAGCCACAAACCCGCCAAATGACAAGCCGCAGATTATGGGTTTGACGATACCGAGCGTGTCGCAAAGCCCTTTCACATCGTCGCCCCATTGGGTGAGATTCCAGGTTGCAGGATCGGCTCCAGTGCTTCGGCCATTGCCACGATGATCGTAGTAGACGATTTGCGCTACATCGCTTAGAGCAGAAAATGCGGGTTTGAAGCCAGTGTGGTCAAACCCCGGACCTCCATGCAGCAAGAGAAGGGTCGGCTTTTCCCTCATTTTATCGCCATCAGGGATCAAGCCGGAGTTCTCCACATCGACGTAGAGTTTGGCACCGTTTACTTCGACAAGCATGAACTGATTACCTTAGTTGGTTGTCGATCAAGACGTTGGATTGACGGGGAATTTCCGCTCCAATTCCCGGCGTGATGACGAATGGGCCGGTTCTGGGAGCAATACTGGGCACGCCGGGGAAAGTGAGCGCGTCAATCCCTTTTTTGAGGTCATCGAGAGTAAGCCCATCGCCATAACCTGCACCGGCCGATGCGTCCGCGTGTCCTGTCAAACTGTCGTGCAGGTCACGGCGCAGTTGTGCTGCTCGGCACCTGTCCTTGAACAAGTGGCGGAATGAGTGAAACGTGCGCGTCGGATCGTTGATGCCGACTGATGGCCGAAAAGCCCGGCCAAACCAACGGCTCATTTCCTTTGTGCGTTTACCCGTCGCCGGAAGCTCCGGGAACAGTCGCCGCTCACCAATGGCCAATAACCCGTCCCAATAGGACTGAAACCCGGCATCGAGTGCAATCTGGTGGATCGGCACGCGGCGAACGCTGGTGTGCGTCTTCACTGACTTGCTGGCCGTGGCAACGGGTTCATCGCCGTCTTCTTCCGTAATATCAATGAACAGAATGCCATCTTCGCGCCGCACGTCCGCGACCAACAACTGGCCAAGTTCCTCCAACCTGCCGCCGGTCACCAACGCCAGCAGAGGCAGCCAGAACCTATGATTGGTGACCAGCGTTTGGCCAGCAAGTCGCCAGTCTGCGTAGTTTGCACAACCCGCAAACAGAGGCGCGGAAAAGATCGCCATCAAATCTGCCACTGCAAACGGACGCCGCCTTTGTGCGGGTTTGCTGTCTTTCGGGCCAGCAAGTCGGGCGAACGGGTTTCCGTTCGGCAGCCACCCGCGACCCACCGCAAATGCAAACATCGCGTTGATCAGTTGCAACTTCTTCGCTGCTGTCCCGCCCGCCGCACGAGCGCGATCCATCCTCCCAGACCGCATTGCCTCGGCAACTTCCACCAACGGACGCGCCGCGTCGGATTTCGCCATCGATTTCGGAAGCCATTTCAGGGTGTCGTAAAACCGTTCGGCTTGCTCGAAGGTGATCTCGTGGATGAATGGGTCGGCTTGTCCGAGGAAGTGGCCGAGTTGCCGGATAGCCAGCCTTTGTTCCGAAACGGATTGGGGTTTCGGTTTCGTGCGTTCGATGTGGACAACGTGCAGGTCGTGCAAGCGGATGACGCGATGGGATAGCAGCGGAGGAGCCGCGTCAGTCTGCGGTGCTGGGTCTGGAACAACCGCAGACGGAATGCCGTCGCTCCAGTCGCCCGCTTTCCACGCCTCCTCGCGCTTGCGTATAGCGGCGATGGCGGATCGCAGGCTGCCAGTCAGCGCGTTTCGCAACGGATGACGCGCCGGTAGAAGGTGGCCTGCCGGGGCGAGGATACGATCAAGCGTTCGGTCGAGGATGTCGCTCGGCACAGGCTGATCCGCGTAATACAGCCTGACCATCAGCAGCGGGTCTGCGCCGAGGATCGCGCGGTCGCGTTCCGGCGTTTCACCAACGGCGAGATAGTCTCCGGCACGGCCTGTCCACGTCGTCAGAACTGTCACCGACCGCGCGAGGTATGCATCGCGCCATTCGTCAATGAGGCGGATACCCTCGGCAAGCGTCAGCAGGACGGTGGCGACTTCGCCCGTCTTCTCTGCACTGTGGATTGCTTCGGCATCACTGATCTGACGCTGAAAAGTCGCCAGCACCGGGATCGCCTTTCTCCGCGCCAAGACCGCATCCCGTGTCCCCAGGCTCTTGGTCACGCTGGTGGCCTTCAGGATGCCGCGAAGATGCGGGGGATAGGTAAGCCGGACGCGGTAGATGCCAGTCTTGGGATGTTGATCTATGTTCGCCATACGCCGCACTGTGACACTGCTCCTGTTACACCGGAGGAGCATTCACCATTGATAATGCAAAGATTTCAGCAACACCAGCACTTTCGCCGGTTATGGCGTCCCGTAGGGGATTCGAACCCCTGTTGGTGCCGTGAGAGGGCACTGTCCTGGGCCTCTAGACGAACGGGACACAGGCATTGCGGCGCCTTCTAACCCGGAACCCTGCGAACCTCAAGCGCCCGATTCCACGCCCATCTACCGTGCCAGCGAAATCCGCCCCGCCACAGACCCGGTCGCCGGATCGATCAGCAGCACCCGGTCCGCACCCCCGCCCTGAAGCTGCACCGCCAGCCGGTCGCGCAGCGCGGCAATCCCGGCAATACGGGTCCCGGCCGGCTCATCCAGCACCGCCGCGACCGATGCCGGCAACGCCGCCACCGCCGCCGCAGGACCGGGCACCGGCATCGCAGTCCGCCGCACGACCACGATCACCAGTGCCATCGTCCCGATCACGATCAGCACCCCCATCACGATGGTCGCGATCTTCAGCGCCTGCATGCCGTCTCCCATTCGAATCCAAACCGCGTTATCCCACATCCATATGCCAGCCAACAGCGAACCGCCGCTTCACGGACCCATCCGCGTCACCGCAACAGCCGAACAGGCCGGTCAACGCATTGACCGCTTCCTCGCCGACATGCTCGCCACCATCTCCCGCTCACGCGTCAAGACCCTGATCGATGAGGGCCGCCTTCGCTCCGAAACCGGCCCGGTCACCCAGCCCGCCGAACCGGTCCGCGCCGGCGGCGTCTACACGATCGACGTGCCCGCGCCCGCCCCTGCGCAGCCGCAGCCGCAATCCATTCCATTCCCGATCTTGTATGAAGATGATGATCTGATCGTCCTGGATAAACCCGCCGGCCTTGTGGTTCATCCCGCGCCAGGCAACCTCGACGGCACCCTCGTGAACGCACTTCTCGCCCATTGCGGCCCAGGCTTCACCGGCATCGGCGCCGAACGCCGCCCGGGTATCGTGCATCGGCTGGACAAGGACACCTCCGGCGTCATGGTCGTTGCCAAGACGCAGTTGGCCAACGATGCGCTCACCAAGGCCTTTGCCGCCCGCGACCTCGATCGCGCCTACACAGCTCTCATCTGGGGGCTGCCGCAGCCGCTGAACGGTGAGATCGAGGGCGCGATCGGCCGCGACAAGCGTGACCGCAAGCGCATGGCCGTCGTCGACCGCGGTGGCAAAGCCGCGCTTACCCGTTACCGCACGATGCGCGCCTGGCAGACCAGCCTCGCCCTGGTCGAGTGCCGCCTCGCGACCGGGCGAACCCATCAAATACGCGTGCACCTGTCCAGCCGAGGCTATCCGATTGTCGGCGACCCGCTATACCTCCGCCGGGTTCCGGCGCTGGCAAAACCCATCGATCCGCCACTGCGCGGCCGTCTTCTCGACTTCCCCAGGCAAGCCCTGCACGCGGCCAGCCTGGGATTCAAACATCCCAGAACCGGCCGTTCGATCCACTTCGAAGCCGCCCTGCCGGCCGATATGCGAGCTCTGCTCGAGGACGTCGAAGCAACCATGTCCGGGTGTTAACATGACGTTAATCTTGACAGGACTATTTCGGTCCTGTATAACCACACCATCGAGGCGGGGGGATGCCCTTCTTCGTGGGGGACGTCCGGTTAAGCCGCCGCCATCAAGGGGTGGGTCGCCGGGACGTGATGTGCCCGCCCTGCATCCAAAGTGGTCTCAGCCACATTCATACCGCGATCTTGCGCCACGTTGGGCAAGTACCGGTCTGACGAAAGGAGCCTAAGCCGTGGCCTCTGCCGTCCTTAACATCGCCCCTGAGGGCAATCTGTCGCGGTATCTCCAGGAGATCCGCAAATTCCCAATGCTCACCCCGGAGGAAGAGCTGTCGCTCGCGCATCGCTGGCGCGACACGCAGGATATGGAGGCTGCACACAAACTTGTCACCTCCCATTTGCGACTCGTGGCAAAAATCGCCATGGGCTACCGGGGTTACGGCCTTCCGGTCGGCGAACTGATCAGCGAAGGCAATGTCGGGATGATGCAGGCGGTCAAGCGCTTCGATCCCGACCGCGGTTTCCGCCTCGCCACTTACGCCATGTGGTGGATTCGCGCCGCCATCCAGGAATACATCCTGCACTCCTGGTCGCTGGTGAAGATGGGCACCACCGCCGCCCAGAAGAAGCTGTTCTTCAATCTACGCCGCCTCAAAGGGCAAATGCAGGCCATTGACGATGGCGATCTGCAACCCGAACAGGTCGCAAAAATTGCCCGCGTGCTGGATGTTCCGGAACAGGACGTGGTCAGCATGAACCGCCGCCTCGCCGCCCCCGATCACAGCCTGAACGCGCCCGTGCGTCAGGACAGCGAAGGGGAGTGGCAGGATTGGCTGGTCGACGAATCCGAAAGCCAGGAAAGTTCGATCGCGGATCGGGAGGAACTGACCGGACGCAAAGCCTTGCTGACCGGCGCGCTGAAGTCGCTCAACGAACGCGAACGCCACATCCTGATCGAGCGGCGGCTGAAGGACAACCCGACCACGCTGGAAGACCTTTCACAGCAATACAACATCTCCCGTGAGCGGGTCCGCCAGATCGAGGTTCGGGCGTTCGAAAAACTGCAAAAGGCGATGAAGGCCCAGATCGCGGAACGGCGGCTGAACGCCAGCAACCGTCCCCCTGCTCTGGCCGGCGCACCCGCGTAACAGCTTGTCACCGACTCCGGGCCGACCGTTGCAGGGAATCCCTGCTCGGAAAGCCCGGACAGGTCTCGCCGTTACCGGAGCGGGTCGTCCTCAAGGCCCCACTCTTCGGCCAAAGCAGCGCGCCGGGCCATCAGCACCGAACGGCGATGCCGAATGCGGTAGTCGTCAAGCACCTTGAGCGCGACCGGCAGCACCTGCACCGTGATCCAGGCAGCCGCAGCCGCCAGCCAAACCCGCAGCACCGTTGGCCACTCGGCCAGATAACCCATGCACCCATCGATACCGGCGCAGCGGTACCACGCATCGATCACCGGATGCACGCAGGCCGCGCCTTGAAACAGCACGATGGCCCGCGCGACGGCGCATCCGGGTGTCCGGTCCATGATCAGCGCCAGCAACCCCGGCAGCAGCAAAATCGTCAGCGGCAGCGCAATGTCCGGCGACAGCGCAATCAGTGCGCCACCCGCCAGCGCCAGCAACAGCACAACCATCGCGCTCATCAGCCGGCCGAATTTCGATCCTCCCTTCACCGCAGCAGGACCGACATGGCCATCAGGATGAAGGCCGAAAGCCCGATCCCGCCGGCGATCGCCTGGCCGAACCCTTCAGCGGCAGCGAAGCGGCGCGAATCGTTGCGGTCGATCGCCGCCAGCTCCGCATCGATCATCGCCATTTCGGTCGTCGCCCGCTGTGCGCCGATGACATCCGCCGCTCGCGCTACGGGATCCTCGGCCAGCTCCAGCAGCCGACCCACCGTTCCGGCATGGGTGAGGGCGTCGAGGCGCGCCAGCAACGCTTCGCGGCGAGGCTTGTTGTGCCATCGATCGAGGTCCGGCTGCAGCCGGGCGGCAACCCATTTCGCCAGCCCCGGCATCGCCGCCGGGTGATAACGCGTCTGCATATCCCGCAGCAATGCCAGCTCAGCCCGCCGGAAGGATTCGGCGTCCTTGGCGCTGGCCAGTCCGCCGACCTGCATCTCGATCTTCCGGTCCGCTCGCGCGGCAATGAATGCGGCAATATGCAGGTCAATCAGGCTGTCCCCTGCACTGTCAGCCGTATCTTCGAAAAACCGCATCAAGTCCTGCACGCTCGCGATCCACGCGGAGGCCATCATGGGCATGCGGCAAGGCAGCATCGGATTCAGACCGTAAAACAACCGCAGCAGGGCGCCAGGGCCGCCCCCTTGCATCAATTGCCGCTGCAGCAGCGTGTCGGGCGGTTCGGGGCGCCCGGGCCGGTCGGCCTCCGCGCTCCAGGAATTCAAAACATCGGCGAGCAGCAACTCCTCGGCCGCCGCCATCAGTTCGGACCGGGAGGCTATCCCTTCGGCGAGGATCGACGGCAACGCATCCGGCCACAGTGCGGTGCCTCGCCAACACAACGGCATGCGCGGATTGAGCGCGCTGATGGTGTTCATCACCAGCGTCGGGTCGCTCCAGGACCCCGGCTTGGTTTCGGCCATGCGGCCACGCACCAGATCCTCGATTTGGGTCGCTAGCGTCGCATCGCCCAAGGCCCGCCGCAGCCATTGAGTCACCATGCCGTTGCGCAGGAACTGGATGGCCTTCTTTTCATCGCAGAACAGCGCCCAGGCCAGCGTCCGCGCATCGAACACCGCGGTATCGCTCAGCATCAAAGGGTGCTGGCTGCGGCGCCCCGGCCGCGCGGCCAGCCGTCGTCCGCGGGTCGGTGCCAGATCGATCAGCGCAGCCGGCAGCGGACGGTGGTCGGGGTCCTCCGCCAGCATCGTGCGCAGCAGATCGGCGAGAGAACCGGATACCGGAAGGTCGCGGGTCAGCGCCGCAAAGCTCCCCAGATCGAGCTTCCAGCGGATCACCGTTGGATCATCCAGTCCGGCCATTGGCAATCTGCCGGTGGCAAGCGTCAGCAGCAGCACGCCAAGCGCATAAATATCGTCGGCCATCGAGCCGTCACCGCGGCAGGCCGGATAGCACATCGCGCTGTACGGCGATTCGAAGACACAGGGCTGATGCATGGCGGGGGGCGCCGCCCAGGCCGCGCCCAGTGTGACGGGCTGCCCGGGCGCCGACTGAAACACATTGTTCGGGCGGATCGCCCGATGCGTCAGCTTGCGGCTGTGCAGCACATCCAGAACGCCGGCGATCGGTCGCAGCACCAGTTCCAGAAGCGCTCGTTCCGGCCAGACAGTCAGCGCTCGCGAGACCGCCGGTCCAGGCGGTGGCGGGCAGATGACGAAGTAGCCCTCGCCCTTCCCGCCGGCGATCGGCGCCAAACCATGACCCAGCGGCACCATCAGGTTGTCGATCGGTTCGTCGAGGACTTTCAGATGCCTGGCGCGCGGCGACGCATCCCGCGAAACCGCCAGGGCGACGCGCCGCGCATCCGCCGCCATGCGATCCCGCGCGAGATAGGCCGGCAAGCCACCACCCGCCTCCGCCACCGTCTGCGACGTATCGACGGCGTAGCGGCCTGCGATCAGCGTGTTGGATAGTGCGAGAAGTGAGTCATCAGCCATGCGGGCGAACCATTTTGGTCAGTCCACCGCAGATTACCGCGCCAATGGTTGACCAATGGTTAACGCGGGACCGGCAGGCCTAACCCTCGAACGGATCCTTCACCATGATCGTGTCGTCCCGCTCCGGACTCGTGGACAGCAGCGTGACCGGCGCTTCCACCAGTTCCTCGATCCGGCGCACATATTTGACCGCCTGTGCCGGCAGGTCCGCCCAGGAACGTGCCCCACGCGACGACTCGGACCAGCCCGGCATGGTTTCATACTCGGGAACCGCGGCGGCCTGGGCGCCGGGGGCGGCCGGCAGATGGCGGTAACCGCGCCCATCGATCCGATACCCGGTGCAGATTTTCAACTCGGCCAGCCCGTCCAGCACATCCAGCTTGGTCAGCGCCAGGCCCTGTATACCGGCCACCTTGACCGCCTGACGCACCAGGGCCGCATCGAACCAGCCGCAGCGCCGGCGGCGGCCCGTCACCGTGCCGTATTCATGGCCCCGGTCGCCCAGCAACTTGCCGATGTCGTCGTGCAACTCGGTCGGGAACGGCCCCGACCCGACCCGAGTCGTGTAGGCCTTGGCGATCCCCAGCACGAAACCGACCGTTCCCGGCCCAACCCCGCTGCCCGACGCCGCGGTCGCCGCCACGGTGTTGGACGAGGTGACGAACGGATAGGTCCCGTGATCCACATCCAGCATGACCGCCTGGGCACCCTCGAACAGGATGCGCTTGCCGCCCCGCCGCAGTTCATCCAGCCGCTCCCACACCGGTTCGGCATAGGGCAGAATCTGTGGCGCCAGCTTCAGCAGCCCGTCCAGCAGCGCATCCTTGCTGAACGGCGCCACCCCCAGCCCCTGCAGCAAAGCATTATAGTGTAGCAGCAGCTCGTCCAGCTTGGCTGACAGCGTTTCGGGTTCCGCCAGGTCGGCCACCCGGATGGCGCGGCGAGCCACTTTGTCCTCATAGGCCGGCCCGATGCCGCGCCCCGTGGTGCCGATCCTGCGATCGCCGCGCGCCTCCTCCCGTGCCTTGTCGATCGCCGGGTGCAGCGGCAGGATCAGCACGGCGTTATCGGCGATCCGCAAAGTCTCCGGCGTCACCGTCAGCCCCTGCGCCCGCACCCGTTCGATCTCCGACAACAGAGCGTCAGGATCAACCACGACGCCGTTGCCTATCACGCCCAGTTTGCCGCGCACCAGCCCCGACGGCAGCAGCGACAGCCGATAGGTCTGGTTGCCGACGACCAGCGTATGTCCCGCGTTATGCCCACCCTGGAACCGCACGACCACATCTGCTCTGCTGGCCAGCCAGTCTACGACCTTTCCCTTGCCCTCGTCGCCCCACTGGGCGCCGATCACGGCGACATTGGCCATTGTTTCAACCCTCAGAGTGAAGCGGAGCGGCCTTTCCGGCGCGCAGAATATGGGAGCAACCGAGACGCCTGGCTTCCGCGGCATCATCGTCCACCGGCGCCAGCGCCGCAACCGTGGCGAACCCCTCGGCCCGCAGCCCGGCCATGACGGTGCGATCGGCCCCGAACGGCACGAATACCCGCGGCCGCGCCTGCCGTGGCGGCGCCGCCCGCAGGATCGCATCCGGATACAGTGTCACGCCGGTGGCCGGCTCACTGTCGCCACAGATATACCGGCCGCCGCGCCCGAGTTCCTCATGCCGACCGGGCGCGTAGACCGTGACCGATACGCCGGTTTCGTAGCGGAAGCCGCGAAATTCCACCGGGTCGACGGTCAGCCGCAGCGCCGGGGCCGCAGCGCGTATCGCTGCCACCGTCGCCGCCACCCGCTCCGCCAGCGCGCCGGCAAGCCCCGGCAGCCGAGCCTCCGCGAGTGCCGTGAGCGCGCGATCTGCCGGTCCGGCCGCCAGCAGCAGGTTCGACAGAACCGGCGCCAGCGACCCGCCATTACGCGACACCGCCGCCGCATCCTTGCGATCCAGCGCACGCGACAGACCGGCCCGGTCCGGCCCGCTGAGGCCAGCCGCGTCTAGCAGGGACGGCACCAGCATCGGCAAAGTCAGGTCAAAACTGACCCGCGTCAGCCCGACGGCCGCCAACGCTTCGGCGGCGACCAGCACGGTTTCTGCGTCGGCTTCGGGGCTGTCATGCCCGATCAGCTCGACGCCGGCCTGCGCCACCTGCCGATCCGGCGCGAGCTGGTTGCCGCGCACCCGCAGGCACTGTCCGGCATAGGACAAACGCAGCGGCCGCGGCGCACCCGCCAGCCTGGTCGTGGCGATCCGCGCCACCTGCGGCGTCGTGTCGGCCCGCAGGCCCATCATCCGCTGGCTGTCCGGGTCCATCAGGCGGAAGGTCTGGTCGGCCACCGCCACGCCCGACCCGGCGAGCAGGCTGTCCTCGAATTCCAGCAAAGGCGGCTTCACCCGCTGGTAGCCATGCGACGCGAACACCGTCATCAGCGCCTCGACGGCGGAGGCTTCCGTCTCCGCGTCCGGCGGCAGCAGGTCGCGCAGGCCGGCGGGCAGCAGGGCCGGGTTCGGGGGAAGATCGTCCGTCATGGCGCCCGTCAGCTATCAGCAAACGCCGTCAGGGGGAACACCTGCCACGACGCCATTGCGCCGAGCGACCCGGCTACGCCGGATCGGGGAACCAGTCGCCGAGCACCTGTTCGAGCGTGAACGTCATGCTGTCGATCGCGACGACGGGTTGCTCGCCATTTTCCTCCAGAATGGACGCGACGATCATGCGCGCCGAAGGAGTCTCTTCCACAATCATCTCAGGCACCGCGGACCGCAGGCTCGGGCTGTCCTTCAGGACTTTTGCGATGCTGATCCGAGCCCGGCGGACAGAGGTGTTCCACCCGTTGCGCGGGTCTTGCGCCGGCGATGCTCGCAATTTGATAAGATGTTCCAGGACCATGGCGATGTGGCTCCCCAGGGCAGGGCGTTCGGAGCGGCCCACCGTCTCCACCTCATCGATGATGTTTCGCCAGTCGACTTGATCGTTAACCGCCTCACCCGCGGCAACGCGCCGCAGCAGCGCCGCCTGCCGTTCGGACCTGGCGACGACGTCGCTGTCGTAAAGATCGCTCATTCGGCTGCCTCCCGCCTTTCCGGTTCCGCACGACCGTCCGTAGGGTTGCGACAGGCATGCAGTAAAGCACGATTTTGTGCCGGGTTACCCGCCGGATGCCATAACAGGCTGTCGATAGGTGCAGTCCCGACGGCCGGCGGCCATGCACCCCGCGACAGGCGTGTCAGCAGCCTTTGCTGGGACATTACCCGCGCGGTGGCGCGCCGACGGGCCGGTCAGCCACCAGCGAACGTCGTCATGGTGCCATTCGTCAGCCAGCCCTTCTCCGGCGCACCGCCGCCAGCCCGCCCAGCGCGACACCGAACAGCGTCAGGCAAGCCGGTTCCGGGACCACTTCGATGCCCAGGAGCGTCGCGTCGAGATGTTCGACCGGCGACATCAACGTGATGCCGCCTGCGACCAGCCCCGCCCCGTCACCGATGCTGTCCAGGCTGCCGATGGCCGCCGCCGCGTCGCCGCCGCCATAGGCCGAGAACAGCGTCGCGGTGCGGAACATTGCGCCGATCGATTGCTGCACCATCCCATCCGGGCTCGCCGCACCCACCGCAAGATAGTTGGAGACGCCATCCGACGGATCGCAGATCACCACCGAACCGCCGGAACTGCTGCCGAAGAAGCCCAGCGTGCCGGTCGAGACGACGGTGGAGGTGATCCCGTTCAGACTGAGACTCACAGAAATCGCGCCGGCGCCGAAGTCGCCGTAGCAGGCCCCGCCGCTGCTGCACAGTTCGGCCAGCGGCGCCGGATCGATCGATACCGATCCGGTGATAATCTGCCCGGCGAGATTAGCATCGAACCCTTCGCCAAACACGTCCTCGGTATCGATGCTGTTACTGCTGCCGATCCTGGCCGTGAACGAAAGCACCGTCGGGTCGGCATGGGCGACGGCCGACAGCGTCAGCACAAAGCCCAATGCCAACGGAATGATGCGGGACGCTGAAAAGACCACAGAAACCCCTTGTCAGGCCGCCAATCGGACGGCCGGGAAGAACGGGTGACGAACAGCAATCGCCATGCCAGGGGTGTGTCGTTCATTAATTCAATATCTTAACGTGACATACGATGCTGTTCTGTAAAGTATCCCGACAGAGCGAAATTAACCATTCATTATCTCTTTCGGCGTACATTCATTTCTACACACCATGATGTTCCATACAATCGCGTTCATTCTGGGATTTCTCCCGATCTGCCTGGTCGGGTTCTTCTCGCTTGGTCGTTTCTTGCATACGCGCTGGGCCCTGCTCTGGCTGGTGGCCTGCAGCCTGTTCTTCTACGGCTGGTGGAATCCGGACCATCTCCCGCTGCTGATCGGTTCAGTCGGTCTCAACTATGCAGTTGCCGTCATGCTTCGCCGCAGCGACCGACCGCGAAGCTGGCTCGGCGCCGGCATCACGCTGAACCTGGCGCTCCTGGGCTGGTTCAAATACGCCGATTTCCTGCTGCATATCGTCGCCCCGGCCGCACCTTCGTTGCACGTCACCCTGCCGCTGGCGATCAGCTTCTTCACCTTCCAGCAGATCATGTTCCTGGTCGATATCAGCCGTGGCACCACAAAGACACAGCCGCCGCTGCTCACCTACGCCAGCTTCGTCACGTTCTTTCCGCATCTCATCGCCGGCCCGATCGTTCGTCCGTCCGAGATCCTGCCGCAACTCGCCGGGCCCGATCTCGCCCGTCCGCGCACCGACGCCATTGCCGACGGCGTGCTGATTTTCCTGTTGGGTCTCGGCAAGAAACTGGTGCTGGCCGACATGTTCGGCGGTTTCGCCGACACCGGCTTTGACGCCGCCGCGCACGGCGCCACTCTCACCTACTTTGAGGCCTGGTACGCCACGCTCGCCTACGCACTGCAGATCTACTTCGACTTCTCCGGTTACTCCGACATGGCCATCGGTCTCGCTCGGATGCTCAACGTCCGTTTCCCGCTGAACTTCGACAGCCCCTATCAGGCCACCAACATCGCCGATTTCTGGCGCCGCTGGCACATCACTCTGGGCGCCTTCCTGCGCGATTACCTCTACATCCCGCTCGGTGGCAACCGAATCGGACCGCTACGCCAGACCGGCAACCTGATGGTGACGATGCTGCTGTGCGGTCTGTGGCATGGAGCGGCGTGGAACTTCGTCATCTGGGGCGGCCTGCACGGGCTGCTGATCGTCATCCACAAGCAGTACCGGCGGCTGTTCCCTCCAATGCCCCCCGCATGCGGCCAAGCCCTGACCCTGTGCGCCGTGATCCTCGCCTGGGTGCCGTTCCGCGCGGCCTCACTCGCCGCCAGCCTCGCCATGCTCCGCGGCATGGCCGGCCTCAACGGCGTCGCGCTGCCGCGGATGATCGTCACTGCCCTGCCGGGTCTGCGAACGATCGCCGAACCCGTCACCGTCATGCCGTACCTCGGAGACGCCCGCACGCTCAGCTTCCCCGAACTGTCCGCCTGCCTCCTGCTCGGCTGGCTGATCGTGCTGACCCTGCCCAACGTCCACCGGATGACCGTCCGCACCCGGCACTGGACGCTTACGGGCAGTTTCGCGCTGTCGATGCAGGCGCTGTTCTTCGCCCCGCATATCGCGCCATTCCTCTACTTCCAGTTCTGATGCCGGGGCCGCGATGCGCCGCCTCCTGATCGCCTGCGCCGCTTCCCTGATCCTGTACGGCGCCGCTTTCACCTGGCTGCTGGACCGGCCGCTGACCCTTGGCGCCCTGCGCGCCCGCATCGAGGCCACCGTCGCGCTAGGCGAAACCATCCAGCAACCGAAACTGGTCATCCTGGCCGGCTCGAACGGCCCGTTCTCGCATCGCTGCGAGACGATCGAACCGATCATCGGCCGCCCCTGCATCAATGCCGGCGTCGCCGTTGGCGTCGGCCTCGACTACCTGTTCACCCGCTGGAAACCGCTGCTGCATCCGGGAGACCTCGTTTACCTGCCGCTGGAGGAAACCCAGTACGTGCGGCCACGCGCCACCAGCGACCTCGGCCCGGACGCCACCATCATGCTGCGCCACGATCACGCCACGCTGGTGACACTGCCTCTGCGGCGCCAGATCGCGGCGGTGTTCGCGTCCGACCTGCGTGCGGCGATCATGAGTGTGATCGAGACCGCGCTCGCCGATGACGGCTTTGACGACCCGCGCGCCGCCGCCGGCGGCGGCTTCAATGCCTGGGGCGATCATGTCGGCCATACCGCCGCCCTCGCGAGACTGAACCAGTCCACCCTGGCGGCAATCGTGCCGGTGCATCCCACCGCCGTACAGATCCAGGCGGGATACGGATCCCGGCTGGTCGCCGATTTCCTGCGCTGGGCCGGCCGTCACGGCGTGCGCGCCATCGGCGGCCTGCCGACCGGCTTCTCCGACTCGCCGATCCGCGACGACAGCCTGACCGCCATTCGCGCGATCTACCGCGACCAGGGCGCCGGCTTTCTCGAACTGCCGAACCGCAGCCGCTATCCGCGGTCGGCGTTCTTCGACACCCAGGACCATCTGAACGAAACCGCCCAGATCGACCACTCGGTGGCGATCGCCGAGGCGCTGGTACGGCTGACCGCCACCACCCTCACGGTCCGGACACCGGCACCGCCGCCGTAACCGGACAACTGTGCTGCTGCTTGTCTTCGCAGCGCGACCGAGCCTGTGCGACCGCCTCGGCCGGCGAGTTGCCGCAGCCCACGTCGCAGACCGAGAGCCTGCCCGCCATCCAGCACGCCGCCGCGATGTGCGAGAACTTGTCCGATGAGCAGCGAGAGGCGATCTCCGAGGTGTTGTGAATGTCCGGTTCGCTCTCAAACCCACGGCTCATATCCGCAAACACACAGAATTTCGCCTCACCCGCCCGGCTCGTGCACATATCGAGGGCGCGCAGACCGATCCGCGGCGGCACCTCGGCCGGACAGGGCATGCGGTTGTTCACCGGCTGATCCGTCTCGGCCGAGGCGATCCGCATGCGTCCTGCGAACAAGTCGTTATTTGCCGTATCGGCAATCAGATAGGTCACGGTGCAACCCACCGGCGCCTGGCTGTCGGCCACGATCGGCGGAACATCCAGGTGCAGATCGAACGGGATCGGGCCGGCCCGCACCGCGCCGGAAAACAGTATCAGGGCGAACGCGGAGACCAGCCGGCCGAACCTCCCACGGCAAAAAATCTGTGGCATCAGGTGCCGCCACGCCCCCAGCGGGTCGGGATCAGATACCCGGCGGCCGGATCGGTGACGTCCACCACCTGGGTCTTGCCGGTCTGGTAACGCACGCTCATCGCCACACTCTGGCCGATCGGCACATAGCGCGCGAAAATCTCCCGCGCCGCTTCGGCGGTGTCGGGACAGGTCCGGTCCGCGCTCAACCGGTAGGACAGCCGGAACAGGCCGTTGCTGTTGAACAGAAACACCAAATAGCTGGCCTTGCCCGTGCACGCGGTCAGGTTCATCCGCAATGTGCCAACCCGGTCGATCGCAGCGCCGAAATAGCGGACTTCCCCCGGATATTCGCTGGCCAGCGGCAAAGCGGTCCACGACAGACCCGCATAGGGTTCGGGCAAATGAGCGTTCACGTTGCCGGGTGACATGCCGAACACGATGCCGCCGGTCAGATTGGCCAGATCCATGGCGGTCTGCTGCAAGGCCGAACGAAAGCTCGACATTGCGTTGTCCCACTGCACCGGCGGCGGCACGAAAATGCGCTTGACCGGTTCGGCCGTCGCTGGCGCCGATGCCGGCTGGGCGTAAGCCGGACTCGCTGCCAGCATCAGCAGTATCGCGGTGCGGCGCAGACCCATACGACGTTCTCTCCAAAGCGGCAGGCGCGCGCAATCTATCCCCCGCACAACGCCCGATGGAAGCGTTGCGTGAATTGCCGCCACGTCCGGCAATGACCACATTGTATCGGCGCCCGGCAGCACCAAACATCATCTTCAGACCGCCGAAGATGCGACCACGCATTGAAATCCGGCCCAATCGACCGCATATCGCGCCGCGCAAGGAGGTTTCGTATGAACGACACTGTTTTGGAACAACATTCTTTCGGCGCCGAGGTCGGCCGCCTGCTCGATCTGGTGGTGCATTCGCTCTATTCCGAGCGCGAGATATTTCTGCGGGAACTGGTCGCCAACGCCGCGGATGCGGTCGATCGCCGCCGCTTCGAGGCGCTGACCGACTCCAATCTGGCACCTCCGGCTGACGCGAAGATCCGCATCGTCCCCGACAAGCAGGCCAGCACCTTGCTGATCTCCGACGACGGCATCGGCATGTCGCGGCAGGAACTGATCGACAATCTGGGTACCATCGCCCGTTCCGGCACCCGCGCCTTCGCGCAGAACCTGGCCTCCGCCAAGCCGGAGGACCGCCCCAACCTGATCGGCCAGTTCGGTGTCGGCTTCTATTCCGCGTTCATGGTGGCCGACCGCGTCGAGGTCACGTCGCGCAAGGCCGGCAGCGAGGAAGCCTTCACCTGGGCATCCGAGGGTGCCGGCCAGTTCACCCTGGCGCACGCGACGCGCGAACAGGCCGGCACCGACATCGTGATGCACATGAAATCGGACGCGTCGGAATACCTGGAGCCGATGCGGCTGGAAACCGTGATCCGCAAATGGGCCGATCACATCACCTTGCCGATCACCGTCGCCCAGGACGGCAAGGACCAGCCGGCCAACGAAGGCACCGCACTGTGGCGCAAGGCGAAGTCCGACACGACGGAACAGTCTTACAAGGAATTCTACCGCCACCTGGGCCATTTCTTCGACGAGCCGTGGGCGACGCTGCACTGGCGCGCCGAGGGCACGCTGGAATATTTCTGCCTTTTGTTCATTCCCGGCATGAAGCCGTTCGATCCGGTGGACAACGATCGCGACGCCCATGTCCGCCTGCATGTCCGGCGCATGTTCATCACCGACAAGGCCGAGTTGCTGCCGCACTGGCTGCGCTTCGTCAGCGGTGTGGTGGATACCGAGGACCTGCCGCTGAACGTCTCGCGCGAGATGCTGCAGACCACCCCGGTGCTGGCCCGCATCCGCAAGGCGCTAATCGGCCGCGTCATGGGCGAACTGAAGACGCGTGCGAAAGAAGCCGACGATTACAACAAGTTCTGGGAGAATTTCGGCCCCATCCTGAAGGAAGGCGTTTGGGAAGATTCCGAACACCGCGCCGAGATTGCACCGTTGCTGCGCTTTAAATCCTCCACCCAGGATGGCTGGACCTCGCTGCCGGACTATGTCTCGCGCATGCCGGCGGACCAGGACACGATCTACTATCTCACCGGCGACCAGCCCGAGGCGCTGAAGACGTCCCCGCAGCTCGAAGGTTTCCGGGCAAAGGGCATCGAAGTGCTGCTGATGACCGACTCGATCGATTCGTTCTGGCCCGAACGGCTCGACTCGTTCGAGGACAGGAAACTGCGCAGCGTCACCCAGGCGGCGGAGGAACTGGGCAAGGGCGAGGACCTGCCGGACGTCTCGCCGCTGCTGGCCGCCATCAAGACCGCCCTCGGCGCCCGCGTGGCCGACGTCCGATCCACCGCCCGCCTGACCGACAGCGCCGTCGTGCTGGCCTCCGACGGCAAGGGGCCGGACCTGGCGATGCAGCGGCTGATGCGCCGCGCCGGACGCGCGATGATGCCCACCAAGCCGGTGCTGGAGGTCAATCCGCGCCACAAGCTGATCGAAACGCTGTCGGCCAGATTGGACGACACCGCGCTGATCGGCGAAGCGGCCGAGACGCTGCTCGACCTGGCGCTGGTGCAGGAAGGCGACCTGCCGCCCGACGCCGCCGCGTTCGCCCGCCGGGTGACCACGCTGCTGTCGGGAAGCCTGGGTTGATCGACAGACTCTGACGATCAGCCGGTCGCCACCCGGTCACGTGTCTTTGGTTCGATAGACCCGGACGCCTCACGCCCTGGTATGGGGCGTGAGGACCTTCCCTTGCCACCCATCCCGTCATGTCGCCAGCGCAGCAATCCGCTCGCGGGCGTCAGCCGGCAGCGTGCTCTGCCGGCGGAACGATCCACGCTTCCGCAACCCCGGCGCGGCAGGAAATCGTTGCAGCGGTATGCGATTACGCGCGCCCTGTATGGCGAAATGATCATCCGGGGGTAAGGTGCGACCGGGTGACAAACCCGGCCGCCCCCCTATCTGATCGAAATCGCGAGGACCTTGGCTTATGCTGGAGCAGACCATTGATTGCATCATCGACTCGGCCGATGGCACCCGTCCGGTCCACGTCGTGCGCCCCGATGGGCTCGCCGCCTTCCTCGGCACACTGCCATCCGCCCAGGCCGGCTACCTGCGCGATACCGACTTTGCCGCCAAGGCGGGCGAGCTCCGCTTCCTGCCCGGGCCGGAAGGTGTGACCGGGGCGGTCCTCGGTATCGGCTCCGACTCGTCTCCGTTTGTGTTTGGCAACCTTCCCGGGCAGTTGCCGGATATTTTCGCGTGGCACCTCGAACCCGGCGACTACGATCAGGCTGCCGCGACGCTTGGGTTTTGTCTCGGTGCGTATCGTTACAATCGTTTCCGTTTGCCCGGCCGCCCGCCCGCCTCGCTGTTTGTCCCGCCGGAACACCAGCCCAGCCTGTCCCAGGCGTCGGCGGCCTGGATGGTGCGCGATCTGATCAACACCCCGGCCAACATCCTGGGTCCGGTGGAACTGGCGCAGTTTGCGGTATCGCTGGCCGATCGCTACGGCGCGGTGTCGGAGGTGTTCGCCGATGCTGCACTGCATGAGGCCTACCCGACGATCGCCGCCGTCGGCGCCGGGTCTGCCCGGCCGCCCCGCGTGGTGACGTTCCGTTGGCGCGGCAGTGCCGCGACGGATGCCTCGCCCCTGCTGTCGCTCTGCGGCAAAGGCGTCTGTTTCGATACCGGCGGTTACGATCTCAAGCCCTCCGCCGGCATGCTGCGGATGAAGAAAGACATGGGCGGTGCCGCCACCGTCCTGGGTCTGGCTCGTATCGTCATGGAGGCGGATCTGCCGATACGCCTGACGGTCCGCATCGGCAGCGTTGAAAATTCCGTTTCAGGGACTGCAATGCGGCCATCCGACGTGGTGCGCACCCGGTCCGGCCAGACGGTCGAGATCGGCAACACCGACGCCGAAGGCAGGCTGGTGCTGTGCGACCTGCTGAACGAGGCATCGGAGGAGCACCCGGCACTGCTGGTCGATTGCGCCACGCTGACCGGCGCCGCCCGAGTCGCACTCGGCCCCGATCTGCCGGCGCTGTTCAGTAACGATGACGCGATGGCCGATGCACTTTTGCGTTTCGGCAATATTGTCCATGATCCGCTGTGGCGGCTGCCGTTATGGTCGGGATACGATGACTGGATCAAAAGTCCCATCGCCGATATGAATAACGTCGCATCCAAGCCAATGGCCGGCGCGACCGTCGCAGGCTTGTTTTTACAGCGATTTGTCGGCCCGGGCGTTCCCTGGATCCATATCGATCTCTACGCATGGAACGATCAGTCGCGTCCCGGTCGTCCCGAAGGCGGCGAGGCGATGGCGATGCGCGCACTCTTCGCACTGGCGAAAGAAGGACTTGCAGAAAGGCACGATGGAATCGCCAATTTCATCACGCAGTCGTGATCTATCAACGATTCGCTTTATGTAATAAGGTTGACCCCGATTTATAATTCGTTTATGGCCCGAAACTGTGGGCAACGCCTTTTGCGAAAACCCGCTTAAGAAAGGATACTGAAGTGGCATCTCCTCCCAACCCGGTTTCGGATGCCCAGGTCGGCCTCCTCCGCGACACCGTGGTCGCGCTGGTCCGCCGCGATGGCGCCGATCTCTCCGCTCGTCAGCTAGGGGTCTTCCTGACCTGCTATCTGAACGAAGGGGGGCATACCGTTCGCGGCCTCGCCGCCGAACTGAACGTGTCGAAGCCTGCGATCACCCGCGCGCTGGATCGCCTCGGTGAACTGGACCTCGCCCGCCGCAAGGTCGATCCGCTGGATCGCCGCAGCGTCCTGGTGCAGCGCACAACGAAGGGATCGGCATTCCTGCGGGATCTACGCAACATCATGACCGAGGCATCGGGCGGCGGCAAAAAGGCCTCCAAAAAAGCCGCGGCTTGATCCGCTCGTAACCATCCTGGTCTTGCCGAGGGGGGTTAGCCCCCCTTGACGCCGCCTGCCGTCAAACCGGCCACGATTTCCTTCTGCATCAACAACGTGAGCAGAAGCACCGGCGCCGTGACGACCAGCGCGGCCGCAGCCAGCGGACCCCAGCTGATCTGCTCGAACGTCAGCACGTTGTACACAGCGACCGGCAATGTTCGTGTCGACCGGCCGGCCAGCACGACGCCGAAGATGAAGTTGTTCCAACTGAAAATGAACGCCAGGATCATCGCCACCGTGATCCCAGGACGCGCCAGCGGCATCGCCACATAGCGGAACGCCTGCCAGATCGTCGCGCCGTCCACCAGCGCCGCCTCCTCCAGTTCCCCCGGAAGCCCCTCGAAGAAGCCGATCATGATCCACACCACGATCGGCACCGTGATCACCAGATGGGTGATCACCAGCGGCGCCAGCGTGCCGATCAGGCCCAGCCACTGGAACAGCAGGAACAGCGGGATCAGGTAGGACAGGCCGGGTGTCACACGCGCGATCAGGATCAGCACGGCGGCCTTGGTGGCCTTCGCCTTGGCGATGCCGTATCCCGCCGGCACCCCCAGCAACAGCGCCAGACCGGTTGCACTGAACGACACGATCACCGAGTTGATGGTGTAGGTCAGAAAATCGTTCTTCGCGAACACATCGATGAAATTGTCGAACGTCGGCGGATTGGGAATGAACACCGGCGGATACGCCGTGTTGTCCGCTTCATTCTTGAACGCCAGCGACAGCATCCACAGGAAGAACAGAACCGCCGGCGAAACCAGCACCAGGACCGAAAAATACAACCCGGCTCGGTTCAGTAACCGTTTCACGCGGGCAGCAGTTGCGTTGCGACTCATTGCTACACCTGCCGCTGCCGGACATGGAGAAGGATCATACTGATCAGGAGTATCAGCACGAAGAACACCACCACCATCGCCGAACCATAGCCCAGGTCGTAATAGGCGAATGCCGTCTGATACAGCAGGATATTCAATGTCTCGCTCGATGTGCCGGGACCGCCCAGGGTGATCACGTAGATCGTATCGAACGCTTTCAGCGCATCGATCATCCGGATGACCGCAGCCACGATGATGAACGGCCAGGCCAGCGGCAAGGTGATATGGCGAAACATCTGCCAGGCACTGGCGCCGTCCAGCACAGCCGCCTCATACGGGTCCTGCGGCAGGCTGGCGATCCCGCCAAGCACGATCAGCATCACCAGCGGCGTCCACTGCCATGTCTCCACCATCACCAGCGCCGGGATCACGGTCGCACTGTCATAGACCCATAACGACGGCGGCAACCCCATCAGGCCCAGCAGATAGTTGAGCACACCCAGTTGCGGGTGAAACATCATGGTCCACACCAGTGCGATCGCAACCGGCGTCGCCATCATCGGCAACACGAAGATGGTTCGCGCCAGCCCGCGCAACCGGAAGTTGGAGGCGAAACAGACCGCCGCCCAGACGCCCAGAATCACCGGCGCGACCACCGACGCCGCAGTGAACACCAGCGTGCGCACGATCGCCCACTGAAACCGCTCGTCCACCAGCATCTTGGCGTAGTTCGCCAGACCGACATACGGCGTCGCCCCCGAGACCTTCCAGTCGTGCACCGACATGAACAGGGTGAAGATCCACGGGAACACAATCACCGCCGCGACAACGATCGCCGCCGGCACGGCGAACACCCAGTATCGCCTGGCATAGTTGTGTCCCCGACTCAGCCGGTCGGATGAAGGCGGTCTGGCGGCGACCCGATCGGCCGGCGTGAGGGAAGCGCTCATTCGTTCCCAACGTTCCTCGTTGCGAGGCCGTCAGGGTGGCCTCTTGTCCGTCTGCATAGCTTAAGGGACTCTCCGGCACCACCATGATGGAGACCCCTGAGATGTCCGAATCCGAGATCGCCGCCTGGCTCGCCGGCCAGCAGGACGCCATGCTGGCCCTGTTGCGGGAGATGGTGGACATCGACAGCGGTAGCTACAACAAGCCCGGCATCGACGCTGTGGGCGCGGTGGTCCGGCGCTTTCTGGAAAGCCATGGCCTGACGGTCGAGACCATCCCCCAGAGCCGTCACGGCGATTGCCTGCGCGCCACCATTCCGGGCCGGGCCCCAGGCAGCGCAGGCCGCAACGCCGGCCGCAACGTCGTGCTGATGGGCCACCGCGATACCGTCTTTCCCGACGGCGAAACGACCCGCCGCCCGTTCACCATCCGCGACGGCATCGCCTACGGCCCCGGCGTCGCCGACATGAAGGCCGGCCTGACGATGAACTGCTTCATCCTCGCCGCCTTTGCCCGCTTCGGCGGCGCCCCCACACCACTGGTCGGGCTGTTCACCGGCGACGAGGAGATCGGCTCCCCCGAAGGCCGCCCGGTTATCGAGAACGAGGCCCGCAGCGCCCGCGTGGTCTTCAACAGCGAGCCTGGCCGCGTCTCCGGCAATGTCGTCACCGGCCGCAAGGGCGGCGTGTTCATGGCGTTCCGCATCACCGGCAAAGCCGCCCATTCAGGCGGCAATTTCACCGCCGGCATCAGCGCAATCGAGGAACTCGCCCGCAAGGTCCAGGCCATCCACGCGCTGACCGACCTCGATCGCGGCATCACGCTCAATGTCGGCCTGATCAGCGGCGGCCAGAGCGTCAACACCGTTGCCCCCTGGGCCGAGGGCCAGATCGACCTGCGCTATGTCGATCCCGACGACAAGGCCGACATCATGTCGCGCATCAGCGCCATCATCGACCGCAGCTTCGTTCCTGGCACCCGCACCGACCTGACGATCAAGGGCGAATTCCTGCCGCTGACGCAAAGCCCGGCGGCGAAACGCCTGTTCGAACTCTATGTCGGTTCGGCGGCCGCCTCCGGCTTCCAGACCGACGGCGAATTCACCGGCGGTTGCGCCGATTCCGGCTTCACCGCGGCGGTCGGGGCGCCCACGATCTGCGCCGTCGGGCCGGTCGGCGGCAACGCCCATGCACCGGACGAATTCCTGCGCATCGACAGCCTGGTGCCCCGCGCACAGGCCTGCGCCCGCGCCATCCTGCGGCTGGATGTGGCCGGACTGTAACCCGCCGCTTCGCCTTCAGTGGCGCCAGCCGCCGCCGCCGCCGAAGCCGACATACCCGCCGCCATAATACGGTGCAGCATAGCCATATCCGTACCCCGGATAGGCTGGGTACGCCGGATACGCGGGATAGACGACACAGCCTCCAAGCAGCATGCCGAGCCCCAGGATCGCCAAAGTCAGGACCGGACGTAGGCTAAAGCGCATTTGCATCGGATAAACCTTTCGCGCAGGAAACCCAGGGCGTGTAGGCAGCCTCCCACCGATTGACCGGAAAGTCAGCCTTTCTGCCAGCGTCCTGCGGTAGGTTCGCGGCCGATTGACGGCAATCGCGCGTCAAACCCAAGTCATTGAACACAACGCGCCAGCCAAACCCACCGGCTGTAACCTCGATGCATGGCAGATACAACGGTTGCAGAACCGGCTTCCCGACACCCGAAATAAATACAACTGGAATTTTGATACTACTGAATACGAGTATATTCAGTATCGTTTAACCCATGTCGGAATGTTTTACACGTCTATTTTACCATAGTGTTCAGCAAAAAATACCATATTGAAGTTACGGCACGTTTCCGACTGGCATGTGAATTGCGTGCAAACCTTTCTACTACCCTCGTGTTGGGAGTTTTCGTCGGCAACCCCGATTCCGGCCGACAGACGCGCCAAGCATAAGCGGGCAGGCGTTCAACTCTGAAGTGTGTAAACGGTGTTAATTCGAAACAAATGCCCGGTTGAGGAGATCGACGTTGGCGCAACAGCCCGTTGATATGCTTGTCGGCGAGCGACTCGCCGCAATACGCAAAGCCCGGAACGTCAGCCTGCGCCGACTCGCCTCAGTGCTCGGAACCACCGCAGATCGGATCAGGCGATATGAATCGGGCGCCGAGCGGATCTCGCCCGCCCACGTCATCGAAATCTGTCAGTTCTTCCAGATCAAGGTCGCGGATCTGTTTCCGGCACCGGACCCCGACCCAAACCCCGACCCCGATCAGGACCCGAAGCCGCACTGATCATACGCCGCATAAGCCGCTTCGATCAGGCTGCGCGCCCGGTCTTGACGGTTTCGCCGCAGTTCCTGATCCACCAGCAGCACCAGCCTGTAGGCATCCGCATAGCTCGCCCGGGGCAGTGCGCCTGCCCTGGAGCGGCGCCCGGCAGCCCACCGGTGCGGCGCCGACGAAAAGATCGAAACAACATTGCCGCCATACGTCATGCTGTGACCCGTCCCATCGGGAAGCGAGCCGGTTGATGCCGGCGGCAGCAAGAGTTCGGAGGAGCAACTCATCCCTAGCGATCCTTTCCAGCATGTGGCGCAACTCGCAGTAGCAATTTGCTATATGCCGCAGTCGAAACACTCAGTCCATAGCATTCATCACAAAACCGTGATCATTTTTGGGAACATTTGTTCTCCACGCGCCCGTCAAACCTCACATTCCTATCTTTTTCCCGGCCGGCCAACGCCTGACGCCCGCCGGTCAGACCGCCATAATTGGTTACATATCCGCCGATTCGCCCACCGCTTGGCATCGCCCTAAAATCGACTTTGTTTTGCCACCCTCCCGCGCGACCCATCGTCACATCCAACAGCGAACGGATTCGATGCGATGCAAAAAAATTCCCGCCTGTTCCGTCTCACCGCCTCCGTGGCGCTCACCGCCCTGCTGTCGGACACGGTGCTGCTGTCGCCGCTGGCCGTCGCGCAACCCGCACCGCCGCCCTTGCCCGCGCCCGGCCAAGGCCGCCCCGACCTGAACCAGAACCAGGGCGATCCGCCCGCCCGCGTCGGCCGCATCGCCGGCATCACCGGAACCGTCTCATTCCATAACCTGGGCGACACGCAATGGAGCGCGGCAACGCTCAACTACCCGGTCGCCAGCGGCAATGCTTTCTGGACCGAACCGTCATCGGAATCTCAGTTGGAAGTGTCGGACTGCCGCATCGCCATGGCACCGAGCACCGAATTCGACGTGTCCACCCTCGATGCCAGCGGGTTGCAGGGCATCGCTCCGCAGGGCCAGGTCTATCTGCACCTGCGTGACCTCGCGCCCAACGAATCCTGGTCGATCCAGACGCCGCGCGGGCTGGTTCAGATCAGCGGTGAGGGCCGCTACGATATCGTGGTCGGCACCACCGACCAACCGACACTGGTCACCGTCATCGACGGTGCGGCCCAGCTCACCGGCACAGGCGTGTCGGTCCAGGTTGCCGCCAACCAGACCGCCACCGTGACCGGAACCGACACGTTCCAGGCGGTCATCGGCCCGGCGCAACGCGATGCCTTCCTGACCGAACGCCTGAACGCCGAACGTCCGCCGGCGGTCGCCGCGGCCGGGGTCCCTACCCAGGTGGTCTATGCGATGGCCGGCGGCAGCGATCTGGTCGGCACCGGAAACTGGGGTCAGGCGCCACAATATGGCCAGGTCTGGTATCCGCCCGTGGCGGCCAACTGGGTTCCGTACCGTGAGGGTCACTGGGCCTATGTCGCGCCCTGGGGCTGGACCTGGGTCGACGACGCCTCCTGGGGCTTTGCCCCGTTCCATTACGGCCGCTGGGTCCAGATCGAGGGCCGCTGGGCCTGGACGCCGGGAGAGGTCAGGGTGGATGATTATCGCCCGGTCTATGCGCCGGCACTGGTGACCTTCATCGGCATCGGCGCCGGAATCGCGATCGGCGCCGCAATCGCCTCCGGCTCGATCGGCTGGGTGCCGTTGGGCCCGCACGAGGAATACCACCCCTGGTATCATGCCTCGAACAACTACGTCCGTCAGGTCAACATCACCCACGTGACCAACATCACGAACATCACCAACAACAACGTCACTATCAACAACTACGTCAATCGCGGCGCCGCGACTTCGGTTCCCGCCGCTGCCATGACCGCCTCCCGGCCCGTCCAGGCCGTCGCGCGGCCGGTCACGCCGCAGGAATTCGCCGCCGCCCGTCCGATCACCGGCCAGCAGCCGCTGCGGCCAACCGCCGCGACGGCCGGCGTGACCCCGGTTGTGGCGCGCCAGATGAGCCTGGCCCCGGCTCCGGCAGCGGTGCATGCCGCGCCCGGTCCCGCCGTCCGCCCCGCCGCGGCCGGCACCGCCGGCTTCGCCCGGCCGACATTCGCACCGGTGGAGAAAGCCCAGGCGCCCGCCGCAACCGAACCGGGGCGCCCGGTCCCCGCCACGCCCGGTGCTCGGCCGGCCGTCACGCCGGCACCCGAAGCCGCACGTCCGGCCACGACCACGCCCACCCCGCCGCATCCTGCGCCATCGACCGCGACCCGTCCCGAGACTGCCCGTCCCGAGACTGCCCGTCCCGAGGCAGTCCGACCCGAGACAGCCCGTCCCGAGGCAGCTCGCCCCGAGACAGCCCGTCCGGCTGCCGCACCGCACCCCGAGGCCGCAGCCTCACACCCCGTCGCACGCCCCGCTCCACGTCCCGAGGCTCGGCCTGAAGCCGCTCCACGTCCCGAGGCCCGGCCCGCCGTCGCCCCGCACCCCGAGGCTCGGCCTGAAGCCGCGCCACGACCCGAGGCCCGACCTGAAGCCGCACCGCACCCCGAGGCTCGTCCCGCCCAGGCACCGCAGGAACGCAAGAAGGAGCCCGGCGAGAAGTAGCCGCCAAATCGTGGGCGTAAAAACGCGGCCGCCATCGGGCTCGGCGGCCGCACCCGCCCGACCGATTCGGGCCGTTGATCAGCTGGCCGGTTCGTCGGGAAGCCCAGGACCAAACACGTCTGCCAACGCGTAACCGGAACCGAGCCGTGCCTTTCGGGCGTCGCCAGCGGCTTCCGCTTCCCCATGGTGTTCGAGCGAACGAGCCGCCAGGTCGATCGCTCCGGCCATCCCATCGGTCAGGATGTCCGGCAAGGCGCGGCGCAGGGACGGACTGTCGCGAAGAATCAAGGCGATAGCCGCCCGCTCGCGCAGAATCGTGTCGCCCCAACCGGCCCGCGGCGCGCTCGCCGGACTGAATTCAAGCTTCACCAGATGCTCGACGATCAGGGCCAGGCGGCTGGCGAGTTCACGCCGGTCCTTTTTCGCCAACCCTTCGATCTCCTCCGCGAGGTTGTCCCAGTCCAGCGCTCGCAGCCGCTCATCCCGCCCATCCGCGCCCCGCGCGACGGCGTCCCCAGCCGAACGCAGGGCCGCCGCCTGGCTCATCGCCCAGGCGTCGAGGTCTTGATCATACAGGCTCGTGGCAATCCGATCGGCCGGCATGACCCACTCCCGTAGCATAAAACCGAACCAACACTCACTCGATCACGATCCGCGGCCCGCTGCTCCGGCCCACCGCCGCGCCGGACACCTTCGCCCAGACCCGCGCCGCCAGCGCCCCGTAGGCTTTCGCCGCATCGCTGTCCGGCGCCAGCGCCGCGATCGGAGTCCCCGCATCGGCCGCCATCCGTATATCCAGTTGCAGCGGGATCTCCCCCAGGAACTCAGCCCCAAGCCGCGCCGCCTCGGCCCGCGCACCGCCATGCCCGAAAATGTCGGCGCGATGGCCGCAGTTCGGGCAGCAGTAGAAACTCATATTCTCCACCAGACCCAGCACCGGTACCTGAGTCTTCTCGAACATCTTCACCCCGCGCCGAGCATCGATCAGGGCGATGTCCTGCGGCGTCGAGACGATCACAGCGCCGGTCAGCGCCACCCGCTGCGCCATGGTCAACTGCGCGTCGCCGGTGCCCGGCGGCATATCCACCACCAGCACATCCAAAGCGCCCCACGCCACCTGGCCCATCATCTGCTCCAGCGCCCCCATCACCATCGGGCCGCGCCAGATCATCGGCGTCTCCTCATCCACCAGGAAGCCGATCGACATGCAGGAAAGGCCCCAGGCCTGCAACGGGATCATCTTGTCGTCGCGCACCTCGGGCTTTCGGTTCATCCCGATCATCCGCGGCAGGCTCGGTCCATAGATATCCGCGTCCAGCAGACCCACTTTCAGCCCCTGGATCGCCAGCGACACCGCCAGATTGACCGCCACCGTGGACTTGCCAACGCCGCCCTTGCCGGACGCGACCGCGACGATCGCCTTCACATCCGGCAACAGCAGGGCCTGCTTGCCCGCCGGAGCCGCGTGCCCATGGCCCGCATGCCGCGCGGCGGCCGCCGGTGCCGCCGCACCCTGCGGCTTGTGTGCAGTCAGAATCGCCGTCGCGTTGGAGACACCGGGCTGTCGCTTCAGCACTGCCTCGGCTTCCTGGCGCACCGGCTCCATCGCCGCGGCATGGGCCCGGTCGGTCAGCAGCGTTGCCTGCACCAGGCCGCCGCGCACCTCGATCCCCTCCACCAGCCCGGCGGTGACGATATCCTTCCCGGAAGCGGGATCCTTGATCCCGCGCAACGCAGCCCGCAACGCATCCGCAGATGTCTCGACCATGCTGTCTGAACCCTTACCTTGCAAATCTGACACGCCGGGCGGATAAGCACGCCGCCGCAGGCGCCTGTCCACAGGATATGGCGCAGGTTCTTATTTCCGCCAGCGGCTCGCGCGTCCGGCGACAGACCCGGTCCATTCGACAGGAGCCTCCCCACCATGCCTTGGAATAACGGCGGTCCCGGTCCCTGGGGCAACCCGTCCGGCTCATCGGGTGGAGACAACGACAAGAAACCCACCCAGGGTCCCTGGGGTAACAGTGGCAACAAGGGCAATAACAGCGGCGACGATAAACCAGCCGGCGGCCCGCGTCCCGGTGGCCAGCGTCCCGGCGGCCCGTTCGGCGGCGGCGGACCCTTCGGCGGTGGCGGCGGCCCGTTCGGTGGCGGCGGCGCACCGGATCTCGACCGCCTGATCGCCCAGGCGCAAGCCTATATCCGCGGTCTGATGGGCGGCGGTTCGGGGCGTGGACCCGGCGGCCGCTCCAGCGGCCCGCTCAGCCGCTTCACCAGCAGCCGCGGCCTTGTCTTCCTGTTGCTGCTGATCGTCGTGGTCTGGTTCGGCACTGGATTCTATCGCGTCCAGCCCGACGAACAGGGCGTCGTGCTGCGCTTCGGCGCATACTCTTACTGGACTCCGCCCGGCCTGCACTGGCACCTGCCCTGGCCGGTCGAAACCGTGGAACTGCCCACCGTCACCCGCATCAACCGCACCGAAATCGGCTACCGCTCCGGCCCCGGCGGCACCATCGAATCCGGCCAGGACACCACCGGCCGCGACGTCCAGGCCGAAAGCCTCATGCTGACCGGCGACGAGAACATCATCGACATCGACGTCGCCATCTTCTGGCGGATCAATGACGCGCCGGCGTTCCTGTTCAACACCGCCAACCCGGAGGGGCTGGTGCGCGGCGTCGCGGAAAGCTCGATGCGCGAAGTGATCGGCCGCACGCCGATCCAGCCTGCCCTCGGCCCGATGCGCGGACAAATCGAGAGCGACGTGCTCAAGCAAACCCAGGAAATCCTCGATCGCTACCAGGCCGGCGTTGAAGTCACCCAGGTCCAGTTGCAGAAGGTCGATCCCCCCGCCGCGGTTATCGAAAGTTTCCGCGACGTCCAGCGCGCCAACACCGATGCCGAAAGAATGCGCAACGAGGCTGAATCCTACCGCAACGACATCGTTCCCCGCGCCCGTGGTGACGCCGCCCGCATCGTCGCCGAGGGGCAAGGCGCGAAAGCCGCGTCGGTCGCCCAGGCCACCGGCCAGGCCGCCCAGTTCGAAAGTGTTTACAAGGCCTATCAGGCGGCCAAGGACATCACCCTCCGCCGCATGTACCTCGACACCATGGAAGACGTGATGGCGCATTCCCAGCCGCTGGTGGTGGACGACAAGCTGAAAGGCCTGGTGCCGTTCCTGCCGCTCAACGTGCCGCCGCCCAGGCCGGTGGCGCCCGTGGCACCTGCCTCCTCCGCCAGCGTGGGAGCCAGCCGATGAACCGGATCTTCATCGCGGGCCTCGCAGTCCTGGTCGTCGTCCTGATCGGCGCTGACGCCAGCCTGTTCACCGTGTCGCAGACCGAACAGGCCCTGGTGCTGCAGTTCGGCAAGGTCGAGGACGTGATCCAGGCTCCCGGACTGCACGTCAAAGTGCCGTTCACCCAGAACGTCATCACCCTGGACAAGCGCCTGCTGGCGGTCGAACTTCCCGGTGAGGAAGTCATCCTGGGCGATCAGCGCCGCCTGATCATCGACACCTTCACGGTGTTCCGCATCACCGACCCGCTGCGCTTCTACCAGGCGATCGGCCCGATCCCCGACAACATCCGTGGCCGGCTGAACTCTGTGGTCACCGGCAGCCTGCGGCGCGTCCTCGGCAACAACAAGCTGCTCGACGTGCTTTCGGCCGACCGCGAGCACATCATGTCCACCATCCGCGGCCAGGTGAACACCGAAATGGCGAATTTCGGCGTCTCGATCGAGGACGTCCGCATCCGCCGCGCCGACCTGCCGAAAGAAAACACCGACGCGATCCTGTCGCGCATGCAGTCCGAACGCCAGCGCGTCGCCGCCCAGGCCCGCGCGGAAGGGGCCGAGGCGTCGCAGCGGATCAAGGCCGATGCCGAACGCGAACGCACGGTGCTGGTCGCCGATGCCAAGGCCACCGCTGACAACCTGCGCGGCGAAGGCGAAGGCGAGGCGACCAACATCTACGCCAAGGCCTTCGGCCAGGATCCGGCGTTCTTCTCGTTCTGGCGGACCTTGCAGGGCTATCGCGACATTTTCGACGCCGGCGCCGCGCGCCTCGTGGTCAGCCCCGATAACGACTATCTGCGGCTGCTGCAGGCGCCCCCGTCCGATGCCACCGGCCAGCCCGCGGCATCACGATAAGCGATCGACCGATCACCAGGGATGAATTTCGTCGGACAAGTTGCTAGCCTGTGAATTCCGGACCATATGCGGCTTATTCGCCAGGGAAACCGATCATGCGCCTCCTCCGCTCAA
>Ga0182012_10000977_pt1 | contig 31454 bp, 31 predicted proteins | sample 612S2SmetaG_FD_120486 | JGI IMG/M metagenome (GOLD analysis project Ga0182012, IMG submission 120486) | Permafrost microbial communities from Stordalen Mire, Sweden - 612S2S metaG | ecosystem: Environmental > Terrestrial > Soil > Wetlands > Permafrost | place: Sweden: Stordalen | collected...
CGGGGAACTCGGCAGGATAGGGGGCATCGATCTTGCCAAAGTAACGGCTGTAGCCGAGGCGCGCCTCATTGAGGAGATTTGGGGTGAATGTGTGGAATTCGCTGATGGACGCGAGGTGATAACGGTTGGGCGCAGTACCCCAGAACACGGGGAGCACGGCAGCCGTGTCAGGACCGTCGGCCAGGTTGTAGATGTAGCGCCCCCGGATCTGGTCTTTCTCCGAGATATGGTAATCAATCGCGGTAGTCAGAAAGTCCTTGTTTTCGTAGGAGCCGAATGACTTGTTGTAATCGCCCAAGGCGATAACTTCGTTGTTGTTTCCTACGGTGATGGTGGGGGTAGCGCAATTGTTTGTGGTTGATCCGCCGACGGGCGCATATTTGAGCAGTTGAGCGAGGTTGGTCGCCGACAGGCCTGTCGCGGCGTTTAGCGCAGTAACTCCAGCTGCCGTGGGGGTGCACAACTGGTCAGTGCCGCCCGTTGAACCGATTGGATTCTTCTCGTAGTCTGCGTAGAAGAAGAGTTTGTCGCGCAGAATTGGGCCGCCGACGCCGCCACCAAAGAGGTTGTTGTCGTAGCGGGGCTTCTGCGGAATTGAGTTCGCGTTGAGCGTGTCGACAGCGTCCAGGTTGCGGTTCTGGAAGTACTCGTAGGCGCGCCCGTGGAACTGGTTGGTGCCGGTCCTGACGGTCAGGTTGAAGTGACCTGCGTCGGAGTGTCCGAATTCGGCCGAGTAAACGTTGGTGAGAAGGTTGAACTCGGCAACCGAGTCGGGATTGACTTGTAGGAGCGGCCCGCTAACTGTTTTGTCGTTATTGTCGATGCCTTCGATCGTGAAATCGTTGTTCTGCGGACGCTGGCCGCCAATCGAGGGACCTGTACCGATGCCGGTACCACCCGACGTACCGACGCCAGGAGCCAGCAAGGAGAGGTTGATCACGCCCAGTCCGGAGGCTTGAACTGGTAGATCGGAGATCGCTTTGGTTTCAAAGGTGTTTTCAATTTGTGACGACACGGTGTCAATCGCGGCCCCAGCCTGCGATTCGACCACAACATTTGTCGCGGCGGCTGCGATCCGGAGCTTGAAATTGGCTGCGGCGACGCGATCAGCGACGACAACAAACCCCTTCAGCAGAGCTTTGGAGAATCCCGCGGCCGTTATCGAGATGTCATAAGTCCCAACTTGAAGGGCTGGGACGTTGTAAACGCCGCTGGAGTTTGTTACAGCCGAGACAGATACGCCCGTGCCCGTGTTGGTGACTACAACACTGGCGCCTGCGACCGCTGCATCGGAAGGGTCGGTGACAGATCCGGTGATCTGTCCACTGACAGACTGACCCCAAGCAGCAAAACTGCTGCCGACCAACAGGACGGCAAGCATGCTGACTGCGAGAAACGCGTTCTTGAACCGGAATGAAAGCATTTAACTCCTCCAAGGTGATTTGGGAATCGGTATAGCCGAATCGAAGCTTGCCGACTCTCGAATTTTGCTGTTCTGGCCCGGCGGGGTTGAACCCGCCTTGCCGGTAGTTCACAAGAGAAACAAGAGCTAGAAGATTGCTTGAAGCTAATGAAGTAATAGCCACCCCGCGCGACCTGTGGATCGCGGGGTGGAATTCCGATAGCGTGCATGGTTACGCAAGTGTTAAAGGCACGAGTGATGCCATTCTTTGGGGGTGAAAGAAAATTCTTCCGGCGGTTGAAACCAAAGTACTTAGGAGGATGAATTCCGGGCTCCGTGGAGCGGCGAGATATGAATATCTGTAGAAAATTCTGAAAATATCCCAAATACGGGCAGCGGCTTCCGCTTTCGGGAGATTTCCTGGAGGGGTTTTTCGGTGTTTTTGAGGGCAGAAACCGGGCCGCGGAGGGCCGGATTCGGGTTGTTTGAAGGGCCGCGCAAATTCCTCAGGTTGTGCGGGTTGGGATATGCTCCTTGGCATGCAGATTACGCTGGCGGCGATCGGAAGCCGGAGCACACAAAAAGACGGGCTGGAGCCGTTGGTCCAGGGCTACCTGGAACGCTGCTCGGCCTGGGCCCAGTGCCGGTCAGAGGTCTTCAAGACGGAAGAGGCGCTGCTTGAGTGGCTGGGCCGGCAACAGGGGCGGACGCAGGCAAAAGTGGTGATGCTGGACAGCCGCGGGCGAAAGATGACGTCAGAGGCCTTTGCGGGGTGGCTGGGGGCCAGACGCGATGAGGGGAGCCAGCACTTGGTTTTCGCCATCGGCCCGGCCAGCGGCTGGACGGAAGGGGCGCGGAAGCAGGCACATTTGCAGTTGAGCCTGGGCGAGATGACCCTGGCCCACGCGCTGGCGCGCCTGGTGATGGCGGAACAGATCTACCGTGCATATACAATTCTGACGGGCCACCCGTACCACGCGGGGCATTGAGAAGCAGTGGACAGTGAACAGTGAACAGTGGTCAGTGGACAGGTCCGGCGAGAGCGGACTGCGAAATATAAGTGGAAAGGGACGATGAGCGAATCACGGCGGGGATTGCTTTTGATCAACACTGGACCCGGGAAGGGGAAGACGACAGCCGCGCTGGGAACGGCGATGCGCGCGGTGGGCAACGGGATGCGGGTTCTGATGCTGCAGTTTCTGAAAGGGTCCTGGCACTACGGGGAGCTGGATGCGGCGGCGGCGTTCGGAGAGAATTTTGTTTTGAAGCAGATGGGGCGCGGTTTTGTGAAGGTGGGCGGGGCTGAGACCGACCAGGAGGACGTGCGGATGGTGGAGGCCGCATGGGCCGAGGCGCGCGAGGCGATCTACTCCGGCGAGTGGGACATGGTGGTGCTGGACGAGATTAACTACGCGATCAATTACAAGATGCTGGACCCTGAGGTTGTGGCGGAGGCGCTGCGCGGACGGCCGGAGATGGTGCATGTGATCCTGACGGGTCGCAATGCGCATCCACTTTTGGTAGAGCTGGCCGATACCGTGACCGAGATGCGGGAAGTGAAGCACGCTTACACGAAGGGGATTCTGGCGCAGCGCGGCATTGAGTATTGATATCGGCGAGCGCAAGCAGAAGTGTACGGAGAAAAGGAGACAGACCTTGGAGGCAATCAGACTGCATCGCTGGAAAGAGATTGAGCCTGAACAGATGAATCCGCTGACGACGCGGCAGTACGTGGTGGGCACCAACACAATGCTCGCGCGACTGGAGCTGAAAAAGGGCGCTCATGTGCCGCTGCACAGCCACATGCACGAACAGATCAGCCATGTAGTGGAAGGAAAGCTGGAGTTTCTGCTGGAGGGGAAGTCCGTGATGGTGGGGGCCGGCGAAGTTTTGTGTATACCGCCGCATGTGCCCCACGCAGTGAATACGCTGGAAGACTCAGTGGCGCTGGACATCTTTAATCCTCCACGTCAGGATTGGATTGACGGGGACGACGCGTATCTGCGCGGGTGAGGGAGGCGTGAGCCTTGGGCCAAGTTTAGGAAGTCAGCATGTCAGAGGAAGGGCCCGTGGCTAAAGCCACGCCTTCTGAGAGGAGGTTCTTCAGGGGCTGAAGGCCCCTGCTCCCTCCGTCAATGCAGACGCAAGGCGCAATTTGGGTGCAATCCGTTTACAATTGGGTTCGGTATGTCCTGGTTCAAGCGCGAGAACGGCGAATACGAGTCAGTGCCTGTCCCCGAGAACGGTGGGGATGCAGGCGAGAAGAACGTGCGCACCGAAGGGCTTTGGATCAAGTGCCTGGGCTGCCGCGCGGTGATCTGGAAGGCGGAGCTTGAAGCCAACCTGAATGTGTGTCCCAAGTGCCAACACCACTTCAAACTTGGCGCACGGCAACGGATTGAGCTGCTTCTGGAGCCCGGATACGAGCTTGTGGACATGGGGCTGCGGTCCAACGACCCCTTGAACTTTACCGATGTGAAGCCCTACAAGGTGCGACTGCGCAATGCGCAGGAGGCAACAGGGCTGGACGACGCGATTGTGAACGCTGTGGGGCAGATGGGCCCCCACTCAGTGGTCCTAAGCGCGATGGAGTACGCATTTATCGGCGGATCGATGGGCGCCGTGGTGGGCGAGACGATCGCACGCGCCGTGGACCGCGCGCGGTTGGGGCGCAAGCCTTTGATCGTGGTAGCGGCCTCAGGCGGAGCGCGCATGATGGAAGGCGTGGTGAGCCTGATGCAGATGGCCAAGATTTCAACCGCGCTGGCGCAATTGGACGAAGCCCGGGTACCTTACATCTGCGTCCTCACTGATCCAACGACAGGCGGAGTGACGGCGAGCTTTGCGATGCTGGGCGACCTGAATATTGCAGAACCGGGAGCACTGATCGGCTTTGCCGGCCCGCGGGTGATCGAGCAGACCATACGGCAGAAGCTGCCCGAGGGATTTCAACGCTCGGAGTTTCTGCTGGAAAAGGGTTTTCTGGACGCGGTGGTGCACAGGCGTGATCTGCAGAACTACTTGATCAGGGCACTGGATTTTATGAAGAAGTAAGTTGCACAAGAGGAAAGCAAAAGCCCCGGTCAGTTGACCGGGGCTTTTTAATTTGGGTACACGGCGCGCGGTGCGCGGATCAGATGCGCATGGGCATCAACACGTAGCGGTACTTGTACTCCGCGTCGGGATCTTCGGGGCGCATCTGGCCGGCCGATTGGGAGTCCTTGAACTCCAGGCGCACCTCGCCCTCATTGCTGAGGGCCTTGAGGAAGTCAAGGATGTAAACGGAGTTGAAGCCAACCATGATGGGATCGCTCGAGTAGGGCGTATCGATGGTGTCTTCGCTCTCGCCGGATTCAGTGGAGTTGGCGCTGATTTTGAGCTCGTTGCCTTCAAGGCGCAGGCGGATGGCTCCTGAGCGCTCGTCGGCAAACTGGGCAACACGCTGAATGGCCGCTGAGAGCTCGCTGGAGCGGACAACGGCGAACTTGGTGTTGTCGCGCGGCATGACAGCCTCAAAGTTGGGGAACTGGCCGGAGAGCTTGCGCGTGCTGAGCGTGCGATGGCCGATGCGGAAGAAGAGCGTGTGCTCGTCATCGGCAAAGTCAACCTTGTCAGCTTCAGTGTTGCCTAGCAACTGCTGCAGCTCCTGGAGCGCCTTGCGCGGAATGAGCACGCGCTTTTCGCCACTGATGCCTTCGAGGTTTTCGTTGGGCTTTTCAACGAAGGAGAGGCGGTGTCCGTCCGTGGCAACCATGGCGAGCGACTCAGCCTTGATGACGAGCAGGGCGCCGTTCAACGTGTAGCGGGACTCCTCGTTGGAGATGGCGAAGATGGTGCGCGCGATGAGGGTCTTGAGCGCGATGAGCGGAATGCTGGTGGCTGGGAGGGCGGGAAACTCGGGAACCTGAGGATAGTTGGCGCGAGCCATGCCGACGATCTTGGTGTTGGAGCGTCCGCTGCGGATCTGGACCCAGTGGTTCTCAAGAAGCTTGATGGAGATTTCACCGTCGGGCAGCAGTTTGATGTAGTCGTAGAGCTTGCGTGCGGGGATGGTGCAGGAGCCGGGCTTTTTTACCTTGACGGCTGCACTGGTGCGAATAGCCTGGTCGAGGTCGGTCGCCGTGATGTTCAAGCGGTCATCTTCCGCTTCAAGGAGAAAGTTCGACAGAATCGGAATGGTGGTTTTGCGCTCGACCACGCTCTGCGTCGCCGTGAGTTCCCTGACCAGATCCTGGCGGCTTACCGTAATCTCCATCGCTGCCCCCTGCGCGACCTTTTTCTCGATATCGGTTTCAACGATCGGCATACGTGACGCTCCGGTCCAGATGCGGTGGTCTGCTCTGGTCACACCTTAAAACCGATTGTTCCCCAGCGAAATCGGCCGCGATTTCTACCTCTTGATTGTATTCACCCTTTCGTTTGAGCGTGCGTGGAAAACCGGGCCGCTTCTCTGGAAAGTGAGGATTGATTACGGCATTGAGCCGATTTTGATGCTGGGCGCGGTGATGAGGCGAGTGGAAGGGGGAGATTGGTTGGGGAGGTGAAAGGAGGCGCGACGGGTAGAGGAAAACGGAAGGATTAATAAAAGAAAAGATAGTAGTACTAACCGTTCGGCGAGGAAAAGTGGGAAAGCTTCCGATGTGGTTGTCTGGGGAGGGGTTGGAGAGGTGCGCAGTTTTCCAAATCGCAGCTGTGGGTATCTGGAGTTTTGGATAAAGAGGTGGAAGTGGGGGTAAGGCGTCCTGTGTTTCCCACGTCTCCCACAGGTGAGTTGAAAAGGGCTGTGAAAAGCAGAGAGTCTGTGTGAAAAGCATGGTCTTGACCGCATGGAAGAAGGGGTTGGAAAGAGCGTGTCCTCCACAGGTAGCGAAGGTTTGGGAAAGGTTTTGTGAGGGATGAGAGACGGTTAGGCTCGGGCAACGATTCCCGATGAGGATGACGGTTGGAGAAGGTTCCCATTCCTGTACCACAAAGGAAGAAGCGTGATGGTGAATTGCGAGGTGCGCGGTGGGTTGGACCTAGAATTTGCGATGGGACTTTGCTGAGGGGTTGGAGAGAGGGCTGGGGCAGTGGGGATCGATGTTGGGCGGCTCGAAGACGAGTTGATGCAGATGTCGGCGGAGGGCGCACCGGGCCGGGAGTTCTGCGAAGCAATCTCAGAGCTCGCGGTTACAGGACGATTTGTACAGCTTCGTGACGTGTTGCCGGGGATTGTGTACGACGAATTGTGGTGCCGGTACCAAGACGATCCGGTGGCGTTTGTGGCAGGGTGGCGGATGCTGGCGCAGGAGATGCGTCAGGGGTTTGTGCAGCACGCGCGACAGCGGCTGACTTCACTGACGCGATTGCAGCAGGAGGGCAGCGGCGCAGGGACTCCGGCGTGGCAGGAGATTCAACGGGCGCTCGACGGACAACAAAACGATCTGCTTCGGGCGGCGATTGCGCTGGAGTTACTGGAGTTGGTGGAACCGGCAGTGCTGCGCGCGACGCAATTGCGCGAGTGCGTTGTGGCGGCAGCCAGCTCAGAGGACGCGGACCGGTACCTGGATGAGGCGACGCGCTGCTACTTTTATGGGCTGTTTACAGCATGCGCCGTGATGTGCCGGTCAGTGCTTGAGGAAGCAATCAAACAAAAGCTGCCGGCTGGTTTGGCCCGGCAGGTGCGGACGCGTTACCGCAATACAGCGACGCTGGGCAACCTGTTGCACGAGGTGAACAATAACCTTCTGCTGACGGGGATCGATGGAGATTTTCCGGCTCTGGCCAACAAGGTGAATGATGTAGGGAAGAAGGCAGTTCACCAGGGGTTGCTGTCAGAGGACGAGGCGCGGGAATGCCTCGAGGATGCGCGGCGGGCTCTGCAGCTGCTTTTGCGGAATTAGAGCGCCAGGCGAAATCGAAGCTGTGCGAAGATGGGCTCACCGGAAGTTCATTTGGGAGGGCTCATCGGATGGTGAAGCAGATTGCGGCGGTTGTGCTGGCGATCGGTAGCTGTGGGGCGCACGCATCGTTGTGGGTGGGGCAGGCTCCAAATGTGGTTCAGGGGCCAGGTCTGGCATTTGATGTTGCGACGATCAAGCCGGTTGAGACCGATGCAAAGGCGAGCCGCTTCATTATCATGCAGGGCACCAACCGGTTTGTAGCAAAGCACTACACGCTGAAGCTGCTGATTGCGGCGGCCTACGACCTGAACCCAAAGACCGTGTCGGGTGGGCCGGCCTGGATCGAGACAGACCCTTACGACATTACGGCGCTGACGCCAGGGGCGGTGAGGCCTGCGCGGGAAGAGCAGATGGCCATGCTGCGCGGGCTGTTGGCGGACCGTTTCAAACTTACGTTTCATCGCGAGGCGAGGGAGTATTCCATTTATGAGCTCGAGGAGGCGAAGGGCGGGTCGAAGCTGAAGCCGACGGCGGCGGCTCCAGGGGATCCGCCGGCGCTGATCAGCACTGTGTACCCTGACCACCTTTTGTTGCCTGCACGGAATGCGACGATGGCGGAGTTCACCTCGCTGCTGCAGCGGGCGGTTCTGGACCGGCCAGCGGTAGACAAGACCGGGCTGACAGGGCACTACGATTTTGATTTGAGCTGGGCTGCGGATGAGACGCAGTTTGGTGGAGAAATACGCGCAGCGTCAGCTGAGGCGCAGGCGCCGCCTTTTTTCACCGCGATTGAGCAGCAGCTGGGTTTGAAGCTGGAGGCGACACACGGACCAGTGGACGCATTGATTGTGGATGGAGTGGAGCGCCCGTCGGCGAATTGAGGGTACGGGTGTGCGGATTGAAAGGAGCGAACCGCCTGGGTGAGAGGGCGCTCGCGAGCGTCGGCCATGCCGGCCTTTTATACTTGATTGTTCATGTCCTACACCATCGCCATCGATCAACTGAATGCCATGGCGCCGGAGCTCCACACGGGAGCCGGGCAGAAGCGCCGGAAGTTCTCGCTGGACGAGATCCGGACGCTGCTGGGCGCGCTGGGCAATCCGCAGCGCGAGTTTCGATCGGTGCTGATTGCCGGGACAAACGGCAAGGGGTCGACGGCGGCGACGCTGGCCTCGATTCTGACTGCGTCTGGATTGCGCGCGGGGCTTTATACGTCGCCGCACCTGGCGCGGGCCAACGAGCGCATCCGCATAGGCCGCTCGGAGATTGAAGACGACGATTTTGCGCGGATTTATTTTCGCGTGCACGACACAGCAGAGCGCCTGGTGATGAGCGGGGAGTTGCCGCAGATGCCCAGCTACTTTGAGATTCTGACGGCGCAGGCGCTGGTGTATTTTGCCGAGGTGAAGGCCGAGGCGGCGGTGCTGGAAGTGGGGATGGGCGGGCGGCTGGATGCGACCAATGTTGTGGATCCGCTGCTCTCTGTGATTACCGACATTTCTCTCGACCACATGGATTGGCTTGGGTCGACTATTTCTGCAATTGCGCGGGAGAAGGCTGGAATACTGCGGCAGGGCGGAACGATGGTGACGCTGCCGCAGCACCCCGAGGCAAACCAGGTGCTGGGCGAGGCGGCGATGGAGTTGGGAGTCCGCGGAGTGAACGCCGCGGCGTATTTGCCCGGCCCCGGCGTAACGGGCGCTTATTCGATTGGGGTGCTCGGGTCGGAGATTGAAGTGAATTCCCCATTGACGGGCGAGCACCAGCACAGGAACCTGGCGCTGGCGATTGCCACGGCGGTGGAGTTGGGAACAAGGCATGGGCTCAGCGTGACGACGGCTTCGATTGCCGAGGGGATCAGGCAGACGTATTGGCCTGGACGGCTGGAGTGCTTGGAGCGTGGCGGCGCCCAATGGATTCTGGACGTGGCGCACAATCCTGCCGGCGCGTGGGCGCTGCGGGCGGGACTGCGCAGCACCTTGGAAGGCACGCGGACGAAGACTCTAATCTTCAGTTGCCTGCGCGACAAGCCGGTGACCGAGATGGCGCAGATTCTGTTTCCGCTGTTCGACAGAGTGATTCTTGCGCCGATTCACGCAGCGCGCGCGGCCACGATGGAAGATCTGCTGGCGGCTGCGGGGACGACGGGGACGTCGGCGGTTGTGGCGGATTCAGCGAGGCAGGCGCTGGAGCTTGCAGCGGAGGGTGCGCGTGGCAGTGCTGGGGAGTTGATTGTGGTTTCAGGGTCGGTGTACCTGGTGGGCGAAGCGCGATCAATCTTGCTGAGCGCGGAAGGGGAACGTGCATGAGCTCGCGCCCGAACCCGGTGCCATTGATTTACCGATGGAAGACAAACGTCATACAAATACCAGTCCTCACGCTGATCACGGTGATTTGCGGGTCGATCTCGCTGCTTGCCTCGTTTGCCGATAAAGGTGGCCGGTTGCAGCATCGTGTGGCGCGGTTCTGGGCGCGGGCGGTTGTGTGGGGCACTGGTTGCCCGCTGGTTGTGCGCGGAGCGGAAAACCTCAAGAAGTATCCGGTGGCTGTTTACGCATCGAACCATACTTCGTATATGGACACTCCGGTTATTTTTGCCGCGCTTCCCTTCCAGTTCCGGATTCTGGCGAAGAAAGAGTTGTGGCCGATCGCTTTTATCGGGTGGTACCTGGATCGGTCAGGACAGATTCCCATCGACACTGCGAATCCGCATGCATCGATGTCGAGCCTGGGGGTGGGGGTGAAGGCTCTGCGCGGTGGAACGTCGTTGTTCGTGTTTCCCGAAGGAGGGCGCACAGAGACAGGTCAGCTGAAGCCGTTCCTTTCCGGGGCAGCTTACCTGGCGATTCGCGCGCAGGTGCCGCTGGTTCCGATTGCGTTGACGGGTGTGTACGATTTGCTGCCGATTCACGCGCGGCACTTCTACCCGGGCGAGCTTGCGTTGAGTGTGGGCGAGCCGATTGAGACGAAGGGGATGACACCGCGACAGACAGAGGAATTGAGCGCGCGGCTGCGAGCTTCGATCGGAGAGTTGCTGCAACCGGCGCGCGAAATGGCCAAGGAGCAAGTGGAAGAAGACGCGCTCTCTGCGAGCGATTGAGGAGCGGCGCGTCCTACGTGGAGTTGCGCTGAAGCTCGTACACTGGTGCTGAGATGCCTGTAACCATCGCTATCCCGGAACCCACTTTAAGCGAAACGGACTACAACGAGCGTTCTCTGACGCAGTACCTGGCCGCGCTTGAAGCCGCAGGTGCCAGGGGTATTGTGGTGCGTCTGAATGAGGCGCAGGATCGCGTGGCGCGGATACTGGCGGGCGTCGACGGGATTCTGCTGCCGGGTAGCAGTTTTGATGTGGACCCGGAGAGATATGGAGAGGCGCGGATACCGGAATGCGGCCCGGCCGACGCTGCACGCACGGCAGTAGACGAGTTGATGCTGCAGGATGCCTTCAATCTGAAGAAGCCGATTTTGGGCATCTGCCATGGGACACAGACGCTGAATGTGTGGCGGAATGGGTCGCTGATTCAGGACATTGAGACGGAACTGAAGCAGAGTGAGAAAACTGCGGTGAATCATCGGCCGGGGCGCGATGTGGTGGAGGCGCATCCGGTGAAGATTGCGAAGGGATCGCGGCTGAGCCGGCTGGTTCCCGAAGGAGAGCCGCTCGAGATCCAGGTGAATTCAAGCCATCACCAGGCGGTACGGGTTCCCGGTGACAAGCTGCTGGTGAGTGCGGTGTCTGCTGACGACGGCGTGATTGAAGCAGTAGAGCTGGACTCGGCGGAGCACTTTGTCGTCGCCGTGCAATGGCATCCGGAACGAACGTACGCGCAAAGTGCGGTGTCGCGTGCACTGTTTGCGAGCTTTGTGAAGGCGGCCAGTGAGTGGAAGACGCCGCAGATTGAGCAGTCGGTGTCTGGTTATGAGTGAAGAAGAGGGCTCAGCAGGCATGCGGCTGAATGCGCTGCTTGTCGCGGCAAGAGTGGATCCACTGGACGCGGAGCAGACAGGCCGATTCGAGGAATATCTTTCGCTGCTCGTCCGCTGGAATGCACGGATCAATCTGACAGCGGTGCGGGATGAAGATGGGATTCTTGCGCGGCACTTTGTGGAGTCGATTGCCTGTGCGCGGGCACTTCCAGAAGAGATCGCAAATCTGCTGGATTTTGGCTCGGGGGGAGGGTTTCCCGGGATTCCGATCGCGCTATGCCGACCGGAGATTGAGGTGACACTTGCGGAGGCCCAAGGCAAGAAGGCTGCATTTCTCCAGGAAGTGGTGAGGGTGCTTAGTGTCTCGGCTAACGTGCATGCGGGTCGTGCCGAGTTGCTGAAAATGCAATACGAATGTATTACATTGCGCGCGGTCGACAGGATGGATGAGGCGGTGGAGACAGCTGCGCGGTTGGTTGCGTCTGGCGGCTGGCTGGCTCTGATGACGACGCAAAGAGACCTTGACCGGTTGCAGCTCAGGGCGGGACGTGGGTTTTCCTGGCAGAGTCCGATTCCCTTGCCCGGCGGCGACGAGCGGTTGCTTGCGCTTGGCCGGCTGAGCGTCAGTTCGCCAGTTTGATCTGAGCGAATTTTTTGACTGGCGGAACGTCCTTTGCGGTTCTTACCATCAGGCGCAGGCCAGTGCCTTCAGCGAAGTGCGGCGCTTCATCCAGAAGCTTGAGAACAGGCTTGGGGAGACCGGCATTACGGGCCGCAACCACAGCTCTATCTCCCAAGATGAACGCGGCTCGAAAGCAACCGGCACATGGGGCCAGGTAAACGATCCGCCTCTTCTTGAGGGAGAGAACGAGGGTCCAGCCGTACTTTTGCGAGGTGGACTTCCAGTCCTGATCAGGTACGCCGAGTTCCGTCGCGAACCAAGCAACGAGATCACTCCAAATGGGTGCAGCCGATCCTAGGGCCGCTGCTATTTCCGCTGGTGCAGGCTGTTGCGTTTTGCCGATGAAGGCGTTCGGAATGTCCATCGTGCTGCTTCCATTCCGGGGAAGTTTTTCCTGAACGTCCTGAATCATAACATCCCTCAGCGCGGGCCCATAGCAGGTGAGGTGTGTTCCGGAGAAGGCGAGAGTGAAGGCGGCCGAAGGGGAGAAGGTGCCGTTGTTCGACACGCTGGCGCCACTGTTGTGGAGGGAGTTGCAGTTCGCCATGGGATGCGGGACGCCAATGTTCCTGGCGCCGGTGTAGAGAGTGGTCAGATCGCTGACGAGAGTAGGGGGCGTGATCAGATGCGCTGCGATGGAGTTGGCAGACTGTTCATTGGCACGCTCGTCGTGCTGGCTGAGGAGCGTGATTTCGCTATTCGGTACTGCTTGGCCGGGGGCGACCGTCCCTGTGGACTCGGTGCTGGCGTCGGCCGGGCTAGTGACATGAACGCCTGGAGCGATGGCGAGGATAACGCTTCAGTAAGGGGCTCACAGGGTGGGGAATTAAAACAGCGACGGGCTGCCTGCTTAGTGATTTACTGGATCGCCGCGGAGGTGGCATTCATTGCCTACCTGGATGCCGAGAACCGATGAGCCGAACATCTGGAGGGCGTAGCCGTTTTCGGCGACAGCCAGTGCGGGGGTGGCTGGGCCGGTTGCGGAGCGGTCCAGGTTGATTTCCCAGGGACACTGTCAATCGGCGGCCTTGAGAAAAGCGGCCAGGGCAGTCCGGTTGGCTGGGGCAACTCGGGCTGAGGAGTTTCCCGCGCCGGAAGCGGTGGAGACGATCTTGTCGACGGAGGTTCCCCGATGGGCGGGACACTTGGCTGGATACGCTTGAAAAGGCCGATGAGGTTGGCGTTGGAGGCTGTGGTGAAAAAGGGGCATTCGTTGATGGGTTTTTGGGTGGTTGAGGCCGAGGAAGGTGCGACCTATTGAGGCTAGGACCCCGGCCGATGGGGAGAGGGAGGGACGGGTCAGCGATCCGGGAGGAGCTAGCTGGGAATCTGCCGGCGGGGTAGTGGTGGTGTTGGAGGAGAGGCCGGAAACGGAGACGAGGGTGGTGGCCGCCAGGGTTGGCTCCGTTTGGACGATGTGCCGGCAGGTATGGATCGAGGCTGCGCGAAGGAGGCGGGGGCGGCCGGGCCATGGATCGGTTTCAAGGGGGGGGGATTCAACTTTTCGGACCGAATGGAGGGTAGGAGTCGGGTCTGAGGGTCTGAGTTGGATGGATGGTGGAGGGTGTTGTTCCACGTGGAACATTTTGGAAATTGGAGCCGAATTGGGAAATGTTCCACGTGGAACAAAGCCGGGTTTCGCCCGGATCGGGCCTGGGCCCATAACGGAAAGGCCTCGAACACGAGCAAATTCCTAACACAAAATCACGGAAGTTTTCCACCGTTGGAGGCTTTTTCAGTCCCGGAGAAGCTCTCAGGCGAATTCTGATCGAAGCCGTTCCGCATCAGAGCTTTGCTTCACCCGTGACAAATCTCGCCCGGGAGCCTTTCCACAGGTTAGCCCTGTTCTCCACATGTCAAGCGCCTACCGGAAAATCGCTCGTCCCTTTTACTCTTGTTCTCCATGGGCAAGATTATCGGGATTGTGAACCAGAAGGGCGGAGTGGGCAAAACCACGACTGCCATCAATTTGTCGGCCAGCCTGGCGATTGAGGGAATGAAGACCTTGCTGGTGGATTGCGATCCCCAATCGAACGCTACCTCGGGCATTGGTTTTCAGAGAGACGACAACCGCCGATCAGTCTATGACGTGCTGATGGGCGACTGTCCAGCAGAGCAGGTAATTCTGCCGACTGAAATCGAGCTGCTCTCACTGTTGCCGGGATCAAAGAATTTGACAGGTGCAAATATCGAGCTGGCAATGGCAGATGACCGCGCGCTCCGCCTGAATCTGGCTCTGAAAACAGTGAAGGAGAACTACGAGCTGATCATCCTGGATTGTCCTCCGGCGCTCGATCTGCTTACGCTGAATGTACTTTCCGCGGCCGAAACGCTGATTGTTCCGATGCAGGCGGAGTATTTCGCCCTGGAAGGAATCTCAGAACTGATCTCGACGCTCGAGCGGGTGCGGGCCGCCTACAACCCCCACCTGAATATCGAAGGCGTACTTTTGACCATGTACGACGACAGGACGAACCTGGCGCAACAGGTGACGGACACACTGCGCAATCATTTTCGCGACCGGCTCTTCCGAACGGTGATTCCGCGCAACATCCGGCTGGCAGAGGCTCCCAGCCACGGAAAGCCTGTGGCGTTGTACGATCCGCGATCGCGGGGGACTGAAGCTTATTTTGAACTTGCCGGGGAACTGCTGGCGCGCAACAACATGGAGAGCCCGCGCAGCGCAGAGCGCAAATCCCGCGCGGCTGCCAAGCCCCAGGGAAAGGTGACGTTCTGGCCTTACTCCTGATGAGAGTGGAGACCGACCCGAGACGTATCCGCAATCAGCATTCCGTAGTGGCGAATTTGAATCAATCCGGCATCACCAGCCGGCAACGAGGAAATTAGATGAACATAGCAGCCGCCGACCCTAAGCGCCGTGCCCTTGGCAAAGGACTGGATTCACTTTTGCCACGCGTGAACCCTCCCACCGCTTCGCCGGCCGAGCCGGAAGGGGGCAGACCGCGTGAGATTCCACTCGAACTGCTCGACACCAATCCGTTCCAGACACGATCACAGATGAATGAGGAGCAGCTTGCCGAGCTGGCAAACTCGATCCGGGCGAATGGCGTTGTGCAGCCCGTTCTGGTTCGGCCGCTGGCGAGCGGGCGCTTCCAGTTGATTGCCGGCGAACGGCGCTGGCGCGCTTCGCAGCAGGCAGGCAAGACGACCATACCCGCTATTCTCCGCCAAGTGTCGGACGAGCAGGCGATGGAGATCACCATTGTCGAAAATCTGCAGCGCGCCGATCTTAACCCGATGGAACAGGCGCGCGCTTTTGAGCGGCTGGCGCGCGAGTTTCACATGACCCAGGAGCAGATGGCCGTGCGTACAGGCAAGGATCGCGCCACGGTCGCCAACTTCCTTCGCCTGCTACGGCTACCGGCATCGGTTCAAGCCAAGGTGGAAACAGGCGAGCTGAGCTTTGGGCACGCGCGTACCTTGCTGGCGCTTGAACATGCGGAAGAGATCCAAAAGGCGGCGCAGAGGATCGCCGCACTTTCGCTTTCTGTTCGCCAAACAGAAAGTTATGTACAGGGGCTTCTTCATCCGGAAAAGTCGGCAAAAAAGGAGCCGAAACCAGAGCCGCCGGTCGATCCGAACGTGCGGGAAGTCAAAGAGCGGTTGCAGCGAGCCCTGGGATTGAAGGTGACCATTGAGGATCACAACGGGCGCGGGAAAGTGATTATCGAGTATGCAAAGCTGGAAGACTTTGACACGTTGCTGGAGCAGTTGGCGGGCGAATAAAACCGCCAAGTTGACGGCCTAGCTACATAAACTCTGATAATCTGATTTCGTGAAGGAACGGGTCATTAGCGTGACCACAGCAGCGCGCATGTTTGCTGACTGCGTCAACCGTGTTCGCTACCAGGGCGTCTCCTTCTTACTCCAGAAAAATGGCGTGCCGGTTGCAAGGATTGTCCCGGTAGACCCGGCGTCATGCATGAACCTGGAGGATGTGGTTGCCGCGGATGTAGAGGTGCGGAGCGCAGCTCGCGCGGACAGGGAAGACACGGTAGCCCCGCCCAGCGACGCCAGCGTGGATGCCCCAGCTCTGCCGAGTGAAGGCCGTCTCAAGACACCCATTCTGAACTGGTAAAGACCACCACCAAACGAGTGCAGTAGAATTCTCTTTCCCCTCAGGAAGGAGCATGCGTGAACGTCTGTCTCGTTAGGTCTCGCGGCTGGCTGCAACTCGCCGGGCTGTTCTTTTTTGCCGTGCTGCCAGGACCCCGGATGCACGCTCAACAATCCGCGGGCCCGGCGCAACGCTGGACCGAGGCGCAGGCCGATGCCTGGTACACTGCGCAGCCCTGGCCTGTGGGCGCGAATTTTCTGCCATCGACGGCGATCAACGAATTGGAGATGTGGCAAGCAGACACATTCGATCCGGTAACCATCGATCGCGAACTGGGCTGGGCCGAGGGTATCGGGATGAACACGATGCGCGTGTTTCTGCACAACCTTCTGTGGGAGCAGGACCCGAAGGGATTTGAAAAGCGCATCGATACGTTTTTGACGATTGCCGCGCGGCATCATATCCGCCCGGTATTCGTCTTGTTCGATTCCTGCTGGGAGCCGTTCCCCAAACTTGGACCGCAGCATCCGCCGATTGCCGGAGTGCACAACTCGGGCTGGGTGCAGGCTCCCGGAGCGACGGTGCTGGCAGACCCGGCACAGTACCCGAGGCTGGAAAACTACACGAAGGGCGTGGTGGGCGCATTCGCGAACGACAAGCGGATTCTGGCGTGGGACTTGTGGAATGAGCCGGACAACGGGAACGACAGCTCCTATGCGAAGGGCGAGCCCAAGAACAAAAACGAGATCATCCTCGGCCTGTTGCCGCAGGTGTTCAGGTGGGCCCGATCCGTGCATCCTACGCAGCCGCTCACAAGCGGGTTGTGGCATGGCGACTGGACCTCGGTGGATACGATGCCGCCACTAGCGAAGATCCAGGTGGAAGAGTCAGATGTGATCAGCTTTCACAACTACGGGTGGCCGGAGGAGTTCGAGCAGAAGATCAAGCAGCTCCAGCAATTTCGCCTGCCGCTGATCTGCACGGAGTACATGGCGCGTGGCGCGGGCAGCCTGTTCGACACGGTTCTTCCGGTGGCGCACAAATATCGCGTGGGCGCGATCAACTGGGGACTTGTGGCCGGCAAGAGCCAGACGTACCTGCCTTGGGACTCGTGGCAGCACCCGTACGTTGACCACGAGCCGACGATCTGGTTCCACGATATATTCCATCCGGATGGGACGCCGTACCGGCAACGGGAAGCCGAGATTATCCGGAGCCTGACGAGCGCGAAATAGCGGCGACAAATCAAAAGCAACTGACGATCGACTGGATCGACGTCGGATATGCGCTAGACGGAAAACGCTTCATGGCAGTGCGGTTTGCTTGTAAATGACGAAATTCATTTCTGTGTTCCGGACAATTTCTTCGAGAAATCCGGCGGAGTTGAATAGCTGGTCTTTCTCCGGCTGCACAGCCACGTAGGCAACGTACACGGGACGTGGGCTGGCGACGAGCGATTGGCCTATGCGGGCAACCACCTCTGACAACACCCGCAACTGGCATGGGTCAAAAAAGAAGAGAACCAGGGGCTCCAAAGGGAGCGGGAACTCGACAAAGTCCACATTTCTGCTTTGGATGGCCCTGCATTTTTGGCGTTCAGAGTGGTAGCGGTGGATATTTTCCTCGGCGACTCGATGCAATTCCGGAGAGAATTCCAGACCGATGATTCGCTTGAACGGGAACTCGGACGCAAGCAGCAACGCCCGACCTTTCCCTGAGCCAAAATCGACGAACGTGTATTCCTCAAAGGCGATGTCGAGACTGGCAAGGACGCGCTCAAACCGTTCGGGTTCAATGGCCGCATAGTTATTTCCTTCAATCCAATTCGGGCTTGAAATCTCCAGGTCGCTTAGATAGGTCCATCCACCGAACTCACCTTCGGTGTCAACACCATGAGCCTGGTCAAATTCGCTTTCTTCTCGTTCGAGGCGCAAGGATTTGGTTCCCCGATATTCCCTGATGAGATGAACAGGCAACAAAACGCTCCGAAAAAGGCTTGCGACCAGGCCACGATCCCGCAGCGATTTCCTGATGCGGGGAATGATCGTTTTGGCAACTCTGGGCATGAGGGGCTCTCAGTTCGGAAGGAGTGTGTGGACTGCCATTCTACTTCCCGATGCAGAAGGTGGAGAAGATCAGGTTGAGGATGTCGTCGGAAGTGGTTTGGCCGGTGAGTGAGTCGAGGGCCCAGAGGGCTCGGTAGAGATCCAACAGAATCATCTCGTGCGGGATGGAGTTTGCGTTCGCCTGGGCAGCGTCAGCCAGCGCCGCAAGCGCGGTGGTGATGGCCTGGTGGTGGCGAAGGCTGGTGAGCATGCCTGGCTCTGAGGCTGCGCCGCCTGTGGCGAGAGCCAGAATACGCTCGCGCAGCGCGGCGATTCCTTCGCCCGTGAGAGCGGAGGTTTGTTCTGCGGGAAGGCCGGCCAGGTCCTCAGTGGGCAAGGCAGGATTCTTCAAATCGCATTTGTTGATGGCGACCAGCGCGGGGCGGCCGTGGACTGCCATCAGCAGGCGATGCTCCTCGTCGTTGAGCGGCTGGGTTGAGTCCAGCACCACGAGCACGAGAGCGGCGTCAGCAAGGGCTTCGCGGCTGCGCGCGACGCCCAACTGCTCAACCTCTTCGAGACTCTCGCGGAGTCCGGCCGTGTCCACCAGCTCGAGCGGAATGCCGTCGAGGGAGATGCGTTCGGTAACCAGGTCGCGGGTGGTGCCGGGGCTGGCGGTCACAATGGCGCGGTCCCGCTCAACAAGCCGATTGAAGAGGGAGCTCTTGCCTGCGTTGGGCCGTCCCACGATGGCGAGCGTAAGACCATCGTGGACGATACGGCCTCGAGCAAAGGATGCCTCCAGAGCCGCCAATGGTGGCTTGAGCTCACCGATGCGGCGAGCGATTTCTGCCGCTGGGGCCACGTCCACATCATCCTCGGCAAAGTCGATGCCGGCTTCGAGCAGGGCAATCAGCTCAACCAGGGACTGCTTGACGGGCGCAACACGGTGGCTGAGCGCGCCTCCCATCTGGCTGGCGGCGAGGCGCGCCTGGGTGAGCGTTTGCGCTTCAATCAGATCGCGGACGGCTTCAGCCTGGGTAAGGTCGATGCGGCCGGCAAGAAAGGCGCGCTGCGTAAACTCACCGGGCTCGGCCAGCCGCGCACCCAGATCGAGTGCCCTGCGCAGCAGCAGCTCAAGCACCACAGGAGAACCATGCGCGGCAATTTCAACCACGTCTTCAGACGTATAGGAGTTGGGCGCCGCAAAGTACGTGACCACGGCTTCGTCAATGCGCGTGCTTTCCGGCTCGGCGTCGAGTACATCGGCAAGGCGCGCGCGCGCATGCTCCATGGGTTGGCGAAGGCGCACGAGTTGCGAACCGATAGAGGCGGCCTGCGGCCCACTGAGGCGCACGATCCCGATGCCGCCACGGCCCGATGGCGTGGAGATGGCGGCTATGGTGTCAACTGACAGATCGGGAGTAATGTCTGAATCGGCCATGGGTCCACTGACAGTGTAGAAGGCCTGCGCGCCGAGGGGGCGACGGGCAAGGCTTTCAGTCGTGCATTGAATTGGACGTAGCGCCCATGGCGTTTAAGTGGAGATGGGGGCAGGGATTGGCCTGCCCCCGGAGAAACTGCTACTGGTGTTGATCGTGGTCATCGTCATGGTCATGGTCGTGGCCATGATCGCGACCATGGTCATGATCGTGGTCGTGGTCTCTGCGATGGCCTGTTGCCTCAATCGTGATCTGAGGATGGTAGCCCGTTGAGCAGGGGGCATCGAGGGCGAGAACGCCAACCGCGGTGTTGCCGCTGCAGGCATTGGCGTCCACCGTGTAATCGACAAAGATTCCGTTGTAGTCAAGCACGCTGCCGACGCCATTGGTCAGGCCGGTTGGACCGTTGCCGTCCGTGCTGATGTTCAAGTTGTCGTAGGGGCAACCCCCTAATGTGGAATTGCAGGCAGTGGTGCCGATTGGATTGGGGCCTTCATTGGTGGTGTTGAAGCTGACCGCCACGATCAATTCATTATTTTGGGGAACACGAATATGCGAATCGGAAAAATCGACGGTAATGGGGATTGCGATGCCGTTGTAGCAGGTATTGTCGCTGCTGTCGTACCACTGCGTTGGGTACGAATAGCCATCGGCAGTATTGTTTCCGCAGCTCGGGGTGACCGATGGCCTGTACGGAATTGTGAACGGCTGCGTGATGGATCCGATAAGTGCCAGTGGCGTGGGAACGGCTTCCCCGTAGACGCTGGAGAAGGTGGAGGCGACGGAATACAAGTTGACCGTGATGGGCTGGCTGAAGGTTGCACCTGACGCGGATGAACAGTTGCCTTGGAACCAATAGCCGGCCTGACAAGCCCAGGAGGACAAAACAACGGTCACATTGCCGATGGTTCCGGAGTCTCTGGCGGCCAGCTTCACGCCATCGCCGAGCGACGCAAAGGCATAGGCTTCAGGCCCCTCGCTGGCGACGTTTCCGGGGAGCGGTTTGGGAATGCTGTTGTAAACGGTTGTGGTTTCTTGAGCCGCAGCGGAGGCGATTGCGGCTGCGAGCCCGAGCGCAAAAATCAAGCGGACCGGCTTCATGAATGCTCCTTTGCTTAAAACCCAGGCAATTTATCAAAAGCAATGGTTCAGTGAAGAGGGAGTCCGGCGACACAATCTGTCCAAAGACAAACAGAAAGGCACGTCCACCGCATATTACTCTTTCGTGTTAGTTACCGCAGGGGGACTGAGGGCCTGCGAAATCCACCAGGAGAGTTGACCTTGCGCGGAGAAACTGCTGATAAGAAGCCGGCCCTCCGCCTTCCGGCAGGTTCGGCGCATGGATTCTCAGGAATTGGCGGCGCCTGCACGGGCTGTTATAAAGGCTGCGGCGAAGTTGGCCCTCAATTCGCGCTGCAAAGTGAGAGAAGACAAAATGAAACCTCGACCTGGAAGCCTCATTCGCGTTCTCGCCGTTACCGGAGTTCTTGTTGCCGTTACGGCTCTGCACTCCCAAACAAAAGAGACTCCATCAGCCCCCGCGCATCTTCAGCAAGCAACGGGCCCGGTGCTCGACATGACTCCAGTGAAGCCGGAGTTGGAGGGATTTTCGTCGGCACGGCTTGAGCGCCTGCATGCGTTGATGCAGGAAGCAGTGGACAAGAAGCAGGTGTCGGGCGTTGTGACCATCCTGGCGCGCCACGGGAAGATTGTGGACTATCGCGCGTTTGGCCAGAGAGACATGGCCAGCGGCACGCCGATGACCAAGGACACGATCTTCCGCGACTACTCCATGACCAAGCCGGTCACGGGCGTGGCCATGATGACGCTGTACGAAGAAGGCAAGTGGCTGCCATCGGATCCCATTTCGAAGTTCATTCCGGAGTTTGCTCACTTGAAGGTATACAAGGGCATGGATGCGGATGGGAAGATGATCCTGGAAGACCCGGACCACCCGCCGACGATGCGCGAGCTGCTGACGCACACGGCGGGGTTCACCTACGGAGTATTCGGCGATACGCCGGTGGACAAGATGTACCGCGAGGCGGATTTTCACAGCAGCAAGAACCTTCAGGACGTGATCGACAAGCTGGCGGCGATCCCGCTGCTCTACCAGCCGGGCACGAAGTGGGTTTACAGCATGTCCATGGACATTGAAGGGTACATTGTCCAGAAGCTTTCGGGCGAGCCATTCGATGACTACATGCGCGATCAGATTTACAAGCCACTCGGGATGAAGGATGCGGGCTTTTATGTTCCGGAGGAGAAGAAGAGCAGGCTGGCCAGCCTGTACGAGTACGACCAGCAGGGCAACGTAAATGCGGACTCGACAAACGGCCGCGGCTATGGAGGCTTTCTGAGCCGGCCGGCATGGCCGTCGGGCGGAGGGGGGATGGTTTCCACCGCGGAGGACTACTACCGCTTCGCGCTGATGCTGGGAGGCGGCGGAGCGCTGAACGGGACGCGCATCCTGGCGCCGTCCTCAGTGCGCCTGATGACATCGAACCACTTGCCGGAGAAGCTGCTGACGGGCGAGTTCAGCATTGGCTCGCAAACGATGCGGCCGGGCTTCGGGTACGGATACAACTGCGCGGTGGTGTTCGATCCGCCGGAAGCGAATCTGCCGGACGGCAAGGGCACGTTCTTCTGGGATGGCGCGGCGGGAACGTGGTTCTGGGTCGACCCGACAAACGACATCGTCTTTGTGGGCATGATCCAGCGGATGGGCGGCGGAAACCCGAGTCTTGAATACAGGAGCCGGTCAGTTGTGTACCAGGCGCTGGTCGATCCGAAAAAGTAGCGGCGAGGGCAGACAGCGGCAGAGCTATTGCAACAGGCTCATGGCAACGCCGGTCATCGCGGTTACGCCGGTGGTGATGGCCGGAGCATAATCGGGCGCGAATAAAGCTGAATGCAGGCTGGGCAATGGGACGCCGGTTTTCAGGCTTTGGGCGAGCTTTGCAGGCTCGGCTGCGCCGAGCCAGTACATCACACCGGGGATTTTGCCGTCGAGCGTGAACAAGCCCACATCTTCGCTTCCCATGACGGCCGTGGCCTCGTTGACTCGGTCGGCGCCCAGGGTGGCCACGGCAGCCTTGCGAATCCGCTCGGCAAGTGCTGGATCGTTGTAGGTGACGGGCGTGCTCTCAATAACCGAAACCGTGGGCATGCGATCGGCAGGAATACCGTAGGCTTCGGCGAGCCCATTTGCCGTGCGGCGAATGTCGGCAACAATCTCGTCGCGCTCCGGCAGCGAATAGGTGCGCAGCGTAAGGCCCATGGTTACTTCGTCAGGGATGATGTTGTTCTTTGTCCCGCCATGGATGGTTCCCACGGTCAGCACAGTGGGCATCTGCGGGCTCACCTGGCGACTGACGATGGTCTGAGCCACAAGGATGAACTGCGCAGCAAGCACGATGGGGTCCTTCCCCGCTTCGGGCCGGGAGCCGTGTCCGCCGATGCCGCGGATGGTGACGATGAGCGATGTGGCGCTGGCCAGCAGCGGGCCGCCTTTCACCGCTATCGATCCAGCGGCGTAATCGTTCGAGTCATGCTCTGAGAGGATGAGATCGGGACGGCCGAATCGTTCGTAGAGGTGATCGGCAAGCATGGCTGCAGCGCCTTGAATGATCTCCTCGGCAGGCTGACCAATCAGCATCAGCGTTCCATGCCACTGACTCTTGCGCGCGGCCAGTTCACGGGCGGCGCCAAGCAACACAGTCATATGCAGATCGTGGCCGCAGGCGTGCATCACACCTACCTGCTGCCCTTGCGCGTTGGTTGTCTTCACAGTGCTCGCATAGTCAAGGCCGGTTTTTTCTTCCACCGGGAGGGCATCCATATCCGTGCGGATCAACAGGCGCGGGCCGGGGCCGTTCTCAAGAATCGCGACCACTCCATAGGCCTGTGTGCCGTCAGGGTACTTGCCCACATGGTCGGTGACCGTGTAGCCCAGCTTGCGCAATTCACCGGCGATGAGGGCCGAGGTTTTCTCTTCGTGCTGGGAGAGCTCTGGATTCCGGTGCAGGTGCAGATAGGTCTCTGTCAACGCCGGGAGTTGCAGAGCCGCTGAGGCAGCCAGATCGGACGGAGCCTGTGCAGTGAGCGGCAAGGCGGAAGCGAGAACGGCGAGACCGAAGGCACGCAGTTGCATGAGGGAGAATCCTCCAGGCGCGAATGCGCGGAAAAACACTTTGGGCCAGCGTACCATAGAGAGCTTTGGCGGGCAGGCGGGGATGCAAAGCCTCTGCGGCCCCAGGGGTCCCTCGGAGAAAATTTCCTATTGCATTCCCATAGGGGTTTTGATTAGAGTTCTCCTATTGCTTTCAAATAGGAGCGGGAAGATGGCGGAAAAGACCGATGTGTGGCAGGGAACGCTGGCGCTGATGGTACTGAAGACGCTGCAGGCGATGGGGCCACAGCATGGCTACGGGCTGGCGCGTCGCATTGAGCAGACCAGTGGCGACCGGTTGCAGCTAAACTACGGCACGCTCTATCCCGCTCTGCTGAAGCTGGAGCAGGAGGGATTCATTCGTTCGCGCTGGGGGGTGTCAGAAAACAATCGCAAGGCGAAGTTCTACGAATTGAGCAAAGCCGGGCAGCGAAGGGTGCTCAAGGCCGCTGCCGAGTGGGAGCAGACGACCGAAATCCTGGCGCGCTTTCTTTCGCCGGCCCACGAAGGGTGAGGAGAAACGATGCGCAAACTCAAAGCATTGTGGATGCGGTTGCGTGTCCTTCTTGCGGGAAGAAGCGAGGATGGAGAGTTCGACGCCGAGCTGGAAAGTCACGTTGCGATGCACGTGGAAGATGGAGTCCGTGCAGGCATGAGCGCCGAAGAGGCACGACGGCAAGCACTGTTGCGCCTGGGCGGCGCAGAGCAGACCCGACAGGCATACCGCGAGCGCCGGACCCTACCATGGCTTGAAAATCTTGTGCGCGACGTCCGCTATGCGCTGCGCGGATTCCGGCGCAACCCTGTCTTCACCATCACGGCCATCGCCACTCTCGCGCTCGGCATTGGCGCATCCACCGCGGTGTTCAGTGTAGTCGATCGCATTCTTTTCCGCGGCCTGCCCTATGCTCATGATGACCGTCTCGTTTCTGTCGGCTTGGTGCAGTCGCTTGAAAAGCAGGAATTCACGCTGGGTGGCTTCTTCTACGAGTGGCGCGACAACCAGAAGCCCTTCTCGTCCATGACATTCGAGCGTGGGGTGAATGCATGCGATCTGACTGAGGCAAATCCTGTCCAGTTGCAATGTGCGCGCGTGGCGCAAACGTTCCTGCCCACGTTTGGCATCTCTCCAGAGTTGGGCCGCAATTTTCTTCCGGAAGAGGACCTTCCCAACGGCCCGAAGGTCGCGCTCATTTCTGATGGACTGTGGCTAAGCCGCTACAATCGCGATCCAAGAGTCTTGAACAGGACGATTGATCTCGACGATCATCCGGTGCGGATTCTCGGCGTCCTTCCCAAAGATTTTGAGATGCCGCGCCTTCAACCCGCAGACATTGTTCTTCCAGCGGCCGTGGATGTGGCCATGCAGCATACAGTCAACTCCGGTATCGGTTATCCGATGTGGGCATTTGCGCGCCTCAAACCCGGTGTCAGCGTTGCCGAGGCCAGGGCCGAAATGGAGCCACTCTATCTGCACACGCAGCAGTGGATTCCTGCGCAATTTCGCGAGGAATTCAGGCTGCAGATCCGCTCCATTCGAGACCGCCAGATGCAAGACGCCTACACCGCCGCGTGGGTACTGCTGGGTGCCGTCTTTGCCGTCCTCCTGATCTCCTGCGCAAACGTAGCCAGTTTGTTCTCGGCACGCGGTGCGGCGCGGCAGCGTGAACTGGCCGTACGTTCCGCGCTGGGCGCCAGCCGTGGCCGGCTCATCCGTCAAACTCTCACAGAGGCACTCGTTCTGTCTCTGGCTGGTGCTGCCGCTGGATGCGTCCTGGCGGAACTTCTGCTGCGCGTCTTCATCGCGATCGCGCCCACTGGCGTTCCCTTTCTGGCTGCGGCCCGGCTCGACTTGCGCATCGTGCTTTTCACGGTGCTTGTCTCAATTGTCTGCGCGGGTCTTTGCGGAATCACGCCCGCGCTTGAGAGGCCGCGCGCCACGGCACTGGTTGCGCGATCTATGAAATCCGGCACTCACGCTCGCTTGCGGCGCGTGCTTGTGGCTGCGCAAATCGCAATCAGCGTGGTTCTGCTTTCAGGCGGAAGCCTGCTGGTGAAGAGCTTTTGGAATCTCGAACAACAAAACCTGGGCATGAAGACGCGCGGCGTGATCGCCGTTCATGTTCCGCTGAGCGGAGCGCGCTACACGACGACACAGGCGTATATGGACTTTTATCTTCGCGCGGAGGCGGCTCTGCGGCGCTTGCCTGGTGTGATCGCGGTCGGGATAAGCGACTCACTTCCACCGGATGCAAACGGATGGCATGGCGGCACGCGCCTCGCGGACATGTTCGTTGCCGGCAAGCCGAGCACGCCGGCTGGAACCGGAGGCACCGTTGTAACGCGTAACGTGACGCCTGGATATTTTCAGGTTCTCCAAATTCCGATCGTGGCTGGGCAGGGTTTTACTGAAGAAGAACGGCGGCTGAGCGATCATCCAATGATCCTGAGCAGGACGCTTGCCGCTCGCCTGTTTCCCGAGGAAAATCCTGTTGGACAGCATATCCAACAGGCAACGTACAACCCATACTTCACGCTGAGTGGTCCGGTCTATACGGTTGTAGGTGTTGCAGCGGACGTGAAAAACGCGGGCCTCGCCGGCCAGGACGATCCGGAATACTACACGCTTCGCCGCGATAACGCAGACGACTGGAGTGCCCATGCAGTGATTGTCCTCGAGACGACGCTACCCGTTTCCGTCGTGGCTCCGTGGATTCGCACACAGATTGCGCAGATCGATTCGACTGCTCCGGCGGAGATCGAGACACTCACACAAACCGTGAATAGATTAGCCGACAGGCCGCGATTTGAAACGGCGCTGCTCGGCTTCTTCGCTCTCTGTGGCCTGTTGATGGCGGTCATCGGGCTTTATGGCGTGATTGCTTTCATGGCGGCGCAGCGCACCCAGGAGATCGGCGTGCGCATGGCTTTGGGCGCAACACGAATGGATATTCTTCGCCTGATTGCCGGCGAGGGCGTGCGCTTGATTGTGCTGGGTGGAGTTGTCGGGCTGGGAGCGGCGCTGGCAGCCGCACAGTTGCTGAAGAGCCTGCTGTTCCATGTGGGTACGCACGATCCTGTCAGTTTCATTGCCGTTACGTTGCTGCTTGCCCTCGTCGCGCTGGCAGCGACACTCATTCCAGCGCGCGCGGCGATGAATACAGATCCCATGAATGCACTGCGGGTGGAGTAGAGCCGCTTGCATCTGGCGCAGCCTGCACGCAGTGGCAACGGCCGGATGCTACACTCCGGCAAAAGGAGACTTGTGGATGAAAGCAAGCGCACTCGAGTTTCGCCTGCGAATGGTGATCATGGTCGCCATTGTCGTATTGGGCTTCGTGGCTCCATGGATTGAAGCTCTGCATATTGGCGAGCGCAATTCGCTGCTGGAGTGGCTGTCGCTTGAAGCAAGCCGGACGGGCCTGTTGCGCTTCACCTATGCCACGCCGGTGGTGATTCTTCTGGGCTCGCTCATCGCGCTGATCGGGGCGATTCTACGCGTGTGGGGCTCGGCCTACCTCGGGTACGGCACAGTTCACCACGGAGAGATGCAAGCGGGCGGCGTGATGGCCGACGGTCCTTACCGGTATGTGCGCAATCCGCTCTACCTTGGCGGGTGGTGCATGATGGTGGCCATGTCGTTCCTGATGCCGCCCACAGGCGCGCTCGTCTGCATAACGCTGATCACGATCTTTCTGCTGCGGCTGATTCTGGGCGAAGAAGCATTTCTCGCGGGCAAGCTGGGCGAACCCTACCTGGAGTATCTGCGCGCCGTACCAAGGCTATTTCCGCGCCTGCGCGCCGGCCTTCCCGCTGCAGGCAACAAGCCGCACTGGATGATCGCCTTCCTTTCGGAACTGAATCCGATCGGAGTCTTCATCACGCTTTCATGTCTGTCCTGGAGCTATGACCACATGCTGATGCTGAAAGGAATTCTCATCAGCTTTGGGGTGTCGATGGTGGTGCGGGCATTGATGAAGGACAGAGACGCTACTCCTGATCCAGCTTGAGGCTAGAGCAGATTCGGGAATAATGCAGACCAGGGGTTTCCCTCAGGGGCTGAAAGCCCACTGATTTATGGCTAATCATCGGCACGGATGAATCCGTGCCCTTTCAAAGCCTGTAGATAAGAAACGCCAAATGCTCTGACGAATCCCTGATCAGCTCAGATGCGTGTTCTTGAATCCGCTTGAATATTTGAGGCCGTAACCCAGCAGCCGATCGACGCCAATGTGGTTGCCCCAGATGAGCGCATACGGCAGCAGCCCGTGTGCGTGGAGCAGGAGCGCGGAGAAACCCAGGGTTCCCGGGACAACATAGGTATGGACCGCGTTGTAGCAACGGGCGCCCCAGCAGGGACCTGCAAGATAGCCGAGCATGGAGAGATCGGGCAGGAGCCAGAGCGCCGCAAACAGCCACCAGCTGGCCCCTGTGTGCGCATAGAGCGCAGCGGTACCGGCGGCGGCTACGAGGCCTTCGAGCCGGAGAAGCATGAGGAGTGAAAAGCGGTGCGAACGAGCGTTCACTTGCGGAGGGATGGAGACGGATTCCGATGCCATTAGCGATTGGATGAAGCGGATGCGTGGCAGTGTGCAGATTTTTCGCCGGCCATTGAGCGGAGAAAGCAAAAGGGAGAAGCGCGTGGCTTCTCCCTTTTTGCCGCAGTCTGGAGGAGGAAACTACTTTTTTGCAGGGGCGATCACGTCCTTGGCAGCCTTGGCTACGCGGAACTTGACCACAGTCTTCGCCTTGATCTTGATGGCGGCGCCGGTTTGAGGGTTGCGGCCGATGCGAGCCTTGCGCTCTGCCTTCACGAGACGGCCGATGCCCGGGATCACGAATACGCCGTTCTTCTTGGTCTCCTTGATGGCGGTCTCAGCCAGCAGGTCAAGGAACGCAGCAGATTGCTTGTTGGTGAGTTCGAGCTTCTCGGCAAGATGCCGTATGAGCGCGGTCTTGGTGAGTCCAGTTGCCATGTGATGTTCTCCTTCTTGGCGAGCCCTCGGGGCTGCCTTTGTTGACGGGCTTCCGCCGCGAAATGCGTACCGCACGAGGGGTGAGGACCAGAGGTAATGAGTAGCGAAAACCCCTGTATTCATGCGGCCTTCGAAGAACCCTGCCGTTGCTTACAATGCTTCTTTGGGGCAAGCAAAGTCAAGGCAGAAACCCTGATTTCCACAGGATTCTTGGGGTTTTCCTCTGAAAATGCCCATTTTTATGGGCTTTTGCCGGTTTTTGCCCTTATTTCCCCCAGAAATCGAACTCTTGATCGCGCCGAATCACCGCCAGGGCTGCTTTCCGCTTCAAGGCTACTTCAGGCCGAAAAGAACTTTCCTTTTTGGGGCCTGTGCTGCGGCGATGGGCGAGTTGAGAGCGTCCACCACGGGAGCGGCGATTTTGAAATGACGAATGATTGTCGCGGCAAAATTTGGTTTGAGTGCTTCAGCGGAGGGCAGCGTGGCAGCCAGTCCCCATTGCCGGCAGCGGATCAGGTCCATCCCCGGGTGCTCGCAGGGAAACCCCTTGGGCGGACGGGTGAGCGCGTTCCCTTCAAATTCAGTGAAGGTCTTGCGGACGGCGGGTTTTTGGAGGAGTTTCCGGAATTCGGCGTGACGATCGAGCAGCCAGTGGCGAATGGCCGCGAGCTGGTCCTTCTCCGGCATGTACGCTCCGGCGGCGATGATCACTTCCTTGGGGCTGACGTGGAAGTAGAAGCCGGCGCCCGAGGTCTTCTCGAGACCCTGATGCGACCACCAGGCAGCCACGTGGGTTTTGTAGGGCAGCTTGTTGGCGCTGAAGCGCGTGTCGCGATAGATGCGGAACAGGCACTTCTCCGGGGGCCGCACAAAGCTGGGCTCAAAGTCCATCATCGCATCAGTCACCTTGCGGATGATGGCGAGCATGGGTTCTTTGAGCTCGGCTTCGTAGATGGCCTTGCGCGGCGTGAACCATGCGCGGTCGTTGTTGCGGGCCAGGTTGCGGAGGAACGCGATGCCTTCTGGGCGAAGATGAGCCGACGCGGGAGCGGGAACGGATTTCGGAGTGCGAGCCATGCTGCTGGAAGGTTAGCAAAGATAGCCGAATGCGGGGGACCGATCGGCTGCGGAAAACTTGAATCGTTTTCTAGTGAACGGAGTTCTCCGCCGATTGCGCGTCCTTTGCAGCCAGACGGGCCACCTTCTCGCGGTGCTTGCGAATGTAGTGGGCGGCAATGTCGGGATAGAACTCGCGGATCGTGGAAAAGATCACGTCGCGCATTACGGAGTAGCCAAACTTGCTTGCGAGGACAGGGAAGGTGGCTGCGCTGGGCGGGTAGTAGTAGCGCGAGACGACCTGCGTGAGGACCTTGCCGCCGAGTCCGGCAATGTTTGGCGTCTGCCGTCCGCCGTAGGTCTTGGCCACGGCCTGACGGCTGATGACGTAGAGGGCCCGGATAGGAATGCTGTGGCCGTCTCCGAGGGCGTAGAAACGCGTGTCCTCATGGATGAGGCTGGGCAGCAGCCAGGCGGAGAGATAGGTATTGTCGGTTTTATCCAGGAATCCGCGCCAGGTATAGGCGTAGAAGCCGCCCACACCCTTTCCGAGGCTTGCGTGCATGTTCATGCCTTCGGCAGTGAGGGAGGTGAGACCGAGAAAGAGGAAGGTGGAGTAGTCCGTGGCCTGGTGGGTGGCCACTGTGAAGTTGTACTTCCAGCCGGGCGGAGGAGCGGCGGCTCCGCCAGACACGGTGCGGAAGTTGGGCATGAATCCAAGAATGCGCTTGGGTTGCAACCGGTCGAGCGGAATGGGGTTGCCGTCAGCGTCAACGGGAGCGTTCGAGTCTTGTTGCACACGCGGGTCGCTCTGATCGATTTCCGCTTCGGCAGATTCGGGCAAAGCTTGATCGGGGGCGTCCGCCGATTCGGATTGATTGGAAGAATCTGAAGGTTCCGGGTTCTGTCCCCCGCCCGGCACAGCCTCGTCGGCTGCAAGCAGGGAGCCATGGGTCAGCGACCCGGCCTCAAGCTGGAGAGACTGGGCGTGGCTGCCAAGGGTGAGCCCCAGGCCGAGAATAAGAAAAAATGAACGCAAACTGACCATCCTTAAAATGTCGGTGCCTCGGGTGCTGACCTTGAAAGGAGGGTCAACAGGGGTGGAAAAGGCTCAGGCTCCATTCCGGAGCTCTCTTGGCTGTAGTTGTTAGATCGTGCTGAAGCGACAGAGGGTTACAAGATTTGACCGGAATCTTGCCTTTGCGCTAAGAAACCCACAAAGCAAAGGTCCTTTAGGCCCTGCCCGCTAGAAGGGTGTCCGGTTAGTTTACCGGATAATCTTTAACGCGCCACGGAAGAGCCCATCGAAATCGCTGGCGAGTTCGTTCTCTTTGGCGACGGCCTGTTCGATGGCTTTTTCGGCGGCTGGACGCTGATAGCCCAGGTTGACTAGAGCCGAGAGCACGTCGTCCACAGCGGCGCCTTGGACCGCTTGCTGCACGGGAGCAACCGCAAAATCGTCCAGCTTGTCCTTGAGCTCGACCACAAGTCGTTCGGCAAGTTTTTTGCCGACGCCGGGAATCCGCGTCAGTTGCGCGTGGTCCTGCGAGCGGATGGCCTGCACGGTGCGTTCAGGATTAAGTCCGCTGAGCATCTTGATGGCGAGTTTGGGGCCGACACCGCTGACCGTGATGAGCCGTTCGAAAAGGCGCTTCTCTTCACGATCTAGAAAGCCGAACAGGGCAATCTGGTCGTCGCTCACCTGGGTGTGAATGTGCAGCGCCGCCTCAGCACCTACTGAGGGCAAAGCCGTGAAGGTGGGCACGGAGATGGCGACATCATAACCGACG
>Ga0182012_10000978_pt1 | contig 31420 bp, 33 predicted proteins | sample 612S2SmetaG_FD_120486 | JGI IMG/M metagenome (GOLD analysis project Ga0182012, IMG submission 120486) | Permafrost microbial communities from Stordalen Mire, Sweden - 612S2S metaG | ecosystem: Environmental > Terrestrial > Soil > Wetlands > Permafrost | place: Sweden: Stordalen | collected...
CAGTTAGTTGCGTGGCTCCGGCGCGGCAATCCAAATCTGCTCGTATTTTTGCCGGCCGAGGAACCCGAGCGTACCCAAGCTGCATCAGGCCTCGCGCACTTTCTCTGTTCGCGCGGGCAGGAGCGTTTGCGTGGAGCAAGCCACCAGGGCGTGCTCATCACCACCATAAACGGCCAACCGGTAGCGGCGCATCCCATGGCGCGCTTCTTGATGGATGCGGGCTTTCATGCCGGTCCACTCGGGATGCATTTGCGGCGCATTCCGCTGGCCCTTGCCGCGCGCGAGCCGATGCCGGGTGAGGTCCAGTAGCCCATGCCTGAAGGCGATACCCTCTTTCGGACCGCTCGTGCAATGGGCCGCGCCCTGATCGGCAAGCCAGTCACCGTCTTTCGCTCGACCTATCCAATGCTTACGCGCTTCGACGACGACACGCCTCTCGCCGGGCAGATTGTGGATCAAGTGGAGTCGCGCGGCAAGTGGCTGCTGATTCACTTCTCGAATGGAGGCACGCTCGCCACTCATTTGCTCATGAATGGAAGCTGGCATATTTATCGGCACGGAGAACGCTGGCAGCAGCCTCGCCAGAACATGCGGATCGTCCTCGAAAATGCGCATTTTGTGACGGTGGGTTTCCGCGTGCCGGTGGCGAAGATCCTCAAGACGCACGAACTGGAACGGATGTTGAGAATTCCCCCGACTGCGATCGATGTGTTGAGCAATGACTTCGACGCTTCGGAAGTTTCAACGCGACTGTTGCGGTGTCCCAACGAAGAGATCGGCGATGTGCTCCTCCATCAGGAAGTGATCGCAGGCGTAGGCAATGTGTTCAAGTCGGAGATTTGTTTTGTGACTTCGACAAGCCCGTTTAGCAAAGTCCACGCGTTAGCCGCGGAGAAGGTTGCCTCCCTCATTGCAACATCGCGAAAGCTGGTAAAAGCTAACGTGCTCGAGGACTCCGGCGATTCGATCGTAACCTATGGAGGAAGACAGCGGCGCACCACGCATGAGTCCAATCCCAGCGCGAGTTTGTGGGTCTATGGCCGCGCCGGAGAACCTTGCCGACAGTGCGGGGAACGCATTCGACGCCGCATTCAGGGACCTGACGCACGTGACGTTTTGGTGCCAACAGTGCCAGCCGATGCCGGACGGATCGTCTGTGGACGGCTAAATCAGTGCCTCAGTTGGCAGGCCTGCCCAAGCCAAATATCTTTTGCAGGATATTGCGATGATCCGGTGGATGGTCGCACGTATCCGTGGGCGCTGTGCCATCGAGAAATGCGATATCAACACCATCGGGGCACGATCCATCGCTGAGCAAGTTTGTCGCCTTGTCGATCTTGACCATGTCAACGCCTTGGGGCGCTGAAAAGTAGTGAGTGTCGGAATACTGCGGCAGCAACACTGCTTTCTTCATGAATTCAGCCCAGATGGGCGCCGCAGCGTCTGCGCCTTCAATCTTGATATCGGTATAGTCGTCGTTACCCACCCACACAATGCAGAGCAGGTTAGAGGTGTAGCCAGCGAACCAGGCGTCGTGGTCAGTACCGGTTTTCCCAGCGGCGGGGGCTGTGAAACCGAGCGAGCGTGTCTTCGCGCCAGTGCCGTGGTTGATCACGTTCTCGAGCATGTCGGTGGTCAGATACGCCACGCGCGGGTCGAGGATTTGCTTGGAGGTCGGCGTGTAGTCGGCGATAATGTCGCCGGTTGAATTGCGCACGCTGGCCAGCATCCATGGGTTGAGATAAAGGCCGTTGTTGGAGAAGATGGTGTATGCGCCGGCCATATCGAGTGGAGTAGCGTCGTAGGAGCCGATGGCCATGGAAGGCGTTCCACGCACGCCTTTCAAGCCGGCTTCGCGAGCCAGCGCAGCCACGCGGTCGAAGCCAACCAGCGCCGCTAATCCGATGGTCGCGTTGTTCAGCGACTTTTGCAAGGCGAAGCGTGCCGTCACCTGGTCGTGATAGACGCCTTCAAAGTTGCGCGGCGTGTACTCCTGCCCGCCGCTGTCGTATGTAGTTTGTTCGTCGCTCAGCATGGTGACCTGGCTGAAGGGCCTGGTCTGGCCGGAGAGCGTGGCGCCTTCAAGCGAGGTGTTGAATGCCGAGGCATAAACGAAAGGCTTGAAGATGGAGCCTGTCGGCCGCTTGGAAACCGCGTGGTTCAATTGCGAAGTTCCATAGCTGCGTCCGCCAACGAGTGCGAGCACCTGCCCAGTGTGAGGATTGAGCGCCACCAAAGCTACCTGCGGGTACACGTAGCTCTCTCCCGGCTTGTTCTTCTTGTGCAGTCTGTCTACCCGTTCGTCGACGATGTGAATCGTGGAGTCGACAGCCGCCGTGGCCACTCGCTGCAAATCAGGATCGAGCGAAGTGTAGATGCGCAGGCCTTCGCGATTGAAGTCGCGCTCGCCAAGTCTCTGCAACAACTGCTCATGAACCAGGTCGACGAAGTAGGGCGCTTCTGAAGCGTCAACACTGGCCTCCGAGAGACGCAACGGCTCGTTCTTGGCGCGCTCGGCCTGGTCCTTGGCGATAGCGCCCGTCTCCACCATCGAATCGAGAACCAGATTGCGACGCTCGATGGTGCGGTCGGCGTGGCGGAAGGGATTGAAGTAGTTGGGCCGTTGAATGATTCCGGCCAGCATGGCGCATTCGGCGAGGTCGAGTTGGTGAACATCCTTGCCAAAGTAGGCTTTCGCGGCCTCACCAAATCCGTCGATGGAGAAGCTGCCGCGCTGGCCGAGGTTGATCTCGTTGGCGTACATCTCGAAGATCTGCTTCTTTGTGAAGCGATGTTCCAACTGGAAAGTAATGACGATTTCAATAAACTTGCGCTTGATACGCTTCTCCGGCGTGAGAAAGAAACCGCGCGCCAGTTGCATGGTGATCGTTGAGCCGCCCTGCTGCTTCTGGCCTGAGACTACATCGCGATAGACTGCGTCAACCAGGCGCCAGTAGTTCACACCGCTGTGCTCAAAAAAACGGCGGTCTTCGATTGCCATGACGGCCTGCACGAGATTCGGCGGAAGCTCATCGTAGGAGATGAGGCGGCGCTTGGTGCGGTTGGCGTCGTCGCTGAGGCCGGTGATCAGGAGCGGCTCAAGCTCGTAGCTCGACAGCGGTTGGCCGTGATCGTCCGTGATGGATTGAACCACGCTTGACGCGATGCGAATGGTTGCGCCGTCCTGTGCGTGATAGGACTCGGGGCCGGGATGCACGGTGATGGACTGCCCGTCCTCTGAGTAAGTTCCCAGCGGGGAAGCATGGGAACCACCGTCGGTGGAGTAGCCCGCCTCGCGCAGTTCATTGGCCAGCAGGCCGACGCTGAGCTTCTGTCCGGGACGCACTTCACGCGGCGCGGCAAAGATTTTTGCAGTAGTGGCAAAGATGGGCTGCTTGAGCCGCTCGTCGACAATGTGCTGATACTTGATGTAATAAAAGCCGAAGACGCCAAAGCCCGTGAGAACGACGGCAGCAAAGCCCAGTAGCGCAACGCGGAAGAGCAGCGATGCCCAGAGATTCCTGCCCTTGGGCCACTTGAATCGAATTTTTAACGCCATCGCTACTCCTTGAAAACAGTGGTCAGTCTTCAGTGGTCAGTTGTCAGTGACCTGCTATAGGCTGCTCTCGGCTGTTAACAGTAGTGCATCTTCCTGGACTCGCTTTTTTACCAAGGCTACTACTTCACTCAATTGCACGTCGACGCTGGTTGATGAGGCGCGCGTGACCAGTTCAACGATTCCGCCTGCGGCTTTCTTACCTACGTTGATTCGGTAAGGAATGCCGATCAGGTCGGCGTCTTTGAATTTGACGCCGGCGCGCTCGTCTCGGTCATCAAGCAGTACGTCGAGACCTGCGGAATCGAGGTCCGCTGCCAGTGCGGCTGCGGGTTCGGCAAGCGCAGCATCGGACGAATTAGTCACCGTGACAACGACAGTGAAGGGAGCAATCGAAGCCGGGAGCCAGAAGCCGTTCTTGTCGTTAGACTGCTCGATGGCCGCAGTGAGAATGCGCTCGATGCCGATCCCGTAGCTGCCCATGATCGGCTTGACTTCTTTGCCGTTGGGGTCGAGCACGCGCGCGCCCATTGACTCGGTGTACTTGTAGCCGAGCTTGAAGATGTGTCCCACTTCAACCGCCTTGCCCACGACAAGCTTGCCAGGGCAGGCGTCGCCCGTGTGCATTGTTTGAGGGCAGGCTTCGCCTTCATTCACACTGCGAATATCCGCGGCGATGGTCCAGGTGAAGTCACGGCCAGGGACAACATTGCGCAGGTGGTAATCGAGTTGGTTGGCGCCTGCGACGAGGTTCCTGCGGCCTTCAAGCGACTTGTCGACGACGACCGTGAGGCCATCTTCGAGCGGCTTCGCGTCGTGCTTGAGGCCGACAGGTCCAAGGAAACCGGCGGGGCCGTTGAAGAACTGGGATAGCTCTTCGGTCTGCATGGTGCGAAGGTCGGCTGCACCAACTGCGCCAAGAAGCTTAGTCTCGTTTACTTGGTGATCGCCGCGCAGGAAGGTGGCAACGCCGTGCCAAGTGTCCGGTTTACCTGCCACTCCGCGCTTCAGCGCCATGTAGGCCACGCATTTGATGTCCGAGGCCGGCGAGATCTTGAAGAATTCGGCCACGTCGGAGATGGCGGCGCAACCGGGCGTGAAGACTAATTCCGGTGTGCCGTCGCCGGTTGGTTCCATTTCCGTGACGGTGCCGAGATTCGAAGTGGCCTTCTCGAGATTGGCCGCGTAACCGCACACGGGGCAGCTTGCGATGAGGTCTTCGCCTGCATCGGTGTAGACCATGAACTCCTGCGACTGCGAGCCGCCCATGGCCCCAGAATCCGCGTCGACTGCAACAAATTTCAGGCCGCAGCGCGTGAAAATCTTACGATACGCGGCGTCGTGCAGGTCGTAGCTCTTGTCCAGGCCGGCCTTGTCGATATCGAAGGAATAGCTGTCCTTCATGGTGAACTGGCGCACGCGGAGCAGGCCCGATTTCGGCCTTGGTTCGTCGCGAAATTTGTTTTGGATCTGGTACCAGATCTGCGGCAACTGCTTGTAGCTGCGCAGTTCGCTGCGGGCGATGGAAGTCATGATTTCTTCATGGGTCATGCCCAGGCAGAGGTCCGCGCCCTTGCGGTCTTTGAGGCGAAACATGTTTTCGCCCATACCGTTCCAGCGGCCGCTCTGCTCCCAGATTTCGCGGGGATGGATGGCGGGAAGGTAAAACTCCTGGCCGATCTGGTCCATCTCTTCGCGCACGATGCCGATGATCTTGTTCAGCGAGCGCTGGCCAAGCGGAAGGTAGTTGTAGATGCCGGCGCCGAGCTGGCGGATGTAGCCCGCACGGAGCAGGAACTTGTGGCTGGCCACTTCGGCGTCTGTGGGGGCTTCGCGGAGGGTAGGAATAAAGAGCTTGGACCAACGATGCATAGCGATGAGAGCGTGCTTTCCCGTCCGGCTCGCCGGACGCAGTGCAATCTGAAGTAGTTTTTATTCTAAATGGGCAGGGATGGGCGGCTGGGGGTGTTACTCGCCAAACGACCCCGGCCAGGACTGCTTTCCGTGGAGGGCGGCAGCAATCCGCACTTCGTCGCCTTGAATCGTGTAAGCGGCGATGTAGGAGGTTCCTGGAATTACCAGTTCGCGAGTCTCTGGCACGCGTCCGGCCTTACCTGAAAGTGGAAAATTCACGAGACGATTGACGGACTCTCTTATTCGCGTTGCCACTTTGCGACCTGCTGTTGGGCTGTCTTCCGCAAAGTAGTCGCGGATTGCTTCAAGATCCGAGACTGCGGTTGGAGACCAGAGTATCTTCACTTAGGGGCGGGAATTTCGTTCCCCGTGCCCCAACTGTCCAGCCACTCAATCACGCGCTCATGCGAGACGGACTTGCCTTCTGCCAACTCGGACAGGCCCGCGCGAATGTGTTTGTGTTCCCAGCTATCGCTGGAAACCAGCGCGATGCTGCCACTACCGTTTGGAACCCATTGCAGAGGCTCACCAACGGGTAGAGAAGCCTCAGTAACCAGTTCTTCGGGGATTTCGACCATGAGGGTGTTTCCCACGCGAACGATTTTGGTCGTCATAGGGCAACTCCAGTGCTCAATGATAGCGCGAATCGAGGCCGACGGTCTTCGTTCTTTCGAGATACATCCGATTCCGGCGCTCAGATCAGTTCCACACCCCATAGATCGTGCAGATGCAACACACCTTCCACAATGCCGGAATTGTCTACGACGACCAGCGAAGTGATCTTGCGCTCCTCCAGAATCGCCAATGCAGTCGCGGCTAGTTCGCTTGACACGATCGTTCGCGGATTGGTGTTCATGGCTTCGCCGGCGGTGCGGCTGAGGGCTGCGCCGCCTTCGCGCTCCAGAAGCCTGCGAAGATCTCCGTCGCTGATCACGCCGCGCAAATGGCCTTGCTCCTGCACGGTCGTCACGCCGAGTTTCTTCGAAGACATTTCGTAGATCACGTCCGTCATAGGCGTGGATGGCTTGACTACCGGAATGGCGTCGCCGGAGTGCATGAGGTCGCGGACGCGTGCCAGGCGCTTGCCCAGCTTGCCGCCGGGGTGGAGCTCCGCGAAGTCCTCGGCGCGGAAGCCCTTGCGCAGGCTGACGGCGATGGCCAGCGCGTCGCCCAATGCGAGCATTGCAGTTGTGGATGCGGTGGGAGCGAGGTTAAGGCCGCATGCTTCGCGTTCTACGGAGCAATCGAGAGCCACGTCGCTGGCCTGGGCGAGGGTTGAGTTGAGATTGCAGCAGAAGCTGATCAGAGCGTCCCCCTTTCGCTTCAGCGTGGCCAGCAGGCGCAAAATTTCTTCCGTCTCGCCGCTGGCGGAGAGCGCCACCACGACATCCCCCGGCATCAGCATCCCCAGGTCGCCGTGGACGGCTTCGGCGGGGTGCATGAAGAGCGCCGGCGAGCCAGTGGAACTGAGCGTGGCCGCGATTTTCTGCGCAATGATGCCGCTTTTGCCCATGCCGGTAACCACGACGCGGCCATGCGCCCCGCCGCAGTTCAGGATGAGTTCGACCGCACTGGCAAAGGCCGCGGACATGGGCCCTTCAAGCCGGTCGGCAAGGGCGCTGAGCGCCGCCGCCTCGGTTCGGACAAGGGCAGAGGGCTTAAAGCAGTCGTCTTCGGGCATGGGGGCCATCGGTTTTTGATGGTACCACCTGCAGGGCCACGCACTCGAAGTATGGGAATCCGGCTGGTTTGCTCGTACAATTGTCTTGAGAGGTCTTGTTTCCTGTGAAACGGAATTCCCTGGTTCTTGTAACTCTGCTGTTTATCTTCGCCACCTTCGCATGGGCTGGTTGGGCCAACTTTGAATACCGCAAACAGGCGGCTGAGCGGCTGCTGGCCTCGGTGTCCAAGGGCGAGTTGGTTGCGGACGCGGCGGGCGGCGCGCCCGAATATGTTTCGCCGCTGGCGGGCAAGGCTGCGCCGGCTTTTTCGCTGGAAGACTTGAGTGGAAACAAAGTGTCGCTGGAGAGCTACAAGGGCAAGGCTGTGCTGGTGAATTTCTGGGCCACTTGGTGCGCGCCATGCAAGATTGAAACGCCGTGGCTGGTCGAACTTCGCGATCAGTATGCGGCGCAGGGGTTTGAGATTCTTGGCATTTCCAGCGAAGGTGACGGCGTGGGGAAAGACGATAAAGCCGCCTGGGAAAAGGACAAGGCTGCTATCGCTAAATCGGTGCAGCAGATGCATATGCAGTATCCTGTGCTGATTGACGGGGACAGCATCAGCGAGCAATGGGGCGGTCTGGATGAGCTGCCGATGTCGTTCTTTGTGGATCGCACCGGGAAGGTGGTTGCGGTGCAGATGGGACTGACTTCGAAGGCCGATATCGAAGGGAATATCAAGAAGGCGCTTGCGAATTAGCGAGTCAGCAAGTCAGCGAGTCAGCGTTGGGTCGCGGAGAAGGCGGAAATCGATGCTTGGAATGAAGGCTGGAATTCGCGTTGCGACTGCGGCATTGGTTCTGGCGCTGGGGGCGGTGATGGCGCAAGGGCAGTCGGATTCGGCGGCGCGGTCTCTCGTGAACGGCGCTGCGGTGGAGTATCTGTTCCCTGAGCAGGTGACTGTGACTGCGGGCAAGGCGAGCGACGTGGAACTGCACTTCCGGATTGCGGAGGGACTGCATATCAATTCGCATGCACCTAAGGATGACTTTCTGATTCCTACAACGTTTTCGATTCCCGATGGCGCGGGAGTGCGGCTGGATGGGGTGACGTATCCCGACGGCAAGGAGTTCACGCTGCCGCTGGACCCTGAGAACAAGCTCAGCGTTTATACAAACGAATTTGTGCTCCAGACGCGGATTGTGGCTGAGGCTGGAAACCACCTCGTCGAAGCGAAGCTGCGCTATCAGGCCTGCGACAAGAGTGTCTGCCTGCCGCCGAAGACGATTCCGGTGGCGATTGACGTGATCGGGAAATAGCGGGAAGCCTTTCGAGCAATGGCGATCTTTCAATCGCACCGGATGAGGACTAGAATTCAGGGAACAGGAGAGCGTTATGGCATCTGAATCCGCTGTTTCGAAGTCGGACGAAAGCGCCGTGGAAACCCCGAAGGCGGTTTCTGCGAAAAAGACCTACTCGCCTGAGTACCTGGCCGAGCATCGGGCATTGATGGCGCGGGTTCTCGAAGAGGGTGGAAAGCGCATTCGCCGCTCGGTTGAGAGGTTGGAAGCTCTAGGGTTCTACGACAAGGAAGGCAACCGCCTCAAGAAGGAGCTCCCCGCGGATATGCAACCGGGTGCGGATCGCGACTTCGGTGGATAGCGGATGCCCACCATGTACGTGGTCGCCGGACCCTCCGGCAGTGGAAAGACGAGTGGGTTCCCTGGAATTCATTTCGGGACAGAAAAGCAGCCCCAACCATCATTGCGACCCCCGAGTGTATTTGCGAATTTCTGGAGAGTAGTCTCAAAATCGCCTATTTCTTGGTGCGATGGGGTCATGTGCCTGACGACATTCACATTCCAGGGAGATTCTCTCATCGTCTCGGCAAAATAGACCGACGCCGCCAAGCCTTGTGTACGAAAATATTCCGCGAATTGTTCGGCAGCACTCTCAACCGGAAATATCACGCTGAAGTCAATGTCCCGTGCTCGAGTGAGATCATCGCCCTGTTCTTCCATTCGTCGGAGTACATCGCCGTTATCGTCATTGGGGTAATTCAAATTATCCTCCGTCTCTATTCCCAACCGTCAACCGGCTGATGGACCAGCAGCCAGCTCCTGCACTCATTTCGCGCCGAAGATCCCCAATTTGCTGAGTAACTCGGCGGTCGTGAACCGCTCGATTCCGCAGCCTTCGAAGTCTTTGTCGTTCGACCAAAGAGGAATCTTCATGTGGAGCGCCAGAGCGAGGATTTCGATATCTTCAGGATCGCGACCTTCAATCAGCTTGCGTGCATCATCCATGGTGTCTGCATAAACTTCAGGGGATACGATCGACACAGGAAGCGCAGCCACAGTCAGCATGATTGTATCCGGAGCAATCTTTTTCTTTCGGCCGAGCAGGGCAGAGTATTCCCTTACTTCCGCGAAGGTTGCCTCCGTGGTGACCACCTCTTGAATATCGGGATGATCGAAGACCAGACGTGCTCTGCCGCCGATCACGGACGAGAGCAGCGCGTTAGCGTCTGCTGCTAGCTTCACGGCGCTTGGTTCGCCAGGATCGAAAATCGGCGAGAATCTCTTCCTCGGTGAGTCCGCGCTTGGAAATCTGGCGCGCAACCTCCGCGCTCAGAACCGCAAACAGCTCGCGTTTCAGTTCGATGGGCAGTGTGGCCTCGGGACTTGGGAAGAAGATCCCTGCCAAGCGGCCTCTGCGCGTCACGAGAATGGGATCCTTCGCTCGTAGCATCCCTGCGGCATTCTCTCGGAATTCGCGCACCGTGCTGATCTTCATGGGGCCGCTCCTTTGTCCATGTTAGCACCATACGTTTGGAAACCCAGGCCCAGCTTTTGGGAGCTGGGCTAGCACAAATCTCATGCGAGCGATTAGCGAGCGTCTGCTCCATGCAATGGTTTCTTTTCGATTTTGGCCCAGGAGTCTTTTAACGAAAGCGTGCGGTTGAAGACTAGATTGCTCTCCGTCGAATCGGGGTCTACGCAGAAGTAGCCTACGCGCTCGAATTGGTAGGGTTCGCCTTGCTTGGCGGTGGCTAACGAGGGCTCCAGCTTGGCGCCGGTCACGATCTCCAGTGAGTTGGGGTTGAGGTTGCTGATTACGTCTTCACCCTCTTCGACGTCGCTGGGGTTGGGCTTGAGGAAGAGCTTGTCGTAGAGACGGATTTCTGCCGCCAGGGCATGAGCTGCAGACACCCAGTGCATGGTCGACTTGACCTTGCGGCCGTCCGGTGAGTTGCCGCCGCGGCTGGCTGGATCGTAGGTGCAGTGAACCTCGACGATGTTGCCGGCTTCGTCTTTCACCACACTCTGGGCAGTGATGAAGTAGGCATTGCGCAGGCGCACTTCTTTCCCCGGTGACAGGCGGTAGTACTTGGGCGGCGGAACCTCGCGGAAATCGTCCTGCTCGATATAAATCTCTCCGGAAAAGGGGACCTGGCGCGTGCCGGCGGATACGTCTTCCGGATTGTTCTGGACTTCGACGTATTCGACCTGATCCTTGGGATAGTTGTCGATCACAACCTTGAGCGGGCGCAGGACGGCCATGGCACGGGAGGCGCGGCGGTTGAGGTCGTCGCGCTGGAAGTGTTCCAGCATTTCGATGTCTGTTGTCCCATTGGTCCGCGAGGTGCCGATCTGGGCGCAGAAGGCGCGCAGAGCTTCAGGGGTGAAACCGCGGCGGCGGATGCCGGCCAGCGTGGGCATGCGGGGATCGTCCCAGCCTCGTACGCGGCCTTCCTGCACGAATTGGAGAAGCTTGCGTTTGCTGAGCAGCGTGTAGGTGAGGTTGAGGCGATCGAATTCAAATTGGTGCGAGGGGAAGATGCCAAGCTGCTCGATATACCAGCGGTAGAGGGGCTGGTGATCGGCGAATTCCAAGGTACACATGGAGTGGGTGACGCGCTCGATGGAGTCCGACTGGCCGTGGGCGTAGTCGTACATGGGGTAGATGCACCACTCGTCGCCGGTGCGGTGGTGGGTGGCGTGGAGGATGCGGTACATGACCGGGTCGCGCATGTTGATGTTGGGCGAGGCCATGTCGATCTTTGCGCGCAGCACGCGGCTGCCGTTGGGGAACTCGCCCTGCTTCATGCGGGTGAAGAGGTCTAGATTCTCTTCGATTGAACGGGTGCGATAGGGACCGTCTTTGCCGGGCTCGGTGAGGGTGCCGCGGTGCTCGCGGATTTGATCGGCGGATAGGTCGTCGACGTATGCCTTTCCATTCTTGATGAGCTGAATAGCCCACTCGTAGAGCTGGGGGAAGTAGTCGGAGGCGTAGCAGAGGCGCTCCCAGTCGAAGCCTAGCCAGCGGACGTCGGCCTGGATGGAGTCGACGTACTCCTGCTCTTCTTTTTCGGGATTGGTGTCGTCGAAGCGCAGGTTGGTTTTGCCGCCGAACTCGTCGGCGAGGCCGAAGTCGAGGCAGATGGCTTTGGCGTGGCCGATGTGGAGGTAGCCATTGGGCTCGGGGGGAAAGCGGGTCTGGATGAGGGCGTCGCCGTACTTTTTGGTGCTCACATCTTCGGCGATGATGTCGCGAAGGAAGTTGGGAGTGCGGGTGTCCTGAGTTTCCGGAATCGAGTCGGTCATGATTGGGGTTCATTATTTCATGGGAGGGATGTGGTGATCTGCGGCGCCCGCCCGCCCGGCAGGCCCAGGCTCACCAACAGAGCGGCATCGAGGCTGGCCATGGTCTCGGGAGAGAGCGCGCCATAGACTCTGCCAAAGCGGCTCTGATCGACTACGCGAATCTGATCGCACAGGATGCAGCTATCCTTGGTCGTGCCTCCGTCGCCTGTTTTCACCGGTACATAAACCGGTGAAGGCGCTTTGATGCGCGCCGCGTCTGTCAGCGGCACGATAATTGTGGTGGAAGCAAAGCGATTGCCCACATCGTTCTGAACCACTACGCACGGGCGCGCTCTGCCTTGTTCGTGGCCCACGACGGGGTCAAGTGAAACCTCAACGACCATTCCACGAAAGGGCTTGCCCGCCATCAGAACCCTTCGCGATCCACGTGGACGAATTCTTCCATGATCTCCCGGCTCACCGGGGCATTTGCGGAATACGCGGCCGCCAGTTCCAATTCAAACTGCCTGGTCTCTATTTCATCGAGCAGCCGCTCGACGGCTGTTCGGATCAACTCGCTCCGGTTCTTATCCATTCTGCGGGCGGCATCGTCGGCGCGCTTCAGCAGGTTCTCCGGAAATTCGATGAGTACGCGTTCTTTGCGGGGGCGGACAACGGGGGCAACGTTGGGATTCGGAGCAGGAGCGACGGGCATGGATTTTTCCTCCTGTTGAGGATTGCGTTTGTGAGTTGTATTATATATCTTCACTCATATGCTATGTCAATCAGTCTCAATATATTCATATATATACTAATCTATCCTATGCGTTATATGGTTTGATGCTTAAGCAAGCGATTTGAAGTTAGTTTCAGCTTGGCGGATGCGGGCCAGACAAACATCCCGGCCGAGGATGGCCATGGTTTCAAAGAGCGGCGGTGCGTTTTTGCGTCCGCAGACGGCGACTCTTATGGGCTGGAACATTGGCCCAGCCTTAAGACCGAGTTGAGAGGCTGCCGCACGCAGTGCTTGGTCCAAAGAATCGTGGTCGAAGGCGGTCGCGGCCAGCACTTCCTGCGCGTGCTGGAGAATGCGGATTGCTAGAGCGGCATCGCCCTTCTGCGGGATCAGCTCGGCTGGGTCGTAGGGGGCGAGTTCTTTCACAAAGAAAAAGTCGGCGGCATAAACGGCATCGCGGAGGAGCTTGATGCGTTCGCGAATGAGCGGGGTTACGGCGAGGAGTTTTTCCGGCGGGGCATCGAGGCCGGCTTGTTCGAAGAAGGTCTGGAGACTGACGCTGAGTTGCTCGACGGGCAGGGCGCGGATGTGCTCGGCATTCAACCAGACGGCCTTGGGATCGAACGGGTCTTCCTCAGCAAAGTTCACGACGGCGTTGGAGCGGTTGACTCCTTCTAACGTGAAAATCCCTGTGAGCTCGTCGAGTGAGAGGAATTCCCGGTCGTTCTTGGGGGACCAGCCGAGGAGGCAAAGGAAGTTGATGAACGCCTGGGGCAGAAAGCCGGCGTCGCGATAGGTGGTGACGCTTACCACGGGGCCGTGGCGGCGCTTGGAGAGCTTGGTGCCATCGGGCGCGACGAGTAGGGGTAAGTGGGCGAACTGGGGCTGTTCCGCGCCAAGGGCCTCGAAGATTAGCAGGTGCTTGAAGGTGTTGGTGAGGTGGTCCTGGCCGCGGATGATGTGGCTGATGCGGAGATCGGCGTCGTCGGCGCAGGAGGCGAGATGATAGGTTGGCATGCCGTCGCTTCGCAGCAGGGCGAAGTCTTCGACCTCGTCGGCAAGCTTGGACTGCTCACCGTAGACGCTGTCGGTGAAGCTTAGAGTTCGGCCCTGGCCGCGGGGGACGCGATAACGGAGGGCGAATGGCTCGCCACTGGCGGTGCGGCGGTCGCTTTCTTGTCTCGACAATTCGCGCATGCCGGGGTTGAAGAGCCACGCGCCCTGCGCTGATGACGCTTCGCCGGCTTCCGCGTGGGCGGGCGTGAAATCGCGATAGGCGAGGCCCTTGGCGAAGATGGCTTCAGCTTTCTGTTGATGGAGGGCCAGGCGCTCGGATTGTTTGTATTCTTCGTCCCAATTCAGGCCCAGCCAGCGCAGTCCTTCAAAGATCGACTGGACGCTGGCATCGGTGTTGCGCTCGGCATCGGTATCGTCCAAACGCAACACCATCGTGCCGTGATTGTGGCGGGCGTAGAGCCAATTGAAGATAAATGTGCGGGCGCTGCCTACGTGGAGGAAGCCGGTGGGAGATGGGGCAAAACGGACGCGGGGAGCTTTCCCTGCGGAGGGAGCGGAATCAGGCATCGTTTGAGTTTCTTTCCACTCACGATGCTAGCATTTTGCACCCCCCGAGGAGGCAGATGTCGGCCGCGTCAGGGCTGGGCAATTTCAGGCCTGGGGCGGAAATGGCGGCTGCTGCGGGTAGGGCGGCGGAAATGCGAACTGCGGCGCCGGAACGACCTTCCACTCGGCGAAGGCCAGAATGTAGAGCAGAATCAGCGTGCCGAACGGGACGATGTTGAGCAGCGATAGCCAGGGTGAGAATCCGGCCTTCTTGAGAATGAACCAGAAGGGCAGGATGATGATCGCCAGGAAAACCAGGAAGAACACAAAATAGAACCCAATGACGGCAGCGATGATGCCGTTCACGCTTTGTGGGTCTGCGAACATTGGAAAACCCTCCAGTGGCTGAATTTGGCTTTCAGCAAAGGTACGGCCAAAGCGGAAAAACTGCAATGGGAATTGTTGGTGTTTGCGGGCTTTTGAGACTGGTGATGGGCCGGTGGGGTTCGTGCTCTCCCACCCTTTCGCAAAAAACGCGAAAGGATGGGGCACCCTGCATTCGTGCTCTCCCAGGTCCCAGAATCGAGACCTGGGGCACCCAGGTTCATTTGGACTACTGACAACTGACGGCTGAAAGCGGAAAGCTGCTCTTACGTTATGTCTTCCGTATCGTAAACGGGGCTGATGGTGCGCTTTTTCGGCACGCCGTGGACGGAGCTTAGCAGGTCTTCTACTACGTCTTCGAGTTGGCGCTGGGTTTCGATGACGGCGCTCATGCTGGCCAGTTCGTCCGGCTCCTTTATGCGCTCGACCAGCGCGATGGCGTGGCACTGGGCAACGTGGTCCAGCTTCAGGCCCTCGGGGGTTTTGGCCTTGATGCTGACCTGGTCGATGCCGATGCTGAGCAGGTCGGCGACGCGAGCACGCATCTCTCCGGCGATGGGGAAGATCTTGGGGGCGGACAGCACCAGCGTAGTGTCAATGTTGACGATCTGGTAGCCGGCGTTGCGGAGTTCTTCCAGAGCCAGGTTGAGGAAGATGGCGGAGTCGGCGTCTTTCCAGCGCGGGTCGCCTGGCGGGAAAAAGCTTCCAATGTCGCCGGCTGCGATGGAGCCAAGCAGGGCGTCGGTGATGGCGTGGAGCAGCACGTCGCCGTCGGAGTGGCCGGCGAGGCCTTCCGGGTGTTGGAGGTCGAGGCCGCCAATGCGAAGCGGGACGGCCGCCTTGAATTCATGCGAGTCCCAGCCAAATCCGATGCGTGTATCCATGGTTTACCGTGCCTATTCCTTTCGCTCTTACAGGTCGGGTCGCGGAATGAAACGACCTGCGCTTAGCGGGTGCGCTGGCTGAGGTAAAACTCGGCCAGCGCCAGATCGCCAGGCTGCGTAATCTTCAGATTAACCTGAGAGCCGGGTACGACCGCAACGGGCAGGCCTGCGCGCTCCACCACGGAGGCTTCGTCGGTGCCGATAAAACCGTCGGCGGTAGCCTCGGCAAAGGCTTTTTGCAGCAGGCCGTAGCGGAATCCTTGCGGAGTCTGTGCCAGTACGACGTATTCGCGCGGGATGGTGGATGTGATCAGCGCGCCGTGAGCGGTTCGTTCCACCTGCTTGATGGTGTCGACAGCGGGCAGGCCGACAATGGCGGCTCCAAACTCGATGACCGCGTCAATGGTGCGGTCGATGGTGGCGGCGTCAATCAGGGGGCGCACCGCGTCGTGGACCAGGACAATATCGTCAGACTCGGCGGGCAGGGCGGCCAGAGCGTGAGAGACGGATTCCTGGCGATTATCGCCGCCTTTGACAACTCGGACGCGATCGCCGAACCCATAGTCTGCCGCATACTCGGCGATCTGGGCCTCCACACGCTCGATCTCCGGTTTGCGCACGGCCACGTAAATGGCGGTGACTCGCTGCACCGAGGCAAAGGCGCGCAGGGAATGGATGAGGATGGGCAAGCCGTGGAGGGCGAGAAACTGCTTGGGCTGTGGGCCGGCCATGCGCGTGCCCAACCCGGCGGCGGGAAGGATTACGAAAACTTGCATAACGGGTGGAGTATAGCACTGGCATTGGATAAAGCAGCCGGCCGAAGTCAGGATGCAGGTTCAGGCCTGAGGTTTTCCACCCATTCGAAAGGAAAAATCGAATGGATGGGGCACGGGGCCTCGGTGGCTGGGAAATGGCCGGACCTCTGGCTATCCCTCCACGTGCTCGACGTAGAACATCTCGTTGGTGGCGCGGAAGCCGAGGGCTTCGTAGATGCTGCGGGCGGCGTCGGAACTGTGCAGCGCTACGACGCGCAGGCCACGGCGGTGGGCTTCGGTAAGGCAGCGGTCGACGAGCGCGTGGGCCAGGCCGCGCTTGCGGTAGTCCGGCTCGACAAAAACGTTGAGCAGATAGCCGCGATGCTCGCCAGTCAGGTCAAGCGGGTGGGGCGGCCAATCCAGCACCAGCAAGCCGGCGGAGGCTACAGGATGGCTGCCATCGAGAGTGATCCAGCCGGTATATTTGCCTTCGGCGATCATGCGCGCGACCCAGGGCTGGAAGTTGCGGCTCATGGCGTCGAGGATGGACGCGGGGGTGCTTCCCATGGCGGCGAACATGGCGCGGCGATGGGCGGTGACGAGCGGGGCGTCGGTGACGGTGGCTAGACGGGTTTCCAACATGCAGGACAGTATAGGGGAACGGGGTTCGTGGCGGCCCACCCTAGCGACAAAAACAAGAACGTCGCGAGGATGGGGCACCCGGGGATCGGAGTTGATGTTGGGGTTCACGATTTCCCGGGTCTCAAGATCGAGACCTGAGGCACCCATCGTTTGTGGTAGGTAACGCGCCGCACCGTATGATTTTGGAATGCATTCGCCAACGACTCCCTCGCTTCCGCTGGATACTTCGCTGCTGAAACCGGGGTTACGGCTGGCGGTGGGGGTTTCCGGCGGGGCTGACTCGGTGGCGCTGTTGCGGGCGCTGCATCAACGGAGCAGCCAACTGGGGTTGGTGCTACATGTGGCCCACCTGCACCACGGCCTGCGGGGCGCGGAGGCCGATGGCGATCTGGAATTCGTACTTACGCTGGCGGCTGAACTGGACCTGCCTTTCCACGAGGCGCGGGTGGATGCCGGGTCCGAAGCGGAACAGGCGGGAGAGTCGATCGAGGAGGCGGCGCGGCGGCTGCGCTATGGGTGGTTTCGCAGTTTGATGGCTGAGGGCGAGGTGCAGGCTGTTGCGACGGCGCACTCGCACGACGACCAGGCTGAAACGGTATGCGCGAAGTTTCTGCGCGGGGCATGGACCGAGGGGCTGAGCGGCATCCATCCGGTGTTGGAGTTTGCCGAGGGGCGGATTGTGCGTCCGCTGCTGGTGGCCACGCGGGCCGAGGTGGAAGCGTATCTCAGGGCACTGGGGCAGTGCTGGCGGGAGGACTCTTCCAACCGCGATGCCGGCTTTACGCGAAATCGCCTTCGCCATGAACTGCTGCCGCTGCTGGAGGGATGGAATCCGCAGTTGCGGGAGCACATGGCGCAGATGGCCGTGCTGGCGCGGGACGAAGAGGCCTGGTGGCAGGCGGAACTTTCCCGGCTTGGGCCGCAAATTCTGATGTCCGGAAAGCCGGTGCGGGGTGGGGGGCGTGCGGCGGGGGACGGGTTGGCTATGGACGTGACGCGGTTCGCTGGGCTGGCCCCGGCGTTGCAGCGAAGACTTCTGCGTTATGCGGCGGAACGGTTGGGCGCGGCGCTGGATTTTCCATCGACAGAGGCGCTGCGGACCCTGGCGCTCGAAGGCAGGGCAGGGCAGCGACGGGAACTGGCCCAGGGGCTGCGGGCGGAGCGGACGCCTCGGGAATTGCGGCTGACAGTTGAGGCCATCTCGTCTTCTGGCGAAGCGGAGACAGTCCCTGAGTATGTTGGGGTAATTCCAGGCGAGATTGCCGCCCCTGCATTTGGAGTTCTGTTGCGCATTGCGGCTACGTATGCAGATGGAGATGAAGGCTCTGCCGGCCCGGGCAGGTCGGCGACTCTCCGCAACTGGAGGCCGGGCGACCGGGTGCGTCTGCGCTACTCCGGGGGGCCGCGCAAGGTGAAGGAAGTGCTTGAGCGGCTGCGGGTTACGGGGAGCAGCCGGACGGTTTGGCCGGTGCTCGATGTGGACGGCCGGATTGTGTGGATGAAAGGCGTCGAACTGGAGCCGGAGCCGGGGCTTACCATAGTGGCGACTGACCTGGATGTCGTAGGCAAGGACCGTGATCTGACCGGTTCTGGCAATGGCCCTTTCGAGTGACGGGAATGTCCCCGATCGAGCACGAGAATCCTTGCTGGTATGGTTCCCGTTCCCCAATGGTTCGGAGTACAATCTTAGATACTGCTCATCAAGGCGGCAGAGGAGTTGTGTCTGCCGTCGGGGCGCAGCGTACTTAATGTGACTTTGGCCAAGCTTCAAGCGTCTATAGAGTTGATGTGCGCGGAGACGGGGGTCCAGCTGCTGGATTTTCGCCCGCCGGGAAAGAGGGATCCTGGTGAATTCGACCGTTAAAACGATCATGTTCTGGGTGTTTATTCTCGTCTGCCTCATGCTCCTGTGGACCGTGGTGCAGAGAAGCTCCGGCATGGGCGGCAAGACCACGGATATCGGCTACTCCGATCTGCTGGACAAGATTGAGGCCGGGCAGGTGCAGGACGCTACCATCCAGGGTTCCGAAGTGCATGGCCACCTGAAGGGCGCCAAGGATGAGTTCCACACCACGATCTCAGCCAACAACACCGACAGCCTGAGCAAGGAATTGCGCGCCAGCAAGGTGAACTTCAACATCAAGGATCCGCAGAGCAACATTCTGCTTCCGTTGCTGTTCAACGTGGGCCCGTTTGTGCTGCTGGGCGCGATCTGGTTCTTCATGCTGCGGCAGATGCAGTCGGGCGGAAACAAGGCGCTGTCGTTTGGCAAGAGCCGCGCGCGCCTGCTCTCGATGCAGCAGAAGAAGGTGACCTTCAAGGACGTGGCCGGCGTCGACGAGGCCAAGGAAGAGCTGAAGGAGATCATCGAGTATCTGCGCGAGCCGCAGAAGTTCCAAAAGCTGGGTGGGCGCATTCCCAAGGGCGTGCTGTTGGTTGGGCCTCCGGGAACAGGCAAGACGCTGCTGGCGAGGGCTGTGGCAGGCGAAGCGAATGTGCCGTTCTTCTCCATCTCCGGTTCCGACTTTGTTGAGATGTTTGTGGGCGTGGGCGCAAGCCGCGTGCGCGATTTATTTGAACAGGGTAAGAAGAATGCGCCCTGCATCATCTTCATCGACGAAATCGACGCTGTGGGCCGGCATCGCGGTGCAGGCCTGGGCGGCGGACACGACGAGCGCGAGCAGACACTGAATCAGTTGCTCGTCGAAATGGACGGCTTTGAATCGAACGACGGCGTGATTTTGGTTGCGGCAACGAACCGGCCTGACGTGCTGGATCCGGCGCTGCTGCGGCCAGGGCGTTTCGATCGCCGCGTTGTTGTGGGGTTGCCCGATGTGCGTGGGCGCGAGGAAATCTTGCGCGTACATGTGAAGAAGGTACCGGTCTCCGACGACACCAACCTGAACGTGCTGGCGCGTGGAACACCTGGTTTCAGCGGAGCCGATCTTGCGAATATGGTCAACGAGGCTGCGCTGAGCGCCGCTCGCATGAATCGCAAGCAGGTGACGATGTACGACTTCGAATTGGCCAAGGACAAGGTCCTGATGGGCGCGGAGCGGAAGTCGATGCTGCTGACCGAGGAAGAGAAGCGGGTTACAGCGTATCACGAGGCGGGGCACGCGCTGGTTTCGTTCATGCGTGAGCACTCCGACCCGATTCACAAGGTCACCATCATTCCGCGCGGCATGGCGCTGGGCGTGACGATCTTCCTTCCCGGCGATCGGCATAACTATACGCGCGAATACCTTGAGGCGAACTTGGCGATTGCTTACGGCGGGCGTGTGGCGGAGGAGATATTCCTCAACCAGATGTCAACTGGGGCAGGCAGCGATATTGAAAGCGCTACGGACCTGGCTCGGCGCATGGTTTGCGAATACGGTATGAGTCGCCTGGGACCGCTGACTTTCGGCAAGAAGGAAGAGCAGATCTTCCTGGGCCGCGAGATTGCGCAGCATCGCGACTTCAGCGAAGAGACGGCACGGCAGATCGACCTTGAAGTTCGCCGCCTTATCGACGAGGCTTACCAGTCGGCACATTCGCTGGTCAGCTCGCATGCCGATGCAATGCATCGCATTGGCGCGGCGCTGCTGGAGCGCGAGACGATCGATGCCGAAGAGGTAAGGATGCTGATCGAGGGCCAGGAACTGCCCCCGATGCGCTCCGTGCTTGCTTCTCCCAGCGACACCGGCAGCGGCAGTCCCGCACAGGTGCTGAAGCCGGAAACGCGCGGCGGTCCGGGCTTCCCGGAAGGGTCGCCGTCACCGGCATAACCACCTGGGTGGGGCAGACGCGGTTTCGCCGCCATGCACTGCCAGTCAGTTCATCAAGGAAAAAAGGGTCATTCGCTTCGGCGGATGGCCCTTTTTCTTTGCTGCAAACGAACTCCTGACGAATCGATTGAACCTCCATCGCATTTGCTTCGACATAAAGGATGAATGCATAGCGAGATCGAAAATCGAACGCTCTTTGAATGGATCGCGCTGCGCTGCCAGTCGGGCGAAGCAGATGCATTCGACGATCTCGTTGCGGCAATGGAGCGGCCCTTGCTCTACTACGCGACGAGTCTGACGGGTAATTCCGATAACGGGCTCGATGTTCTCCAGGAAGTGTGGATCAAAGCGTTCCGCGGCATCGGCAAGCTGAAAGACCCAGGCGCATTGCGGTCGTGGTTGTACAGCATCACGCATGGAATCGCGGTGGATCGAATTCGGCGAAACGCTTCGCGGGAGCGGGCCGAGGCGGTGGAACTCGAAGACTTTCAGGAGGCCGGCGAGCCTTCATTTGCCGAGGAGGATGCAGTTGCGATTCATCAGGCGCTGAGTGAGATCGGACTCAAGCATCGCGAGGTGCTGGTGCTGCATTTCTTGGAGGACCTGTCGATCGCCGAGATCGCAAGGGTTGTTGGTTGCTCTGAGGGGACTGTGAAATCCCGCATGCATTATGCAAAGCGGGCAATGAAAGAGATTCTGAGCGGAGGGGATTATGGGAAAGGGAAGTGATGATTTGCGCGAAAAGCTGCTGGCGCGTTTGCCGCAGCCCGAAAATAGTGCGGTTTATCGTGAGGAGACGATTTCCTTCCTGGCGAAATACGAGAGGGCGCTTTTCTGGGAAAAGTGGTCCTTCAGGATACTTTTGTTCTGTGCATTTGTCCTTGTGATCATGGCTGGTTCCAGCTGGGCTGAAAGTTTCGACCCTCGATTGTCGGGTGGGTTTTATAGGCTGGCGGGACTCATGTTTATCGGAGCAGTATCTACGGGCCTGCAGTTTTACCTCGACCGGCTCAAAGTTGACATTTTGAAGGAAGTGAAGCAGGTCCAGTTGCAGGTACTCGAACTCCAGGCTTCGATCCGCAAAGACGCCGACCGATGAGGCGCTGAATGCGAAGTTCCGAATGAAGGGGCCCGTGTCTCCCAGATCTCGGTATCGAGAACTCAGCCCGGCCTTGAGAAGTCAGTGAACCCATTGGCGCGCAAGCGCCGTCTGCCGCACCGCAGGTGCCTACTTGATGCCGAAGAAGCGATAAGAAGCGCCGATGCTCACGCCGTACGGGAACAGGGTGTATTGCCCTGCTCCTTCCGACCACTTGGGCCATTGCTGGTACTCGAAATCCGGCAGTTTGAGGGTGATGCGCTTGGTCATTTTCACGTCGAGGCCGCCGCCATACGCAATATCGGTATAGCGGCCCCAGCCGTTGCCATCTTCGAAGTTGAGCTTGCCATAGCCGATCAGCACCTTGGCATAAGGCGTCGCCTTCCAGAAGTGGAGCTTGTAGATGGGCAGCCGCGGGCCGATCAGGTAGTTGTCTTCGTAGATGCCGCCGACAGGCTTGTTGAAACGCATCCAGCGGGCTTCGCCTTCAATCTGTATCCAGGGCGTGAACTTGACATCCACAAACGTGCCAAGGCCGGCCAGGTAGCCGTCGAGAGGGGCGGCCTGGGGTACGCCGAGGCCGGTATAGTCAGGCTGGAAGCCGGAGACCTCGCCGCCGGCCGCGATGGAAATGCCGCGAGCAAAAGCGGAAGGAACTACCTGCGCGGATGCCGAAACAGCGGCTGCTGCAGCCAGCACAAAAAGCAACGCGGTAAAGAAGTGCCTCTTCATGGAAGAAATCATGAGCAGTAATCACGTCCAGTCCGGAAAATTTTGGACCCAATTGGCAACATCGAGCCACCGCCTGCCAGATTGTTTGAATACAGCCCGGCAGGCTGATCTCGGAATTGTTCATCACTGCGGGTTCGGCGTAGTTGGAGTAGTCGGAGGAGGCTGCTGCTGCGTTGCTGGCGGAGCAGCCGTGTCCGGTGCGGCCCCTGGTTGGTTGCCTGCCGGCGCCTGATTGTTCGGTGCGTTGGGATCGGCGCCACCTTGACCTTGCCCAGGTCCGGGCCCAGGCGCAGCCGGTGCTGGAGTTGCGAGTGCCGCCGCCGCTGCTGCCGCGTCGTAGCGCTGCAGCTTGAAGTAGATCGGCGTCACCTCGAACGGCATCTTGTCGCGCGGGTTCATATACGCGTAAATCTTGGCGTTCAGCGGATGTACCTTGTCATCCCACGGATCGGTCTTCAGCCAGAAGCCCAGCGGGTTCGCGGGACGCTGCGCCAGGTCGTCCCAGTTCAGCTTGGGAGACATGTGCTGTAAATCCGCCATCCACGGCGTGCCGTCCGTCTTCAGCAGGGAATCACCCAGCTTGGGTGAATTGAGCTGCTTGAGAGGCTTTTCGCGATCGACAAGCTGTGCATAGAAGAGCCCAGCGTCCGGCAACTGATCCTTGTAGAGCGAGTTGTTCAGGTATTCCATCGCCCGCTTGGCAGCTTCCGCGTTGTCGTGGTCGGTGTGGTACATGTCGATGCGCTGGAAGGTCGCCGTGTCGGGGAACATCAGGCGGTCGTTGAAGGCATAGCGGGTGTCGATGTGGTGGCCCATGGCGATGTGCGCCAGTTCCATGGCTACTACCGAGGCCATCGCCGGCTCGTTGGGAAGGCTGTCGATGAGGCCCTTGCTGATCAGGATGGTGTTGCCCACCGTGGTGGTTTCGATGGTGTCGGTAAGCATTACGCGGGTATGAATCTGGTCAGTGAATGCCAGGTTGTTGGGCACCTGCAGATTGATCACGATCTGGTCGAGGATCTTGTGCTCGTAGCCATTCGGATCCGGGTTGAGCGGCGCCACGAGGCCGGCTTCCACCAGGCGGTCAATTACGTTATTTTCAGCCTGCGTAACCCAGGCGCGCGATGCCTGTAGCGGACCCACATCCTGCGAGTCCTGGCTGGTGTCTGTTGCGTTATCTACCTTCACGCTGACGTTTTCGCTGTCGCGCGTGGGCAGCTTCAGGCTGTAGCCCCAGAAGTGCGTCTGGGCTTTCAGGCCTACAGTCTTCTCGCCTTCGATGCGGGTCGTTTCTTCCACGTACACGGCAACCGGCAGCCATTCGCCCGGCTGCACATTCATGCGCCAGCTGTCGAAGTGGAAGTAATACTTGCTGGAGTCTTCTTCGTTGGGGCCGGTGTAGGTTCCATTGAAGCGGACGATATTGCCGTCCTGATCCTCGATCCAGATGCGGCCGAAGAAGCGGCCCATGCCCTTGACCTTGGGATGCACGTCGAAGACCGCGGTGCGCACAGAGCCGAGAAATTCTGGACGCACATAGCTGAAGACGTAATGATTCTTGTCGAAGCCGCTCGGATCGAGAAACATCATCTGCATGAAGCCGTTGGGATTGTAGGTGAACTTCTCCAGGCCCAGCGCCTTGCTCAGACCCAGCATCGCGTCCAGCGATCCTTTGAAGAAGCCCTTATTGCTCTTCACCGCCCGGTCGTTGAAGGTCTTGTCGACAAAGCCCTTGGCGAAGTCGACGCGGCTCAACATGTACTGGTCCTCGACCGGGACCATGTACAGCTTCAAATCCGGTTTGGTGTTCTGGATGTATGTTTCCACCAGCGGTGTGCGCTTGCGGATGGCCTGGATCAGCACCTTTTCCTGCGAAATGGCCTTGTCCACCAGCGCCGACTGCTCCGGTGTAAGCGGACGCACAGCCTCGTACTTCGGTTCCTTCTTCGCATACGCGCTGGCCGTCCCAACCGTAATCATGAGGAAGGTAAGGGCGATCTTCCGAAACGTCATGTAAAACTCCTGGCTTGATATTGTTGCCGGTCTTATTCTGCCCGCAAACGGTGGGAAGCTCCGCGCGGGCAGAACACAGCTTCGTGCTCATACTTCTGCTTTGATGCCACTGCTTTGATGCTACGCCAACTGAAACGTGATCGTGATGGTCGTCGTGGAGTCAACAGCTTGCCCATTCCGGGTCGCGGGACGGAAGCGAATCTGCTGTGCGACGCGGCGCGCTTCTTCATCCAGACCGTGGCCCAGGCCGCGTGCAATGCCCTGCACCACAACCTGTCCGTTGGCGGTAAAAGTTACCTTGAGCACCACATCGCCTTGAATGCGCAACTGGCGCGCTTCGCTGGTGTACTGCACAGGAGGCTTGGAAATGACTTCGATGTTGGTCGTAGCGGGTTGCACGACAGCTTGCTGGACCTGGGCTACCTCAACCACGCGGGGAATGCCGGCCGAGGCTACCTTGCCCGTGCCGGTGTAGCCGGTACTGGCCGTACCATTGCTGCCGGGAACGCCGGCCTGCGCCACTCTGCCAACAACTCCGGCATTGGAGCCGGATTTCAGTCCGTTGCCAATCCCTGTAGAGCCGACAACTCCATGCGGAGCCACGGCCGGCCCCTGCATGCCGCCATAGGGGTTGCCAATGGCCGCCACGGTGGCCGGGCGGGTGGCATTGGGATTAGGGGTTACGCCGAAGGTATCGCCCAGGTGCACGGGCGCCGTGGAAGCCTTGACGGAGGTCGATTGCGCGGGCATGGCCGCGGTCATGGCAGCCTTGGGCTGCGGAGCCAATACGACCGCCGGCTTGGCCGCCTTGATCACCGGCATATTGAGCTTGGCTTCCATCTGGATAGGTTTGGGCTCGGGCTTGGGTAGGGGCTTGGGCATATCGATCTTCGGCTGCTCGAGCTTGACCTCGATCTTTGGCGGCTCAGGGATCTTGATCTTCGGCGGCTCCGGGATCTTGACTTTCACTTGAGGCGGAGGTGTCGTGGGGACAATCAGGATCGTCTCCTCGTATTTGTGCTCAACTAATTTCTTTACCTGACTTCCTAGATAGATGGCGATCAAAACAATCAGGCCATTGATTACAAGACTCGTAAAGAACGAGGCGGGGCTTCTTTCCGGCTCGGGGAGCAAGCCGAAGTTGGTCCGTCCTGGGGTATACGGTGCGCCTGGAGTAGATAGCAGGGGCATGTTGTCAGTCCTCGCATTTGGTCATTTGGGTTGGGAGACCCAAGTTGTCATCACAGAGACTATCGGCCGAAACGCCCGGCAGTTCATTGGATGCAGTAAGTGTTGAAAAATGAATCCGTCCTGTTGTGGAACGTCGAAACTGGGTTGTCCTGGACGGGAAATGGGAAGCTTGTTTTGCGGAAAGGGAAAACGGCCAACAGGGCTGCGGCAGCATTCTCGTGCGATGCGGTTTGTCGTTTACACCAATCGCCTGCATTTGCAGCTCCTAAGTAATATCCAAGGCCATCCGAAGGTAACCGGCAATCCCCCATTCTGGTGAGGGGAGCCTCTGTCGGGTTATTTTCGAACCAAGGATACTGCAAGAAAGAGCCCTGCGCAGCGAGGAAACAGCATGCAATGCGAACGCGAAGCAAGCCGCCTTTGCGACGGTCTGGGGCTGGTGCTGGGGACCCGCCCTGCCATGCACTATTGTAATAGACTCAAGTTAACTCAAAGTGCTTGGAGAGGATAGTTATTTTATGAAGATTTTGGTCACTGGCGGGGCTGGGTATATTGGTGGTACAGTAGCCGGACTGCTCGCCGCAAAGGGCCACCAGGCGGTTGTTTTCGACAACCTGAGCCACGGCCGTAAGGACTTATTGCCACAGGGGGTGGAATTTGTGGAAGGGGAGCTGGCAGACCGGTGTCTTCTTGAAAACCTTTTCATTACCGCCAAACAGCAGGGCCAGCCCTTCGACGGAGTTCTGCATTTCGCAGCGCTGATCGAGGCCGGCGAGTCCATGCTGCACCCCGAGGCGTTCTTCCGCAACAACACCGCGTCCACCCTGGCGTTGCTGGAGGCAATGCTGGCCCACGGTCCGCGCAGGCTGGTCTTTTCCTCCACCGCAGCCGTCTATGGGGAGCCGGAAACGGTGCCGATCAAAGAAGATGCGCGCTTGCAACCGACCAACGCCTATGGCGAGTCGAAGCTTTTGGCGGAGCACATGATCGGCTGGATGCAACGCGTCCACGGGCTGCGCTCGGCAACACTGAGATATTTCAACGTGGCCGGTGCGCCGGAGGGGCCAGATGGAGTGACGCGCGGCGAGGCTCACGAGCCGGAGTCCCACCTGATTCCATTGATCCTGGACGTGGCGCTGGGCCGGCGAGCTTCGATTCGGATCTATGGAGACGACTACTCGACGCCGGACGGCACATGCATCCGCGACTACATTCACGTCTCCGACCTGGCCGATGCGCATTTGCTGGCGTTCGCGGCGCTGGAAACGGAATCGGCGGCGAAAGCACGGCTAATCTTCAATTTTGGGAATGGGGAGGGATTCAGCGTCCGCCAGGTCATTGAATCAGCGCGCCGCGTCACCGGGCATCCAATTCCCGCCGAGATCCACCCGCGCCGCCCCGGAGACCCAGCAGTTCTGGTACCCAGCTCGGAAAAGGCGATAACGGAGCTGGGCTGGACGCCGAAGTACACACAACTGGACGAGATTGTTCGGACGGCTTGGATCTGGCACCAGAAGCGGTACTCATGATTCATTAACTTGCAAATTAAGACGATGCTTGCGGAAGGGAGGATTCGATGAGCCAGGCACTTAAATACAAGGGATATGACGGCTCCGTTGAGTTGAGCGCCGAGGATCGTATACTGCGCGGATCTCTCCTGGGCATTCGCGACGCCGTCGTCTATGAAGGGGTCGATGTGGAGAGGCTGGAATCCAACTTTCGAAAGGCTGTGAATGAGTATCTCGCCTTCTGCGCTGCCGAAGGCAAGACGCCGGACCAGCCCGTAGAGTGACCCCGAACGCAATGGACATTTGGCTTCCGGTCTCTGATTTCGTGCAAAGTCTCCACAGTGTAGCTACATTTATAGGTATATTTGTGGTATTCTTCGGTTAGCGAGAAGTAAGAAAATTAGCGTGCATGTAAAGGCCCAAGGCATATGAATGAAATTGCAGACAGTGTATTGGCGAATGCCAAATGGTCTGGAGTTCGAGTGGGATCCCGCAAAGGCCAAAGCGAACCTTCTCAAGCACAAAGTCCCCTTTCCCATTGCTTGCGAAGTCTTCAAGGACGGCGACCGGCTTGAATTTCCGGACCTCTCCAGCGAATACGGCGAGGAGCGATGGATCGTACTGGGCCGGGTTGGGCAGACGATCCTGTCAGTTGTCTTTACTGAGCGCGGAGAGCGTATCCGTTTAATTTCCGCAAGAAGGGCGGACACTAATGAACAACGAACCTACTGGACTGGTGGTGCACCGACTTGATCCTGATAATCCTCCAACGTTGACTGCCGAAGAGCAGCAGGCCTGGAAGGAACTCCAGGAGATGCGTGACGAGGATATCGACTACAGCGATATCCCGCCCCTGCCGCGCACGGGCTGGCGTCGCGTTTCCGATCTCGTCCCCGCGGAGAACAAGCAGCAGATCACATTGCGCCTTGATGCCGATGTGATCGAATTCTTTCGCCGCACCGGGCGGCGCTATCAAAGCCGCATCAACGCCGCGCTGCGAGACTACGTGAACGCGCAGAAGAAAGCAGTCTAAAGTACCTTTAGAGCCATTCGCGATCGAAGGTCTCTTTGTCAGCTTGCTGAATCTCGTAACGACCGAGATACCATTCGGACATATGCCTTTCCAAGCTGTAGCACTCCCGCATGCGAGTGAGGCAATGCGCTTCGTCGCCTCTTGTTCGGCTCTTGACCCCATCGTAAAACAGCGCAAGTGACAGCATGTTGCGTCTGCCGAGCTCATGTCTTGCCTCTGCGTCTGGCAACGCTATTTTTATTGATCGATCGTTGACGCCTTCCATGACCGCGTCGAACCCAACATCTCCAAGGAGATACTCGGCCACGGGGCACGGCCAGAACCCGATGAGAGATTTTCGAAGAATGGCCCTGAGACGATTCAGGCGATTTCTCAGGTAATCCAAGGCGTAAGACGATTCCTCAGGGATCTTGGCAGTCACGGCCATGTAATAGAGCAACAGGCCCTGCTTCATGCCGCCTGCGGCGTCTGCATATTTTATCGACCTATCTAGAATGCCGGCGGCTAACCCATGCATCTGTGCAATGGCTGTTGAGTAATCCCTCAAAAGCCAGTGCAGACAGGCGATATCAATCCGATACACAGGGTTGCCCGGCGCCGCGCGATTGGCTACCTTATCTTCTCTGTGGTACACGGCGAGGCGCTCGAATAATCGAAGCGCCTCTCCATAATCTCCTTTATCGCGATCCGCAGTCGCCATCCATGCGATGGCGACCCTGTCTTCGGGATTCGCGAGCAGTCGTTGCCGGCACTCGGCAATCAACACGTCATATTTGCCTGACCGCAGTAAATCTTGCGCCCTCAGCGACGAAATTTGCGCCATCGTTAGTGGAACCTCAAGAAAATGTTGCCGTTCGCGTCTTCACGGCTAGCGACCCTAGAACAGCTTGCCCTTGAACAGATACACCAGTTCAATAACGAGGATGATGACGACGGTGAGTTCGAGGAAGAATGCGCGGCTCTGGTTGAACTGGTCGACCATGAAGCGGTAGAGTTCCTCGGCGGTGTGGACTTTGCGCGTGACCAGGTCCTTGTAATCGGGCACGCCAACCTTCGCTGCAGCGAGCCGGTAAAGGCGCGCGGAAAACATGTCGCTGAGGAATTTGATGGCGTTGTCGGAGTGCTCGGTCAGCTCGGCTACGTCGAGCAGCACGGTATGGAGGCGCGTGGCTGAGCGCGCCAGGCGCCACTGTGCAAAGACGCCGGTGCCTTCGTCCAGAAGTTTGTAGACGCGCTCCAGCTCTTCGGTGAGCAGGTCGTCGTAGTGGCGGAACTCGAGCAGCTGGGAGTTCGCGTATTCGAGCAATTGAATGGCGGTCTCAGCGCCGGTCGAAGAGTCGTAAAGAAAAGCTGCGTTCCACCCGATGACAGTAAGGTCGTTGGCATAATACGAAATGCGCGATTGCATGACCTCATTGATTTCCGTCTCGGCTAGCTGGCCGGTGTCTCCGCGCACCACCTGGGCTATGCGCGAGCCGTGCTGCTGAATCAGCTCAGTGACCGTAGGCGCGCCGGAGATTTCGATGATGTGGAAGATCAGGTAGTCTTCGCTGAGCCATTCGTCGTAAGGCTTGACAAGGGCGGGAGCGGCACGTTCCAGGCTGCTGCGGACAATGTCCGTTGCCTGGGACGCGAAATCGACTTCCCATACCCAGCGGCTGGCCAGGCGGATAAGCTTGCTCCAGCCATCGGCAAAGGGAAGCTCGTAGACGACGCTGACGACGCCGTAGTCGTAGTACTTGATCTCGCCTTGCAGGCGCTCGCCGCTTTCGAGGACCAGCGTTTCCAGTGGCACAACCACTGGCGGGCGCTGGTAGCGGACGTAACTGGGCGCGGGGTGTTTGAGGCTGGGCTGCTGGACGGTGCGGGCGCGGATAAGTTCCTGGAGACGGTCAAGGCGAATAGCTTCGGCGACGTCGAACTGGAGCAGCACGAGCACGGAGCCGCGCAGGGTGGTTTCGGGATTGGCGGCGTCCGGCACGATGGGATGATCTTACCTTGTTGGCATGGAGCAGCATCAACCTGCGGGCCGTGCAGGCGGCGTCTGCCCCACCGCAGGTGGTTAAGGGCGGCAGCAGTCGTGGCGGAGCATGGGGACGTAATGAGCATCCAGCCACCAGGTGAGGACAAAAAGAATTGCCATTCCGGCGATGGCCCAGAAGAAAACCCGCACAGGGAGGGTTGCCAGGAACGGTTCGGCGGCTTCGGGGTCCGTGCGCGTATGCCAGGCGTAGAGCAAGCCGCTGGAAAAACAGATGCATGCAGCCATTGCGGCGCGCAGGAGCGCCATTTCCAGGCGTTCTTCCCAGCGGCTTCCGGGCACAAAGAACGCGCTCGCCAGGACCGGATACAGCGACAGCATGCTGAGGAAGAACGAGAGCGGTCTGGCGAGTTCGAGGAGCATGATGGGCTCCATGTGCAACCTGCGGTGAGAGCGGATTGGGCGCGGACAACCGGAACACTCGAATCGGCCGAGCCTCTCTCGCAGTTCATATTATGCCGCGTTGCTCATGGCGGAAGCATTCCCCGGGTATTCTCCCTGCTTACTTGGCTGGTCGCGCCGTCAAATTCAGCCATATTGGCTCCAAAATCGGCTTGAGGGATTCATCTACGGACTTGAATTGCCGCCTAACAGTCGTGCTTGGAAAAACGATGATTAGAAACGGGCCTTTGGAGCCGAAGTTTCTGGTAACTTTGGCAGGATTCAGATGGAAGGTGCCTGGTTTGACTCCAGGCAGAGGATGATGATTTGCGCCCATTTGCGCAGAGTTGCCGTCAATCACAACCTCCTCCCCAAACAGCTCATGTGCTTTGACCGACATTTCCCCGATTTTTGTATTGGGTCCAAAATCGGCCACGACTGCGTAGATCGACTGATCGCCACGCAGAACCACTGCGCCGTCTCCGACTTGAAACCCATGGCCGGTGCTCCAGACAGTCGGCAGCACGATGTAAGGTGTTTCAAAGGCCGAAATAAAATCTGTCTTGTCCGCTCTCTGGGGCAATCTACCGCCGTACGACGTTGCACTCTGGTGAGAATGATCGATGACCATCGTCCCGTTATCCCGAGTGCGGACTGGTCGAGGGGTCCAGCCGACTGGGCTCCCGTCGCTGCTGCCGTCATCGTCGATTTCCATTTCCTCAACTTCAAAATAAGTCTGCCCGCCGGGTAGTTTGGTAATAAACTTGGCCGGATGGTCTGGGAAGCCGCCCACCTCAACGGCCGGAGAGCGGCGCACAATATCCCCGAGACTGCCGAGTTGATGGAGCGAAGCGGCGGGAGGTTCATAGGGAGCAGCCTGACTTGCGGTTGCAAGTTACGCCAGGAATGAACGGTGATCGAGGAGCGTTATGCTGGATTCGGTTGCGATTTGTGGAAGTAGGCCGGCTGCG
>Ga0182012_10000979_pt1 | contig 31409 bp, 20 predicted proteins | sample 612S2SmetaG_FD_120486 | JGI IMG/M metagenome (GOLD analysis project Ga0182012, IMG submission 120486) | Permafrost microbial communities from Stordalen Mire, Sweden - 612S2S metaG | ecosystem: Environmental > Terrestrial > Soil > Wetlands > Permafrost | place: Sweden: Stordalen | collected...
CGCAATCTGATTCAATACCACGCGGTCGCGCGGATACTGCGATTCCACCCGCTGCAACGACGCCAACGCATCATCGTATCTGCCTTCGGTCTTCTCAATCAACGCCCGGAAATAGTAAATCCGCCCCAGCGAAGGATTCAACTGCAGCGCCTTCTCTATATAAGGCTTGGCCGCATCCGTCTCGCCTTCCTGAATCAACGCGCGCGCCACATTTACCCAGCCATCAGCGTAACCCGGCTCCGCTTCCGTCGCCTTCTTGAACGCAAACTCCGCGCCCTTTAAGTCGCCCTGCAGCAGCAGCCCAATACCCCAATCATTCCAGCGTTCCCGCGTACCGGTCTTCGCCACCGTGTTCCAGGCAGGCGTCTTGTCGGAAATGGGCAATGCCAATTCTGCTGTCGAAAGCGTCACAATCGGCAGTGTCGGCACTTCGTCCTTAATCGCACCCGACACATTGTGTGGAATATTGGCCTTGTCAAAGCTGTAGTCCAGACTGTTAAAGCTCTTCGTCAAGAGCAGCTTCATATCCTGTCCAGGCTTCGGTTCTCCCGCATAAGCAAAGTGCGTGTAATACCAGGTGAACTTGCGGTAATTCAGTTTTGCCGTGAAATGGATCTGGCCTTTTGCATCAGCCGGAACCTTGACCAGATAATGCGCTACATCGGCTGCGCCCGGCGGAATCAAGTGCGCGTATAGCAACGTCCGCGCCTGCCACGCATTGCGCTTGTTGATGGAATTGCCTTCCGCATCCAGTTGCAGCGCGCGGTAGAAATGCGCTCCTGGTTCAACCGGTCCTTTGCCGTTATCTTCCACTTTGCCGCTCCAGAAAATCGGCTTGCCATTATCGTCGGTCGCTTGCAGCTCAAGCCAAACATCAAACGAATCCACCGTGCCGCCAGGAAAGAAGTGACCCACCTTGCGCGTCCTCACCACCACATCCACCTGCACCGTGTCGCCCGGTTTCAGTGTCACGTTCGAATCATCGGCCGGCGCGGCGATTTCACCCACGTTGCGTATCATCGCGGGCCCGTTCTGCTCTGCTTCCTCGCCCACCGCAAACGTCGTGTTCGCCGCTTGCGAACTGTCGTTTGCGCGCCGCACCATCGCCGTCGTCTTCTGCTTCTGCACCGGCGTCACCGCGAAGATATCCACTGTCACCCACCCCGACTTTAGGAATTTCTCAGTCGCCGCCAATTGCTCCGGATCGCGATTAGAAAACGGCACCGCCGTATTCGCGCCCGGAAAGCGATGCGAGTGCACTTGCCCATGAATGTTCCCCGGATCTTGCGACGCCACCATCGGCATGTGGCATCCCGCGCAGCGCAACGGCTTGGCCGGATAGTAAAACGACCGCGCTCCTTCACCCGAAACGCCACTCGCCTGCCAGTTGTCGTAATCGTTGAACCCACGCAGCCATCGATAGTCGTTCACCGGCTTATCCAGATGAACCTTATGGCAAGCCGAACACAGTTCAGCGCTGTCCTTCATGAAAGGCTTCATAAAGGTTTGCCGGTGTGCCTCCGGCGCGGCATACGTGACGAAGTGCTCCAGATTCTTAATCAGCGGATTGGCGCTGTTCGCTACTTCATGCAGAGGCGGATACGACATCGTGAAACTGCCGTTCCCCACAGTGCCATTCACATGCACAATCGAATGGCACGACATGCAACTCAAACCCGCCTGCGCTTGCGGCGTATCGATTTGATCTTTAATCGGTTTGTCGAAGCGCCCGTTAAAGAAAACCGCATGATCATGACATCCCGCGCAAAACTTACTGGGCTTCGTGCCTACGACCGACTGCATGTATTCAATCGACTTGCGGTAATACTGATTGTTGAACGAAGCGAAGTGATGAACCGAGCCTTTCCACTGTTCGTAGATATCTTTATGGCACTCACCGCACTTCTTCGATTCCATAAAGAATTCCGAGGGCACCAGCTTGCCGTCAGTCGTATTCGCATCCGAAGGAAAGAACGGACTCTTCGGTCCGCCGCCTTCACCTTCCATCGACTCCGGCACGTTGCGAGAGTTCACCACCGCGTTTTCCGTAGGCCTGATCCACTTGCGATCAGCCACACCGCCCAGCAACACCAAGCCGGCTACCGTCCCTGTCACGGCTGCCAAGCGGAAATGCTCACGCCGTGCGAACAAAGCCACCGCGGCCAGCAGAGAAACCACAATGTGAATCAGCAGAATCGACTGATGATCGTGCGTGTTCCCCATGTAAGCAAGCACGCCGCCTGAAATCGCCGCAATCACCGTCCAACCCAGTCGTGGCTCCTTGCGCGCTACGAAAAGCGCCACGATTCCCAAAGCTGCTCCTAAGCCAACATGGAGCAGTACATTCGCAACATTGAAACCTGTCGCTGTGGGAAATGCCCACATCAGCGCGCTGTTAATAAGAAGGATCGCCAGCGAAAGGGCGCACCAGAATTTCAGGCGGTTCGTCATTTCTATTTCACTCCGTAGGTCTGGCCGGAGCCAGCGGTCGAATCAATCGCAATGCCGGACGCGTCAAGTATTCCTTCACATACGCGTCATGTTCTTTGTCTTGCGGGAAATGCTCAGTCGTTTTGTATGGGTAGCTGCTCATCGCATGAAACGGCAGCGGCAGAACGTTATCGCTAAACGCCGTGTTGGCATCCGCATCTTTCGCCCAGCCATCCACCTTCAGCAGAAAATCGCGCGTCCATCCTATAGGCAAGGAGGGCAGGGAACTGGCCGGATACTCAATCGTTACTTCATCGCCCGACCCCATAATCACCATTCGGTCGTCCGCCGTTTGAAGCAAGGGTGTCACATCTCCGTAGCGCGTATACAAGCCCGGCGTTGGATTCCAGTTCGAAATCGGCCGCACATCGGAATAGACAAATCGTTCCGGCTGCTTTCGATCCGGATCAACTACCGCGCGTGAGAATCCTCGAAAATGCAAATTCGCCGCATTCGCATTCATCTCCGTCAACTTCGTCTGCGGGGCGCGTGCATCGTCAATCAAGAAGACTTCATCCCAATAGACACAAAGGTTCGTCACAATCCGAACCTCGCGCGAATCCGACAGGAACTTGCCTGTCAAATCCACAGCAATCGTCTTCGGCTTGCCCGACGGTATGCCCATGTCTTCCACAACCGTCGTCCAGTGCCCGGTCTTGTCTTTGACTTGCAAATACGGAAACACTAATCCATGTCCCGTTTGCGCGGCGCGTAAGAATGTACTGCCATCGGCCCAATCCACCCAGCCACTCAAGATCAGCGCCGCACGGTTCCCTGCCGCAGTTTTGCCGAAATCCAGATCCAGCGTATGCGTCTCCGCCACACCCGAAGCATCACGCTGAAAAGCGTCTGGGTACGTCTGGTCCACTTTCAAAACCTGCGCCGTCACATCCGTGCCGTGCCCGTCCAACGCGCGCAACGGATGAATCTTCTCCGCCGCTCCAAACAGCCGAAACTCCGGATACGGCGGTGACTTGAACTTGTCGTTCGTATAAATCGACGTGCCGATCGGATGATCCACCGCAATCAACTGCACCTGATCTAAGTACGAAACCTCGTGCAACTCTTCCGTGATCTGCAGCTTGTACTTCCCGTTTTGCAGTTTCAATGCCGAACCCGGAATCTGAATGTACTCATCATGATCCACCGGGAAGTAACTGCCATCGCCGGAACTCGCACCCAGCGGAGCAACGCCCAACACATCCGTAATGAATTGATACTTCTCGCCATCCCAAGTAAAGATCATCGGACATGAACCGGAGAGCCGCTGCGCTTCCGGAATGGTGAGCGCCTCCAGCTTTTGATGCGGCTCATTTTGAATCAACCCGTTCGGCCAAGTAATGCGAATCGTATCCGCATCCGCATGGCCGTCTGTCGCAAACGCCAGCGGTACGCCAAGGTAAACCTTCTTCTCGTAGAACGCGCCAGCTTTCATCTCCACTGTCGCGCCTACCGACGTCTTCAGGTTCTTTACGCCTTGCAAATGCACAGTCATCCAGCGTTCTGCTGGCGACGCGTTCAACGCCAGATGCACGGCACCATCTGCGCTCAAGGTGGCCAAATCTTCGCGCTTGTCGCCATTGAAATCCGCACGCACGCCGCCATGCCGCAGTTGCGCTTTCTCGTCCCGTACAAACTTGCCATCCGCGTTCCGCAGCGCCAGCATTTCCGGGTGATAACTCGTCAAATCAATCAATCCGTCGTGATTGAAATCTTGCGCCTCCAGGAAATTCGCGCCCGCTGGCAACGCCGCTAAATCGGTTGCCTCAAAAACGCCATTCAACCGGTCTCGATACAAAACCCCAGGTCGGTCTTGATAAGAAACCACCAGATCTCGCGCAGCCGTATCAATGCGCACCGCAGTCAAGGCCGCATCCAGCGCCTTGCCCTTCACAAACGGAAACTGCGCCGTCTGCTCTTCAAACTTGCCCGCGCTCACGTTGCGCAACAAAACCGGATTTGGCCCAAACAGCAGCAAGTCCAAATCACTGTCGTGATCAAAATCAAGCCACATTGCTTTGGTGATGCCGCCGTTACTGGCCAAGTCTGACACCTTCGCAAACGTGCCTTTATTGTTGTGATACAACTCCACGCCCTTGCTGGTAACCACGCACAAATCCGGTAAATCGTCGTTATCGTAATCGCCAACCGCAATACTCACTACATCTTTCAGATCACCAAGCCCCGCCGTCTTCACCGGTTCAACGCCATGCTTCAGCAACTCTACCCGATCGCGCGACCACACCAATAAATCCGGTTTGCCCGTGCCTTCCGTATCAATCGCCACCATGTTCGTAGCAGTCGGGTTCCAGCCAGTAGAAACAACTTTGTCGTCGTACTTCGTCGGTTCGCTCGCAGCACTCGGCCGCGTTTCTGGCGGATCGTCCAACTCAACGTAAGAGCACCACTCCATGTCTTCCGCCACAGCCGCGCCTTCCGTGCGCTTCTTCACTTCTTCAAACGCTGCGCGCTCTTTCGCAGCCTCTTCGCGCTTCTGCGCGCGCATGTACAAGCTGAACAACTGAAAATGCGGACCCGCCAGATTCGGATTCAGCTTCTCCGCTTCCAGAAATTCAGGCAGCGCCGCTTCCGTATCGCCCTTTGACCTCAACACCGACGCCAAGTTGTAATGCGGCACCGGTTCGTTCGGCACTAGTTTGATCATGCCCTGAAATTGTTCAATCGCCTTGTCGTAATCGCCTGCATGTTTGTAAGCGATGCCCAAGTTGAACCAAGTGTGCGGGTTCGACGGGTCCTGCCTCTGCGCCTTCATCAACTCCGCCATGCCGGCATCTGTCTGCCCCGCGCGCAGCAGCCCTAGCCCGTAGTTGATTCGATCGCGCACCGAATTCGGATTTAGCAGCAGCGCTTCGTGCAGTTCAGTCACCGCCTGCACATGCGTATCCGGGTTTTCGTAAAACGCTTTCCCCAGATTGCGATGCTCCCAGAGACGGTCTTCCGCAGGCGGCACATCGGCAGCGGTAACGATAAGCATGCTTGTCAATACTGCAAGCCCCGCAAAACGCGATTTGATCATTAGATTCTTTAAAACAAACCAGTGTATGAGATTCATGGCTATTGGCACATCAACCTTTAGTTTGAGACAAACGATTCTGAATCACGGTAGATTGAGAACGTGCTCAGCCAAAGTGCTTCAAAAATGGCCGAAATGGTGCGATCCCGGCGCATCTCTCCGGTGGAACTGATGACCGCTCATTTGCAGCAGATCCAGCAAATCAATCCGACCTTGAACGCTGTGGTCGACCTGTTCATCGACCAGGCGATGGCCAGCGCCAGGACGGCCGAACAGCATTTGACCAACGGGTTACCTTGTGGACCTCTCCACGGTGTACCGTTTTCCATCAAAGATTCGATTGATGTAGCGGGCATCAAAACAACTGCCGCCACGCTCGGCCGCCGCAACGCTGCACCTGCCGAAAAGAACGCCACGCTCGTCGAACGTCTCTGCCAAGCGGGCGCAATTCCCATCGCCAAAACCAATCTGCCCGACCTGCTCTTCTCGTTCGAAACCGACAACCTTATATACGGCCGTACCAACAATCCCTACGTCCCAACACGCACACCAGGCGGCAGCAGCGGAGGTGAATCCGCTTTGATCGCTGCCTGCGGATCTCCTCTCGGCCTCGGTAGTGACGCCGCTGGAAGCGTTCGAGTTCCCGCCGCCTTCTGCGGCATTGCCAGTATTAAACCAACCAGCGGCCGCCTCCCGCGCACCGGTCACGTTCCTCCCTCTGGCGGTTGGATCGAAGCGCTCTGGCAAATTGGTCCGATGGCACGCTACACCGAAGATCTTATCTTGGCCATGCGCCTACTCGCCAGTGAAGACGATGCCGATTTCACCTCTCCGCCCGTCACTCTGCTCGAACCGCCAGATCTCAAAAAAATCCGCGTCGCCTTTTTCACTCACAACGGTTTCGCCCCTTGCAATCCTGAAATCAAAGCCGCTGTCGAACAATGCGCCCACTTTTTTGTCGATCAAGGCGTATCCGTGGAAGAATGCCGTCCCCCAGGCATCGAGGATGCTTACGAACTCGAACTCGCCTTACTAGGCGCCGATGGCGCCGATGGCATTGAAGCGTATCTCAAAGCCGTCGGCAGCTCTGAAACTCATCCGCTTCTCAACGGATTCGTAGATCACATGCGGCCGCATCGAGCTACCGTCGCGCAATTTGCCAAACGCTGGGCGCAGTGGGACGAATATCGCGCCAACCTTCGCGCGTTTTTCAATCGCTACGACGCCATCTTGTGCCCCGTCTATACTCAACCTGCATTGCCCCATCGTGGCTCTCTCATCGAAGAAAACTTCCGCGGCTTCAGCTACACCATGGCCTGGAACGTGGCCGGTGCACCCGCTGCCACAGTTCGCTGCGCCACGCATGAAGGCCTTCCCATCAACATCCAAATCGTCACCAAACCTTGGCGCGACCTGCTTGCCTTACAGCTTTGTCGTACGATAGAGGACCAGTTCGGTGGATGGAGAAAACCTTGACGTTTCGCTACCTTGCACTACCCTTTTGTCTGGCCGCTCTCTTGACTGCCGCCGACCCCAAGTTTCCGCAAGCGGAAATTTCTAATGGCCTCATCAAAGCCAATGTCCTTTTGCCCGATCCCGAAAAGGGCTATTACCGCGGCACTCGTTTCGATTGGGACGGCGTAATCGAAAGCCTCACCTACCAAGGCCACAACTTCTTCGGCAAATGGTTTGACCGCTACGAACCCACGCTGCACGACGCCATCATGGGCCCTGTAGAAGAATTCCGCACCGGCGAAACCGCCATCGGCTACGACGAAGCCAAACCCGGCGAATACTTCATGAAAATCGGCGTCGGCATTCTGCGTAAGCTCGACAACGAAAAATACAGCCAATTCCGCACGTATCCAATCATGACCATCGGCAAGCGCACCGTCGATCCTGAAAGCGACCGCGTCACTTTTCAGCACGAACTCAGCGACGGCGAAGGCTATTCATACGTGTACAAAAAAGTCGTGCGCCTCGCCGCTAACAAACCCGATTTGATCATTGAACATTCGCTAAAGAACGTGGGCAAAAAAGTGATCGACACTAGCGTCTACAATCACGATTTCTACATGATCGACAATCAACCCGCCGGCCCTTCCTATCGCGTGGCTTTCGCTTTTGACCCGCAAGCGAAAAACGATTTAAAAGGCTTAGCCGCGATCCGCAGTAAAGAAATTGTGTACCAGCGCGAACTCAACCCCGGTGGCGAATCCGTGTTCACGGCCATCAGCGGTTTCAACGACACACCGAAGGACAACGACATCATCGTCGAAAACGCAATCGCAAAGGCCGGTGTCCGAGAAATCGGCAACCGGCCTTTGTCTGACTTCAACTTCTGGAGCATTCGTTCCACCGTGTGCCCCGAAGGTTACATTCACATGCGCATCGAGCCAGGTAAAACATTTACCTGGAAAATCACGTATCGCTTTTATACCCTGCCGCTAAGCAGCGGGAACAAAAAGAAACGACACGGGTGACGGCACTTCGAACACCTTGTCAGTTAACGTAAGCTTGCCGCTCGCTTGATCCACGTTGAACAGTACAAACTTGTTCAACTTCTGATCACCCACAAACAGCAGCTTTCCCGAAGGATCAAGTTCCACGCCGCGGGGCATTTCGCCACCCGTTTCAATCACCTGCACGCGCGTCAACTTCCCGGTCGCATGGTCCACCGCAAACACCGCAATCGATCCATAGAAACGGTTCGAGGCATAAACAAAATTTCCGCCGTGATCAATCAAGATCTCTGCCGGATTGCTAACGCCTTTGAATCCATCCGGCACCGTCGGAATGGTTTGCAGATGAGTCAGCGCGCCTGTCGCCTTATCAACCGAAAACACCGCCACCTGTGGAATCAATTCATGAACGACATACGCGAATTTCCCATCATGGCTAAAAGCAATGTGGCGCGGACCCGAACCCGGATCAGTCTTCGCTACGGCCGGATCATTCGGCGTCAACGTAGCGTGCGCTGAATCCACCTTATAGATATGAATCACGTCCAATCCAAGATCGGGCACATAAGCGAACTTGTTGTCCGCAGAGAAAACCGTTTCGTGCATGTGCGGCCCTTCCTGGCGTTTCTTGTTCGGCCCACTGCCCTCCGCCTTCATCAGGCCCGACAGCGGTCCAATGTCGCCATTATGTTCAATCGGATAAACCGGTACGCTGCCCGAAGTATAGTTGGCCGCAATTAACATCTTGCCCGTATGATCTACCGCTAAATGGCACGGCGCCATTCCATCAGACGAGCGGCTGTTCAACGCCGTGAGCATTCCCGTTGACCGATTGATGGCAAAGCCTGCTACCGCCCCCGGCTCCTTGCCTTCCACTTCGCTGGCAGCATAAAGATATTTAAAGCTGCGGTCGGCCGCCAAAAATGACGGGTTCACCACCTTCCCCACCAAATGGAGTGGATCCAACTTACCCGTAGCTGCGTCGTAGCGATACCCATGTATACCTTCGCCATAGGTGCCCACATAAAGAATGTAATTTGAGTTAGAAGAAGAGTTCAAGAGAGTACCAGCCATGATGGCCAACGCGGCCATTTTCAGTTTCATTTTTTGTCCTTGCGCTTTTTGTCGAGCAGTGTCTTGTGCAATATCAGTTCGATGCGCACCACAGATGTATACATAAGCAGAGACTTCTGTTGGGCATCGATCTCAATCGTATACGGCCCGTCCCGCGTTTCCAGTTCATCGAAGAACGTCAATTGATCGTCCTCCAGTGTATACGTTCCATGGCGGGGCACCGTGTCGCCTTTGATGGTCACTGACTGCATGAACTTGTTGTCTGTGCCGAAGGTTAAGCGCCCGCTGCAGAGTTCCGGATGCGGTTTGCCATCGAAACAGGGATGCTCCGTTTGAATGCCACTATCCGTCATCTTTATGTAGTCCCATCCGCCGGGATCTTTCAATAGCTTCACCTGATCGCTGCTCAAGCCCGAGAAGGCGCTCAGAATGGTGGCAGCTACCAGAAGCAGCGTTGTGCGGACAAGGACGGAAGACATATCCCTTATTGTCTCTCTGTTGTGATTAGTGGGTCATGGAATAGACGATGTAGTTGACGCCAATCCGAATGCCGAGTGCCGAATACTCTTCCGGATATTCAGGATCGTCCGCCCATTCCCACGAATCACCCAAATCCGAGTTGAATGACATAGCCACCATGAGCCGGTTCTTGTCATCGTAGATGCCGCGCCAGTGCGCCACAACGCCGTCGTTACGGTAAGGCACGCCGCCCATTCGCATCATGCGCACAGACCACTCGCCTGGCACTTGATAACGATTGTCGAGATCGTACACGGTGTGGAAAATGGACTCGGTGTCATTAATCTCCACAATGGGCCGGTTGGGAAACACTTTGGCCATGCTCGTTTTGAAAATGTCCCAATCGCGCGTACCCCAAAAGTCGTCGCACATGAGAAATCCGCCGCGCTCCAGGTAATCATGCAAGGTGTGAGCCTGCTGATCGCTCAATTTCCACTCGCCCACAAACACTGCGTAAAGCCAGGGATAGTTGAAGACATCGTCGGGATCATCCAGACTCACGGGCTGTTCTACTGAACGCGCGTTTAGGCGAGTCAGTCGTCGAATCGCGTCCAAAAAGTGGCGATCGGCCCGTGGATAATCGTTCGTCCAACTGGAATGCCCTTCGCGCCAATCCCAGCCGGCGTGACGGAAGCGCGCGTCCTCAATGGAGGGATACATGAGGCGCGCGAACACCCATTCGGTCTTATCATTGAAATCGGGCGGCAGCGGAATTTGGCCTTCGTGGTATTCGTCGCCCGGAAACTGTCGCCACGGTTGCGGCACGTTGCGGTGAGCGGCATAAACAACACCCAGCAGGCCAAGCAAGCCGATGCACACGGGTATCTGTTTCAAGAGACGTTTTCGCAATACAAGCCTCGAAGCCCTGAGCATAGCACCTAAAATCTACGAAGATTTTCGTTGACACTACGAACGGCTTCGTAGTAAATTTTGTTCATGGCAACGGACAAGCTGCAAAAGCCCACCGCAACAGAACTCGAAATTCTACGCGTTTTGTGGGAGCGTGGCCCATCCACCGTGCGCGAGGTACATGAAGTACTGGCACAAGGCAAACCAATTGGCTATACCACAGTCTTAAAAATCATGCAAATTATGACGCAAAAGGGCACTGTCGCGCGTAATGAAGATAGTAAAGCGCATGTGTATAAAGCGCGGCAGCCGGCGGAAAATACCAAACGCCAGTTGGTAGGAGATCTGTTGCAGCGCGCCTTTTCTGGTTCGGCCAGTCAGTTAATGATGCATGCCTTAGCTGGAAAGAAAACATCACAGGCAGAGATTGCAGAAATTCGCGAATTGTTAGACGAGTACGAAAGGAAGGCAAAATGAACGGGCAGATAATTCAAACCCTTGGTAGCGTGTTGCTGCACTTTTTCTGGCAAGGTGCCGCGTTGGCGGCGCTTTTGTTCCTGGCCCTGTCACTCACGCGAAACTCACAAGTCCGCTACGCCTTGGGTGTGATGGCGCTGGTGTTGATGGCCTTGTGTCCGCTGGCCACTTTCCTATTTCTGGGAACACCGCCGGCAACGGTGGCGAATGCAGGGCCCGATTACGCCGCGGTCGCGCCCGCAATTTCGAACATGACTGTCGTTTTGAGCAGCGCGTCTCCCGTCACCTCGTTTGATCTGTTGAACTCGCTTGTTTGGCTTTGGTGCAGCGGCGTCTGCCTGTTCGGTTTTCGCGCGTTCGGCGGGTGGCTTGTTCTACAAAGATTGAGACGCACTGCACACGATGCGCTCAGTCCAGAACTGCTGGAACGTTGCCGGCGATTGCAGCAGCGCATCGCTGTCAATGCAACCGTTCATTACGCCTATTCGGAAATGGTGGATGCGCCCGCCGTGCTCGGCTGGTTTCGACCAACGGTGCTGATCCCGATTTCTTCTCTGGCTGGTTTGTCGGTCGAGCAACTGGAAGCAATCATTGCACACGAACTGGCGCACGTTAGACGTTACGATGCGCTGGTGAACCTTTTCCAGATCGGCGTGGAGACTGTGCTTTTCTATCACCCGGCAGTCTGGTGGGCGAACCGCGTCATTCGCATGGAGCGTGAAAACTGCTGTGACGATATTGCCGTTGCGGTATGCGGCAACGCCTCGGAGTATGCGCGTGCCTTGGCAATGATGAGCGGCGCCAGTTCGCGTCCCACTTGGGCGATGGCTGCCAATGGCGGAGCGTTGAAGGCAAGAGTCGGGAGACTGTTAGGTATGCAGAATATGGCGCATGGCATTCCGCGCGCTGGTTTGGCCATGCTCGCGGTGTTCTGCGCCTCTTGCGTTGTATTGGCGGCAGGCGCTTTCAAACAGGATGTGCCAAGTGTACCGCCGGCGCCTCCGCCCCCTCCAAGTGTGGCGGCGCAAGTGCCAGCACCGCCGCAGCCGCCGGACCCGCCAACGGTGGAATCGCTAGTCCAGGAGAAAGTCCTGCGCGATCTCGAGCAGCAGCTTAAGTCTGCCGATAAACTAAGAGCCACCCTCTCCGAGGAGCAACTTCGAAACCTTGAAGGCCAGGTTAGGCAGCAGGAAAAAATTGCTCGGGACCTCGCTGTCCAGGCACAGTCGGATTCGCCGAAACTTCAGGTAAGCGCCGATGTCCTCGCCGCACTCAAACTCTCGCGAGATGAAGCCGCTCGGGATCAGACTCAACAAAAATCCGACGAGTCCAAAGGCCCCTCCTATATCGATAGTCTGGAGTCCGTCGGCCTCACAAAGCTTTCTGTGGACGATCTCATCGCCCTGAAAATCCAAGGCGTCACCGCCGATTACGTGCGCCAGATGAAAGCGGCCGGCATCGAACCCAGCGTGCATGAGCTCATCGGTTTGAAAGTCCAAGGAGTAACTCCCGAATACATCCGCGACATCCGTGCCACTGGTCTCAAGCCGAGTCTCCGCGACATCATGGGGATGAAGGTACAAGGCGTCACGCCCGAATTCATCAAAGCCATGCAGTCCGCTGGCCTGGGAGATTTGCAAATCCATGACATCATGGGTGCCAAAATTCAGGGCATCACACCGGAGTTCATCGAAAAGGTGCGCAGCCACGGCTTCAAAGATCTGACACTGCGCCAGTTGATCGGCCTCAAAATGGCCAACGTTTTCTAGGAGCTTACCCAACATGATCCAACCAAAAGTAACAACTCTATTCGTGTGTCTGCTCGCTTCCACCTGCGCCTTTGCGGCTGTTGACAAAGGCGAGTGGACGCTGAGTCAGTCGCAAGATCCCGCCAGGGTCCGCCTCTTTCTCCACAGCGAAAGCGACGGCGATCATTCCTTTAGCAGCAGTTCCGATTGGAACACCGCCGACCTCAAAGGCATAGACTGGGGCACCGCCGGCAAGCACGACGTGCACTTCACAATCGCTCGCGATGCAGGCAGCATCGACGCCGAAGGTTTCTTGAAAGATGGTTCCGGCGCGGGCTTGTTCACGTTTCGTGGCAATGCACAATACAGCGAGGAAATGAATAAGCTCGGTTTTCCGGGTGTGACGAATGACGACCTCTTCGCCTACACAATCCATGATGTGAGTCTCGATTTCGTGCGCGGCATTAAGGCCGCGGGTGTTTCCGGGCTAGACACTCACAAGCTCATCGCCTTTCGCATCCATGGAGTAAGCCCGGCCTTCATTCGCGACATTCATGCTGCGGGCGTTAACGAAAACGAGGCTGACAAATTGATCGCCTTCCGCATTCACGGCGTCTCACCCGAATTCGTCCGAGATATTCACGCAGCCGGCATCCAGACCGCAGACTCCGAGAAACTCATCGCCTTCCGCATTCACGGTGTCTCCGCTGAATTCTTGAAAGGTTTGAACGATGCCGGAATCGGCACTACGAACCCAGAGAAACTCATCGCTTTTCGCATTCACGGTGTCTCGCCCGAATTCGTGGCTCAACTAAATCGTTTGGGCTACTCTCATCCCGACGCAGAGAAACTCATCGCTTGCCGCATCCACGGAGTCACGCCTGAATACATCGAGAAGCTACGTGCCCGCTTCATGCAGAACCTCACTCTCGATCAACTCGTTAATTTGCGCATTCACGGCATAGATTAAAGTTGGTCTGAACCTAACCGTACTTACTTACGTACGTCCAAAAGAAGTTTGTTATGACGATTTTGAACGACATCCGTTACGCTTTGCGAGGCTTCCGGCGAACGCCGCTCTTTACCGTGGTCGCCATCTTCTCATTGGCGTTTGGCATCGGAGCGAACACCGCTGTCTTCAGTTTGCTGGATCAAGTCATGCTGCGTCTCTTGCCGGTAAAGAATCCGCAACAACTCGTGATCTTAAAAGAACACGGGATGCATTATGGCAGTAATTCGGGCATGAACGCCATGTCCTACCCGATGTACAAAGATTTCAGCGAACATAACGATGTCTTTTCGGGTATGTTCTGCCGCTTTTCAACGATGCTCAGCATGGGCTACGGCAATAGAACAGAACGCGTGGCGGCAGAGTTGGTATCGGGCAGCTACTTTCCAGTGTTAGGTGTGTCCGACGCTGTAGGGCGTATCCTTGGACCCGATGATGACCGTGTTCTGAACGGTCACCCGCTTGTGGTTTTGAGCTACAACTTCTGGCAAAATCGTTTTGCCGGCGATCGAAGCATTGTCAATAAAACTATCAGCCTCAACGGTCACAACATGACGGTTATAGGTGTCGCCCAAGCAGGCTTCGATGGAGTCCAGTTAGGCCACACCACCCGAGTCTTCGTGCCCATCATGATGAAAGCGCAGATGACTCCGCTATGGGATGCCATGAAGGATCGGAGGTGGCGTTGGGTGAATACCTTTGGTCGCTTGAAAGCCGGCGTGAGTCAGAAACAGGCTCAAGCCGCCTTGCAGCCTTTCTTTCACAGCATGCTTCAGATGGAAGTGAGTGAGCCGGCGTTCCGCAACGCATCTGAATTCACCCGCCGTGAGTTTTTGAAGTCCTCCGTAGAGTTAATACCGGGGTCGCAGGGCCACTCCTATTTGCGAGACCAGCTCAGTACTCCGCTTTGGGTACTCATGGCGCTTACGGGAACCGTCTTGCTTCTCGCCTGTGCCAATCTGGCAAACCTGATGCTGGCGCGCGCGGCAAGCCGGGAGCGCGAAATGGCCGTCCGCTTGGCCATTGGTGCAGGCCGCGCACGCATTATCCGTCAGCTCTTGGTTGAGAGTTTGTTGCTTTCCATACTGGGCGCAACGCTAGGCTTGACGCTGGCTTTTGCAGCGGATCAACTGCTACTGACTGCTTATCTTCCAGCGGATGCTGCCGGTGATCTCACAATTAGCGCGATTCCCGACGTCCGCATTTTGCTCTTCACCATCGTAGTGATGTTCTTTACCGTGTTGATTTTCGGGTTGGCTCCGGCCATTCATAGCTCTCGCGCCGATGTTGCACCAACTCTGAAAGACCAAGCTGGATCGGTAGTAAGCGGCGGCAACGTCATCATGCGCAAGACGCTTGTGGCCGCGCAAGTCACTCTGTCTTTACTGTTACTCATCGGTGCCGGTCTGTTCTTGCGAACATTGAATAATTTGCGCGATCTCGGACCCGGCTTTTCGTCGGAAAGACTTGTAGGCTTTAATCTTGATCCCTCTTTAAATGGCTATTCCGTGGAGCTTTCTAAGAGCTTCTACCGGCGCCTCACCGACGACTTAGCGGCCACTCCGGGAGTGCAGTCAGTGAGCTTGGCGTCGATGCGCATTCTGGAGGGTGACGAGTGGGACAGTTCTATGACGGCCGAAGGCTACAGCGCGCGTGCCGATAAAAGCCCGGAACCTTACATGAATTCCATCAGCCCTAACTACTTTGCCACATTAGGTGTCCCCATCCTGCAAGGCCGCGATTTTACAATCAAAGACACCCTAACGGTTTCGCATGGGAAGAACGAAGACGGCAGCCCTTATACCGCCCCCGCTACCATCATCATCAATGAAAGCTTTGCTAAGAAATTCTTCCCTGGCCGCAGCCCCTTAGGGATGCATCTTGGTTTCGGTTCTGATCCAGGTACGAAGACAGATATGGAAATTATCGGGGTCGTGAAAGATATCAAGTACACCAGTCTCCGTGATGAGATTCCGGTGCAAGCGTACGTACCCTATTTGGCCAGCTCTTACGTAGGGGGAATGACTGTCTATTTGCGGACCACGCTCGAACCGCAGCAAATCATGGGTGCTGTGCGCCGCAAGGTGCAGAATCTCGATTCCAACGTTCCTGTGTACGCCATGCGCACAACGCAGGAGCAAATTGACCTATCCCTCCGCACGGAGCGTTTGGTGGCGAGTCTCTCGGCTGTGTTTGGAGCGCTGGCCACTCTACTCGCAGTAATCGGTTTGTACGGAGTCATGGCTTACACGGTCGCGCGCCGCACTCGCGAAATCGGCATCCGCATGGCTCTGGGCGCAGAGCAGGGCAACGTGGTATGGATGGTCATGAAAGAAGTGTTGCTTCTGGTAGGTGCCGGAGTCGTAGTTGGTGTTCCGCTGGCCATCGGTTTGAGCTCTCTTATCAAGAGCCAACTCTTCGGCATGGCGCCGCATGACCCAATCACGCTCACGATTGCAACGCTAGGGCTAGCTGCCGTGGCCTGCCTCGCTGGTTTCATCCCTGCCGTCCGAGCAAGCCGGGTCGATCCCACTCTTGCGCTCCGTTACGAATAACTCAGAAGCTTAGCCGCCGTCCCCACTAAATCACTCAGTCATAATAAACTGATTCCTGAGGTCCGGTGCAATGCGTTTGCCGTGCGCGCTCGCGCTGTTGTGCGCTTTTCTGTTTTCCTCGCCTGCCTTTGCCCTCTCTTTAGATGGCAGGGTCATTAACACCGAGACCAGCGAACCTGTTCCGCTGGCCGACGTAACACTTACCTGTTCGACGGAAAATCCTCGGTGGCGCAACGTTTGCAAAGATCAAAGTGTAAAGACTTCCGCCGACGGCGCATTTCGTTTTGAGTTTTTTTTGCCAATCAAATATGTTCTTGCTACCACCGGCGCGCCCGGCCTAGTTCCCACAACGCTTTCCAAGATCGAAATCGACTTCACCCGCCGATTTTCCTTCATGAGCAATATCGTTCTTAAACTAACTCCAGAAGGTACTATCACTGGCAAAGTCCTCGACGAAAAAGGCCAGCCGAAGCCCGATGTCGAAATTCTGGCCGTGCGGCAGATCGTTGCTGCTGCGACTGCGGAAGTGGTGCTTGTCTCCAAAGCATTGAGCAATGAAAAAGGTGTTTATGTCCTTCATTCGCTCGCGCCGGGCAATTATTATGTTTCCACTCCCATCCCTCACGAAGACAAGAACGACGCAGTGAATCCCTATCTCTTCTTTGCGCCGGATTGCTTAAGCCTGGATCAAGCCAGCCTAACTCATGTGGATGCCGGCCAGAGTTATTCGGATATTGATTTACACTTGCGCCCTTTGCAATTCTTTCGGCTGCAAGGCCGTGCTCAAATGGAGACGGCTAACTCTATAGCGGGTGATCCGCCTCGATTGAAGGTGGATGCGCGCGACAGTTCCGGTATCGCCATGCCCGGCCGTGAGATTCTGCTCGATCGCGACGGCAGGTTCCAAACGGATGTGTTGCCTGGCTCGTATACGCTTCGACTCACTGGCGCCCTGAGCACTCCAGCTCTGAAGAATTCAAACAAACCTCCCAGTACCATGATTCATCTTCTCGCCAAGCAGGATCTCGAAGTCAGCGGCAAGGATATTTATGGAATCACATTGCTGATTCCGCCACCCATCACCATAACCGGCCGCGCCTATCTGGAAGATGCGAATGAGACCAAGATTTCGGAGGGGCGGATTACCATGCGGCCAGTGGAAACCGCGGCTGTCGGTGTTTCACAAATTGCAGAGATTCAACCTGACGGTACCTTTACCTTCACAAATTGTGATCCGGCCAGTTATGCTGTCCGTTTTTTTCCACCCTCCGGCACCTACATAAAGGCGATTCTCTTCAATAATCAGGACGTGAATACACAACTCATGGATCTGTCACGAGGCACCGGAGGCCAAATGACCCTGGTCGTTCGGCCCAATCCAGCTTCCCTTTCTGGAACGATCATTGATTCAGCGCCAGCAGATGCCAGCGGCGCTCAGCAGTCTTTCGACGTTGCTCTCATTTCAGATCTCTGGACAGAGAACGGAATCGTGCCAATCCGGCATGCCCATAGCAAAGACGGCCGCTTCACTGCTACGGGAATTCCTCCCGGGCGTTATACGGCCCTTGCCACAACCGCCATTGACATACACCTGTGGGAGATTGCCACCTTCGTACGGGAGATGCAGTCTCGCGGCGTAGGAATCGATCTGGCAGAGAGCGATCAGAAACAAGTGGCAGTCCCGTACCTTTCCCTTGCAGACGTAGATCAGATTCAATCGCGGCTTGGCATCAACTGAAGTGGCAAAATATCTAGAACCATGTCCCTTACTGACGATCTCGCCATCATCGCCCGCCAAGAAGCCACTCTGCAGTTCTCCCGTTTCAATGAAGACACAGCCTGGCAACTCGGCACACGCCTTCGTCAGATGTGTGTCACGCGCCAGCTCACTTTGGTCATCGATGTTCGTCGCTTTGGCCATCCTCTCTTCTACTGCGCGCTGCCGGGCACGTCGCCCGACAACCCCGTCTGGGCGCAGCGTAAGGCCAATACCGTCGCGCGCTTTCATCGCAGTTCCTATTACATGGGCCTGGAACTGCAACTTAAAGGCACAACCTTGGCCGATCGCTTCGGCTTGACTCTCAACGAATTTGCCGCGCACGGGGGTTCTTTCCCAATCAGCTTGGTGGGCACGGGTGTGATTGGTGCCGTCACGGTCTCGGGCCTCCCTCAGCGTGACGATCATCAACTCGTTGTCGAGGCGTTGTGCGCCGAAACCGGCAACGATTTCACCCAACTGCAGTTGCCCCTCCCGGAAATCAAAATCTAGTCGGTAGCGCCTAGTTTTCGCCACCAATTCACACATTTTCTGCAGAAGGGGTATCCAAAACCACCACCGGAATGTACCTTTCGGTCGTTTTGGAACGTCGGAAGGGGATATCTGGGGGCTTACAATTACCTCCGCAGGGCCAACCTCCAAGAAAACTCGCTAGCCGTAAAGTAAACAAAACCTGAGGGTTTTCGACGAGAAGAGGCGTGAATCCGTGAAGATTAATGCTCACGAATTTGCACTTGGTTATCAGATTGCAGCATCCAAGCTGTTAGAACGATCGCCGACACGGGCGAGGAAGTTTGGGGTTTAGAGAAGAAAAATGACCATTTGTCGACATTGCGGTTGTACAGCTTCACAAGCGGCAGCAGACGCGGCCGTCCTGAGTTTTCAGGAAGAGTATCAAGCTGGCACGTACACCTGCTGTCAGGTGGTGACTTGGGCCGATGAGCAATGGCTCGCTTGGGCCGAAGCGGCTGCCGAAGATGGCAAGTCGGAAGAAGAAGCCACCAAGCCGTTAGAGGTGGTGGAGTGCCCGGGTGTTGTCCCGATTCGGCTTCGTGTTTTCCCGAAACCTGAATAGCGCGCAAAATCGCCGATGCTGCAGCTCATTAACAAAGAGTTGTTCGAAAAAGTAGCGGCGGGCGCTGCGGCTTCTCCTAGAAAGCGTCTCAATCACAATTTTCATTCGGGCCCGAATGATAATCCGCATCGTTTCTTGAACGTACTTTTACGGGGAACCTACATCCGGCCCCATCGCCACCTTCACCCGCCGAAGGCAGAGACTTTCCTGGTCTTGGAAGGCCAAGCGGCACTGCTCACGCTTACCGATGCGGGTGAGGTTATGGCGCGATGCAATCTCTCTCAGGAACCTGCGAACGGTTCCTTTGGCGTTGATGTGGCAGCGGGTGTGTGGCATACCGTGGTTGCCCTCACCGAACGAGTAATTTGCTTTGAAGTGAAGCCTGGTCCCTGGGAACCCTCTTCCGATAAGGAGTTTGCGCCTTGGTCGCCTACAGAAGGCTCCCCATCCTGTGCCGCCTACGTAGAAACACTAGCTTCGGCTAATGTTGGCGCAGCATTCATCCGAATCGTAGAATCTTAGGCAAAAAGCTCTGTTCTTTGCTGGCTGGCTGTGCTTCACTAGTTCTGTAAGGAAGTTTGTTGCCCCCGCTTGGTCGTGAGTGGGAACAACGCCTCTATTGCGTAACACGCGATTACGGCGACAGCCGCTTGGCGAGGGTCGCGACCCGGCTCACTTGAGCTTCCAACGGAGGTTCTTATGAAGTCATCAGGCCAGCCGCCTAGCGTTTTAATTGTTGAAGATGAGGCAATCATCAGCCTCGATATAAAACGGCTACTCGCCAATTCAGGTTACGGTGTAGCCGCCGTTGCTTCTTCTTCGGAACAAGCTATACGCGCTATTGAGACGTCAGCCCCTGACTTGGTGCTAATGGATATCCATATCAAGGGTTCGAAGGACGGCATCGAAACCGCTCTCCATATTCGAAATGCGTTTCGTCTGCCCGTGGTGTTTGTCACAGCGCATGCCGATAGAGCAACCTTGGAAAGAGCTCGTCAAACCGAGCCGTTCGGTTACATTGTCAAGCCCATTTCCGCACTCAGCCTAACCAGCACCATTGAGATGGCGCTTCACAAGCATCAAATTGAATTGCAGCTCGAAGAACATCGCGCCTGGCTTACCACTGTCTTGCAAAGCATTCCCGACGCCGTGGTTGTCACGGACTTGGCTGGCCAAGTTCAGTTTCTCAATGGCGCCGCCGAACAACTCATTGGAGCAAGCCAAGCGCAAGTGCTGGGGCGCGCGGTCGATGAAGTGATTTCGCTTTCAGGAGGTGGACACGAAAACATCGCGTCTCGCGTTTTGGATAAAGCGGAATGGGGCAATCGTGTCTCTCTTCCGAAAGACACGCTGCTGACCCTCGACGCCCAGGGCCAGCGCATTCCCATTGAGGGTGATGTCGTTATCAGTTATCGCGGAGATCAACCTGCCGGCGCCATTTTTAGTTTGCGCGATGTTTCGCGCCGCGAACAGGAAGAAAGTATTGAACGGCAGGAAGAACGCATGGTGGCCCTCGGCCGCTTGGCCAGCAACATTGCGCATGATTTCAGCAGTTTGCACAATCTGCTTGGTGTCACTTGCAATGAGCTGTCAACGCTGGCCAACTCGTTGGTGGGCGATGAACGCGCTGTTTTGTTAGACAAAACTGATACTATTGCCCGCGTCAACGCCATCGGTCTCTTAATGACGGAACAACTCATCAGCTTGAGCGCGCAGCCCTCGGTGCGGGCTACGTTGGTGAGTGCCTCGGGTATTGTCGCCTCCATAGAGCCGCTTCTCAATAAACTGCGTAGCGGCAGCCTCCAGGCCGATATTCATCTCACCGACGAATCCACGTTGGTCTTGTGTCACCCTGACCGTCTTTCCATTCTGCTGGTTAATGTTTTCTTGAACGCGCGCGAACGGATGTCAGGCTCTGGGCGTATTCGTGTGTCTACCAATCAAGCGCCGAACAACCGCGTCGCCATCGTCTTTGATCTGGAACATATGGGGGGTGACTCTTTTCGCTCTCTTTCCTTCCCGCTCGAAATGGAAAATCCCGATTTCAGTCTTTCCATTGCTCAGGCATTGGTCGCCGCCATGGAAGGCTCCATTACCTTTACCTCTCTTTCTGATAAGCAAGGGCGCATCGAAATTCTGCTGCCATTGCAATTCGCCAGCAAAGACTTTGTCAATGCCATGAACCGGCGCGGCACCGTGTTGCTGATTGGCGCCGATCTTGGCGTGTTTGGCGAGATTGAAGAATGGCTCGAAGAAGCGCTCTACGGTGTGATCCGCTGTTCGAGCGCGGCCGAGGCGCTGTTGCTGGGCCAACTTTATGACAACAAAATTGACTATGTCATCGCAGACATGGCGGGTGTTACCCCAGCGAATCGGCGCAAAGTGCGGGCCTTCTTTTCAAATCGAAACGGCGCTGCAAAATTTGTTCGTTTAGTGGCTGAGTCGCACGGCGATGAGCAAGGCTGGCAGTCATTTTCCAGGTTGCCTGAGGCTACGCTTGTAGAGCGTTTGGCCCGCCTCCTCAGCATTAACGATAGCAAGTTTAAGGCTTCTATTTGATGAGTCAGAACCTCTCTCGAAACGAGTCTCTACCAGAAGACCTGATCGAAGATTTGCAAGCTCTGACCCCTGCCCAACTCCAGGCGGCGAAGACGTTTCTCAAAGATTTGCGGCGCCGGAGCCTTCCGGGCTTGCCGGCGAGTACCGGCAAGTTCGCTGCCAACTCGCGAGCTCTTCAGCCACCCGACGTCTTTCTGTCACTCTATGCCGATACCCTGTGCATCGAAGAATGCGATCAGGCGTCCGCTGATTTATTGGGGGTGAGTCCAGTTGGCCAACTTTTTCTGGAACTGGTCGATTCAGAATATCGCGATTCGGCCCTTCATGCCTTTGAGGTGGTTCGTGCGCACAAAGAAACGAAGAATGTCCGGCTTCGTCTCTTGCGCCCGCAAGGCAAGGCTGTTCCTGTGAACATGACTGCTCGCTGGGTGGACAGTTATGGCGGTAAGCCCGATCTTATCGATATTGTTTGCCGCGACATCAGCTATCTTAAGCGCATTGGCAATATCGAAATCTTCAGTGAAATGCTGTCGATTGGAATCTTTCTGGTGGATGAACGCGGCGACATTGCTTTTGCCAATACCTCGGCCGAAAAAATATTCGGCTATGAGCAAAGCGAACTCGAGCATCAGCCATTGGCAAGCCTTTTCCCAAACGAGTCAATCAACGCTCTTGCCGATGAAAGACTGAATCTGCTGGACTACCATCATTTGCAGATTGAACGGGCCCGGGAACTGCGCGGGCTCTCCAAACAGGGCCACGAAGTCGCATTGAAAATAAGTTGGAGCTTCATTCGCCTGGAAGGTAACCGCTTCGCGGTGGCTAGCATTACCGACCTCACTGCCAGCAAGTCAATCGAAGGAGTCTTACGCAAGCACGAGGAACAAAAAGAACTCATCTTCAGCAAGGGCCTGTTGGGTGATTTTGTATGGAACGTGGAGCGCGATGATTTGAAAGCACATCCTCGCTTGTTCAAGCTCTACGGAGCAGCGCCGATTACCGGGCCAGTTGCGGGCGATTGGTTCCGCTCAAGACAGCATCCGGAAGATAGGGAGCCTACCAAAGTGGAACTTGAGAGGCAACTGGCCGCCGGCTCCGATCTTGCGGTAGAGTTCCGCGTCAATGGTGATGATGGCGTCACCCGCTGGGTGGAATGCCGGGGTATTGCTATCCGCGACGAACACGGAGTACCCATCGAAGTGCGCGGCTTGAATATCGATATCACAGAGCGCAAGCTGGCAGAAATCGAACGGCGTGAAAGTGAGGCGCGTGCTCTTCGTGCGGAGGCGCTGCTCCGCACCGCGCTTGAGTATTCCAACACCGTTGTTTGGCGTTGGCATATTGATGAAGGCAAGCTGGAATGGTGGGGCGGCGTCAAGCAACTCTATGGCGTGGATGCCTCCGCTTTGAGCAGCTTGGCTGGCTTCAGGCAGCTGGTTCTTCCCAGTGATCTTCTGGGGGTGCAAGAGACGATTGCCAAAAATCTTGATAGTGGCAATGAGATCTTTCATGAATTTCGCATCGCTCGCCCCGACGGAGAGATCCGCTGGATCACAAGCCGGGCCGGCATGCTTCGCGACAGCAGCGGCAAAGTTTACGCCATGGCCGGCGTTAACTTCGATGTCACCAACCGCAAAGTCGCCGAAGAAGAATTGAAGCAAAACGAGCGTGACTTTCGCGAACTGGCAAACGTGCTTCCACAAATCGTGTTTAGGGCGAATGCTGCCGGGGAAATCGACTACCGTAATAAGCGCTACTTTGAAGTGAGCGGTTTTTCAGACGAGGAAGAAGCAAAGCTACGTTGGGCTGAAGTCTTGCACCCGGAAGATCGTGATCGACTCTTACAAGTCTGGCGGGATTCGATATCGTCCGGTCATCCTTATCAAGACGAGTTCCGTCTCTTCGATAGCCGGCACAAACAGTACCGCTGGTTTTTGAGCCGCGCCGTTCCCGTTCGCGATGCCAGCGGTACCGTGCTTCGCTGGATTGGCGCCACCACCGATATTCACGATCAGAAAACAGCCGAAGAACGTTTAGACCGCGAAGTCCAAAGCCGCACCAGCGATCTGCGTCAGCGCGAAGAGCAACTCAAAAAATCGCTGCTGGAAAAAGATGCTTTGCTGCGTGAGATTCATCATCGAGTCAAAAACAATCTGCAAATCGTCTCGTCCTTGCTTAGCATGCAAGCCGAAAACGAGGGTATCGGCGCCGCCGTCGCTCCGCTGCGCGATAGCGAGCGCCGCATTTCCAGCATGGCCATGATTCATGAACAGCTCTATGGCACCGAGGACCTGCAGACCATCGAGTTTGCCGAACATGCACAGCGGCTGTCGGAGAGTTTATTTGCGTCTATGGCGGGCAGTGCACTTGTCACGTGCCGGCTTGATTTGGAACCGGTGAATCTGACAATCAATCAGGCCATTCCCTGCGCTCTCATTCTGAACGAACTGCTCACCAACGCGCTGAAGTATGCCTATCCTCACGAACAAGGCGGCGAAATTACTGTGCGGCTAGCCATAGCGGACGGCATGGTCACGCTCACCGTTTCCGACAACGGTGTCGGTCTGCCGTCCAACGTTGATCCCTTCCTACCCAAGACCCTTGGGCTCGAAATTGTGCAAGTCCTCGTGTCTCAATTGGATGGTGAGTTGACGGTAGTCGGCTCGCCAGGAGCAACTTTCTCTGCAAAGTTTCGTCCGCAGGGAGGTCCAGCAGAATTGGATCGGGTGCAGTCTCGTTCCACGCTTTTGAACCACAGCTGACCGTATTCGTTAAGGACAGCGTTAATTTAGCCGATAAGGCTAAGTGGTGGTGTCGTGGTCCAGCCTCTTTGTTCCCTGGTTTCCGTCCTGCTGTTTTGTCTCAGCGCGTCGGCGGTGACGCTTCCCATCGAAGTTACCGGCGCAGACGGCACTACGCAGAGTACTAAGGTCGAATTGACGCCTGCCTTCGCGCACGAAGCTCGCTCACTGTGGATGCAAATCCACGGCCTCGAATATGCAGATATGGTCAGCGTTCGGGTCAACCAGAGCCGCTGGTTCTCACTCAATAATCAAACCGTGACAGTGGCGGAACCCGGCAAGAGTTACGGCGGCATAGGCGGCGGCTTTGCCACTCTGCAATTGACGTTACCTCTGACCGAAGGCACGATTGTTGATGGATCTAACACCATTGATTTCCGGTTCAATCGCACCAACGGCGTGGTCAGTGGCTTCCGCGTTCTGGCTTTCAACTTCCTGACCAGCAACGGACGCTGCCTCCTGCCTGCCAACTCTTTCATCAACGAAGATCCCAACACCTGGCTGCCGCCGCTCCGCGATGGGCAGAGTATCGCCGCTGGTCGAAACCTTTGGCAACAGGCCCAGCTCGCGGCCAACGGTCTTCCCAACGCTCCACCCATCCGCGCCCACTGTTCCGACTGTCATACTCACGACGGACGCGATCTCAAATACTTCAACTTCTCGAACGACTCCATCGTTGCGCGCTCACGGTTCCATGGGCTCTCCAATTTGCAGGGCCAACAAATTGCCAGCTATATCCGAACGCTCAATTTTCCAAATCCGGGCCGCCCCTGGAACCCTCCGTACCAACCGGGTCCAGGGTTGGATGCGCAGCCGGTTGCCAATTGGGCGGCAGGGGCTGGACTGGAATGGGTTCTAAATAACGATGTGGATACACTGCCGTTCTTTTTCAACAGCAAAGGCAGGGAGGTCTTTCGTCCGGACGGTGATTTAAATCCGCGCGAAATCCCGATTGCTATGCAATTGCCCGACTGGAACCACTGGCTGCCGCACGTCCACCCTCTCGATGCTTGGGGCGATGCGTTCGTTGGCAGCGCGTTTGCGCAGCTCTATCAAACGGTCTATGATGACCAGCCCGCGACGCCGGCCTTCTTTGAGAATTGGTCCAAAGCGCGTGCCAAATTTCTCAGTCACCGTTCGCCGCTATTGACGGATCAGGTCTACTCGGCTCAATTGTGGCAGTTGGCAAAGACATGGGAACTCATGCAGGAAATGAAGTTGGAGGAGACCCGCGTATGGCCGAATACCATGGCGGCAGCGACGGCACCTTCAGCGGCGAATATTTCCGATGGTCCGAATGGCATGGGTGGCTCGGCGTTATCCAACGAATTTTTCAGCAGCGCTTGGTATCAAGTGCAGGTGATCTTGAATAGCGGCAATCATCGCCACCACGGTCGAACTCCATTGGATTGGATCTATCTGACCGGCCACTTTATCGATTTGGAACGGCTGAGCCGCCAGCCCGAGCCCGCTCGTTTATTGGTGACCGTGATCAAGGCGTTGCAGTCGACAGATCCGGGTCTCGGTCCTGAAAATATCGCGGAAGGATGGCGGCCCGAACTAAATCTCGACCCGCGCATCATGATTGGCCCAGCATGGGCCCCGATGTTCGCGGCGCTTGCGCCCGATGTAAGACTTAAACTGACTGAGTCATTCTTAACAACTTGGCTCGACAAAACTCAGCAGTATCCGCCCGTGGCGTACTTCCAACTCGGTCTTCACGCGAGCAGCTATGCGCGGCCTACGGATCTGCGCGAAGTTTCCGGCGGGCGAGTTTGGGAAGCCCTTCCGCAGTTTGCTGCGGCCGGTGTCGATCCGCGACTGCTGCAGCGCCTTCAGTTATGGGGCAAACACTACACCGCCATGGCCGAACTATTTCACTACTAGCGTTTCCTTCAGCTTGCGTGCAAAGAAATCCGCCGTCGCTTTGTAAGCGGTCAACCAGTCTTGATGACGTAAGAAATCGTGAATTTCATTCGGGAAGATCAACTCTTCGAAAATGATGTGGCGCGCGCGTAGCGCTTCGGCCAGGACTTCGGTTTGCGCGAACGAAACATTGCGGTCGTCGTCGCCGTGAATGAGTAGTACTGGACTCTTCCAGTCGTTCACGGTCGACATCGGGGAAGAATCAAAGGCCAAACGCAACGCGGCTTCGAACTCATGTTTGGCTTTCGGATCTCCGCCTGCCGGTGGTCCTGTTGTGTCCTGTAGACTGCTCCAATCGTGGACGCCGTGGAAATCTACACCAGCCGCGAATAAATCGGAAGCGCGCGAAAGTCCCATGGCAGTCAGGTACCCACCATACGATCCGCCCCAAAGGCCAATCCGTGTTGGATCGACGTCCGCACGGTTCTTCAGGAACAGACCGGCGCCAATGACGTCGTTGTATTCGCTGCCACCTTGCGCGCCATAGTTCAAGGCTTCGCGAAACTTCATGCCGTAGCCGATGCCGCTGCGGTAGTTCACCGAAAGCACCACGTATCCTTGGCTCGCTAGAAACTCGTTCATCGCGAAGGCGTTCGAATAGTAATACATGTAGTGGAAGCCGAGGAGCATCTGGCGACGTGAACCACCGTGGAAAAACGCCAGCGCCGGGTGCCGTTCGCCCGGGTTGGCGTTGGGCGGTAAGAAGAGTTGCCCGTGCACCACCATGCCGTCCGCTGCTGTAATCATGACTGCTTGCGGCTTCACCAAGCCGGCGGATGGAAATTCGGCAGGGATGAGATCGTCCGCTATGCTTTGCACTTTGCCGGAACTCAGTCTCACCATCGGATGCGCTTTTTCGTGATAGCTCGACGAGAGGAAGAATACTGCCGCATTATCGGAAAGAGGTGAGGGTGACCAATCGATTCGCTCGCCGCTAGTCAGTTGCTTCGGTGCTGCGTTGCCTTCGAGATTCACGCTCCACAAATGCCGCGCGTCAATTTCGCCGATATTGGAGGAATAATAGACGGTCTTGCCGTCAGTCGAAGAGGAGACGTGTTCCACCTCACCCTCGCCCGGCGTCAGTTCTACAGGAGTGCTACCGCTCGCCGCCATACGGTAGAGATGGCACCAACCGGTGCGCTCCCAGGGAAACACCAACTGGTCGCCAGCAGCCCAGGTGATTTGATTGCTTGTATCCACTGCGTGGAAAACACTGCCGGTGCCGGTGGGCGCGCGGAACACTTGCTCTGCTGTGCCAGCCTTCACATCCACTACGCGAATCGACCACGGCTCGCCTTCACGCTGCGGCCCGGGACCGATCTTTGGCGTACTGGAAGGCATACGCACATAGGCCAGACGTGCATCATCGCCCGACCACGCCGGTTCCACATCGTAATCAGTGCTGGCATCGAAGTAGCGGAGCGACTTGTCGGCCAGCGTGTACACGCCCACAAAACTATGGCCCTGGCGCGCGCTGACAAAGGCCAGCGACTTGCCATCGTGCGACCAGCGTAAATCCTCCTGATGCCCTTTTTGCTTGACGATGTTTTTGACATCCTCGCCCGTGGGCTGCATCGTGAAAATCTGTCCGCCACGGATGAAAGCGATGAGGCCGCCGGCAGGTGACACGGCAGGCGCATGTCCTGTGGTGAGCTTCTTCAGTACCGAACCATCGGCGTTCGCGAACCAAATTTCCTGCTCAGGCGTGGTGGCATTGAAGTCCGGGTTTGGGTTTTCGCCGCCATTTTCCAGATCGCCGCCGCGCACAAACACGAGATAAGATGCGTCGTGCGCCCAAGCCATTTCGCCGATGTCCTGGCCATCGTCCTGCGTGAAGTTGGTGATCTTGTGCGCCGTCCAATCGGGTGCAGAGGCTACAAAGATGTTGCGCTTACCTTGTTCGTTCTCCAGCCAAGCGAGCTTGCCGCCGGTGGGTGATGCCACTGGTGAACTGGCGAACGGCGCACTCATGATCTGATTCAGCGTGAACGGTGCGTTCGCCGCGAGGGCGCTGGTAGCGAACAAAATAGAGAGTGTGAAGAATCGCATTGGGTATCGGTTCTTCATAATACCCAAAGAATCATCTTCCGGCAGGCGTGTACCGCCTCAAATCGATTCCGGCCAGTTCGTAGTCCGCCACTACCTTTCCAACCGAAGGTTGTGGCTCTACTTCAAGCCGGTAGTGGTTGAGGATCGCCAGCGGAAGCTTCCATTCCGAATCCGCCTGGGTGGTTAAGTGAAAAAATGCCTCGCGGAGATTGATCGATGATAACCAGGTAGACGTTGGGTACGAAACCCTTGTCACCGCGCCACCGAGAGGCTCATCGCGAGAACGGCCGGTGCTGGTATCGGTCAACACCATTTGTGTCTGTGGAAAGCTGTTAGGCGATTCGCATGCGACTCGCAGCATCTCATCTTGGTAGGTACGGGCGCTTACTCGCGAGACGGCGCACTTGCCGAAGTTCGGGACGTCGGTACGCGCATCTATTTTGAGCGCCGTGGGCATTGCGTTGCGATGAACTTCTGCCGCCAACTGCCCTTTCAACTTGACGGGAAGTGTAGCCACTCGATCGTAAAGACTCTGCTCCATATTGAGAATCAGGTGGTAACTGGGTGAGTCGCCGCCGGTCGATGTGATGAACCCGTAAAGGGAAGTGAAGTTGGGCTTTGCTCCTGTTCTGCGGGTCGGTTGGGAAAAATGCAAGCCCATTGTGGTGACCAGTTCAAAGCCCAACGATTTCAAGGTGGCATGGTCTAGTGCGGAAAGGCCTGTCACTTCAACTGGAATAGAGATGAGGACAACGTTTTTCGGGAAGTGCGGGAATGGCTTCAAGTTTGCGTCCGGTTCCAAGGCGCGCACGGTGATGGCGCGCTTCAGCTGTGAGCCTTCGAGATGGGCGGACAGGCGCGCGGGAAGCCAAAGGTACAGTGCTGCGGCGGCGAGGACGCCGGCCAGTCCAACGTTGGCTGATAGGAGAGTGCGGCGAGAGCGGTATTGCATCCACAAAACGGACGCCGAGGTGAGAGCCAATACCAGCAAAGCGATGTTCTGGGGAACGCGATCTGGAGCAAGCCAGGGAATAGGTTCAAACGCAGAGACAGGCCAGCTGCCGCTGCCATACACAAGGATGGCCGCACCAGCGAGGGCAAAGGCTGAAACGATGAACTGCGTTGCGTTTCGAACGATCGAAGCGAGAGCCATGGATGGCAGTGTCAAACAGAAGAACAGCAACATTTGCTTTTGCAGCAGGTCGGGGATGTACGGCAGCAGGGCGAAGCCGCGCGCCTGCAGCACCGTGGCATTCGATAGGAAATAGGGCACGTGAATGCAGATGACGATCAACAAGAATTTTGCGCCCAACTGGGCGGTTCTTGGGTGACCGGCGGAGGGTTGCTGGAGAGATCGCGCTGTCAGATAACTCCAAGCCAGCGGGAGCAAGAGATGCAACCAGCCTTCCATTGCATCGGGAATGTATCCGTCGCGCCAGCAGTCGCGATAGGTTAAGTAAAGGAGAAGCGCCCATGTCAGAGCGACCTCTTTCCATAGAGGGCGTGCCTCTTTGCAAAGGATTAGCAACATTAGAGGCTCCTTTCGGTGTTCCAGTGTTCAGCGCTACGAAGCTCTCGTAAGGACAGGATAAAACGAAACGTGGTTTATAGGCACACTTTGGGTGTGTCCTTGGCTGCATTTTTTTTAGGCGGCGGCTTCGGCGCAGGCCCAAGTGGCGGGTTTTGCGCCGTGCTTGGCGAGTTCCGCCTCGAATTCCGCTTGGAAGTTGGGGTTTTCTTTGCGGGCCGCGGATTGTTGCATCAAGTTCAGGGTTAATTGGTGGCAGGCTTTTGCGTCTTTGTGTAAAACCTCCCAGTATTGGGATTGTTTTTTCATTTCGTGCTGCTCGTTTTTGATGCGAAGTTCCTCCTCTTTGCGATTTTGCGCTTCGAAGCCAAGCTCGGCCTTGCGCTTTTCGGATCTGAGCTTGATAAGGTCGTTCAAACATTTGTGAAAAGCGCGGGTGTGGGTGGTTTGGTAGCGCAGATAAAGGGAGAACATCTTGGGGTCTTTGATTTGGCCGGTGAGGTAGTCGATGCAGGTCTCCAGGAGTTGGTCGGCACGCTGCTTGAGCCAGAGTGATTCGGCCATGCTGTTGACGAGGATGGCTTCGGTGGGAGTGGTGGGTTGCTGTTCGTCAGCCAGTTCCGTTTTTAAGGCTTCGAACTTGTCGTGCTTTTCCATGGGGAGAAGACGGAAGGAGCCGTTATGGCGAGCTAAACCGTGGACGGTTCGATTTTGCGAGGAGGCGGCGAACCCTGCCGAACTGGTCGGACCGGTGGAGTGTTGCGCATTTTGACGATTGGCTTCTCTGCGCGCTTCGGAGATGGGAGGTTTCGCGGGTGGCGTGATGGAGTCGAGCGACGGAAGAGGCAAGCCGGGTTCGGGAATGTTGAGGTCGGGCACAACAGCCGACGGAGTTGTGGGGAAACCGGCTTTACGGTCTTGCTTCCGTTGTTGGTGCGCAGCGGCACGGCGTTCTTTACGATTCATACGATTACGTTCCTTACCGAGAAAGTGGAGAAGGTTTGGTGGCTTCTCTGCTTCAGAATTTACAGGTCGGCGGGGCGTGGCAGAACGGGGCCGCGGGTTTTGGAAGGAATAAATCGGCGGTAAACGGTTGAAAGGATTGGGGATAAAAATTCTGAAAAAATTTGGCGAGTGTTGTGATTCCCCCACGACGGCCCTTCAGGCCGCCGCAACGAGGAATGAAAAGGGCCTGCGGCCGGGTAGCCGCCACGGGATTTATTTGGGAGGGTCAAAGAATTTATGTTGTTGATTCGGCAGGGCTTAAAAATACGACTTTTCGAAGGACCGACTTTTGGCGGATTGCTCCTTGGCTGATATGAGTGTGATCACGCGGGGCGAAGCCAACGTTTTACGGTCCGCTTGTTTTCGTCGAAACGGTGGTCGAGTGTACTGTCTTGATTTTCCCCTCGCGTCATACCCCCAGCGGCCATCCTGATTCTTGTTGTTAGTGATGTAAACATTGGCCTGCCGTTAC
>Ga0182012_10000980_pt1 | contig 31393 bp, 21 predicted proteins | sample 612S2SmetaG_FD_120486 | JGI IMG/M metagenome (GOLD analysis project Ga0182012, IMG submission 120486) | Permafrost microbial communities from Stordalen Mire, Sweden - 612S2S metaG | ecosystem: Environmental > Terrestrial > Soil > Wetlands > Permafrost | place: Sweden: Stordalen | collected...
ATACGGGATGCTCAGCTCGCGGAAGATCTCGTCCCAGAAGTCGTCCGAGAGCAGCATCTCGTGGATGGTGCGCAGGAAGTCGCCGGATTCCGCACCCTGGATGATGCGGTGGTCATAGGTGGAGGTCAGCGTGATCAGCTTGCCGATACCCAGTTCGGCGATGCGTTCTTCGCTGGCGCCCTGGAACTCGGCGGGATATTCCATCGCGCCGACGCCCAGGATGGCGCCCTGGCCGGACATCAGCCGCGGCACCGAGTGCACGGTGCCGATGGTTCCGGGGTTGGTCAGCGAAATCGTCACGCCGGCAAAGTCTTCGGCGGTCAGCTTGCCGTCGCGCGCGCGGCGAACGATGTCTTCGTAGGCGGAGACGAATTCCGCGAATCGCATGGACTCGCAGCCCCTGATGCCGGCTACCACCAGGGAGCGTTTGCCGTCCTTGCCCTGCAGGTCGATCGCCAGGCCGAGGTTGGTGTGGGCGGGGGTGACCGACGTGGGCTTGCCGTCGTCCTCGGCGTAGTGCCGGTTCAGGTTCGGAAACTTCTTGATCGCCTGCACCAGCGCGTAGCCGAGCAGGTGGGTGAAGGAGATCTTGCCGCCGCGGGTGCGCTTGAGCTGGTTGTTGATGACGGTGCGGTTGTCGATCAGTAGCTTGGCCGGAATGGCCCGGACGCTGGTGGCCGTCGGCACGTCCAGCGACGCCGACATGTTCTTGACGACGGCCGCGGCGGCGCCGCGCAGCACCTGCACCTCGTCACCTTCGGCCGGCGGGGGAGCGGCGGCTTTGGTGGCCGGTGCGGGGGCGGCGCCATTTCCGGAGGCGGCCGGCGCGGGCGCAGCCGGCCTCAGTTTCGGGGCCGGCGCGGCGGGCTGGACGTCAGCGGGGGCCGGCGGGGCGGCGGTGGGTTCGTTCGTTGGTTCTGGGTTGTAGTCAACCAAGAACTCGTGCCAGCTCGGATCCACCGACGATGGGTCTTCGCGGAACTTGCGGTACATCTCCTCGACCAGCCACTCGTTTTGCCCGAATGGTGAACTTACGTTGCTCACGGCCGCTGTTCGCCTCAATTCCTTCGTTTGCAAGCGCCGTTGTGCGACGCCTGCGACTTCTGCACCTGCATGTGGGGACATGTCCCACTTTGCGGCGGTCTGCAAGTTTCCGCCCCATAAAGGCTAGCCCTTTGCGGGCAATCCGTGGGGCTCGCACCGTTGTCATGCTGGGCGCCGCCGTCGACGAGGCGTCGTGCGATCCAAACGCTGTCCCCCGAATCACTAATGGGTAAGCCGTCAGCTGATCACCGACACCGTGCCGCTTTGTGGGTTCGTGACGTAGGCGCCGGCGGGCTGACCGTCAACCCTTGCGGTGACCGTTGAATCCCTACGTCGCCTGGCCGGACGTGGGCCGGCGGAAAGCTGGCCTACCCGACGTCGTGGACGGCCGGCAACAGGTGCAGGGTTCCCCGCCATCGCGCAGGCGGAGGGCCGAACGCGTTATGAGCGTTGCGGACGATCTTCTTGGCCACCATGCGGTTGCCGGCGCCGCCGATCGCCGCGCCGATGCCGACCGGCAGCATCTTGCCGAACATCAGCGCTCCGCGTTTGACGGTGTACCGCTTGACCGCGTACTTGAGCATCCGCGTGTTCAACCGCGCCAATGTCGACATCGGCAGCGAGGCCATGCCCTCGGCGAGTTCACGGCCGTTGATGCGGGAGGGGCCTAGCAGTTCGCCGAGGGCGCGCTTGGAGTCATCTCCGACCAGGACGGCCAGTACCAGGGCGCGGCGTCGTTCCCGGTGGTCAGCGGGGATGCCGTGCACCACCGCTTTCGCCAGCACGAACACCGCGGTGGCCTCGAGGAAGAACACCGTCTCGCCGGCACCGGCCGACAGCGCCGTCAACGTGCCCACCCCGGGGAACGTCGCCGTCGAACCCACCGCAGCACCGCTCGCCGTCAAAGCGCCGAGGTAGCGCTTTTCCAGCTTGGCGACGATCTCGGCCGGGCCGGCATCGGGGTGCGCACGCCGCAGCCGGGCCACATAGGCTTCCGCAGCGGGGCCCTGTACTCGGGTGCTCCGTTCGATGAGCTGCGCCAATGCCCGCGTGGACGCTTTGGGCCGACCGCCGGTGCCGGGTTCCAGCGATCCCGACGTGTTCCAAGAGCCGTTTCGTTGGGCGCACATATTGCTTCTCCTGCCAATTGCCTGCTTCCAGGCTAGCGCCCGTTCGATAAATTGCAGGCAGCGCGGCAAACCTCACCAGCCGATTCGCGCTGTATGCGTTATGCGGGTGAAATTGCCGGGAGTCGAACCTCCGGAGCAGGAATGAGGTGGGGAAATTGAGTACGGCGCCGCCGTCGACGCCCGGGGCAACCTGGCGCGCGTGGCTGAGTGGCGCGCAGAGCTCCGAAAACCCCTGGAATGCGCTGTGGGCGATGATGATCGGCTTCTTCATGATCATGATCGACTCGACCATCGTCGCGGTCGCCAATCCGACCATCATGGCCGAGTTGGGTACCGGCTACGACGCGGTGGTCTGGGTGACCAGCGCCTACCTGCTGGGATACGCCGTGGTGCTGCTGGTGGCCGGCCGACTCGGTGACCGGTTCGGCGCGAAGAACCTGTACTTGATCGGTCTGGTGGTATTCACTGTCGCCTCGCTGTGGTGTGGGCTCTCGGGCACCGTCGCCATGCTGATCACCACCCGGGTGGTGCAAGGTGTTGGCGCCGGGATACTCACGCCGCAGACCCTGTCGACGATCACCCAGATCTTCCCGCCGCAGCGCCGCGGTGTCGCGATGAGCGTGTGGGGGGCGACCGCGGGTGTGGCCAGCCTGGTGGGACCGCTGGCAGGTGGCGCGCTGGTCGACTGGCTGGGCTGGCAGTGGATCTTCTTCATCAACGTGCCCATCGGCATCGCCGCGCTGGCGTTGGCGATCAGGCTGGTGCCGGTTTTGCCCACCCAGGCGCACCCGTTCGACCTGATTGGCGTCGCATTGTCCGGAGTGGGCATATTTCTGATCGTGTTCGGGCTGCAGCAGGGCCAGCCCGCGCATTGGGAGCCGTGGATTTGGGCAACGATCGTCGCCGGCGCGGGTTTCGTTTCTGTCTTCGTCTACTGGCAGTCGGTCAACACGCACGAGCCGCTGATCCCGCTGAAAATGTTCGCCGACCGGGACTTCGGCCTGTCCAATGCAGGGGTTGCGGTTGTGTCGTTCGCATTTACCGCGATGATCCTGCCGCTGACGTTCTACGCCCAGGCGGTGTGCGGGCTCTCCCCGACGCGCTCGGCCCTGCTGCTCGCGCCGATGGCCATCGCCAGCGCTGCCCTCGCGCCGTTCGTCGGCGTGCTCGTCGACAAATACCACCCGCGGCCCGTGCTCGGTTTCGGTTTTTCGATGCTGGCGATCGGGCTGACGTGGCTGTCGTTTGAGATGGCCCCGGACACACCGATCTGGCGGCTGCTGCTGCCATTCGGCGTAATGGGGGTCGGGAGCGCATTCGTGTGGTCGCCACTGACAGCCACCGCGACCCGTAACCTGCCGCCACACCTGGCCGGCGCGGGCTCTGCCGTGTACAACTCGATGCGGCAGTTCGGGGCGGTGCTCGGGAGCGCCGGCATGGCCGCGTTCATGACATGGCGGATCGGTGCCGAAATGCCGCCCTACTTACCGGATCAGGAGAGCGGGAGCCGTTTGGAATTGCCGGCTTTCGTACGCGAGCCATTCTCCGCGGCGATGTCGCAGTCGCTGCTGCTGCCCGCGTTCGTCGCGTTGTTCGGGATTGTCGCGGCGTTGTTCTTGGTCGGCTTCAGGCCCGCGCTGGCCCGTGCACCGCGGGCCGCCGAGCCGGCCGGCGACTTGCCCGACGACGACATCGACGATGACTACGACGACTACGTCGAGTTCGTACTTCGCCGCGAATCGGATACCGCGGGTCCTTGGGATGCCCAGACGCGAGCGGATTACGAGGACTGCGACACCGATCCGCGACAGGTGCGGGTCCAACCTCCGCGCCCGGCACCTGCCGACGTCTGGCGCAGTGACCCGGTCGAATCGTGGCGCAGCTTGCTCGGCGAGCCTTCGGGAGCCGAACCGGTTGGTTTCGCCCACAACGGTTCTCGTTTCACCGAGAGGCCTCGAGTCCGCCCCATCTCCGCGATTTCGCCGCGTGCGTTCGAGGCTGCCCCGCGCGACGATCGGGGCGCCCCTCTGCCGGCGGCTGACCGCCGCGGCACGGTGCGCCCTCAGTCCACCGAAGTTCAACCGCCGCAACGGAACCGCCACTACCGTCCCGATCCGGACGAAGCTGCTGGCAGCGGTCGGCATAGGTCGGGTGGGTAGCGCAGTCTTCGCCGGCGCGAACCGCAGTCAACCAAAGGACCGGCGGTGGCGGCGGCGGCTCGCCGTAGGTTGCGAGACGCCGGCGCACCGCTCTTCAGCTGGCCTGAGTCAGCGCCAAGAACGCGCCCAAGTCGACCAGGCCGGCGGGCGTGGAGGGCAGATAGTCGGTCAGTGTCGCTGAGCGCACGATCACCGCGGCGCACTGCGCCCGGCTGATCGCGACGTTGAGCCGATTCCTGTTGAGCAGAAAAGAGATTCCGCGTGGCACCTCATCGGCGGACGAGGCCGTCATTGAGATGAAGACCAGCGGTGCCTGCGTGCCCTGGAACTTATCGACTGTTCCAACCCGGACGCCGCTGAGCCCGGCCGTCGTCAACACCTGACGCAACAGCGCCACCTGGGCGTTGTACGGTGCCAACACCAACACGTCGGAACCGGTCAGAGCCCGGGTACCGTGCTCGTCGGTCCACGATGCGCCGAGCAGCTGCTTGATTTCGGCGGCGATCGCGCCAGCTTCCTCGGGGCTTTCGGTCGAGTTGCCTTGGTGAGCAACGGGAATCACGCGTACACCAGGCTTGCACCCGTCGAGGCGGCGCGCGGCGGTGCGCTCGGTGTGCGACTGCAGTCTGCCGTCATAGGACAGCGCGGAGACCGCGGCGCAGACCGCCGGATGCATCCGGTACGAGCGGTCCAGGAAGTAGCCGCGCTCGTCGGGCAGCGTGCTCTGACCGTCAACCAGCCAGTCCAGCGCCGAGGTGTCGACCGGTTCGGGGTGCGTGCCCTGACTGACCTGCGGCAGCTGCTGCGGGTCCCCGAGCAGCAACAGGTTCGCGGCCGCCGGTGCCACGGCGATCGTGTTGGCCAGGCAGAACTGGCCGGCCTCATCGATCACCAGCAGATCCAGGCTGCCCGGCGGTACCCGATTAGCACTGGCGAAATCCCATGCCGTACCACCGATAACGCAGCCGGCGTTGTCGGCGATGAACGAGGGGTACTGGGCCCCATCGATCTCCTGCCAGCGCGGAGCAGGGTGGTCATAGCGTTTCTTCGCGACTCGCTGTGGAGCCAGTCCAGCATCGATCACACTACCCAGCAGGTTCTCCACCGTGGCGTGCGATTGCGCCACCACCCCAATGCGCCAGGCGTGGTCCACGACCAAGCTTTTGATCACCTGCGCGGCGGTGTACGTCTTGCCAGTACCGGGCGGCCCGTGCACCGCGAGGTACGACGAGTCCAACCCCAGCACCGCCGCGGTGATGTCCGCGATCGTGTCGGTGCTGCGGGGGAGCGCAGTCCCGCTGCGGATGCGGGGCGCGCGGCGCAGCAGAATGTCGACCACAGCGGTGTCCGGCAGTCGCGGCAAACCGGCGGCGATGGCAGCGGCAGTCGATTCGATCGAATTCCGCAGGGCTCTTGTCGGCACCGGCGGGCCCGGGGTCAGCGCGAACGGCAGTTGGTGAAATGTGTTGCCGTCATTTCCTACTCGCTCGACGATGATCACCTCGCTGGGCGCGCTCGGATCGTCGGCCTCGACAACCGTGGCCCGTCCGGCGGCGCGTCGATCAGGACTGTCGGTCATGCAAGGCGGAGCCGGGGGCTCGCAGAGCGCAAACACCTCCGTCGTCAGGCCGCCCCGCGCCAACTCACCGTTCAACCGCACCCACCGCTGCAGCTTGCGCGCGCGGGGAGGCGTATGCCAGTCGACGGCCATGGACGCGCTATCGGCAACGAAAACATCTGTGTTGTCCGACCATTCGTCGAGCGGGAAGTTCAACCGGTCGAAGTGCGCCCACCAGAACGGTTTGTCTTCTCGCCGGTGGTAGCCGCGCGCCGCGGCGACCAGCGCGACCGCTGTCTGCTCAGGTGTGCGGTCACTGAGGCCCGCATCGCCAGTGAAAGCGGACAGGGTCACCGCTAGCTGGTCGTCGTCTTCGACCGTGTTACCGTCGGTAACCGGCTGGGCCCCCACGGGCAAAACACCGGATTCATAGGCGCGCAGCAGCAGCCAGTTGCGCAGTTCCTGAGTTGACCGGCAGTCGTAGAGGTTGTAGTCCTCGATCTCCTTGAGCAACGTTACGGCCTCATCGACGCGGCCTTGGGTCCGCAGTTCGCAGTACTTCGCGTAAGAGGTGATCGAATCGGTGGCGGTGGTGACATCACCCGCGCGCAGCTGGTTCCCCATGTAGAGCGCCTCCAGCGCCTTGAGGCTGAACGACTCCGCACCGACACGAATGCTCTTGCGCACCAACGGATACAGATCGACGAGCGTCCCGCTGCGCAGCAGCTCGTCGACCTGGTCCTCGCCGACCCCGTAGCGTCCGGCCAGCCGCAACAGGGCGGTCTTCTCGTACGGCGCGTAATGGTAGATGTGCATATTGGGGCGACGCTTGCGACGCTTGGCCACCATCGCGAGGAAGTCAACGAGCGCCTTGCGCTCGTCCACCCGGGTGTGCGCCCACAGCGGGCGAAAGCTGCCCCCTGCCTCCAGGACGCCGAACAGATATTCCAAGCCCCACTCGCGGCCGTCGGCGGTCCACAGCGGATCGCCCTCGAAGTCGAAGAACAGGTCACCAGGATCGGGGTCCGGCAGCAGTGCGAGCGCCTGGGCATCGACGGTCTCGTACCGTGGGATGCCGCTCTTGCGTTGCAGAACTTGGATTTTGGCTTGCGCGCTCAGTTTGCCCAGCGCGTTGGTCGCGAGGTCTGGCACGGAGCCGGTGTGGCCGGCCAGCTCGGCGAGCGTGCTGACACCGGCGTTAACCAGCTTCTCGCGCTGGCTGACTCGCATACCCGCGACCAGCAACAGATCGTCGCGGGCGCGCAATTCCTCGGTGCACAGCGGGCAACGAAAGCACGCCCGCACCCCCTCGTCTTCCCAGCGCACCGGGGTGCCGGCGGCAAAGTGGTCGTCGAGCAGACGCTGCAACTGCGCGCGCTGGGTTCGGTAGACCGGGATCAGTTCGGCGACTCGATACCGCACGACCGTGCCGTCGCCGAGTCGTAGCTCGGCCTCCGGTGCTACCGGGACGCCCATCTGGGCAAGCGCGTCGGCGTAGGCGGCCAGCTGCAACAGTGCGGTGGTTTTGGGTGAGCGGGCCAGTTTGGTGTCGGTGACCCGGTATTGGTCGCCGTCTCGAATCAAGAAGTCGGCGAACCCGACGAAGCGTCCGTCGAACATGGCGGCCCGATACACGACGGGGGCGCACTGGGCGATGGCGCGCTCGGTGGCGTCGGCGGCGGCTGTCAGCCCGGCGAGTGTGAAGGCGGGACGGCCGATGACTGCGACCGCGTCCCCGAACTCGTCACGCAGCCGATTGAGGTGGCGGCGCTCGTGCTCGTTGCCGAGGGTGGCGGTTCGTGCCAGCAGTTCGTCTTCGATGGTGACGGCGGGTCCCCGGCCGAGCTTGGCGTCGAAGGCCCGGAGCAGCGTGTATTCGCATTGGGCGGAGGCCGCGAGATCGGATGCGCTGTAGATGATGCTCTGACCGGTGACGAACACAGCAGCGACTGTAGGCGAGGGGTCTGACGGGGATCGTTGGTCAAGCGCGTTCGGTGCGAACGCTGGGCGATCGGGGCGGGCCAGCACGGTGGCGGTGCGCGCCCGGCGGGTGGCGCCGACGGTTCGCCGTCCGGACAGTTTGAACCCCCATGACGGCACTAATGGCCATGACAAGAATTAAGTTGACGCATCCGAATGATTTCGCGCTGGCGAAACGAATTCGCTCAACTGAGGCCGGACTGATAAGTCGGTACGCCCGTACCAATGTGCGTTGGCGCGCAAAGATATTTAGCCAGGCTCGACGCCCGATTTCGGTTGGCCGTGGCAACGGTGGCACCGCTGCCGGTGCCAACGGCGGCGCAGGTGGGGCCGGCGGGGTCGCGACCGACACGGGTGGCTCCGGAAATACCGTCGCCGCTGGCGAAGGGGGTGCTGGCGGTAACGGCGGCAGCGGATCGGGTGCCACCGGCGCGGGTGGTGGCACCGGTGGGTCCGCCACGCTGTCGGAGGCCCCGGGCAGTTCGATCTCTGGCAGCAGCGCGACCGCCGGGGCCGGCGGCGCGGGCGGCGACGGCACAGCCACCGCGGCCACTCAGGGTGGCGGCGGCGGAGGCTCCGCCACGGTATCCGCCTCCGGCACAAGCAGTTCCGCCATTGGCAGCACCGCGACCGGGACCGACGGCGGCACCGGCAGCAGCGGCGGCTCAGCCTCCATCTCGGCCACCGGCGGCGGCTCCGTCACTGACAGCACCGCCCTCGGTGGCGCGGTCGGAGCCGGCACCGGCGGCAGCGGCGGGCTGGCCAACATCGACGTCAATAACGCTGGCGCCAGTGTTACCGCCAGCACTGCCCACGGTGGTGCCGGCGGCGCGGGCACGGCGCCGCGGTCAGCATCGACGTCAATAACGATGGCGGCCTAGTGAGTGGGGCCACCGCGCAGGGTGGCGCAGGCGGTGCGGGTAGCGGCGGCACCGGCGGTAACGGCGGTGGCGGCTTCCTCGAGTTCGACGCCAGCACTGCGAGCGGCTTAACCGGCCCCGGAGGCACAATCGGTGGCGGCAACGCTGCCGTCGCCACGGGCGGCGCAGGCGGCGCAGGCATAAATGGCGGTCACGGCGGTAACGGCAGCTTTGGTGAGCTCGAGACCGGGCCGGGCGGCACGTCTTACGGTCACTCCACCGCTGGTGCCGGCGGTGACGGTACCGGCGTTGGCAGCACTGGCGGCAACGGTGGAAGTTCAGACATCCAAAGCGCCAAGACGACTAACTTCCAGGATCTCGTCGGTACCGCCGGTGGCGTCGGCGGGACGGCCAGCGGAATTTCGGTCGGCGGTGCCGGCGGCGACGCCATTGACGGTGGCACCGGGGGTAAGGGAAGCGGTGCGGCTATCACCGCCGGTGGGGAGAACGCCGTGGCTAGCGGCACGTCGCAAGGTGGCGACGGTGGTGAGGGCGATGGCGGCCACGGCGGCAACGCCGGATCCAGCCGGATTAGCGCACTGGCTTCGCCTAACGCACCGAATGCGAACAGCTCCGCCACCGGCGGGACTGCCAACGGCGGCAACGGCGGCAGCGGCACCGGTGCCGGCAGCGCGGGCGGCGCGGGCCTCGACGGAAACATCATTGCGGGGCTGGACAGCACCGGGACGCCTGGGGACAACCCATCTGCGAATAACGCCACCTCGACTGGCGGCAGCGGCGGCAATGGCAGCGCCACCAGTTCACCGACGATCGGTGGCACCGGCGGCCAAGGCGGCAGTGGCGGCCAAGGCGGCAGCGCTGACAGCGGCACCGCCGGCACCGGAGGCGGCGCCGGCACCGGCGGCAATGGCGGCAATGGCGGCGACGCTGCCCTCGGCTCGGGCTTCAACGGCGCCACCGGCGGCAACGGCGGCGACGGCGGCATCGGCGGCAATGGCGGCAGCGCCGTCACCGGTACCGGCGGCACGGCCACTAATGGCGGCGCCGGCAGCGCCGGCAGCGGCGGCGGCCCCGGTGGGATCGCCACCCCGCCCGTCGGTCCCATCGGCGGCATCGGCGGCACCCGCGGCACCGGAGGCACCGGCGGCACCTAATCGGACATCGATCACCTCGCCGTTGACTGGGATTTGGCCCGTGTCGAGAGGGGCTGATCACTCAGCCACTGGCCGGTGAGCACTGACAAGGCTCCTGGAGCGTTGGTCGATTCTTACGGCTAGATCGTGCCCCGGCCGGTTGGTGAGGTCGCGTGAATGGACATGAGCGCGAGCCAGTCGATGGTGACCATCGTCGTGCCAGCCCCGGCCGGGCCGAGACAGCGGACCGGCTCTAAAGAACGGCAGGCGAAATGCGTTATATGTGCTCGCTCAACCGCTCTCAGCGATAGTTCACGGGTTATGGCCGCCTTTCCACGGTCGCTAACAGCCTACGAAGCGGTAGATTTCGGAGGGGTTATCGTTACCAGGGCCTTCCTCGCTGAAGCTGGTTCGGTGGTGGATGACAACCCCGCTGGTCGGGCGGTGTGTTGTTCAGATTTATGATCGGGGCCTGACCGGCCAGCCCAGTTTGTGCTTGTAGTGCAACGCAGGCTGAGACTGGTAATCCGTAACGGCGGGTTGATGTAGAACTGTCCGCGCGAACGAATCGTCCTCAATAGCGGCGGCCGGGCCCCAGCCAAGTTTCGCGTCGAAATCGCGTAGCAGCGCGTATTCGCAGCGGGCGGCGGCGAGATCCGAGGCGCTGTAGACGATGCTGTCGCCGGTGACGACCACAGCAGCAACTTTAGGTGGGGGCTCCGACAGGGTGGTGGCTCCGGGAGGGTGTGCCCATTCAGTGGCCGGCGGGGTTACCGATCAACTCGACTCCGTTGCCGTTCCAGTGGAACCGCACGTCAGTGTTCAAGCCGTTGATACCGCCCGGATAGGTCAATGCCACCGTATCGCCGTTGGTCTGCGAAGCGTCAATGCCGTTGAACCCGTAGGTGTCAGGCACCCCCTGCGGGATGAACTGGCCGAGGTGGAACAGCACCGCGCGGGTGGTCGGGTTGCCGGTGTTGGTGTTGGCCTTAATGATGACCGCCGAGAGCTGGGCACACTCGTTGTAATTGCCGGCTAGCGGCTCGGGGTTCCACGGCTGCTGACTGCGCGGATCGCGGGGCAAATCGGAGACCACTTTTGCGATGGTGGGCGACGCGAGGTTGACCGCGCACGGGTCCACCGGCGCGGCGGCGGCGCCCGATGTCGGGCTCGGTGTCGCGGGAGCGGTGATCGAGGGGGTCTCAACGGCAGTCGTGGCTTTAGGTGTCTTGGCGACCGTCGAATCTCCCGAACCGCAGGCGGTCAAGGTACCAGCGACCACGACGACGGCGGCCAGGCCCGTCAGGGGCGCGACGTGGCAAGGCAGCGACAACACATCGGGCACCGTACCGTCGTCACGCCCCCGGGTGCGGAAGGCATGCCTGGGTTGTTGAGGACCCGCCGCGCCCAGCTTCGCTGGGCTCGCGATCACACGGGGCTCAACGGTGGTGACCCGCCGCGCCCAGCTTCGCTGCGCTCGCGATCACACGGGGCTCAACGGTGGTGACCCGCCGCGCCCAGCTTCGCTGGGCTCGCGATCACCACTAGACTCCTTACACGATGACCCTCTCCGACAGCTCACCTGAAGCTGCCTCTACCACGTTCGCCGACCTGCAGATTCACCCCAAAGTCATGCGGGCGATCGCCGACGTCGGTTACGAGTCACCGACGGCTATCCAGGCTGCGACGATTCCGGCACTGATGGCGGGCACCGACGTTGTCGGCCTGGCGCAAACCGGCACCGGAAAGACGGCAGCCTTCGCGATCCCGATCCTGTCCAAAATCGACGTCACCAGCAAAGCAACTCAGGCACTGGTGCTGGCCCCCACCCGCGAGCTGGCGCTGCAAGTGGCCGAGGCGTTCAGCCGCTACGGGGCTCATCTGCCGCAGATCAACGTGCTGCCGGTCTACGGCGGGTCGTCATACACCGTGCAACTGGCCGGGCTGAGGCGCGGCGCGCAGGTGGTGGTGGGCACCCCCGGCCGGGTCATCGACCACCTGGAGCGCGGCACTCTGGACCTGTCGCACGTGGACTACCTGGTGCTCGACGAAGCGGACGAGATGCTCGCCATGGGTTTCGCCGAAGACGTCGAGCGCATCCTGTCCGAAACACCGGAATACAAACAGGTAGCTCTGTTTTCGGCGACGATGCCCCCGGCTATTCGCAAGATCACCACCAAGTACTTGCACGATCCGTTCGAAGTCGCCTCCAAAGCGAAAAACGCCACAGCCGAGAACATCACACAGCGCTACATTCAGGTCGCCGGTCCGCGCAAGATGGACGCACTGACCCGAATCCTCGAAGTCGAGCCGTTCGAGGCGATGATCATCTTCGTGCGCACCAAGCAGGCGACCGAGGAGGTGGCCGAAAAGCTGCGTGCCCGAGGGTTTTCCGCGGCCGCCATCAACGGCGATATCGCGCAGGCGCAGCGCGAGCGGGTCATCGCCGCACTCAAAAAGGGCGGGGCTAAGGGCATCGACATCCTGGTCGCCACCGATGTGGCCGCGCGCGGGCTGGACGTGGAGCGCATCTCGCATGTGCTCAACTACGACATCCCCCACGACACCGAGTCCTACGTGCACCGGATCGGGCGAACCGGGCGGGCCGGGCGTTCGGGAAACGCGCTGTTGTTCGTCTCCCCGCGGGAGCGTCACATGCTCAAGGCGATCGAAAAAGCGACGCGGCAAACGCTGACCGAGGTCGAACTGCCCAGCGTCGAGGACGTCAACGCGCAGCGGGTGGCGAAGTTCGCCGATTCCATCACCGACACGCTCGGGGGTTCGGGAATCGAACTGTTCCGCAGGCTGGTCGAGGATTACGAACGCGAGCACGACGTCCCGATGGCCGACATTGCCGCGGCGCTGGCCTTGCAGGCCCGCGATGGCGAGGCGTTCCTGCTGTCACCGGAACCGCCGCCGCAGCGACGTGAGCGCAACGAGCGCAATAGCGAACATCGAGAACGGCCAGACAAGCCCAGGCACACAAGAGATTTCGCTACCTACCGCATTTCCGTGGGCAAGCGGCACAGGATCGGCCCGGGCGCGATCGTCGGCGCTATTGCCAACGAGGGCGGTCTGCATCGCAGCGATTTCGGCCACATCGCCATCGGGCCTGATTTCTCGTTGGTGGAGCTGCCCGTCAAATTGCCTCATGCGACGCTCAAAAAGCTTGAGCAAACTCGTATCTCGGGCGTTTTGATCGAACTTCGACCGGAACGCTCGACCAACAAGGGCCGTCCAACCGACAAGAGCCGCGGTGGCGGGAAGCCGTACCGGAAACACGGCGAGTGACGCTGTCCGAGGAGCAAAAAAACACCCAGGGGGGAATCGAACAGACCCCCCATGTGGACCGGGTTGCATCGCTGACCGGCGTTCGTGCGGTCGCCGCCCTGCTGGTCGTCGGCACCCACGCCGCTTACACCACCGGCAAGTACACCCACGGGTACTGGGGTTTGGTCGGCGCGCGGATGGAGATCGGCGTGCCGATCTTTTTTGTGCTGTCCGGGTTCCTGTTGTTCCGGCCATGGGTGAAATCGGCTCACACCGGCAGCCCGGCACCGTCGCTGAGCCGGTATGCGCGGCACCGGGTTCGGCGCATCATGCCCGCCTACCTAGTCACCGTCTCGGTAGCCTACGTGCTGTACCACTTCCGCATCGCCGGACCGAACCCCGGGCACAGCTGGTTCGGACTGCTCCGCAACCTCACGTTGACCCAGATCTACACCGACGGCTACCTGGGCAAGTATCTGCATCAGGGCCTGACCCAAATGTGGAGCCTGGCGGTAGAGGCGTCCTTTTATGTGGTGCTACCGCTGCTGGCATACCTGCTGCTGGTAGTGATCAGTCGGCGCGCGTGGCGGCCGAAGCTGGTGCTGGGAGTTCTACTGGGGATGATGTTGATCAGCCCGGCCTGGTTGACGCTGGTCCACATCAGCCACTGGTTTCCCGACGGCTCACGGTTGTGGCTACCCACCTACCTGGCCTGGTTCCTGGCCGGCATGTTGTTGGCAGTGCTGCAGGCCACGGGCGTGCGCTGCTACGCGTTCGTCGCCATCCCGCTGGCGATCATCTGCTACTTCATCGACTCCACCCCGATCGGGGGCGCACCCACCACGTCGCCGGCATCGCTGCCGGAGGCGCTCGTCAAGACCGTCTTCTATGCGGTGATCGCCGGACTGGCGGTGGCACCGCTGGCCCTGGGCGACCAGGGACTGTATCGGCAGTTGCTGGCCAGTCGGCCCATGGTGTGGCTGGGTGAGATTTCCTACGAGATCTTCCTCATCCATCTGGTGACCATGGAATTCACCATGGACTATGTGCTTCGGCAGCACGTCTACACCGGTTCGATGCTGAACCTGTTCATCGCGACCATCATCGTGACGGTCCCGTTGGCCTGGCTGCTGCACCGCTTTACTCGAGTGCGGAACTCGGCATAACCATCTGTTAAAATGTAGGTTACCCTGTCCTAAGTTAGCGGACCGCGATGGAGGGGTGCCAGGGCAGATGGCCGAACACAAGGCGTCACGAGGTTTTGCCGGCGCGGTGCTCAAGCTGTTTCGCGCTGGGGACTATCGACTCACCCTGACCGGTCGGCGTGAGATCAGCCCGCATTACCTGCGGTTGAGCTTCGACGCCGGCGGGATGCTCAGCGAAAACCCGGTGCACCCCACGATGTGGATCCGGATGTGGTTCGCCGATGGCGACAAGCTGCATCAGCGCGGTTTCACGCTGGTCAACCCCGATGCGGCCGCCGGTACAACGGACATCGAGTTCGCCTTGCACGACGGCATCGCGTCGCATTGGGCGCGGACGGCACAGCCCGGCGACACCCTCGAGGCGACGGTGCTGGGCAGTAAGTTCGCGATCCCGGCACCGCCCCCGGCCGGGTACGTCATCGTCGGCGACACGGCCTCGCTGCCGGCGATCAACTCGCTGCTGGGCGCGATCGGGGATGCACCCGCGCGAGTGTTCCTGGAGGCCGGTCGCGCCGAGGACAAGGATCTTCCGGTGGCCCGCGACGCCGGCATCACCTGGGTGGACCGCAAGAACGCCGGCGAAACATTGCTCGAGGCGGTGCGGTCGGCGGCATTCGACGCTGGCGACCACTTCGGCTGGGTGGCCTGCGATACCCACACCACCCGCTCAGTCGTCAAAGTGCTCCGGGAGGACTTCGGCATACCGCGGAAATCCATTAAATCGCAGGGCTATTGGGAGGCCTAACCGCCACCTCCGCGAAACTGTGCCTAGCGACGGACCTTGTCGAGAAACACGTCGCCAGTTACAGCCTCGCGGCGCAAGATTGGCGTCACGACGAAATCCTCGATCATCGCCCGCTCGTCAGCCTGGTCTTTGCCTGGGAACATCAGCAGCGAGGTAATCACCCGCACCACCCAGCGGGCCCGGCGTTCGACGGCGGCCGGGTCGTCGGGGCCCAGCGAGTGCAGGAACGCGGCGACCGACGCCGCGATCACATCGGACCGTTCGGCCAACTCTCCACCGATCGGCGGGCGGGTGGTGGCAAACCACGACGCCAGCGCGGGGCTATCGCGAACCATCCGCAACGTAACGGTGATGCTCGCGATCAGCCGTTCGCGCGGATCCTCGATACCGCCGATCTGCCAGCCGATCTCGCGGCCGAGTCGGCGCGTCTCGCGGTGCACGTAGGCCGTTCGCAGCGCCTCACGATTCTCGAAGTAGCGGTACAGCGTCGCACGGGAACATCCCGCGGCCCTGGCGATCTCGTTCATCCCGATCGAATCGGAGTCACGCTCGGTATAGAGCTCCGCGGCCGCGTCGAGGATCCGGTCTGCGGCCGCTTCGCTGCGCCGCCCGGCCAGCCAGTCACTACCCGGCATCAGGACCTCACTGTGAACGGCACCGACAGCGGCCGACGGACGTAGCTTCCGCCGGCCCATACGATGGCGGACTCGTCCACCTCGAAATCTGGGCAACGGGCGAGCAGTTCGGTCAGCGCTACCCGGGATTGCATCCGCGCCGCCGCCGCACCCAGGCAGTGGTGTGCGCCGTGGCCGAAGGTCAGGATGTTGCGTGGGAACCGGGTCACGTCGAGATCGCCTGCATTGGGACCGTATTGGCGTTCGTCGCGATTGGCCGATCCGTATAGCAGCAGCGCCCTGCGGCCGGCCGGGATCGTCGTGCCGCCGATCGCGACGTCGTGGGTGACGGTGCGCGCCAGGCCCTGCACCGGCGATGTCAGCCGCAGCAGCTCGTCCACTGCATCCGGGATCAGTTCCGGGTTGTCAACCAGCAGCCGCCGTTGATCGGGCCGCTGGTACAGCAATGGCATTGAGCCTCCGAGCATTCCGGTGCTGGTGTCGTTGCCGCCGGTGACCATCGTGAAGGTGAATGCCAGAATTGACAGCGTCCCGGCGATGTCGCCGTCCGCGCCGACCCCTGCCGCGACAAGATGGGAGATGGTGTCGTCCTCCGGTTCGGTTCGGCGGCGCTCGATCAGCCCGGCGAAGTAGGCCATCATCGTCCCGACCGCGTCGCCGACGGTGCCCAGCGCGCCGGCGACACCACCGTCAGCGGTGTTGGCTGCGACGATCGCCTGGGTCCAGCCGTCGAATCGGTCCCAATCCTCTTCGGGCACACCAAGGTAATGCGCGACCACCATCGATGGCAGTGGCTTGAACAGCTCGGTGACGATATCGCCGCCGCCATCTGCGCGCAGCTTCTCGATGCGCTCGACGACGAACTCACGCACCTTCGGCTCCACCGCCTCCACCTGCCGCGGCGTGAAACCACGCGACACCAGTTTGCGAAACTCCGTGTGCACCGGCGGGTCCTGCATCACGAACGGCGGATTGTCTTTCAGCCCGATCATTTCCAGGTCGCCGTAGTTGACCGTCAGCCCCTGCGCGGAGGAGAACGTTTCGTGGTCGCGGGCCGCCGACCAGACGTCGGCGTGCCGGGATAGCACGTAGTAATCGTCTTTGGGGTGCTTCGGCGGAACGACGTGGTGCACCGGGTCGTGGTCGCGCAGTGCGCGGTACATCGGCCAGGGATACGCCCAGGTTTCGGCGTTGGCCAGCTGGAACGCGACCGGTGCGTTGTGAGACATAACCACAGGCATGTCTCATTAGTACGACATTACCGCCTATATGTCAACTGGCGCCAACGCCGACCGTGAAGTCAGTTTCACGCTCGGTGGCGGCGCGCAATGAACTAGATCGCCGCGCCCGGATTCAGGATGCCCAGCGGGTCCAACGCCTGCTTGATACGCCGGTTCAGGTCCATCGCCTCGGGTCCGAGATAGCCCGCTAGCCAGGGCCGTTTCAACCGGCCGACGCCATGCTCGCCGGTGATCGTGCCGCCGAGGCCGACAGCCAGGTCCATGATTTCGCCGAACGCGAGATGCGCGCGCTCGGTCATCGTGGCGTCGGCGGGGTCATACACGATCAGAGGATGGGTGTTGCCGTCACCGGCGTGGGCGATCACCGAGATCATCAGGTCGCGCTCGGCCGCGATGCCCGCGATTCCGGTGACCAGTTGGCTGAGCGCGGGCAATGGGACCCCGACGTCTTCCAGCAACAGCGATCCCTTGGCTTCGACGGCCGGGATACAGAACCGCCGCGCTGCGACGAACGCCTCACCCTCGTCGGGGTCGTCGGTGGAAAACACTTCCGTCGCACCGCTTTGGGCGAACACCCCGGCCATCAGTTCGGCGTCCTCGGTCCCGGCCCGCCCGCGCTCATCGGAGCCGGCCACCAGCATCGCCGCGGCCCCGCGATCCAGGTCCATGCGCAACGTGTCCTCGACGGCGTTGATCGCCACCGAGTCCATGAACTCCAGCATCGACGGGCGAAGCCGCGCCGAAACCCCCAGCACAGCGTCGACCGCGGCCTGCACCGAGGCGAAACTGGCCACGACGACGCTCGATGCGTTCTGTGCGGGCAGCAGCCGCAACGTCACCTCCGTGACGATGCCCAGCGTGCCTTCGCTGCCCACGAACAGCTTCGTCAGGCTCAGCCCCGCAACGTCTTTGAGTCGCGGTCCACCCAATCGGACAGCGGTGCCGTCGGCAAGCACCACCTGCATCCCCAGCACATAGTCGGTGGTCACGCCGTACTTCACGCAGCACAACCCGCCGGCGTTGGTGGCGATGTTGCCACCGATGCTGCAGATCTCGAACGACGACGGATCGGGTGGATACCACAGGCCGTGCTCGGCGGCGGCCTTCTTCACCTCCGCGTTGAACAGCCCGGGCTGGCATACCGCCGTGCGGGTAACCGGGTCAACGGTGATGTCGCGCATCTTTTCGGTCGACAGCACGATCCCGCCGTCTAGCGCCGTCGCTCCGCCCGACAGGCCGCTGCCGGCTCCCCTGGGCACCACCGGAACCCGGTGATCGCTGGCCCAGCGCAGGACGGTCTGCACCTGTTCGGTGCGCAACGGCCGGACTACTGCCAACGGCTTACCGGCGGAGGGGTCGAAGGCGCGGTCCTGCCGGTAGCCCTCGGTCACGGCGGGGTCGGTGACCACCATCCCGTGTGGCAGCTCGGCGACGAGCCCGGCCAGCACATCCGTGTCCACGGACCTCATGCTACGACCCGAAATCGGGTGCGCGGTCCAGCTCGCGCAGCGACGGCAGCCCGCATGCAACAAGGCCGATCAGCACGATGGGTACTGCCAGCGCCAGGAACGTCACCTTCAGGCCGGCGGCATCGGCCAGCGGACCGGCCACCATCAGACCCAACGGACCCGCGGCGTAGGTAAGCCCTGCCATCACCCCGACCACTCGGCCGCGCAGATGATCCGGCGCCCGGGTCTGCATTACGTAGTTGTAGATCGGGGCGATCGGCCCGTACACCAAGCCGGTCACCGCGCACAGCGCCAAGATCACCGGCAGCGACGGCAGGAGCGCTATCGCGGCCGTCGCAGCCCCGAAGGTGAGGGTTGCGACCAGCAGGGTGGTGCGCCGCGAGATGCGGTTGGACAACACGGCATAGCCGAGTGCACCGGCCACGCCACCGACCCCGAGCGCCATCAACGTCCACCCCAGCTGTGCGGGCTGGTGCCGGTCGGTGAAGTACTTCGGAAACAGCACGCTTTCCATCGGCAGGTACAGGGCGGTGACGATCAGGTCGATCAGCCCGAGCGTGCGCAGCACCCGCAGGTTCCAGACGAACCGCATGCCTTCGGCAATGCCGGATACCAGCCCCTCGGGTCGCGTCGCGTGGTGCGGCTTGCCCGCGCCCTGCAGCCGCAGCGCCGCTATCGAGAGAAAGGACAACCCGAACAAACCCGCCGTGATCCACATGGTGTCTATGCCGCCGACGGTGGCGATCAGCAACCCCCCGATGCCCGGGCCCACGATGTAGGCCAGGTTCAGAATCGCCTCGTAGGCGCCGTTGGTGCGGTCCAGCGACCAGCCCGCCCGAGCTGCGGCCTCGGGCAGCATCGCCTGGCGCGCCGTTGCGCCGGCCGGGTCGAAGCCGGCCGCCAAGAACGCCAGCGCGGCCAGGACGGCGATGTTGATCGCGTCCGCGCCGAACGCCAACCCGACAAGGGGCACAGCGGCCACCCCCGCGCAGGACAGCGAATCGGCGACCAGGGAGACTCGGCGGCGGCCGAAGAAGTCGACCGCGGTGCCGGCGACCAGTGTCGACAACACCAGCGGCACCGCCATGGCGGCGGCCACGATCGACGCGTCCTTCGCGCTGTCGTCGTACTGCAAAGACAGCCACGGGAAAGCGACGATGGAGATGCCGGTACCCGCAGTCGCCGTCAGCGTGGCGAACAGGATCAGGAACGCCGGGCCGCGGCTGTTGCGCTTCATGGGGTGTCGCGGCTGAATTTAGCGCCAAAGCGCCATCAGGCGCGACCGGACTTCCCGTGCGGCGACACCTGAATGCAGGATGTTCACGTGCTCGTTCATCCGAATAGCGGCCAGCCGTTCAGTTCTCCGGTTGTGCCCGGCACCGGCTGGCCGGGCGATCCGGCTACGCCGCAGACCCCGGTGGCCGCCGATGCCGCTCAGGTCCTGGCGCAGGCGCACCGAGCGGGTTCGATACCGGAGCTCGACGCCGTGATCAGCGTGTGCCGTGCCTGCCCCCGGCTGGTCAGCTGGCGCAAGGACGTCGCCGTCGCCAAACGCCGGGCCTTCGCCGACCAGCCGTACTGGGGGCGCCCCGTCCCGGGCTGGGGATCCGAGCGCCCGCGGCTGTTGATTGTCGGGTTGGCCCCTGCGGCGCACGGCGCCAATCGGACCGGACGAATGTTCACCGGCGACAGGTCAGGAGACCAGTTGTACGCGGCACTGTACCGGGCCGGCCTGGTGAACCAACCGCTCAGCGTGGACGCCGCGGACGGGCTGCAGGCCAACCAGATTCGAATCTCCGCGCCGGTGCGGTGCGCGCCACCGGCCAACGCCCCGACGCCGGCCGAACGCGACACCTGCTGGCCGTGGCTGGAGGCCGAATGGCGGCTGGTGTCCGACCATGTCCGAGTTGTGGTGGCCCTTGGCGGATTCGCCTGGCAGATCGCGCTGCGACTGCCGGGCGCTTCCGGGATGCGCAAGCCGAAGTTCGGCCATGGCGCCGTTGCGGAGCTGCCATCAGGCGTGCGTCTGCTCGGCTGCTACCACCCGAGCCAGCAGAACATGTTCACCGGCAGGTTGACTCCGGCGATGCTGGACGACGTCTTCACCGAAGCCAAGAAGCTGGCGGGCATCGGGTGAGCGGGAACGTTCGGGGGCGCGGAAGCGTTGTCGCCACCGTGCACCTTTCCGTCCTTGACCTTGTCCCGGTACGTACCGACCAGTCGACAGCAGATGCGCTGGCGGCCACAGTGCAGCTGGCGCAGACCGCGGACCGGCTGGGTTTCACCCGCTACTGGGTCGCCGAACACCACAACATGCCGTCCGTGGGCGCCACCAGCCCGCCGGTCATCATCGCCTATCTGGCCGCCCAAACCTCGCATTTGCGGCTCGGGTCGGGCGGCGTGATGCTGCCCAACCATGCGCCGTTGGCGGTGGCCGAACAGTTCGCGCTGCTGGAAGCCGCAGCGCCGGGCCGGATTGACTTGGGCATCGGCCGGGCACCGGGCTCGGACCCGGTGACGTCCTACGCCCTGCGCGGCACCCGCGACGACCGCGACATCGAGAACTTCCCGGAGTACCTCGATGACGTGGCCGCTCTGATGAGCGCGCGCGGCGTGCGGGTGCCGCTGCGCTCCGGCGACTACACCCTCAAGGCCACGCCGGCCGCGGCCACCGAGCCCCGGCTGTGGCTGCTCGGCTCGTCGATGTATTCCGCCCGGTTGGCCGCCGCCAAGGGCCTGCCCTACGTGTTCGCCCACCACTTCTCCGGGCAGGGCACCGAGGAGGCGCTCGAGCTGTACCGTTCCCGGTTCAGGCCCAGCGGCCTGGCGGCCGAGCCCGTCACGTTTCTGACGGTGAACGCGGCCGTGGCCGAAACGCGCGAAGAGGCGATGGAATTAATCTTGCCTAACCTGCAGATGATGGCGCGGTTACGAACCGGTCAGCCGCTTGGTCCGCTGCAGTTCGTCGAGGATGCCCGGCTCGCCGTGATGACCGGACCGCAGCAACACATCGTGGACAGCGGACTCGAGCGGGCCATCGTGGGCTCGCCCGCGGAGGCTGCCGAACAGGTGCGTGCGCTTGCCAAGCGGTTCGACGTCGACGAGGTGATGGTGCACCCGGTCGCATCGGCCCACCGCGGCACCGACCCCGCCACCGCACCCGCTCGGGTAGCGACGCTGGAGCTACTGGCCAAAGAGCTCTTTTGAGCGGGTCACTCACGCGTTTGGTGAGATTTGGGCGCGTGGCTGGAGAGCCAACGTCGCATCTCATCGGCGGGTAGCGGCGGAGTGTGCACGAAGCCCTGCGTGATAGCGCAGCCGTAGCGGCGCAGCGCGCTCAACGTGATCTCGTCTTCGACGCCTTCGGCGACGAGGTCCGCACCAAGGCTGTGCGCCAGCGCCACGGTGGACCGCACGATCGCAACCGACCGTGGGTCATGTGCGAGCCGTGCCACGAATACCCTGTCCAGCTTGAGCTCGTCGACCGAGACGTCCTGCAGGCGTGCCAGCGACGACCATCCGGTGCCATAGTCGTCCAGCGAGATGCGAACTCCGAGGCGCTGCAGCGCGGCGACGGTATTGCGGGACTGCACGGAGTCGACGAGGGTGCTCTCGGTGATTTCGATGATGAGAGCGTCGGGGGGCAAACCGTGGGTTCGTAGCAGGCCCTCGACCGTTCCTACCAGGTCAAGGTCAAGCAGATTTGTTGTGGAGAGGTTAACGGCGACGGTTGCAAGGATGCCCTGCTGGCGCCAGGACTGGATCTGTCCGAGGGCGATGTCGAGCGTGTGGTAAGCCACCTTGCGCATCAGGCCGGCGCGTTCAGCGGAGGGCAGGAATTCCTGCGGTAGGAGTAACCCACGGCTGGGATGGTGCCAGCGGACCAGTGCCTCGACGCTGTGGACGCTGCCGTCGCTCGCATTGATCTTGGGCTGGTAATGGCATATCAGCCCGGCGCCGTTGAGCAGAGCGATGCGTAGTTCCTCGATGAGGTTGGGGTCGTTCTCGCTGTACAGCTCAAACGCCGAGTCATAGACGGCGATCTTGCTTTTGGCGGATATCGCACGCGGAATCGCCGTCTCGGCGCGTTTGAGCAACTCTTGCGGATGGTCACAGTGGTCGGGGTACAGCGCGATGGCGATGCGGGCGTCGACTTGCACGGTGATCGGATCCAGCGCGAAAGGTTCTCGCAATTCGTCCAGTAGCCGCCCCGCTTGGGCCCGCGCGTCAGTGATGCCGGCTCCTACGGCCAGCAGTATGGCGAATTCGTTATCACCCACTCGCGCAAGCAGATCCTCACGCCGCACGCTGTTCGACAGTCGATTCGCAATGTGACACAACAGCTCATCGCCAAAGTGGCGGCCGATTGAGTCGCTGAGCTGTTGGAAGTCACAGAGATCCAGCAACAGCAGCGCCCGGCGTGCCGACGCGCCACTTATCGACGGAGGTCCGGACAAGTTGGCGGCCTTCGCTGCGGTCAGGGCCGTCGCCAGCGAGCGCCGGTTGGGCAGCATGGTCAACTCGTCGGTCATGGCGTGTTGGTGGCTTGCGGCCAGCATGCTGATGTCTCGGAAGGTCACTGAGAATCGTGCAGCGACCGCGATCAGGCTCAGCGCCGCCAGCGTCGTCGCGAGTCGCGAGTCGTGGCCGAGAACGGCGACCCCGAGTGCCAGGACGGTGCACGCCACGGGTGCGCCGTAGGAGCCGAGTCCGCGTTTTGGCGGGGGCGTTACGGTCGACCAAGGCGCCCAGCTGGCTATCGCCAAGATTAGTGACGCTAGGGGCCAGCAGGCATCGAGCAAGGTGCCGACGCGATATGAGCGGTCGGCGGTCTCGAAGAGATAGTCGGTGTCGGCGGCCGCCAACAGGAGAAACCCTGCAACGAGCAGCACCCAGCGAAAGTCATTGCGCCATAAAATGATTGGTAGCATGCCAGCGGCCAGGGCCAACAGGACCAGATCGGCCCAAGGGTAAATCAGGCCCACCAGCACCGTTGCCGGTGCCCGGGCCGCGTCCGCGTGGATGGGCCCCGCCGCGAGCGCCGCGGCCACCGCGGCCATCGTCAACCCGCAGACCACGGAATCGAGCCGGATCGATAAGGGCACTCGTTTCAGGCGTGCCCGCATGAGTAGCAGCAGCCCGGCGTAGGCAAGTGGGTAAAACGCCAGATAAGCCGGGTCGGCCGCTGATGGCGACTGACCGTCTGGCACCCGGGCGGCGTAGATCACGTCGCCCATCGCCGAACATGCCATACCGGTCGCGATCAGTGTCCAAGGCAACCGATCGACTGAGACGCGGTAGGCGCGCACACCGACTAGCGCGGCTGCCGACAAATTCAACGCCGGATACAGGAAATCGTCGAGGAATATGTTGTGGCCGGCATCCGGATCGAGGATGATCGACGCAGTGAAAGCGGCCACGCCGATTGCCAACGCTGCCAAGGCAATCTGGATCGCCGACGGTGGCCACCGAATGCCGTTCGGCACGTCCTCCCGGCGGTCCCGTGTTGCGGTCGCTAGTTCAGGGACCTGCTTGAGTTCCGGCGCCTCCCCATCGGAGGGTGCGCCGGATGATACTGCTTCCGATTCGGTGAGCGGCGGCAATACGGACGGGAAGGGCAACTCGGCCATAAAGCTGCGGACACATTGGCCTCCTTCGCGTTTGGCGGCGTACATGGCCAGGTCGGCGTGCCGGAGCAGGTCGTCGACCGTGCAATTCGATGTCGCGGGAGCCAGCGTGAATCCGATGCTCGGACGTACCGTCAACGGAACCCCGTCGATTACGATCGCTGCCCGGAATGCCTCAAGGATACGATGCGCTGCCGCTTGTGATGCCTCGACGGAAGCTTCGATCAGGACCGCGAATTCGTCGCCACCAAGCCGCGCAACGGTGGCCTTGTCGCCGAGCGAAGCGGTGAGCCGCCCGGCAACCCGGACAAGTAGTTCGTCCCCGGCCGGGTGGCCCAAGGCGTCGTTGACCGCCTTGAAGTTGTCGAGATCGAGGCACAACACCGCGATCGGTTGGGCACGGTCACGCCGACCGGCCACGGCTTGTTCCAATCGATGAAGAAAGTGGGCCCGATTGGCCAGGCCGGTGAGGCTGTCGGTAAAAGCCTCGCGCGCCACGTCAGACAACAAGCGCTGGTTTTCGACGAGCACGACGAGCTGTCTGACGAGCACGGCGCCCACCAGAATTCCCAGCGCGACCCCCATCGGTCCGTGCGGCGTGTGACGTACCGCGTGGCCCAATCCGACCGCGGCGGCAAGCACCAGCGGCAGGTAGGGCAACCACAGCCGGGAGCGGTACGTAATTGACCTAATTGGATCCTGCGACGTCGTTGTGAGGGGCTCGTTGACGCTGGACAGCGCAGCCAGCGCCAGCATTCCCAAACCGATCACTCGGCCCAGGTCGGCCAGATCGCCGACGTGATAGCTACCGATCCCGGTCTGGAATACCGTCGTGATGTCGGCAAAGGCGATCGCGGTGATTCCGCCGGCCAGCAGACTGCGGCTCAGCGGGTCGCCTGGACGAACCCGTGACAACATCAGAATCGCCGTCGTCAACAGCAGGACATCGGCGAAGATGTGAACTAGCGTCGCCGGCTGCAAGCTGCTGTCGCTCGCGAGCTGTTTGTGCAGCACGAATACCCACGAGACAACGAACAGCGAAATCCACACGATGACGCCGTCCAGCAGCAGTCGTCGCTGGGGGCTGCGCCGAGTTAGCTTGGACAACAGCACCAAAGCCGCCATGGCGCCTACCGGATAGAACAGGAGCACAATTTCGGCGGCCGCCGGATTGGTGGCATGGGCGAGCTCCGGACGGCCGTCGTCGGCCGCCCAGGCGATCTCCCCGACCGCCCAGCCCAACAACGCCGTCACCAGCGCGAGCCATCCGAATCTGCCGCGCCCGAGGTCGCAGCGAGCAGCCTTGCCAGCGCATGCCGCCGCGAACACGAGGCACGACACCGTTACGAGTTCGTCGACCCGCCGAGCCGCGTTGTCGCCCCAGGCCCAGGAGGTTGCGACCAGCAACGCCGCCACGCTGTACACGGCGAAGACGAGCCAGCCAATGCCCGCGGGCAGCCCAAAATGCCGCCGCGCACTGCGCGTCCCGCGTTTCATAGTCGCCCCAGACCCGATTCGCACCGAGTCTTACCGACTCGCGTCGATCCGTGCCAGCGCGTCCCGCAGGATCCGTCCGGTGGCCTCCCGGTCCGGGTCCCGGCGCAACAGCATGCCCCTGGCCACTGAGAACTTGTCGCCGTTGCGGCGCGGAAGTACGTGCAGGTGAATGTGGAACACCGACTGGAAGGCGGCGCGGCCGTCGTTGATCCCGATGTTCGTCGCGTCGGCCAATTCCGTCGCGCGGGCAGCCCGAGCGATTCGCTGGCCGATGGTGGCCATCTCGGCCAACGTTTCCGGCGGGGTGTCGGTGAGATCTACGCTGTGCTGTTTGGGAATCACCAGCGTGTGGCCGCGGGTGAACGGACGGATATCGAGGATCGCCAGGTAATTGTCGTCTTCGTAAATTCGAATGGCCGGGGCAACCCCGGCGGCGATCGCACAGAACACGCAGGACACGACGTTACGGTACTAGGCCGCGCCGTCAGGGGATACGCTGCGGCGGTGGACGCTCGCGATCTCGCCTTCGCCGGCGCGGCCGCACAGGCGAAGATGTTGGCCGACGGCGAAGTGACGGCACCGGAGCTACTCGAGGTCTACCTGAAGCGGATCGCGCGCCTAGATAGCCAGCTGCGCTGCTACCGCGTGGTGCTGTCCGACAGCGCACGTCACGAGGCCGCCGCGGCACAGGACCGCCTCGACGCCGGCGAGCGGCTGCCACTGCTCGGCGTGCCGATCGCGATCAAAGACGATGTCGACGTCGCCGGCGAGGTGACGGCGTGTGGCAGCGGCGGCCACCTGCCCGCAGTGACTTCCGACGCGGAGGTGGTGCGCCGGTTACGCGCTGCGGGCGCGGTCATCATCGGTAAAACCAACGTGCCCGAGCTGATGATCTTTCCCTTCACCGAGTCGCTGACGTTCGGAGCTACCCGCAACCCGTGGAATCCCAAGCGCACCCCGGGCGGCAGCAGCGGCGGTAGTGCTGCCGCGGTGGCCGCGGGGCTGGCTCCGCTGGCGTTGGGCTCCGATGGCGGCGGCTCGATTCGAATCCCGTCCAGCTGGTGTGGGCTGTTCGGCCTGAAACCCCAACGCGATCGGATCTCGCTGGAACCGCACGATGACGCGTGGTACGGGCTGAGCGTTAATGGCCCCATCGCGCGGTCGGTGCTGGACGCGGCATTGTTCCTCGATGCCACCACAACGGTGCCCGGTCCCGAAGGCGAGTTCGTGACCGCGGCGACGCGCGACCCCGGCAAGCTGCGAATCGCCTTGAGCACCAAGGTTCCAACGCCGGTGCCGGTCAGAGTCGGGAAGGAGGAGCTGGCGGCGGTCGATCGGGCCGGTGCGTTGCTTCGCGATCTTGGCCACGAGGTCATCGTGCGGGACCCCGAGTATCCGCCTTCGGCCGTCTACGGCAACTACCTGGCCCGCTATCTGCGCGGCATCTGCGATGACGCCGACGCGCAGGCTCACCCGGAACGTCTCGAAGCACGCACCCGCAACCTGGCGCGCATGGGCTCGTTCTTCTCTGACCGGCGGATGACGTCCATCCGGGCGGCGGAGGCGGCGCTGAGCAATCGGATCCAGGCGATCTTCGACGAGGTCGACGTCGTCGTCACACCGGGCAACGCGGCGGGTCCATCCCGCATCGGGGCCTACCAACACCGGGGCGCAGTGTCGACGCTGCTGTTGGTAGCCCAGCGCGTTCCGTATCAACAGATCTGGAATGTGACCGGCCAGCCGGCCGCGGCCGTGCCGTGGGACTTCGACGGCGACGGCCTGCCGTTAGCGATACAACTCGTCGGCCGGCCCTACGACGAGGCGACGTTGTTGTCGTTGAGCGCGCAGATCGAACGCGCACGTCCATGGGCGCACCGGCGACCACCACCGGTGTCATGAGAGCGAAATTGCGCGCCACGCCTCCAGCTTGGTGCCCGGGCGCATCACATGAGCCGGGCTGGTTGACGGTAGCCGCTGGTACTGGACGCCGACGGCCGGTTCCGCCAGCCTGCGATACAGATCGGCGGCCTTGGCTCCGTTGAAATACACCCGCGCAATGGTCGGGTAGTCAGCGATCAGTTCGGCGAAGTTGTTGACCATCAGGGTTTTAACGTCGATCGCGGCGTCAGAGCTGCCGATCCGGCGACACCGGTGCAGCACATCCCAGAGGGCAACACCGTGCGATCGCAGCGACGCCAGACGGCTGTCATAGGGCGCCCCCACCTCGAAGCCGAAAAGCTCACTCACGATTGGCCAGAACGCATTTCGTGGATTGGCGTAGTACTGGCGCGTCACCAATGATTGGGCGCTCGGAAACGAGCCCAAGATCAAGTCCCTGGCATCGTCGTCGACGACCGGCGGGAACCCGCGGAGAAGTGCTGCGTTCATCGCGTCCAATCATGGCCTGCCGCGTTGTAGGTTGACGACGTGGCCGACCAGAACATCGACGAGCTGCTCGAGGGGCTCGAGGGCACCGCACGGGCGGAGCGTGCGGAGCTGGTGGAATGGTTGCTCACGCAGGGCATCACCGCCGAGGAGATCCGGGCAACCAACCCGCCGCTGCTATTGGCCACGCGCCGGCTCATCGGCGGCGACGGCACCTACGTGTCAGCCCGCGAGATCAGCGAGCGGTACGACATCGACCTGACGCTGCTGCAGCGCGTGCAACGGGCCATCGGTCTCGCCGGAGTCGAGGATCCCGATGCGGTTGTGCACATGCGCGCGGACGGTGAAGCGGCCGCATATGCCCAGCGGTTCATCGAGCTGGGGCTGAATCCCGACCAGGTGGTACAGGTCGTGCGGGTGCTTGCCGAAGGTCTCTCACACGCCGCGGAAGTCATGCGGTACACCGCGCTGGCCGCGATTATCCGCCCGGGAGCGACGGAGCTGGAGATCGCCAAGGCGTCGAAGGAGCTGGTGGGACAAGTCGCGCCGCTGCTCGGACCGATGATTCAGGACACGCTCTTCATGCAGTTGCGGCACATGCTGGAGACCGAAGCTGTCAATGCCGGCGAACGCGCTGCCGGTAAACCGCTGCCCGGCGCGCGCCAGGTCACCGTCGCCTTCGCGGACCTCGTCGGATTCACCCGCCTAGGTGAAGTGCTACCGGCCGAAGAGCTTGGACAACTTGCCATTCGACTGGCCGATCTCGCTCGTGACATGACCGCCCCGCCGGTCCGCTTCATCAAGACGGTTGGCGACGCGGTGATGTTCGTCTGCCCCGAATCGGCGCCACTGCTAGACGTCGTTCTCAAGCTCGTCGACGTTGTTGACAGCGACAACGAATTTCCGCGGCTGCGAGCGGGAGTGGCTTCTGGGATGGCCGTCAGCAGGGCCGGCGACTGGTTTGGCAGCCCGGTCAACATGGCCAGCCGGGTCAGCGGCGTGGCTCGCCCGGGCACTGTGCTGGTCGCCGACTCGGTGTGGGAGGCCCTGAACGATCCGGTCGAATCCGGGGAATGCGCCAATTTTCAGGCTTCCTTCGCGGGGGCGCGTCGCCTCAAGGGCATCACAAATGAGGTCAAACTCTTTCGGGTCCGGCGAGGCGCCGGCTCGAGCGGCTAGCGGCGAATCGTTCGCTGTTGGTGAACGCTGTACCGTTGTCCTTGCAACGATGTAATCATGTAATCATGAAGACTCATCAACACGGACACCGGTCCGGTCGCCCCGGCGGCTGGCAGCAAGCTCAACAACCCGACGCCAGTGGCGCGGCGGAATGGTTCGCCGGACGCCTACCCGAAGGCTGGTTCGACGGCGATCCGACCGTCATCGTCGACCGCGAAGAGATCACCGTGGTCGGCAAGCTGGCCGACCCCGAGTCGACCGACAAAGAACAAAGCGAAGCCCGCACCGAAGGCCGGGTCTCACGGTTCCGCGAGGAAACCCGCTCTGAGCGGATGAACATCGCAGACGAAGCCCAGGACCGCTACGGGCGCAAGGTCTCCTGGGGCGTGGAGGTTGGCGCACAGGTTGGTTCGGAGACCGGCACCGAGCGAATCCTGTTCACTCACATCGCCGTACCTGTGATGACGCGGTTGAAGCAACCGGAACGCCAGGTGCTCGACACCCTGGTCGACTCCGGTGTCGCGAGGTCGCGCGCCGACGCACTCGCGTGGTCGGTCAAGCTGGTCGGCGAACACGCGGAGGAATGGCTGGGCAAGCTACGCAACGCCATGTCTGCGGTCGACGATCTGCGCGCCCAAGGCCCCGATCTTCCTGCCGGGTAGCGGTCCCGCTATTCGCCGTTGACCTTGGCGATGATCTTGTCGGCGAGCTGGCCGCCTTGGTCGGTGATCTTGTACCCGCACGCATTGATGTCGACGATCACATTGTTAGCCGCGCTCAAGACGCGCTGGCACTCCCAGCCGTCAGCGCCCTCTTGGGTGTCGAGCACCGCAATCTTTGGAGGTTCGCCGTTGATTTGGGCGAATGTCCACCGATACGTCTTGCTCTTGTTCGTCACCGTCACCGTCTTGCCGGCACAACTCTTCCACTTGTCGTTCGCGCTCTGCAGGAAGGACTTGGCTTTATCGACGGACGGGAAGAGCACCACGGCCTGGTTGACCCAATGGTCGTTGTTGTCGCCGGGCTCGGCGGACACCAGTGCGCTCACCCCGGTGTAGCCGGTGCCCGCGTAGACCGGCTCTTGGCTGGTGTAGAGGGCTCCCTGGCAATCCGGCGATGACAGTGTCACGCCTGAGGTGTCCATCGACGTGATGGGCTTGCTGGGCTCCATGCTCGAAGAGCCCATGACGGAGTTGACGTCTGACGGGCTCAGCAGCAGCCCGGTGAGGCGATCGGCCGATATCGGGTCCGGAGGAGGCGGCGCCGGTTTTGGTCGAGCGACGACCCAGATCCCCACTGCGCCGACGATGAGGACAACCAGAACGGCGACGCCGGCGACGATGGGCCAGGGGTTGCGTTTGCGCGGCGGGGGCTGGTGCTGGGGCTGGTTCCAAGGCGTCGGGCCGGGCGGCTGGTGTGGTGGTGGGCTCGGGGGCGTGCCGCCCCAATTGCCGCTATTCCCTTGGTAGTACGGCGGGCTGGGGACGGGCCCGCTGTTGGGTGCCCAACTCGGCGGACCGCCCTGCGCAGGAACTGGCGGGTAGGGGGCGGCTGACGGCGGAGGTGGTGCCATGGCGGTAGCGGCCAGGGTGGGTGGGGCCGCGGCCTCTGTCGATGGCGACGGCGTGGCTTCTTGGCTGCGGCGCAAGATGTTGTCGGCGTGGTCTTGGTCGGGGTCACTGAGTGCTTCGCGGGCGGCCAGCGCCAGATCACCCGCACTGGCGTAGCGGTCTTCGGGTTTTTTGGCCATGCCCCGCGCGATCACCGCATCCAGTGACTTGGGGATGCCCGATCGTTGGGTGCTGGCCTGCGGGATGGGGTCCATCAGGTGGGCGGTGACCAGCACCCCGGCGCTGTCGGCCGTATAGGGTGGGGATCCGGTCAGGCACTCGTGGAGCACACAGGCCAGGGCATAGATGTCGGCGCGGTACGTCACGTCTCCGTCGGAAAATCGTTCCGGCGCCATGTATTTCCAAGTGCCCACCGCCGTTCCGAGCTGGGTGAGTTTCTCGTCGGTGGCGGCACTGGCGATACCGAAATCCACCAGATAGGCGAAGTCTGCGCGGGTGACCAGAACATTTGGCGGCTTGATATCGCGGTGCATCACCCCGGCGGCATGAGCGGCGTCCAGTGCCGACGCGACCTGGCTGATGATGGCCACCGCCCGCGGCGGGGTCAACGGGCCGAAGCGCTTGAGCATGCTGTCGAGGTCGGTGCCCTCGATGAGGCGCATCTCCAGAAACATCTTTCCGTCG
>Ga0182012_10000981_pt1 | contig 31390 bp, 29 predicted proteins | sample 612S2SmetaG_FD_120486 | JGI IMG/M metagenome (GOLD analysis project Ga0182012, IMG submission 120486) | Permafrost microbial communities from Stordalen Mire, Sweden - 612S2S metaG | ecosystem: Environmental > Terrestrial > Soil > Wetlands > Permafrost | place: Sweden: Stordalen | collected...
ATTTAACGCCATTTAACGCCATTTAACGCCATTTAATGGATTTTAATAACGCCATTTTCCCCGGTCGGAGCCTCCTGGCCCCGCGACTGCCACACCAGCCGCAGACCTTCCAGCGTCAAATCCGGTGCCACCGCCGTAATCTCGGGCAGTTTCGCCGCCATCAGCCGGGCATAACCGCCGGTGGCCACCACGGGCAGGTTTTGGACGCGCAACTCGCGCTTGAGTTCGCCAATCAATTCGCGCACCAGTCCGCGATAGCCATGCACCGCGCCGATGAGCATGGCTTGTTCCGTATTCTTGCCCACGATGGCGTCCACCTCGCGGATGTGGATTTTGGGGAGCAGCGCGGTTTTTTCATGCAGATAATCGGTCATGGCGGCCAGGCCGGGCGCGATGATGCCGCCGGTGTAATTGCCCCGGGCATCCACGACGTCGAAGGTCACGGCGGTGCCAAAATCCACGACCACCACGGGCGCGCCAAAGCGGTGGCGGGCCGCGACGGAGTTGGCCAGCCGGTCAGGGCCGATGGTCTCGGGCCGGGGATAATCAATGCCCACCAGCGTCATCGTGGCCGGGGTGAGTTCGAGGGGGGCCAACCGCCAATGCTGGCGGACGGCGCTTTTCACTCGCGGTGTGACGCGCGGCACGACGCTGCACAGGGCCGCGCCGCAGATCACGGCCCGGCCACAGAATTTTTTGACCAGCGCGGGGGCCGCGCCGTCCAGCCAGGTGAAGGTGGGAATGTTGGTCTGTTTCACCACGCGCCGGCCGTTGGCCAGCCCGAGGTGCGTGTGGGTGTTGCCCAGATCGAAGAGCAGGATCATTTTTCCAAAGTGACGTCGCCGCCGGTGATGCGCTCCAAATGGCCGTGTTCGGAGCGGAGCAGGAGCGCGCCGTCATCATCGAGCGATTCCACGCAGCCGCGCACGCGCCGGGTGCCGAGTTGCACGGTGACCTCGCGGCCAATGGTTGAACAATGGGCCTCCCATTCATCGGCCACGCGGGTGAATTGGCCGGCGCAGACGCGGGCATAATCGCGGTCCAACTCGCGGAGAATGTGGACGGCCAACTCCGAGCGGGAAACGGGCCGGCCGGTTTCGATGCGCAGCGAGGTGGCGGTTTTACGGAGGTCGGCGGGGAACTCGGTTGCCGCCAGGTTCACGTCCACGCCGATGCCGAGAATGACGTAACGCACACGGTCCAGTTCGGCGCTGAGTTCGGTGAGGATGCCGGCGAGTTTTTTCCCGCCCAGGAGAATGTCATTGGGCCATTTGATTTCCGGCGCGAGACCGGTTTGCAGTTCGATGGCCCGCCGCAGGGCCGTGGCCGAGGCGACGGTCAATTGCGTGGCCATTTGCGGGCGGAAATCCGGCCGCAGCAATATGGAAAACCACAGCCCCTGATGCGCCGGGGACACCCACTTGCGGCCCAGCCGCCCGCGTCCCTGGGTCTGGGATTCGGCAAACACGACGACGCCTTCGCGCACGCCGTCGCGCGCCAGCTTTTCGACCACGTCGTTCGTGGAGGTGGTCTGTTCAAAGACCCGCAGGTCGCGCCCGATGACCCGGGTTTCACCCAAGCGGGCCAGCAGATCGTCGGCGTGGAGCACGTCGGGGGAGCTGAGCAGGCGGTAGCCAAAATGGGGGCCGGCCTCGATGTCATACTTCAAGCGGCGGAGTTCCTCGATGCGCGCCCAGATGGCGGCGCGGCTGACGCCCAGTTGCTCCGCCAGGGCGGCCCCGGACACGCCGTCGCGATTCGCCCGCAGGGCGGCCAGGATGCGCGCATCCGGGGTCATGACGGGAAGTCCAGTCCAATATCCACCGCCCGGGCGGAATGGGTGATGGCCCCGACGGAAATGTAATCCACGCCGGAACGGGCGATGGCCCCGACGGTTTTGAGCGTCACGCCCCCGCTGGCTTCCGTGAGGGCGCGGCCGGCCACCCGCCGCACGGCCCGCCGCAATTGTCGCGGCGTCATGTTGTCAAGTAAAATAATATCCGCGCCCGCCGCCACGGCCTGCCCGACCTGTTCGAGCGTGTCGGCCTCCACCTCCACCTTGAGTTTGGGATAATGGGTCCGCGCCCGGGTGATGGCGGCGGCGACGGCGTTGGGCTTTTCCCCGCGCAAGGCGGCCAGATGGTTGTCTTTGATCAACACCATATCGTGCAGGCCAAAACGGTGGTTCTTTCCGCCGCCACAGGTGACGGCATATTTTTCCAATTGCCGCCAGCCGGGCGTGGTTTTGCGCGTGTCCAAAATTCGCGCCGGGGTGCCGCGCACGGCCGCGACATATTGGGCCGTGGCGGTGGCCACGCCGGAAAGGCGCTGGAGGAAATTCAACGCCACGCGTTCGGCCCCGAGAATGGCGCGGGTGGGCCCGGAGATTTCCAGCAAGACAGCCCCGGCGGCCAATGCGTGGCCATCGCGCACCAGCGCCTTGATTTTAATTAGGCGGGAAAGTTCGCGGAACGTCGCCACAGCCAAATCCAGCCCGGCCACGATCATCGGCTCGCGCGTGCGCATCACGGCCCGGGCCCGGGCGGACGGGGGCACCGTGGCCAGCGTGGTGACGTCGCCCGCGCCAATATCTTCGGCCAGTGCGGCTTGCACCGCCGGTCGAACGGCGGCAGCAGATAATTTCATGCAGGCAAGATGGGGATAACCGAAGGAATTCGGAAGAAAAAAAGCGTTCTGAACGCTTCCCGGTAAGCCAGGCGGCAGGGGGTGGAACGCGGCATAAACTTCAAAATCCAAGGAAAATTCAAGATTCAAGGCCCAAGAGCGCAATGGGAGACAGATGGCTTTACTCAATTTCCAGATAACGGAACCACCGCTTCCCCGGCGGGCAGGCTGGCCAGCAACTGTCGGACACTCAGGCTTTGGCCGGGCAAGACGAATTCGGGGGCGATCTCACTCAGGGGTTGGAGGACAAATCTTCGCAAATGCGCCCGGGGATGGGGCAGAATGAGTTCGGGCGTGTTGCGGATTTCTTCGCCAAAGCTGATCAAATCCAAGTCCAATAACCGGGGTTCGTTCAACACCTTTTTGGGCGTCCGGCCAAATTCAACCTCCAAGTCCCGGAGGGCGCGCAACCAGGATTCCGGCGTCTCCCCCGCCCTGACCCGCAGGCCCGCCACGGCGTTGAGAAACGGCGGCGACCCGGGCGGACAATCCACCGGGCTGGTTTGCCAGAACGAGGAGCAGGCCCCCGGCTCATCGGAAAAACGGGCCAGCCGGGACAAGGCTTCCCGCAGAATCCGCCGCGAATCCCCCAGATTGGAGCCCAACGAGATGTAGGCCGTCATTTCAACCCGAGCACGTCCTGCATGTCATACAGGCCCGGCTTTTTCTCCGCCACCCAGCGCGCCGCGCGCAGGGCGCCGTTGGCAAACGTGTCCCGGCTCGAGGCCCGGTGGGTTAATTCCAGCCGCTCGCCCGGGCCGGCGAAGATGACGGTGTGATCGCCCACCACGTCGCCGCCGCGGATGGAATGCACCCCGATCTCCGAGCCGGTGCGCTCGCCGACCACCCCGGCGCGGCCGTGCCGCGCGACTTCCGCGAGCTTGAACCGCCGCACTTCGGCCAGGATTTCCGCCAGCGATTTGGCCGTGCCGCTGGGGGCGTCTTTTTTCAAACGGTGGTGCATCTCCACGACTTCCAGATCATAGTCCGTGCCCAGGATTTCCGCCGCCTTGCGCGTCAGCCAGAATAGCATGTTCACCCCGGTGGAAAAATTGGAGGCCCAGACGATGGGAATTTTCGACTTCAGCAGCTTGATCTCGTAGGTGTCGGTGTCGGTGTGGCCGGTGGTGCCGATGACGAGCGGCTTTTTATTTTGGGCGCACAACGCGGCCACGGCCACCGTATTCGCATGGGCGCTGAAATCAATCACCACATCGCCGCCCGGCAGGGCGACGGCCAGGTCATCGCCCTGGTCAATTTGCGCGGCCAGTTGCAACCCGGCGTGCTGGGGCAGGCATTTGATCAGCGCCTGGCCCATGCGGCCCCGGGCGCCCACGATGATGATTCGTAACATAGGATCCTCCGGGCTCATTCCAACACGTTGCAGCGTTTGAGCGTGGTGCGCAGGGCCTCCCAGTTCTTGGGGTTCATCGGCACGAGCGGCAGCCGGTATTCCTCCTGGATCAATTTCATCATCGCCAAAGCCGCCTTCACCGGCGTGGGATTGGTCTCGATGAACAAATCCTTGAACAGGGGGTAATATTTTTCGTGCAGCCGGATGGCCGCCGTGGCCTTGCCGGTGGCGAACAGCTTCACCATCTGCGACACCTCTTTGGGAATAACGTTGGACGCCACGCTGACCACCCCGTGCGCCCCCACGGACATGAACGGCAGCGTCAGCGAATCGTCGCCGGACAAAATCGTGAAATTCTCCCCGAGCGCCGCGCGCAACTGCGACACGCGGTCGCAGCTTCCGCCCGACTCCTTGATGCCCACGATGTTTTTATACTCGCGCGCCAGGCGTTTCACCGTGTCAATGCTGATCTCCACCCCGCACCGGCCCGGCACGTTATACAGCACGATGGGGAGCTTGGTCGCCCGGGAAATCGCCCGAAAATGCTGGAACAACCCCTCCTGCGTGGGCTTGTTGTAATACGGCGCCACCTGGAGGGAACCGTCCGCCCCCGCCTTTTCCGCCGCCTGGGTCAGGTGGATGGCCTCGCTGGTGGCGTTGCCGCCGGTGCCGGCCAGGACTTTGATCTTGCCCCCGGCAAATTTCACCGCCAGCTCGATAATTCGGATGTGTTCCGCCGTGTCCACCGTGGGCGACTCACCCGTCGTGCCCACGGGAACAATCCCGTCCACGCCCCCCTTGATTTGCAACTTGATGATCCGCTCCAGCGCGTTTTCATCCAGTTGACCATTGTGGAACGGAGTGACAATTGCGGTATAAGTGCCTGTGAAATTCATTTATTCAACGTTAGTATCCTTGAAAACCAAGTGTTTGGCGAGCAGGAAAATGACCCCATTCGACCGCGCGTCCGGGTTCGCCTTCCACCCGGCCATGGGGACTGGAGCGGCCGGCGCCCCCTACCAGGAAACCTGTTTGAGATAACTCAAATGCACCGGCATTTGGTCCCGGACGGCATGGGATTCGTCCTCGATGAAATACCATTTCACCCCGACTTTTTGGGCGGTCTTGAGCACCGCCGGCCAGTCGGTTTGCCCGGTGCCCAGCGGAACGTCGTTGTTTTGATCCGTGCCGCCCGAAAGGTTGCCCACCACCCCCTTGCGCAGGTCTTTCAAGTGCATGAGTTTCCAGCGCGGCCCGTATTTGAGCAGCAGCTTGACGGGGTCCTGGCCGGGAAAGACCACCCACATGACATCCATTTCGTAGCTCACATATTTGGGATTCGTCTCGTGCATGAGCAGATCAAACAGGGTGCCGTCCGCGAACGGTTGGAATTCATAGCCGTGGGTGTGGTAGTAAAACCGGATGCCCTGGCTCGCCAGCACCGCGCCGGCATGATTGAAAACCGCCGCCGCCGCCCGGCACTGCTGTTCATCGAACACCCCGGTGTGGGGTATCCACGGGCAACCGGCGTATTGCATCCCGAGGGTCCGGGCCTCGCGGGCGACCCCTTCCGGATCGTTTTTGAACCGCTCAAAGGAAAAATGACCGGCGATGGCCTTCACCCCCCGGGCGGCCAGCAGGGCCTGAAATTCCTCCGGCGTTTTCCCATACGTCCCCGCCAACTCGACGTTCACAAAACCGAAGTTCGTCACCAGGTCCAGCGTGCCCGGGACATCATGGCTGAAGCCGTCGCGCAGACTGTATAACTGCAATCCCAGGGCCCCGGTGAAGGAACCCGCCCGGGCGGAATCCGTGACGAAGGTCAGGCTCGCGATCAGCACGCACCACAGCAGGAGTTTCATGATTGCAATCATTATCACAACCCCGGCGCCGGCGCCAATAAAAAGGAAACCGCGCAAAGTGTCGCCACTTTGCGCGGTCAAACCAAACCAACCGTCACCGGCGGAACGCTTAGAGCCGCGAGGTGAGCAGCTCGCGCTGGAAGATCAATTCCTTGGGCAGGCGGCCGTAGAGCTTGAAGAAGAGTTCATCCTGCAACAGCAGTTCATGCCCCCATTCTTCCCGGTCAATTTTCTGCACGTCGTCGAATTCCTTCTCGCCGAATCCCGCCAGGCCCTGGGTGTTGAAGTCCCGGAACCGGGGGGTCCAGCCGACGGACGTTTCGGTGGCGGCGGCGCGGCCCGCACAACGTTCCACAATCCAGCCCAGCACGCGCATGTTGTCGCTGTAACCGGGCCAGAGGAATTTGCCCGCCTTGTCCTTGCGGAACCAGTTCACCATGAAGATCAGCGGCGGATACTTGATCAGCTTCCGCATGCCCAGCCAGTGCTGGAAATAGGAGCTCATGTCGTAACCGCAGAACGGCAGCATGGCCATCGGATCCCGGCGGACCTGCCCGGCCACGCCCACGGCGGCGGCGGTCGTCTCCGACCCCATGGTCGCGCCGATGTAAACGCCGTGGCACCAATTGAAGGCCTGCGCCACCAGCGGCACGGTGGTCGCCCGGCGGCCGCCGAAGATGATCGCACTGATGGGCACGCCGTGGGGGTCATTGGCGGCGGCATCCAGCACCGGGTTGTTCCCCATCGGGGCGGTGAACCGGCTGTTCGGATGCGCGGCCTTTTCGGTCGAGGCCGGCGTCCAGGGGTTGCCCCTCCAGTCCAGACACTCGGCCGGCGCGGGATCGTCATGGCCCTCCCACCAGACGGTGCCGTCCGGCTTGAGGGCCACGTTCGTGTAAATCGTGTCCCGCGCGATGGTGTCCATGGCGTTGGGGTTCGTCTTGCGATTCGTGCCGGGAGCCACGCCAAAATAGCCGTTCTCCGGGTTGATCGCATAGAGCCGGCCGTCGGGGCCGGGCTTCATCCAGGCGATGTCGTCGCCGATGGTCGTAACCTTCCACCCTTTGTATTGGGGCGGCGGGATCAGCATGGCGAAATTCGTCTTGCCGCAGGCGCTCGGAAAGGCGGCGGCCACATAGCTCTTCTCGCCCTGGGGCGATTCCACCCCGAGCAGCAGCATGTGTTCGGCCATCCAGCCCTGGCTCCGGCCCAAATAGCTGCCAATCCGCAGCGCCAGGCATTTCTTCCCCAGCAGCACATTGCCGCCATAACCGGAGCCGACGGAGATGATGGTGTTGTCCTGCGGAAAATGAACGATCAACCGCCGTTCCGGATTCAGGTCCAGCATCGAGTGAATCCCCCGGTTGAATTCGTCCCCCGCGCCCAAATGATCCAGCGCCACCTTCCCCATGCGGGCCATGATGCGCATGTTCAGCACCACATAAATCGAGTCCGTGATCTCCACGCCCACTTTGGTCAGGGGCGAGCCGGCCGGTCCCATCAGGTAGGGAATGACGAACATCGTCCGGCCGCGCATGGAATCCGTCAGCAGTTCCTTGAGTTTCGCATGCATTTCCTTCGGGGCCGCCCAGTTGTTGGTCGGACCGGCCTCCTCTTTGCTCGGGGTGCAAATGAACGTGCATTGTTCCACCCGTGCGACGTCATTGGGATTGGAACGATGATAATAGCAGCCCGGCAGCTTTTCCTGGTTGAGTTTGATCAACACACCCTGGGCCACGGCCTGGGCGGTGAGATATTCCTTTTCGGTTTCCGAGCCATCGCACCAGAACACCTGGTCGGGTTTGGTGAGGGCGGCGGTCTCTTCGACCCATTTGGACAACACGGCGTTTTGCGGCCGACGATTTCCCAATTCCTTGGGCGTATTTTTAAGCACAGAAGCAATGTGACTCATGAGTTGATATATTATGTCCAACGCTAATCTTTACAAGGCTTGGGCTTGCTAAAAGCTTGCTCTATTTTGCCAGAAGCGACCCCGACCTTGCAACCTGCAACTGCGGACCGGCCCATCAAAATTGGCCGGGAATTCTTCCCGGCGCTTGCGCCGGGGAACCAGTCGGATTATTAATCAGGGTGCCATGAGAACGCAACCGCATTTGTTTCAACCCTTCACCCTGAAGTCCGTCACCCTGCGCAATCGCATCGGCGTCTCGCCCATGTGCCAGTATTCCTCCGAGGACGGCGTGGCGACCGACTGGCATCTGGTGCATCTGGGGTCACGCGCCGTGGGCGGCGCGGGCCTGGTCATTGCCGAGGCCACCGCCGTGGCTCCGGAAGGCCGCATCACCCCCGGCTGCGCGGGGCTGTGGGCGGAAAAGCACGTCGAACCGCTGGCGCGCATCAATCGCTTTGTCAAACAAGCCGGCGCCGTCCCGGGCATCCAACTGGCCCATGCCGGGCGCAAAGCCTCCGCCGCGCGCCCCTGGGAGGGCGGCGCCCACCTGCCGGAGGACGCCGGCGGCTGGCCCACCCTCGGCCCCAGCGCCCTGGCCTTTGGCGAACCCCTCACCAAAGTGCCCCGCGCCATGACCGAAGCCGACCTGCTCCGCGTGCCCGCCGAATTTGCCGCCGCCGCCGGCCGCGCCCTCGCCGCCGGTTACGAGTGGCTGGAACTGCACGCGGCCCATGGCTACCTCCTCCAGGAATTCCTTTCCCCGCTCTCCAACCGGCGCACCGACGATTACGGCGGCAGCTTTGATAATCGTATTCGATTGCTACTGGAAACCACCCGCGCCGTGCGCGCCGTCTGGCCGGAAGACCTGCCCCTCGCCGTGCGGTTGAGCTGCACCGAATGGGTGCCCGACGGCTGGGATATGGACCACAGCGTGGAACTCGCGCGGCGGCTGAAGGAAGCGGGCGTGGACTTGATTGACTGCAGTTCCGGCGGCAACGTGCGGGGCGCAAAAATCCCATCGGGGCCCAGTTATCAGGTGCCCTTCGCCGACCGCATCCGCCGGGAGGCCGGCATCGCCACGGCGGCGGTCGGCTGGATCACCGCCCCCGGGCAGGCCAACAACATCATCGCCCGCGGCGAGGCGGATATCGTGCTGCTCGCCCGCGAATTATTGCGGGAGGCCTACTGGCCCGCCCGCGCGCACCGGATGCTCGGGGCGTTCGGCCCGGCGCCGCTGCCCGTGCAATATGAGCGGGCCTGGCCCCCGCGCCCAACCGACCCGCCCGCCCGCGAGGGGCGATAAACGGGCCGGGACCTCCGCGTCCATAGCACGCCCATCGAATCGGCCGTTATTTCATAAGTCAACCCGCCACGAGGAAAAAATTTTGCGGAATTTTAAAAAAAATCCTTGAGTAAAAATGAAAATGGTCGAACTTAAGGCAGCGTGAGTCAGTCAGTCGGTAAATTGATCTTTGACAGCACATTAACATATAAAAATTTCCCTGCCCTGTTCGTGATTCGTACAATCCTTGAACCGTAGATTGAAAAATCCCAGGAGCCATTTTTAGGTTGTGGCCGACACGCCTTAACTGGAAGTCGAAAGCAGCCGGAGGGGTTCCACATGTTGTAAAACATGTTCAAAGGAGCAGTCGCACACGGCAATGGCGGGGTCTCTTTAATTCCCCATCGTTTTTCCGCCGGATATCATCCGCTGAGAGCCGGTCTTGGGAATGTGACCAACAGGAAGGAAGCCCGCTTACGAGCGGGCTTTTTTCTTTTGGGCCATGCCCCGCCCGGTGTTAAGCTGCCGCCATGGCGCGAGATGATTTATTCACCCCGCCGGCGGAACCCCCGCCGGAATCGCCGGCGGCTTTCCCCCCGGCCGGGCCCGGCCATGCCCCGCTCGCCGCCCGGATGCGTCCGCGCCACCTCGCCGAATACGCCGGCCAGCGGCACATCCTCGGCCCCGGCCAGTTGCTCCGCCGCGCCATCGAGGCCGACCGCATTGAATCCCTGCTCTTTTACGGACCGCCCGGCACCGGTAAAACCTCCCTCGCCCAAATCATCGCCCGCCAGACCCGCTGCAAATTTGAGCGCCTGAGCGGCGTGGAATCCAATGTCGCCGACATGCGCCGCGTGCTCGCCGGCGCGCACAACCGCCTCGCCAACACCGGGGCCCGCACCATCCTCTTCATTGACGAAATCCACCGCTTCAACAAGGCCCAGCAGGACGTCCTGCTCCCGGATGTCGAGAGCGGCGTCATCCGCCTCATCGGCGCCACCACCCACAACCCCTTTTTCTTCGTCAACGCCCCGCTCGTGTCCCGTTCGCAAATTTTCGAACTGCAACCCCTCACCGAGGCGGACCTGCTCGAACTGTTGCAGCGCGCCCTGGCCGATGCCGAACGCGGCCTCGCCTATCTAAAAATCAACGCCCACGACGACGCCCTGCGCCATCTGGCCCGGCTTTCGGACGGCGACGCCCGCAAAGCCCTGAACTCCCTCGAGATCGCCGCCCTCACCACCCCCCCCGGGCCGGACGGCGTCATCGTGCTCGACCTCGCCACCGCCGAACAGAGCATCCAGAAAAAAGCCGTCGTCTATGACGGCGATGGCGACGCCCATTACGACACCATCTCCGCCTTCATCAAATCCATGCGCGGCAGCGACCCCGACGCCGCGCTCTATTGGCTCGCCAAAATGATTCACGCCGGCGAAGACCCCCGTTTCATCACCCGCCGCATCATGATTTGCGCCGCCGAAGACGTGGGCCTGGCCGATCCCATGGCCCTGGTCCTGGCCTCGGCCGCCCATCAAACCGCCGAATTCGTCGGCTGGCCCGAGGCCCGCATCCCCATCGCCGAAGCCACCATTTACATCGCCACCGCCCACAAAAGCAACAGCGCCATCCTGGCCATTGACGCCGCGCTGGCCGATGTGAAATCCGGCCGGACCCTGGCCGTGCCGGAACATCTGCGCGACACCCATTACGCCGGGGCCGAACGCCTCGGCCACGGCCAGGGCTATCAATACGCCCACGACGGCGCAGACCATTTCGTGGCCCAGGATTACCTCGGCGCCGCCAAACGCTACTACGAACCCACCACGCAGGGCGTGGAAAAGAAAATCAAAGACCGGCTCGAACAATGGCGCGCCGAATTCGCCAAATCCCGCCGGGAAAACCGACCATGACCCCGCCCGAGGCCAAAGCCGAATTGCGACGGGAACTGCGCGCGCGCCTGCAACCCCTGACCGCCGCCGAACGCGCCGCCCAGACCGAACAAATCTGCCGGCGGCTGCCGCAACAAGAATTTTGGAAAACGGCGAAAACCGTCCTCCTCTTCGCCCCCCTGCCGGACGAAGTGAATATCTGGCCGCTGCTGGAACTCGCCCTGGCCGAAGGCAAAACCGTCACCCTTCCCCGCTACGATCCCGTCAATAAAAACTACACGCCCGCCCAAGTAACCGATTTGACGCAAGACTTGGTCACGGCGGCCTTCGGCATCCGCGAACCCGCGCCATCGCGCCCCGAAGTCCCCCTGGCGCAAATCGCCTTGGCGCTCATCCCCGGCGTGGGCTTCGACCAGCGCGGCCGCCGACTCGGCCGGGGCCGGGGCTTCTACGACCGTCTCCTCGCCGGATTCACCGGTCTTAAATGCGGCCTCGCCTTCGCCGAACAAATCGCCCTTGAAATCCCCACCGAGGAACACGACATCCGGATGGATGTGGTTTTTACGTGAGCGTGGGTGCTGGGCTCCTGGAGTGCGCCGGCAGAGCCTGCACCTTATAGGCATCTATCGCTTTCAAATGCAACGGCCGGGATGAAGTTGCCGGGCTGTAAGCCCGTGATGTTACAGCCCAGGCTGGAGGCCTGGGGCAACCGTGCCCCACGGATCCCCGGCCTGTAAGGTCGGCACCTGCCTATGAACCTCTGCGTGGACCACCACCGAAACCGCCGCTAGCACCTGCGCCGGTCGAGCCATTCTCCCTCTCCTGGGGGAGAGGGCCGGGGTGAGGGCGGACGCATTGATTCCCGGAAATCGTTGGGCTTGAAGGTTGGATTTTGAATTTTCCTTGGATTTTGGCGTTTGAAATTTGAACTTTCCCCCCTTCCCCTTCGCCAAGGATTGGGGCACCTTATCCCCCGATGAAACTCCGTCTCCTCACCCTCCTGCTCGGCACGGTATCCCTGCTCAGCATTGCCGCCGGCGATTCGCCCGCGCCCGCCGGCAAAATCAAAGTCCTCATCGTGGACGGTTACAGCAATCACGCCTGGCAATCCAACACCGCCCTGCTCAAGGGCATCCTCGAACCCACCGGCCTCTTTGACGTGACCGTTTCCACCACCCCGCCGCCCACCGCCACCAACGGCTGGGATCAATGGCGTCCGCCATTCAAGAATTACGACGTCGTGATCCAGACCTGCAACGACATCAACCACAGCGGACCGTCCTGGCCCAAAGCCGTGCGGACGGACTTCGCAAATTATGTGCGCGACGGCGGCGGCGTTTACATTTACCACTCGGCGCAAAATGCGTTTGCCAACTGGCCGGAATACAATGAAATCATCGGCCTCGGCTGGCGGCCGAAATCCTACGGCACCGCCCTTGCCATCGGCGACGACGAAAAACTCATCACCTATCCGCCGGGCGCAGGCATGAACACCAGCCACGCCCCCGCCGGCAACGTCGTCGTGCATCTGCTGGGCGAACATCCCATTCACGCAGGCGTGCCCAAGACCTGGCTCACCCCGCACCTGGAAGTTTATTATTTTGCGCGCGGCCCGGCCACCAATGTCCAGGTGTTGTCCTACGGCCGCGACCCGCGTTTCGGACAAAATTGGCCCATCGAATGGACCGTAAATTATGGCCGGGGCCGCGCCTACATCGCCACGTTCGGCCATGTGTGGCCAGGCGACGTACAGCCCGAAAGCCTGCGCTGCGCCGGGGTCCAGACCATGATGGTGCGCGCCTTGCAATGGCTCGCCCACCGCCCCGTGACTTTTCCCGTGCCCAAAGATTTTCCCACGGCTGAAAAAATCTCCCTCCGTCCTGAAATCTGAAATTCACTTTTAAATTAACCGCCCGCTGCGCCCGGCAGCCATCCCCCCACCCATCAAATCGTAGAAGACGAGGTAACGAGACTCTGATCAAAAACGAATGCCACCCAGCCGCCGAAAACGCTCACAACGCCTCGAACCGGCGGCTGCGGGCTAAAAGCCCGTTATATGACAGCCTGGGTCGGAGCGAGTCCGACGAGCGCAGGCCCAGGATAACACCCCGGAAAACTCCCAAGGCCTGTAGGGCCGAAACCAATCCCTCCCACCGCGATTGCGGGTCAACCACTGCAACCGCCGCCAGCACCAGAGTCGGCCGAACCCTTCCCCTTCTCCCGGGGAAGGTCGGGAGACGTATTTATTCCCTTGATTGGTTCCCCTCAGGTTTTGGGACTTGAAGGTTGGACAGGCCGGCGGAAATGCCTGGCGGAAATGCCTTGCATGTCCCGGCCAGTGTTTTATGATGTGCGCCCTTTTGCGGGTTGGTAGCTCAGTTGGTAGAGCAGTGCCCTTTTAAGGCATTGGTCCGGGGTTCGAGTCCCCGCCAACCCACCATTTCCACCCCCCGGAAACATGGATGCAAAAGCCGTTTCGCCCCGACCGGGACAACGGGAAGGGGCCGGCGGACGCATTTTCTTTTTGCACCCGGGGCCGCTTGGCGGTTTAATATCCCCACATGAAAATTGTATTAGCTTATTCCGGCGGACTCGACACTTCCGTGCTGCTGTCCTGGATCAAAGAAAAATATGACAATGCGGAGATGATCGCGTTCTGCGCGAATGTCGGGCAGGAGGACGAACTTGACGGTTTGGAAGCCAAGGCCAAAAAGACCGGCGCCGCCAAAATCTATATTGATGACCTCCAGGAGGAATTCGCGCGCGACTTCATTTATCCGATCATCCAGGCCGGGGCGATTTACGAGGGCCAGTATTTTCTGGGCACCAGCATCGCCCGGCCGCTCATCGCCAAACGCATGGTCGAGATCGCCAAAAAGGAAAAGGCCGACGCCATCGCCCACGGCGCCACGGGCAAGGGCAATGACCAGGTGCGCTTTGAACTCACCGCCGCCGCGCTGGCGCCGGATTTGCAGGTGATCGCCCCCTGGCGCGACGAACGGTATCGCACCGAATTCCCCGGCCGGCAAGAGATGATTGACTACTGCGCCCGGCACCACATTCCCGTGCAGGCCAGCGCCAAAAAGCCCTTCTCCATGGACCGGAACCTCCTCCACATTTCGTATGAGGCCGGCATTTTGGAGGATCCGTGGTTCGACGCCGGTGATTTGAAGAACCGCAGTTATTTCACCACCCTCTCGGTCCTGCCCGAAGACGCGCCGAATAAGCCGGAATTTGTGGAACTGGAATTTGCGCGGGGCAGTTGCGTGGCGGTCAATGGCGTGACCCTCAGTCCCCTGGAAGTCATGCGGGCGCTGAATAAACTGGGCGGCAAACACGGCGTCGGCCGCGTGGACATGGTGGAAAACCGCTACGTGGGCATGAAGTCGCGCGGCGTGTATGAGACCCCCGGCGGTGCGATCCTGCAATTCGCCCACCGCCAGATCGAGAGCCTGACCATGGACCGCGAGGTGATGCACCTGCGCGACTCGCTCATTCCCAAATACGCCGAACTCGTCTATTACGGCTATTGGTTTGCGCCCGAACGGCTGGCCCTCCAGGCGCTGGTCTCGGAAAGCCAGCAGCACGTCACGGGCACCGTGCGCGTGAAATTGTATAAGGGAAACATCATTGTGGCCGGCCGCAAATCCCCCGTCAGCCTGTATAACCCACACATCGCCACCATGGAAGCCGACCCCACGAAGGCCTACAATCAGGACGACGCCACGGGTTTCATCCGGCTGAACGCCCTGCGCCTGAAAGTCGCGGCGAAGGTCCACGCGAAGAAGAAAAAATGACGGCTCACCGGCCGGCCGCCGCGCGCTCGGCGGCCGGGGTTGGCCCCCCCCGGCTTATCCCGGTGCCCGTCCCAAATCCATGGCCAAAAACGAAATCAGTCTTTGCCATCGCTTTCCCTCTCTTGTTAAGCTGCCTCATGCTTGCAAAGGTTTGCTCCGCCGCCGTCAATGGCATTGAGGCGTATCCGGTGGAAGTCGAAGTCAATGCCGGCTATGGGGACACCCTCGTCATTCTCCTCGGGTTGCCGGATGCCGCCGTCAAGGAATCGCGCGACCGCGTTTCCACCGCACTCATTAACTCCGGCTTCAAATTCCCCATGGGGCGCACCACCATCAATCTCGCCCCCGCCGACGTCAAAAAAGAAGGCCCCAGCTTTGATCTCCCCATCGCCCTGGGCATCCTGGCCGCCAGTGAACAAATCGAAACGGACCAGCTCGACAACTTCGTCATTGTCGGCGAACTGGCCCTGAGCGGGGCCATCCGCTCCTGCCGGGGCATTCTGCCCATCGCGCTCCGCGCCCGGGCGGCCGGCAAGACCGGCATTCTGGTGCCGGAGGAAAACGCCGCCGAAGCCGCCGTGGTCGAGGGCCTCCAAGTCATTCCCGTGCCCAATCTGCGCGCCGCCGCCCAATTCCTGGAAGGCGATATCAAAATCCCCCGCGCCCGGGTGGACCTTGAACAAATCTTCGCCCAGAACCACGGCGATGACCTGGATTTTGCCGAGGTCAAAGGCCAGGAAAGCGTCAAGCGCGCCTTGGAAATCGCCGCCGCCGGCGGTCACAACCTCCTGCTGATCGGCCCCCCCGGCACCGGCAAATCCATGCTGGCCAAACGGCTGCCCGGCATCCTGCCCCCGCTCACCCTGGATGAAGCGCTGGAGACCACCAAAATCCACAGCATCGTCGGCCTGCTGGCGCCGGGCCAGGCCCTGGTCACCCAACGCCCCTTTCGCACCCCCCATCACACCGCCTCCGATGCCGGCCTGCTGGGCGGCAACATCAATCCCACGCCCGGTGAAATCTCGCTCGCGCACCACGGGATTCTGTTTCTCGACGAACTGCCCGAATTCAAACGCAGCGTGCTCGAAACCCTGCGCCAGCCGTTGGAAGACGGTCGCGTGACCATCTCCCGCGCCGCCGGCACCATGACCTTTCCCTCCCAATTCATGCTCGTGGCCGCCATGAACCCCACGCCCGACGGCAAAATGCCCGGCGAATCCCGCAGTTCACCCCGTGAAATCCAGAATTATCTCGGCCGCATCTCCGGCCCGCTGCTCGACCGCATTGACCTGCACGTGGAAGTGCCGCCGGTCAAATTCCGTGAGATGACCGGCCACGGCACCGGCGAGCCTTCCGCCCGGATCCGCGACCGCGTGGTGGCGGCACGGCAACGGCAATTGGCGCGGTTCAAAGCCAAACCCAAAATCACCTGCAACGCCCGCATGGGCGCCAAAGAACTCAAGGCCTGCTGCGAACTGGATGAGCCCACCAAGGAACTCTTGAAGATGGCCATGACGGATTTGAATCTCAGCGCCCGGGCTTACGACCGCATCTTGAAAGTGGCCCGCACCATTGCCGACCTCGCGGCGGCGGATACCATCACCGGCGAACACATTTCCGAGGCCATCCAATACCGCTCCCTTGACCGGCAGTTGTGGACCTGAATTGGATTTGGCGATCACCGACATTTTTGATGGGCTGGATAGTGTGGGTCACTGCTCTCGGTGAAGGGGTTCAAGCCCTAACCAATTCGCTTTTTCACGCTTGACCGCTCACGCCAATCGGGGATCCCTTTATGCCGGAAATTTTCCCTGGGAATTGAATCCCTTGCCAAAACTCGGCGGGCGATGAAGGATTCACGCGCCATTGGATTCAGGCAAGGAACCGGCGACCGGCACGACCTGCCAATGGATGACGCGCGACTTTGATCCCAATTCCATCAACAATCTTTATCTTGATACCGAGTGCGGCATCAATCGCGTCGCGATCCGTTCGTCATTGACGCCCGGCACAATCACGCTGACGGCTACACGCGACGGGCTTGAGCCGGCCACCCTGAAGGTTGATTCAAAGCCGGTGGACATTGCTGGTGGATTATTGCCTTAAACAAAGCGTCTCCGATCTCCCTGAAAGGAGAAAATCAATCGCTCGCCGCCGTCTGCTGGATAACCGCAGCCATTCTGGCTGGCTTCACTCTGGCCATTCAAACCCCAACAGCAGTTTTTTTGAGCGGGAGACTCGGCCCCCCTTGCCCGGTTTCCCACCCCCCAGGCATTTTGACGCTGACGCCTGATTCTGCTGCCATTTGCTTCCTTGTTTTCCGCAAATTCAGTCTGTTTTGCTCCATCATTTAACGCCTGCGCCGCTGCGGTCACGCAACCCCGGGGTCCGGCCCCCGGCGAAAAACTGTCCGCTTGCCAGCCGCCGCACCCCGGTTGCATCATGGGTGCTGATGGGACACATGATGAAATCATGCGCCACGATTCTCGCCGGGTTTACCGCCGCGGGCCTGACCGCCTGCGGCGCCGGTGCGCCCGATGCGCCCATGGCCGGGAAGGTCACCGCCCCCGAGCCGGCGGCGCTCCGAACCCTGCAGCAGATTAAGACCGTGTTTGTGATCCCGCTGGAAAACCACGATTGGGTGCAGGCCAACCCGGAGGCGCATCCCCAGCAGATTTTCCACAATCCCGCCGCGCCCTATGTCAACAGTCTGGTGACGCCCGGAAACTCGAACGCCGTGCAGGTTTCCTACGCCACCCGGTATTACAACGTGGCCCGCGGCGAGCACCCGTCCGAACCCAACTACGTCTGGTCCGAAGCGGGAACGGATTTCGGTGTGCGGACGGACAAGGATCCCAGTCCGGCGGTGGGCAACCTGTTCAGCAACGTCATGCATCTCTCCGGCCAGTTGACGGCGGCGGCCATTCCCTGGCGGACTTATCAGGAGGACGTGCAATACAGCGCGGCTTCCACCGTCAGCGCCGCCGGCTCCGACGCCCCGGTGAATCCCTATAACGGCACGACGGAATATCGTTATGCCGTGAAGCACAACCCCATGGCGTTGTTCACCGACACGCAGAATCAGAACTGTTATCCGCTGACCAACTTCTGGCCGGACCTGGCCCGCGGCGACCTCGGCCGTTACAACTGGATCACCCCCAACGTGTATAACGAGATGCACAGCGCCCTGCCGGCCGGCTTTGAATACCATGGCGTCCACTTCACCGGCAACCAGGCGGCCATCGCCGAGGGGGACAACTGCCTTGCCCTCATCGTTCCCCGCATCATGGCCTCGCCGGCGTATCAGGATCACGGCGTCATCCTCCTCTGGACGGATGAGACCGAAAGCACCGATGACACCAACACCACGCTGCCGTTCATCCTCATCTCACCGCTGGCCCGGGGCAACGCCTACGCCGGCAGCCAGCCCTACAGCCATTCCTCCACGCTGAAAACCATGGATGAAATCTTCGGACTGGCCTTCCAAACCAATGCGATCCCCGCCAGTCGGCGGGACGCGACCGGCACGGGTTATAATTATGTGGACGGTCGCAGCGCCCCCGTCAACGACCTGAGCGACCTGTTCCGGCCCATGAATTAGCGCCGCCTGGACCCGGAAAATCCCCCAAAAAACTCGCTTGCCGGCAACCCCCGCCCCGGCTCATAATCCGCCCTCATGACAAGCATTTCAAAAATCTCGGGACTTATTCTGGCCGGCGGCCTGGCGCTGACCGCTTCCGCCGTGGATCTGAGCCAACTGCCGCCGCCCTCCCCGCGCACCGGCCTGACCTTCACCAATGATATTCAACCGCTGTTCAAGGCGTCGTGCGTGCGCTGCCACAGCGGCAACCGGCCGCGGGCCGGGCTCAGTCTGGACACCCTGGCGGGGACGCTCAAAGGCACGGAAGACGGACCCGTTATTACGGTCGGCGACAGCACCAAGAGCCAGTTGGTGATCGCCATTTCACAATTGGATCCGAAAACCGCCATGCCGCCCAAACGCCGGCCCCGCCGGGGTCCGGGTGGTCCCGGCGGCCCCGGTGGCCCTGGTGGCGGGCCGGGTGGTGCGGAACAACGGCCCCCCGGCGCTCCGGGTGATGCCGGTCCTGGTGGCCCTCCTCCCGGAGGCCCCGGGCCCGATACCGCCGCCGCCACGCCCGTTGGCACCAACGCCCCGGCCGGTGGCCCCGGACGTCCGCCCGGACCGCCCCCGAAACCCTTGACGCCGGAAGAGGTCGGTTTGGTGCGTGCCTGGATTGATCAGGGCGCGAAGTAACCGCCCCTTCGTCGCCATTTCAATGCGGCTACCAGCGGAGACGAAGGCGTCCCAGCTTCAGAAGTCAGTCGGGAAAGCGCCGTCCGCCGCTTTGTTTATTTCGGTGGCGCGGGGTTTTCGCCGGGTGCGGGGTCGGCACCGGTGGTGAGGGCCAGAAAGATTTCTTCGAGTTGCCCGGGACGGCCGCTGAGGCGGCGGAGTTCGTCGCGCGTGCCCACCGCGACGAGTTTGCCACAGTGAATGATGCCAATGCGGTCGGCCATCTCCTCGGCGATGCTGAGTTGATGGGTGGAAACCAGCACCGTCATCCCCGCGAGCGAGCATTCCTTGAGCACGTCCTTGACGATGCGCGCGTGCTGGGGATCAAGCCCGACCATGGGCTCGTCAATAATGAAGACTTCGGGATCGTGGAGCAGGGCGGAGACGATGGCGACGCGTTGGCGGGTGCCGTGCGAGAGCCCCTCGAGGGGGCGGTGGGCAAAATCCCGGAGATGAAACCGGGCGATGAGTTCCTGCGCGTGGGCTTCGAGGCGGGCCTCGGGCAAATGAAAGAGCCGGCCGGTGAAACGCAGAAATTCCCACGCCGTGAGCTTGTCGTAGAGGAAGGGGAAATCGGGCACGTAGGCCAGGCGGCGGCGGGCCTCGAGCGGTTGCGACTGGATGTCGTAACCGGCAATGCGGGAGTGGCCGGCGGTGGGCTTGATGAGGCCGGTCAGCATTTTCAGCGTGGTCGTTTTGCCGGCGGCATTGGGGCCGAGCATGGCAAAGAATTCCCCCTTGGCGATGGTGAGATTAATGTCGTCCACGGCCAGGAGGTCGCCGAATTTTTTGGTGAGTTGGGTGAGTTGGATCATGATTTATCCAATTCGTCGAGGGTGGCGATGATATTGCCCGGCAGTTCGACGCGCAGAATTTCGCCCAGGGTGCTGACGATGAGAACGATCGGGCGGTCCAGCACCCGGGTTTCCAGGCGGTAAACGGGCACCGGTTCGCGACCGACAATCATCCGGGTGCGCGTGGCCTGCCAATGGATGCCACCCGCCCCGGAAACGCCGGTGCCGGACAGCGCGGGCAGTTCGAATCCGGCCAGGAGGCCGAGCGGACCGGCGGCATAATCGCCGGCGAAGGAGCGCACGAGCTGGGCCGGATTGCGGAGTTCGGCGAAGGTGAGGGTTCGCTGGAGGGCCACGTCCTCGTTGGTGAAGGTGACTTGCAGGGTTTGGTTCGAAGCGGCGGATTGGAGGGTGATGGCCAGGCCGCGCATGAGGATTCTCAAGTCCAGATGGCGCCAGTCGCGGTTGGGGGCGAATTGGAGATGCCCGTCGAATTTGACCCGGTTGGTGAAATCACCCAGGCTGGCATTGCCGTTGATGTGGATTTGGTAGCCGGCGCGGCCGAGGAAGCCCTCGGGCGGCGGCTTACTTTCGTCCAAGAGCGCCATCTCCTGGCCGACCGCCGTGGAAAACTCGCAGAAACCGGTGCGTTTACCATTTTGAAAGACGCTGAGGGACGAGGCCTCGGGGGCGGTCATGATTTTACGCCAGACGAGGCTTTCAGGCACCCGCAGGCCGGCTTCGCGGGAACCATATTCCGCCCGCCAGACGAAGACGTTCATGATGACACACAGGGCGGCCAGGGCCGGCAATGTCAGGCGTTTGAACATGACCGGGTCAGAAGGGGGGCAGGTTGAGGGTCTGGCCGGCCCGGAGTTTCTTGGGATTCACCCCGGGATTGGCCGCCTGCAGCGCCGGGAGGCTCACGCCAGCCTTGCGCGCAATGGCAGCCATCGTTTCCCCGGCGGTGACGGTGTGACTGCGCAGTCGGATGGGGGCCACCGGAACGGGGTGGAAATTAGCCGGTGCGCCGGGCAGGCTCCGCCGGGCGGTGGACGCCGCCGGGCTGTCCGTGATGCCGATCGTGGCGGGCGGACCGACCGGCGGGAGATAACCCGGGCTGCCCGGGGTGGCCGGAACCGGATTAGCAACGGGACGGGCGGTGGTTTGGGCCGCATAATAGGCGTGCCATTTATCCAATTCATCCTGCATCCGGCGGTTCTGCTCGGCGAGTTTCTCGATTTGCTGCTGGGCGGCGGGGGCGCTGGGCAACTGCATGACATCGGTGACGAGCTGTTGTTTACAGGCGTAGATGTGCTGGCGGATGACATCGGGGTTGCCAGCCTTGGAATCGAGCAACAAGTATTCCTGATAATGATAAATGGCCGCCGCCGGGTCGGCCAGTTTGTTTTCGTAGAGCCACGCGAGCTGGTAATGGGCGGCGGCAGACCGGGGGCTGACCTCCAGCGCCTCTTGAAACGCCTCGGCGGCGCCGGCATAATCCAGGGCGTTGACCCGGCTCTTGCCCAGGACAAAATGCGGCTCTCTCTCGTCATCCTGCGGACTTTCGCCGGACAAGGAGCAGCCGCCGAGCATCAGGCCCAATAACACGGCCCCCAAGCTCCCGATCAAACGGTTCCGAAACAACATCGCGTTACCTTAGTCGAAGCGCGGGCGGCGTGCAATGGCGCGATTGCGCCGGCACCGGTAACGCGGCGGGTTTGGCAGAATTTGCAGGCCGGTGAAAACCGCCGCCGGTCCCCTCACCCCTGTCCGAGCAGTATGCGCACGTCCACGGCGTCCATGCCCGCCGAGCGGACGGCTTGCAGGCCCAAGTCAGTGTCCTCATAGCCGCGGCAAAATTCCGGGGCCACCCCGATGCGCCGGGCGGCCTCGAGGAAAATATCCGGCGCGGGCTTCTGATTCTGGATCATTTCGTTGGTCACGATCGCGCCGAAGAGATGGCGGAGGTTCAGTTGTTCCAACACGGCGGTGATGATCGGTTGCGTGCCGCCGGAGGCCACCGCCATCGGGATTTTGCCGTAATTCGCCCGCGCAATCGCCGCCACCGCCTCGATGGGTCTCACCTGTGCCATGAGGGGGAGATATACCTGTTCTTTTTCGTGCGCCACGGCCAGGTAATCCAGCGTCCGCCCCTGTTCGGTGGCGAGCAGTTTCACAATGTCGCGCGAGGGCACGCCCCCGAGCGAATAAAACCGGTCCATGGGGAAGTGCAGTTCGTGCCGTTGAGTGACGATCTGCCAGGCGCGCCAGTGCAGCGGCATCGTGTCCGCCAGCGTGCCATCACAGTCGAAGACCAGTCCTTTGATTTCCCGGCTCATAATTTCAACAACCCCAATTTTTCCTGCATGTCATGGTTCATCAGCGGCTCGATGAGCGCATCCAGCTCGCCTTCAATGAAATTCGCCAGATTATACAGGGTCAGCTCCACCCGGTGATCAGTGACCCGGTTCTGGGGAAAATTGTAGGTGCGGATTTTTTCGCTGCGCTCGCCCGTGCCGACTTGGTCTTTGCGGAAAGCCGCGTATTTGGCGTCTTCCTCGGCGATCTTGCGTTCCAACAGCCGGGACCGCAGCACGGTGAGGGCCTGGACCTTGTTTTTTTGCTGCGAACGCTGGTCCGCGCAACGCACGATCATGCCCGTGGGCTTGTGGATGATTTGGACGGCGGAATCGGTGGTGTTCACCCCCTGGCCCCCCTTGCCGGAGGCGCGGCAGACGTTGATTTCGATTTCATCGGGCTTGATCTCGAGGTCCACCTCCTGGGCTTCCGGCAGCACGGCCACCGTGGCGGTGCTGGTATGGATGCGCCCCTGGGCCTCGGTGGCGGGCACGCGCTGCACCCGGTGGACGCCGCTCTCGTATTTAAGCCGCTTAAAAACATCCTCGCCCGTCACCGAAAAAATAATTTCCTTGAACCCGCCAAGGTCCGAGGGGTTGGAATCCATGGGGTCAACCTTCCAGCCCCGGGCTTCGGCGTAACGGCAATACATGCGGTATAAATCGGCGGCGAACAGGGCGGATTCGGACCCGCCGGCACCGGCCCGAATTTCGATGATGGTGTTGCGCGAATCCGTGGGGTCGGGCGGCACGAGCCCGCGCTGGACCTCGAGGGTGAGGCGTTGCTCCTCGGCTTCCAGCCGGGCGACTTCCTCGCGCGCCATCTGGCCCATTTCGGAATCAGGCGGTTCCGTCTTGAGCAGCGCGCGGTTGTCTTCCAACTCGGTCCGGGCCCGGGCATAGGCCGTGCCGGTGGCGACGAGCCCCTTGAGCCGGGCGTATTCCCGCGAGAGTTCCTGGGCGCGCTGGGCATGGTCAAAGGCCTTGGGATCGCTCAGGGCCGATTCCACTTCGGCCAGGCGGCGGGCAAAACGCTCAATGTGCGGGCGCAAATCCATCAGGCGGGGCGGAAATTAATTCCAAGCCGGAAGCCGGAACGGGCCGGGCAAAAATAAAATCCGCCCGCCGGGGCCATGGGTGCCGGCGGGCGGAGGGGAAAAACCGCGCTAAACCTTGCGCTTCTTCTTGCTGGCAAACGCCTCCTGGGCGGCCTGCGTCTTGGCGGCGCGCTGCTGGAATTTATCCACGCGGCCGGCCGTATCCACAAACTTTTGCTGGCCGGTGTAGAAAGGGTGGCACACGTTGCAAATGCCAACGATGACCGTGGGCTTGGTGGAACGCGTCTTGATCACATTGCCACAGGCGCAACGGATTTCGGCGTCCACATATTTCGGGTGAATGTCCGTCTTCATAAAAATGGATAGTCAAAATACCATGAAAACAGCGAATGACAAGCGGGATTTTTAAAATGAACGCCGGTTTCGTAAAAATAACTGTTTTTTTTCAACTTTGTATTGACTTTCCGTTTCAAAAACGTAACATTGAAAGTATTCGGGTAGCAGCACGTTTCTTCAGCGGGGTTCCCCACCCCCACCTCCTTGGCGTCTGCTGCCCGAATTTTTTCTTTTTTCAGCCCACCCCCCCCCTGAATATTGGCTCCGCCCCGCAAAAATGCCGTTTTTGCTCAATCCAAGCTTGCTTTGGGAACCGTTTCATCCATAATTTGCAATTCCCGTTGGTAATAACGGCACAAAAACGACATCTTAAAGCATTTATTTTATGGCGACAGCAAACGATTTGCGGCGTGGCATGGCAATCAATTACAACGGCGACATTAGCGTGGTGCTCGATATGCAGCACCGCACCCCCGGCAACCTGCGGGCCTTTGTCCAGGCCACCCTCCGCAGCATCCGCACCGGTAAATCCTCCGACGTCCGCTTCAGTTCCACCGAGAAAATCGAGGCGGTCCCCATGATCACCAAGAAGATGGAATTCAGCTACAAGGACGGCGTGGATTTTGTCTTCACCGACCCCGAAAATTACGAAACCGTCACCCTCGCGGCCGAACTCGTGGGCGATGCCAAGAACTACCTCGTCGAAAACGGCCTCGTGACCGTCACCTTTGTGGATGAGAAAGCCGTGACCGTGGAAATCCCCCCCAGCGTCGTCCTGACCGTGTCCGACGCCCCCGAAGGCGTCCGCGGCGACTCCGCCAACAACGTCCAGAAAGCCGTCACCATGGAAACCGGCATCACCGTCCAAGCCCCGCTCTTCATCAAGACCGGCGAAAAGATCAAAATTGACACCCGCACCGGCAAATACATGGAACGCGCCTAAGCGCGTGGGCCGCCGTCAAGGATAACGCCACACCCAATCGCCCTTGGCAATGTCCTGCGTCGGGGGCTTTCCCTTGGTCAGGCCCACCACGCCGCCGTCATCGGTTTCATTCCAGCCCACCGAATACAACACAAACCGACCGTCATCCGTCAGCCGGTAATGCAGGGGTTGACCGCCGATGACATCGTGCGGCACTTCCCCGATATACTGCGGTGCCAGCGGGTCGAGCGAACCGGGATACCGCCCCTGCGCCAGGCGATAGCGTTCCAGGGCCATCGCCACCCGCGCCAAATCCACGTCACCTTGGGCCAGGGCGAACCTTCGGCCGGCCGTGCCCAAGGCCGGCAGGAATTGGCGTGCCAAGACGTTGTAAGGGGTCGAATGCCGGCTTTCATTTCCCATGTAATCGTCGCCTCGGCGCGCCAGCGCCGGATTGAAGGTCCGGCTTTGAACGTCCGCCACCGGCAGATAATATTTCTCCATGGCCAGGGCGCAATTCAGTCGGTTTTGATAAAGCCAGCCGCTGGGAGCCAGATGCAACTGCATGAGGATGGCCAGGGCGCCTTCCGCCGCCGACATTTTCGATCCTTCGCCGCCACCTTCATTGAAAAGTTCGAGGTATTTTCCCGGATGCATTTGCAAATAATCAAGGTGGGCGCCCTGAAACACCAACTCACAATGCATGCCCCGTTTATAACCCGTCAGAAAATCCAATTTGGCCAGGTCCGCATCCAACGCCGTCAATTGCGCCCCCGTCCAGCGATGGTCCGCCAACCCCTCCCAAACCGGCTGCAACGCCAGTTGCACCATCGCGATCCGCACCAGATGCGAAATCAGAAACGGCTCGCTGTGGATGGCCTCGGTCAGCCGCTGAATCAGCGTGATGTCCGCCAGCGCACGGTCGCTCTGGCCGGTTTGCAATTCGGCCGTCGCCCGCAACGCCAGCACCTGGGCGCAGCGCTTCAAGGCGGCCAGATGCGGCAGCACAATCGCCGCCTTATTTTCCGTGTCATAATCCAGCGGAAAGCGCGAGTATGGCAGTTCGGCGTCCTGCCGCAGTTCCTCGAGGGTCGGATCCAGCCGGCTCAGGGCCAGCAACACATCGGCGGCGGGGGATTGTGGAGTGGGTGGTACCGGGAACAAGTTGGTTTTCGCCGCCTGCTCTTGGTAATAATGCTGGAAGGCGGTTAAATCGGTTGCTTCTCCCAGGGCCCAGCCATTCAAGTTGCCTGGCGGGTTGCCTCCGTCCCAATAACTCATCCCCAGCCGGGCCACCAGATTGGTGTTGCGGGGTTGGAGCCGGTGCCCCGTCCGGTCCAGCATCTGGCCGTAGCTGCTGAACACCAGCGGCGTCAGCGCAAAATTCTGGTCCTCCGGCACCGGCGGCGGGACCGCGCTGGCAAAGTCAAACCGTTCCCCTTTGGCCTCCCATTCGCGCCGGAACTTGTTCCAAGCGTGATGACCGCGCCAATCTTCCTCCGCATAAAACAAGGCGATGACCGTGGCCGCACAGGCCAGCAGAAACACCGCCCGCCGCCAATGGAAACACAGCCACAGAACCAGCCAGAGGGCGGTGGCGGCCAAAGCGCTTAAGCCGGGAATAAACACCAGGGCTCGTCCCCAATCGGCCCCCCCGCGCGGTCGTGCGCCGGGAATGGTCAACGTCGTCACACAGGTGATGACGAAGATTGCCGCCAGCAATATCAGCCACACCCGGCACCAGGAGATTTCCGCCCCCCCTTTCCCACCCGCTGTTTTAGTTTTTTCGTTCATAAATTCACGCCATCAAAATCCGCACAGACTGTGTGCGCGGGGACCGGGTTCGCGGCCGGTCCGCGTCGGGGGCCGCCGGCACCCCCAGTAATTCAACCAACCACTGCTGCTGCTGCCGCAATTCCGCCAGCAGGGCGGGTGAGGGCGGCGCAGAGTTAGACCACCGTGCCGGGGATTCGTCCCGTTGGGAAAAGTGCAGCAGCAAAATCACCACCCACACCGCCGCCAGCCCCGCCCAAGCCTGCGGATGCGGCCACAGCACGTCGTGTATTCGCGCCCGCAACCACCCCAACCACGAGCCGCGCGCCTTGACCGCCGGGGCCGGCACCGCCGCCGCCAAAATTTCCGCGCGCCAATCGTTGGGAATGGACTTCACCGGCACCCGGCGCAAACGTTGTTCAAACTCGTTCATTTGATTTCGTCATAAAGGGGACGCAGCCGCCCCCGTAATTTGTCCACCCCGCGGCGATACCGGCTGGCGGCCGTGTTCGGCGGCAGCTCCAGCAGCGCCGCAATCTCCTCGAACGTCAACCCCTCCCAGAGCTTGAGATGCACCACCACCCGCTGTTCCGCCGGCAGTTCGCCCAGGGCGGCGGCCAGTTCCCGGCGGAAAGTGGCTTCATCCGGATCATCCGCCGGGGCAAAGGGGCTGATTTCCGCCGCGAAACCCTCGCGGGTCCGATCACGGGAACTCCGGCGGCGCATCAGGTCCACCGCCGCATTGTGGGCCAACCGCAGAAGAAAGGCGCGTTCCTCCCGGACACCCGTCAGCCGCCCCGGTTCGCGCGCCAGCTTGACGAACAAATCCTGCAACAAATCGCGCGTGTCCGCCTCATCGCGGGTGAAGTTCAGAAGCAAGGCATACAATGCCCCCGCGTGCTCGTCATAGAGCCGTTCAATGGGTGGACAACCGGGCATGGTGAGAATAGGACGCCTCCGCCGGCGAAATTTGTCCAGTGAAAACGACTGTTGGCCGGCAAATCAGCGCGACGAGTCCGCCCTCATCCCGGACTGCTCCCCCTGAGGTTCTGTCACCTGCTCTGGGCTTGCGCATAAGCGGGGCCTCCACTCGCAGCGCACTCCGCGCTGTGCGCAAAAACGGCCCCCCGGGCTTTCGGCTGCCCCCCGCGGCCGGGCGCATCTTGCTGCCCCCCCGGTTTTCACCACCCGGACGCAAAGTACCGCAGACTTCCCAGTCTGCTGTCTCGCAGGTTTCCAAACCTGCAGGCCGTTGAAACCGGTGGCGCCCATGAGCTTCGGAAGCTGCGCTGATTTGGCAAGGGGTGATCCGGGGACAGCAGGATGCGCCCCAACCGGCCGGGGAGAGAATTTAAATTTTTGCGGCCTTGCGCAGGGTCAGAAACCAGCCGGTGAACAGGAGCGCCATCGCCAGCGCGGCGGCACCGGGCATGATGCGCAGCAAGTTATCCGGGGTGTTGCCCATCAACATGAGCGTGAGCCAGTAGCTGAGTCCGAGGGCGCCGTAAAGCAGGGCGAGTTTCAGCCAGCGGCTGGCCAAGGCCCACCAGGCAAAGGCTTGAATGAGACCCACGGAGACCATGGTCCAGACCAGGGGGGTGATCATGGCGTTGGCGGCGGGGGTGTTTTTGTGGATGAGGCCCAGCCAGAAGGCGTGCAGGCCGAGCAGACCGGCGGCACCGACCACCAGGCCGAGTCCGTAAAGACCGAGCAGCTTGAATTGCTCGCGCACGGCTTCCCGGCCATGGGTGTGCGCGGCGGAACGGTGGGTGAACAGCACCGTCAGGAGCGGGGCCACGGTCATGGGGAGCGAGCGGGCGAACACCCCGGCGGCGGTGTAGGCGTCCTGATCGGCGGCGAGGAATTTATGGCGGGAGATCACCAGCAAATCGCCCTGGGTGAAACACCATTGGCCCCCGGTGAAGGCGGCGGCCACAATGAGGAATTGGATGAACTCCCCGTCCCAGGGCGACACCGCCGCCTTGCCCGGCCAGGTGAGTTCCTGCTTCCAGAACAACAACACCGCAAACGAAAGGGTGGAAACGCCGGTGGCGGTGACGGCCCAATCGGCATTGGGAAATTTTCCGGTCGTCAACGCCCCAAACAGCAACCGCAGGGTGACGGTGAGGATGCTGATCAAAGCGAGCCGTTTGAACCAGCCCAGCCCCTGGCACAGGGCGGTGGCAAAGCCCCCCCACAGGCCGGCCAGCACACTGACCAGGGCGATCACCATGAGCCCCAGGCGGGGAAAGTGGAAGAAATCACTGAGCGGTTTGGCCAGCAGGATGGCCAGCAGCGAGCCGCCGATGGTCAGGCGCAGGAGGAATTTGTGACAACCGGCCAGCAAATCCCGCAGCCGGGCGTCATCGCCGGAAAAATTGAACCGGGCGATGTAATGGGTGATCGCGGTGGTGGCGATGGCCATGGGCAGCCCCAACAAGCCCATGAAGCCGATGGTGGTGTTGACCAAACCGAATTCGCCGGTGGCGAGGCGGTGGCCAATAATGATCTGGAAGAGCACATTGCCCATGCCCACAAACAAATTGGCGGCTGTGAAGATGATCCCGCTGCGCCAAATGTTTTTCATGCCGGACAATGTTTCATATCGCTTTCCCGCATGTAAATACCGTTTCTCGGGGTCGTGGGCAAACCAAGAATGCAACCAAGCATGCCTACCGCTGCCAAATCGCGGAAACCCGGAACGCTGTCTTGACTCGCCGCGCCGCCTTTCTATCATAAATGCTTTGGTTGATTAAATTAATTTAAAATTAGCTACCATACTTATGAGCACGATCATTGACATACAGGCGCGCGAAATTTTGGATTCGCGCGGTAATCCCACCGTTGAAGTGGACGTCCATTTGTCCGGCGGCGCCCTCGGGCGCGCGGCCGTGCCCAGTGGCGCCAGCACCGGCGAAAACGAGGCCATTGAACTCCGCGACGGCGACAAAAAACGCTATCTCGGCAAGGGCGTCACCAAGGCCGTCAAAAACGTTACGGAAAAAATCGCCCCCGCCATCATCGGCAAGGACGCACTGGACCAACTCACCGTGGACCGCACGATGATCGAGTTGGACGGCACGGAGACGAAGTCCAAGCTGGGCGCCAACGCCATTCTCGCCGTGTCCCTGGCCACGGCCAAGGCCGCGTCGGAAGCCCTCGGCACCCCGCTGTTCAAATACATCGGCGGACCCAACGCCAAGATTCTCCCGGTGCCCATGGCCAACGTCATCAACGGCGGCGCGCACTCGGACGCCCCGATTGATTTCCAGGAATTCATGATCCAGCCGCACGGCTTTGACACGTTCAGCGAAGGTTTGCGGGCCATCACCGAAGTCTTCCACGCCCTCAAAGCCGTCCTGAAGAAAAAAGGCCTCAGCACCGCCGTGGGTGACGAGGGCGGTTTTGCCCCGAAACTGGAAAGCACCGAAGCCGCCATCGAGGTCATCCTCCAGGCGATCAAGGACGCCGGTTACAAGGCGGGCAAACAGATCAACCTGGCGCTGGACGTGGCCGCCTCCGAATTCTACACCGGTAATGAAACCTACACCTTCAAGAAGAGCGACGGCCGCAAACTGACCGGCGACGAAATGGTGGCGTTTTATGCGGAACTGGTCGCCAAATACCCCATCGTCAGCATCGAAGACGGTTGCGCCGAGGGCGACTGGGTCACCTGGAAGAAATTGACCGACAAGCTCGGCGACAAAATCCAACTGGTCGGCGACGATTTGTTCGTCACCAATGTCAAATTCCTCCAGAAGGGCATTGATACCGGCACGGCCAACTCCATCCTCGTGAAGGTCAACCAGATCGGTTCCCTCACGGAGACCCTGGACGCCGTCCAACTCGCGCAATTCCATGCCTACACCGCCGTCCTCTCGCATCGCTCCGGCGAAACCGAGGATTCCACCATCGCCGACATCGCGGTGGCCACCAATTGCGGTCAGATCAAGACCGGCTCCCTGAGCCGCACCGACCGCCTGGCCAAATACAATCAGTTGCTGCGCATCGAGCAATTCCTCGGCAAGAACGCCGTGTATGCCGGCCTGACCGCGCTCAAGAAGAGCAAGTAAGCCGCTTTGAATTCACCAACCCGGAAGCCGTCAACGGCTTCCGGGTTTCTTTTTGGGCGGTTCAGTTGTAGGAAAAGGTGGCCGTGATCTTCATCGAATCCCGGCCCAATGCCTGCCGGGCTTCCGCCGGCCACGGTTTATACGGCGACCCGTGGATCAGCGCCTGCAGAAAGAACCGCCCCAATTCCTCATTCAACGAGTTCCCGATGAGGGCGGGCGATTCAACCCGGCCGTCGTCATGCAGGGTGAACTCGATCACCACATTGCCCGGGGTCACCTGGACAAAGATCTGTTGGTCCGCGTTTGCGGATTCTCGTTGCACCGCGTTCAAAAGCAACTGCGACAGGGTGTCTTCATATTGATGGAAAGCATCCAGGTCACTTTCCAATTCCAGACTGGCGCTGAAAATGCCCTTGGCGTAGGTGGTCGGGGTGGCGTTGGGATCGGCGGCCCCGGTATCTTCCCGCCGGACGGTGAAGTCCCAGGCATCGCATTCGACATTATTGATGAGCAATTTGAGTTTATAGTCGCCGCTTTTGCGGATGGAGAGCGCAGCGTGGCCACCCGGCCATAATAGACGTCACTCTCCTTGGAGAACAACACCGTGCCGCTGCCGGCTTCCAATAATTGGAGGGTGAAGGGCTGCGGCTGGTTGATTCCGTTCGCCTCATCGCCATAGCCGGCAACCACCGCCGCCGGGGTCTGGCCGGGGCCGAAGGATTTGCGACTGACGTATTGGGAATAAGACAGGTCTAGGGACTGACCTTCCACGGCCAGCGTGGTGTAAACCCCGCGGGTTTTCACGGTGTTCGGGTCCGTCCCGGCGCAACCGCCCGCCAACATGAGTAACGCCGCCATCACCACCCCGGGGAGAAAAGGCCTCAGCTTCTTCATACCCGGCAAAGTGGCAGACGCGCCAATTCCAGGGCAAGCTTGAAATGACGCATTGTTTTTAGCGGAAAAACCGATAAAACTTGC